>Ga0209536_100003358_pt1 | contig 25767 bp, 21 predicted proteins | sample DeeMarSeWOR28_12_FD_187461 | JGI IMG/M metagenome (GOLD analysis project Ga0209536, IMG submission 187461) | Marine sediment microbial communities from White Oak River estuary, North Carolina - WOR-2-8_12 (SPAdes) (version 2) | ecosystem: Environmental > Aquatic > Marine > Intertidal zone >...
CATCTTTGATTGGTTTACCTATGGAAAGAAAAAGATTGGAGTTGTTAGACATGTTTTTTCCTCCAGTTTAGTAGCTCTCTGTTGTTTTCTCTGTTTGCGCACTTGCGACTGATGGCATACCTGCTGGTAGGTCAGGGAACTTGTCTTTGACTTTCTGCTCAGCAACTGTTGCGGCTTCTGAAAGGATTTTTGAGGCATCCTCGTTTACAGTGTCGAAGTTAAGTGTCATTCCTGATCCTTGGCCTGCTTCAATCATTATTCCGCTTAGCATGTTGCCGATTTCGCCTAGTTCTGTTTCTGCTTCAGGGAATACGCTCACTAGTCCTGATCTGACGTTTCGTAGAACGCCAACGGCTGGTCCTAAGGTGGATACTACATCTCCAAGTTCGGATACGGTTCGTAACCTTAACACTATCTGTTCTAGCGCAAGTCTGGCGTTTATGATTAAGCGTTCCATCTTGCGAACTTCTGCAAGTTCGTTTGCGAAAACGTTCGCGCGTGCAGTGTCGTGTTTGGTGTATGCATCAACTATTCTCGCAAAAATTGCTTTATCTCTCTGGCTGAACCTTTCTGTGGCTTGATCAAGTTTTTGCACTTGCAACTCTATTCGTCTAACAGCGAAGTCAAGTCTTGGCTTCAGTGGCCCTGGCGGATTCACAACGTCCTTTATGCGGTCCGTGAAAGGCTGTTCGCCCCGTTTAGTTTCCCATTTTTTTGCAAATCTTTCTGACAAATTAATACCTCCGAAACAAGAGATGCCTTTGAAATATCTTATACATTGTTAATATGTTCGAAATATGCACGTATATATGTAGAGATATACGGGTAGGAAAAACTTGTTTTTGGCTTTAATTGTAAAATTAAAAGACAAGGTGGTCACTATTCGGATATTAGACAAAAAAGTGTAAGTTAGACTAAAAAGAGGCTTAATCCAATGCTAAAACAAAAAGGTGAATTGAATGGGTGACAGAATAAAAGTATTCGGAATTGTTGCACTTTTGGGCTTCATGGCAGGAGTAATAGCGCAGTTGACAGCAGTGTTCGTTATCCCCTGGATAATCTCAATCCTACCGGCGCTTGGCGGCCTCACAAGCTACATGGTTGCAGGATTTGCAGGTGCCGTCCTAACCGTTGGGCTCGTAGGCGCATGGGCATACTTGACAGGCAACAAGAATCGACCATAAGTACAACAAAACCTCCACTTTCTTTACTTCTACGACAAATTTCCAGTTCACAGAATCTCATATTTTAGTTTTTTACACCAAGCATTTCAACATGAAAAGTAGAACAGGATGACTTTTGAGTTTTAAGTGGACTCAGAAGCGGAAAAAGTGGTCATCCGCTTGGCAGCGTCTCTGTACCTCGATGTCTTCACAGTCCACTTCAAGTTTAAAGCTTCTTAAGATTTCAATTTTTTGGTATATACCGAGCAAGATCCTTCGGCAGTTTGAGAGTTAAAAGACTTCAAGCTCACAAGAGCACGCGTCTGCGCTTGCAGCCTTCAGTGCTATAGATTCCGGTTTAGATCCGGGTAGCTTAAGCATATTCAGTCCATTCTCATTGAAATTGCTACTGTTTGGTGAATTACAGTGTGAGCCAAAGTAATTCTCTTTTTAAAGTGAATAGAATACAGACTTCTCCTTGTTGCTGATAGATCAATTGATTCCATGAAATCATTCCCCATTTTCTTGCATATCAGATTGAACGAGTTTAAGTTAACCCCAATGCGTTCTTCGAATCAGAAGTGATAGCTAAGCAAATGATAGCCACTATAATGACGATTGGTTTAAGAGAGGATAGGTCTTTGCACAATTTTTAAATATTTTTTATTCTACTATTGTATTGAGGGAAAGAGTCAAAGTCTACTCCGTAAACCTCAGAGCTTCAATGAACTATAAAATACTTTAACACGAAGCTAATTGACACGGACTCAAATTTACGCAAATAGCATTGATTACTTTGCTATCAAATAAATCACACAGAGGGAAACAACAACTCAAATACGCTCTTTCCCTCTTCCCTCTTTTTATCACAATATTGTGTTTTGACAAAACATGATTTCTAGTTTAATAAATCCCAAGAAGGAGCATGTGTGATAACAGATAGAAATATAAACTTTCTTTCTTGAAGACTGAAACTATTTCAATAATAGTTTCAGTATGACTAATTCTGTGGTAAATATGTAAGCCACGAAAGTTTCGACCTGAGTCTTTAATGAGGAAGCTATCATGGGTGTCAGAAGCAAGCCTTCAACTGCCATAGCTACAGCAAAAGTGAATATTGAAAGTCTAATTAAACCACTTTAGGCTTTCAATATAGTTAGACGCCTTTTCTCCCCACAATGAAGTTAGAATGAGTGACTTTTTAGTGAAATCCTGATTTTCACAATACTCAATAGCATTTCAATATAAAAGCAGCACTATCTCTCAGCTTATTAAGGCAATATTCTAACAACTTATCATACAATTTGCCTTCGAGAGAATCAAAAACCCCTCGATTTTTGGCTATCAGTCATTGCTCACTTTTAAGTCTCCATCTCAGCTGAATTTGTACTCTTTTAATGAATCCCCGTCTCTCTAAAGAACGTAAACTACGGCTAACAGAGGCGTATTGAGCGCTTTTATATTCAACGGGTTTACCGAAAACCATTTCAGCAAGTTCTTTTACAGTCATTTCAGTCTTTATTTCCAGAAATTTTAAAATTAACTTTTGATTCTTCGATAAACCTACCGTTTCCAAATCCCCACTCAAAAGAAACCATCATAATTTAAATCGTTTATTCTCTTCAGGTAACCTGCACCTTTTTTTAAAACCAGCTATAAATCTTAGAGGCTTGATCTGAAAACACACATTAATTAAGTTATGAATATTCAGATTTCCGGATTGTAACAGATCAAAGAGTCTCATAATCATATTTCTTCTTTGATACCGCTTATCCATAAATAGTATTGAACGCCTGATTGAGATAGAAAAAGATAGGCGGAAATCTGATAGTTATTTGCATCATAAGAGTAGAGTCGTGACCTTGGAAGTTAATAGATTATTCCTTCAAAAGGTGCTACCAAAATATGGTAATCCGCGAGAATACGTTGGATTCTAAGTGGCACAAAAGTTAAGTGCGCCATAAAAATATTTGTATTTTAAAATGAATAAATACCCAGCTCTTGGCGATGAAATTTTGGAAACCTTGATATTAAGTGATTATGAAGTGAAGAAACTTCTTTCATTACATGAAGTAATTGAAGCTGTTGAAGTAGCTTTCAAACATAAGGCGCTTGGAAACGTTCAGATGCCAGCCAAGATCTACCTATACTTTAGGAAGTACGATGGTGATTTAAGAGCCATGCCAGCTTATATCGAAGACCTAGAAATATCCGCTGTTAAGATAGTCAATGTGCATCCTAAGAATCCAACTGAAAATAGTCTTCCAACAGTCATGGCAGTAGTAGCCCTCATAGATCCTTCAACTGGAATACCCATAGCAATAATGGGTGGAACAACAATAACAGATATGAGAACAGGCGCGGCGGGCGGTATTGCCGCAAAATATCTCGCAAGAAAAGATTCCCAAACCTTAGGTCTTGTTGGCGCTGGAGCCCAAGCTAAGACGCAAATGATGGCTCTTTTGGAAATTTTTAATTTGAAAGAAGTTAGGGTGTGGAGTCGAACTGAAGATACAAAAAGCCATTTTATAAAGGAAATGCAGCAAGAGTATGGCGATCGGGTCCGAGTTATTCCTGCAGGAAGCATAAGCAAAGCGGTAGAAGAAGCGGATATAGTAGTGACTACAACGCCGTCTAGAAAACCAGTGGTCACGAATGACATGGTGTCAGCTGGAATGCACATTAACTGCATAGGAGCAGACGCGGCAGGAAAGGAAGAACTCGACCCAAACATTCTGAAAAGAGCGAAAATAGTTGTTGATGATTGGGCACAAGCTTCACACAGTGGAGAAATAAGCATCCCGCTAAGCGATGGGATTATAACGAAGGAAAATATATGGGCGGAGATTGGCGAGATTGTAGCTGGCTTGAAACCAGGCAGACTAAGACAAGATGAAATCACGGTGTTCACTTCCACAGGTCTGGCAGTTCAGGATGCAGTCACGGCTAAAATTGCTTACTGCAAGGCTATATCTAACAAAGTTGGGCAGTTCATAAAAATCGTATAATTTGTCAATTGTGGGGTTATCTGCAGATTTAAGTAAACATATAATTACGTAGTTCCGCTGATATCTATAGCACAACCTTGTGCTTTTTCAAAAAAGCGACAAGTTTATGAGCGGTTAAACGTCGTCACTTAGAGACGCATTATGATAGAAGTTAGCAATAGATTTGATCTTAACAGCCAGCTGAAAACCAACAAAAGAATTTTGGCGTTGTTTTACGCGTCCTGGTGCCCTTACTGTACAAGCTTTCTGCCAATTTTTAACAAGTCTTTTTCAAGACAGAGGGTTGATCTAGCGGTGAGGGTGAAAGTAGACGATTATGACAATCCATTATGGGAAGAATACTCGATAGAAACAGTTCCCGCAGTCATACTTTTTGAAGCGGGAAGCATTAATAGGCGACTCGATGGAAGATTAGGCTACGACCTAAGCGAAAACCAGCTTAAAAGATGGCTTGAAGATGAAACTGGTTAAATCTCCTTAAGTTCCCCAATGTTTCCCTTCAAAAGCCCCCCGGACTTATCGCAGACCATCCTTCAAAACCATAGCTTGAAAGCAGACAGCATATGCGAACATACATAGTACTATGAAAAAGAAGAATACCACAATACTCATATTGGAACCAAACCAACCAAATATTAAACTTTAAAAGTTCCTAAAAATTACTTAACTCCAAAAAATTATCGCATTCAAATTAGTAAGGAGCCGTAAATGCCCACGAAAAAAGAAAAGAAACAAATGAAATATGCAGTCATTGTCGGGGACGGAATGGCAGATTACCCCATTCCTGAATTAGGAAACAAAACTCCGCTACAAGCAGCACACAAACCAAATATGGACAAGATAGCAGCAAAAGGCAGAAACGGCCTCCTCAGAACGGTGCCTGACGGATTAAGCCCAGGCTCAGACGTGGCAATCCTTTCAGTTTTGGGTTTTAACCCAAAACATTTTTACACAGGCAGGGGAGCCTTCGAGGCAGCTGCTAGAGGCATCCAACTGAAAGACCACGATGTAGCGTTCAGATGCAACATTATAACCGAAAAAGATGGAAATTTAGCGGATTACTCGGCAGGGCACATAACAAGCAAAGAATCCACGCAATTGATGGCAGGCGTGAAAAAGGCTTGCGAGAAAACTGGCGAAATAGAATTTTATTCAGGATTAGATTATAGACACTTCCTAATCATGAGAAATGCGCCGATCTCACTTCAAATCGAGTGTACACCACCTCACGACGCTATAGGTGCTGAAGTTCTATCGGTCTTGCCAAAAGCCAAATCGCCAGAAGCACAAAAAAAAGCGAACTTGCTGAAAGAAGCGATATACAAATCCAAGGAAATCTTAGAGTCTCACCCAGTTAACGTTGCCCGACGGAAAAACGGAAAAAAGCCAGGAAATATGATTTGGCCATGGGGTGGCGGGGAAAAACCGAGCATGCCCTCGTTCAAGGAGAGGTACGGTTTGAAAGCGGCAGTCATATCCGCTGTGGACTTGGTGAAAGGCATAGGCTTATACACAGGAATGAAAGTCATTAACGTTCCTGGCGCTACAGGCAGAGAAGACACAAATTACGAGGGCAAAGCAGACTACGCGCTAAAAGCTCTCAAGGACAACGACTTGGTTTTCGTGCACGTTGAAGCACCAGATGAAGCAGGGCACGCGAAGAATTACAAACTGAAAGTTAAAACGATAGAAGACTTGGATAAGAGGTTGCTTGGCAGAATTCTTAAAAGCTTGAAAGAAGCGTACGCAATCGCAGTTTTACCAGACCATCCAACCCCAATTAGAATTGGAACACATACAAAGGACCCAGTGCCTTTTGCAATTTATTCGCCCTTTCTGGAAGCTGATGGCGTTCTAAAGTTTGACGAGTTCTCCGCTAAGAACGGCGGGTTTGGCTTAGTGGAGCATGAAGGCGTGGTGTCGCTTCTGCTTTCATCCGCCGTAAACAGAAAATAACCTGACTGCTTAACATTGTTTTGAATGTGAAGACATATGGCGCGAAAGGAACCTCAAAACGCGTTGAAGCGCTCGTTGGGCTTGTTGGATGCTACAGCGATAAGCGTGGGTGCCATAATCGGCGGCGGCATTTTCGTCGTAACAGGCATCGTAGCGGGTTTGGCGGGTTCAGCCTTAGTGGTGTCCATGCTTGTCGCGGCTGCAATCGCGTTCTTCACAGCGTTAAGCTTTGCTGAACTGGCGGCGTGGCAGCCTGTAGAAGGCAGCGTTTACGAGTACGCGCGTCAAGTTATTTCGCCTTTTTCAGGGTTTTTGGCGGGTTGGATGTGGATAGTTTCCAATACTTTCACGGGAGCAGCTGTTTCTCTTGGATTCGCGTATTACTTAACAGCCTCGTTTCCTGGTTTGCCAGCTAACGTAGTGGCTGCGGTTTTGTGCTTAGCGTTTACGGCATTGAATTTCTTTGGTGCGCGTGAATCAGCTCGTTTAAACACGATTCTTGTAGCCGCGAAACTGCTGATACTAGGGTTTTTTGTGGTTTTTGGGGCGTTTAATGCAAACTCGGCAAATTTCGCGCCTTTTGAACCGTTCAACGGGGGTGTATTGCACGGTGCGTACTTCATTTTCTTTGCCTATACTGGGTTCGCGAGAGCAGCGGTTGTGGCGGAAGAGGTGAAAGATGCGAAACGCAACGTGCCGAAGGCTTTACTTTTATCGCTCGCAATTTCCACCATAATTTACGTGCTAGTTGGGATAGTTGCGGTGGGGCTTGTAGGGTCCACTGAGCTTGAAGATTCAAGCTCGCCGTTGGCACAAGCCATAAGCTCCATTGGAAGCCCACTTGCAGTGCAGGTAGTGTCTTTCGGAGGTTTACTAGCAACTGCGAGCGTGCTATTGACGGCTATTTTGGGTGTTTCGCGGATGGCGTATTCCATGGCGAGGAAAAAAGACTTGCCGCAGGTTTTGGCGAAACTTCACCAGAAGTTCGTCACACCTCACTATGCCATTTGGGCGGTGGGAATTTTGATGGCGGCGCTGGTTATGTTTTTCGACTTGAAAGGAGTTGTGGCAATCAGCACTTTCGGAGCCCTTTTCTACTATGCTTTCACAAATGCGTCTGCGTTCAAGCTAAAAACCGAACAAAGACGGTACCACAAGATAATGCCGATAGTGGGGTTAGGCACGTGCATTGTGCTGTTAGCGTTTATTCTCTTCGCAGTAACGCAAGCATGGATAATCGGGGGTATATGCCTGGTCGCAGGAGCAGTTTACTACGGCGCCAAAAAATACGCTTCTAAGCGAGCCGCTGAGAAGTAGAAAACGTAGGAGCTATTGTGCTCTCGGATGCTCCCTCCTACCTTTTATAAAGGCTGATACTTGAAGTGGACCCTTGCTTCAACATGGTGAGATTGATTCTTTGTTCAGCGGTTGCGTTTGAAGTAAAACAACAGGCATACAATAATCACGACAACAATGGGCGTTGCAATAATCACTATCCCGAGCACTATTCCTAGCAACGTCATAGGAGCCGCGTTTGTTGAGACAGGTATCTGAGCTGGTGTAACGGTGGCTGAAGAGGTCGACGAAGGCTCAAGAGACAGCTCAGGAGACGACGCAGAAGATGTCACTGGCTCAGGAGACGATGCAGGTTCAGGATTTGGGCTTGATGTTGGCGTTGAGCCTCCTATAGTGATATTTTTGACAGTATCACCATTAACTGTAAAGTTATACTCATAATAAGGCGGAAAATCAGTTGTTGGACCTGATTTATTATAACCAGTTCTTGGATGCGCATCGATCGTATAAGTTCCTGTGGGGGCGCTTAGAAAATAATAGCCCTCAGAGTTAGAAAACCACCCAGAACCAAACCATTTGCTTTCAGAGTTTATTAACAAAACGGTAGCTCCTACAACTGGTGTCCTGTTGGAGTAGGAGATATAGCCTGAAACTTTATAGCCTGATTGCAGAGTGATGTTTTTAGTCACATCAGATCCGACAACAAATCTTGGCTCGTCATAGTGGATGTAGTTTGAATTGAACGGCGGCCACACATTGACGTGATACGTGCCTGCGGCAACGGAAATCATGTAATAACCCGAGGGGTCTGAGGAGACGCTGGGAACAAATTGAGGCACATTAAAGATTATGTGTGCACCCTCAATTCCGTGGCCATTCGCATCCAAGATGTATCCTGAGATTTTATATGAAGCTGGTTGACTACTTCGAGAACCAAAAGCATACAAATAACCATCATCTGAACCAATATAGGCTACTCCATTAACAACGGCAGGGGATGACCGTATCTTATTGCCAGTCTGGTAACTCCATATTTTGCTCCCCGTTATGGCGTCCAAAGCATAAACATTCCCGTCATAGGAGCCTACATAGACAACTGCCCCTGCAACAACGGGAGACGAAAAAATGTAGCCTCCAGTATGGAATTCCCAGATTATGTTGCCGTTAGCTGCATTTAGGGCATAGATGTAACTGTCATATCCGCCGACGTAAATAATTCCGTTGGCTAAGGCTGGAGTGGAATAGTAATAGCTTCCATAATTGCCATGTAAAGGACGGAACGACCAAATTTGAACTCCGTTAGTGGCGTTCAGGGCGTAAACATAGCTGTCGCGTGCCCCAAAGTAAACGATACCGTTGACAACTACAGGAGAAGTATCAATAAAGCCGCCAGTAGTGTAATGCCAGATTTTAGCTCCATCACTAGCCCTCAAAGCATAGAAAATTTGGTCGTCTGACCCAAAGTAAACAACCCCATTAACGACAGCGGGAGATGAAAAGATACGCTCACCTGTGTAATATGACCATATTGGTGAACCGTTAGCAGCATTCAGCGCATACATGTAGCCAGTAGCTGAGCCAACGTAAACTGTTCCATCGACCACTGCAGGGGACGGAAACACAGAGCCACCTGTATTGAATGACCAAATTTCAGAGCCAATTGAAGCATTCAAAGCATACACATGACCACCATATGAGCCAATGTAAACAACCCCGTCGACAACAGAAGGAGAAGACTCAACACCACTATCCGTAGCGAACTGCCATATTTTCGAACCAGTCGTTGCGTTCAAAGCGTTTACAAAACCACTATGACCATTCCATAAGGAACCAAAGTAAACTACCCCATCGACCACAGTAGGAGAAGACTCAATTGCGCTACCAACTTTAGATTTCCAGAGGACTTGATTAGTTAATGGACCAGCAGATTCGGAGTAGCCCGAATGTGCTACATCTTTATGGAACATAGGCCAAGAATCTGAATCGCTCGCAGGCGAAGGTGAGGTTGTCAGGACTGGCGCAATATTATAGGTTACGCCGTTTAGTACTAATTCATCTGCATATAGCGGTTCACCATATCCCTCTGGGTCAACAGCCCAATATTCCAGAGCTATTCCAACGTACAAGGCTGTGGCGTTTCCATATTGATTTTTCCAATAATCAAGTTGGTTCCAAGTTTTTCCATAAATAGATAATTCTGTGTTTGCCTCAGTCCAACCCCACCTATTGCCCCCTGTGCTAGCCTGCCATTCACCGTTGCTTGCCATCTGGTAGTCGCTCAATAAGAAAAGGTCTGCTTTTCCGTCAGTGTTATTGTCTAGGGAAATAATGAACCGCGGGGTTGCGTTGACATATGAAGCGAAAATAGAAAATGTTGAAATTGAATTTAATGGTTTGTTATATGGGTATAATGCCATGGCGAAAGAACCTTGCTTTGCATTTTCAGGAATGACGAGTTTCGCGGAGTTGAGGCTTGTATGGACTTTTTCGGTGGTGAATATCGCTTGCCCGTCGTATTTTGTCTGTAATATCACATCGAGACTGTTAACTGAAGGAGACGTTGAACCGCCGACAACTATGTTTTTTGAAAGGTCACCGTTGATGACAACGTTGTACTCATAGTATGTGGGAAAAACTGGTGGGTTCTGGATACCCTTCTCCGGCCAAGCAGTTAATGTGTAAATGCCAGGAGGAGCGGTTACGAAGTAGTAACCTGTATCTTTTGAGAACCACCCTGAAAGATAGTTGTTTAGTAAAACAATGGCACCTTTAACTGGGTTTCCAGAAGAATCAAATATGTACCCTGATACCTTGTAGCCTGATTGCAGAGTGATGTTTTTGGTTATATCCGACCCAACAGCAAACGACTGTTCATCATAGTAGAGATAATTCGAATCAAAGGGTGGCCACACGTTAACGTGGTAAGTTCCTGCGGGAGCAGAGATCATGTAGTAACCTGTGGAATCTGAGTAAACACTCGGAACAATGTCAGGCACATTAAAAATAATGTTTGCACCGGCGACTCCGTGTCCATCAGAATCCAAGATGTATCCTGAAATTTTAAAATAAACCTTACTTGAGACGCTAGTCTGCGCTTTGCCAAAATGGATAGCATTAACAAAAATTAGAGCGAATATCAGGGTTGCTATAAAAAACGTACCAAAGAGAGATCGGTTGTTCACAACACGTACCTCCAATTAGAAAAGCCCATATTTATTATAAAAAGGATTTTTGTAAAGATTTATTGACTCAAGATTTGTTGACTAAGTCGGATTGCCCTCAACTTCACTTGAAGAGTATAAACCAAATTACAATAGCTGCGACTTTTTGACCTAAAAAACAGAATAACAAGGTATGTAAGTGATGGTATTGGACAGGGTAGCTATTTTTTTTTCTTTCTGCTTAGCATGTTCTCAATTATGGGTCGCAACTTTGCGTTTTCAGCTTGAATCTTTTCCTTGCCCAAAGCTTTCCTTTGCTCATCCATCTCGCGAATCAACTCTGCGTAGTGCACGCCTTCCGCGGCGGATACGTATTCGACACGAAACCTTTCAGGACTAATGCCTAGCTTCGTTAGCATTCCTTTCAACGCGTCGGTTCGCGCTTTCATCTTGTAGTTTCCGCTGATATAGTGGCAGTCGTAGGGCAAGTGGCAAGCTCCTATAAGCACCATGCCTGCTCCAAGCCGGAAGGCCTCAAGGATGAAGTCACGGTCAACCCTGCCTGAGCACATGACGCGTATTGCCCGTATGGAAGGCGGATATTCGAACCTACTCGTGCCAGCCAAGTCAGCGCCAGCGTAACTGCACCAGTTGCATAGGATCGCTAAGATTTTTTCCTCAGGGTTCTCTTCAAGCGCAGCGCGAATTTGCGCCAGTATTTGTGCGTCAGTAAAGTGCAACTGAGTTATAGCGTCTTGCGGACACTCTGCGACGCACGTTCCGCACCCGTGACAGCTAGCAGTAATAACCTGCGCGGGCTTGTTCGGCTCTATCTTTATGGCGCCGTAAGGACACTTGTCTTCGCATACACCACACTTGGCGGTTACGTTTCTGCAACGACTTTCATCTACCACTGAAATTATGGGTTCAATCTTCCACTTCGGCTTCGAAATAACAGTTGCCGCACGGGACGCTGCACCACTTCCTTGAGAAACACTAAACGGAATATCCTTTAAGCCTTGACATGCGCCAGCGTAGAAGACACCGTCGGTCGGCGCGTCCATGGGTTTAAGCTTTGGGTGGCTCTCCATGAAGAAACCATCTGCGCCACGAGACAAGTTAAGTATACGTGCAATCTCGTCTGAGCCTTTCTTAGGTATTGCCGCTGAAGCGAGAACAACCATTCCCGCCTCAACCTCTATAGGCAAATCCAAAGTCTGGTCCTCAGCGCGAATGAGTAAATTATGCGTCTCTGGGTCCTCATTAATTCGGCTTACACGACCATGGATGAAGTTTACACCTGCTTGTCTTGCACGGTCGTAGAATTCTTCATAGCCTTTGCCTGGGCTTCGGATGTCCATGTAGAAGACATAGACTTCAATGTCTTCCTTGTACTTCTCTTTCAACTGAACAACGTGCTTAAGTGTGTACATGCAACAGAAGTTGGAGCAGTACGGGTACTTGTTCTTGTCACGCGAGCCAACACACTGAATAAAGGCAATTGTGTGAGGCTTCTTTCCATCTGATTGTCTAATGACTTTGCCTCCTGTTGGACCCGCGGCGAGAATAAGCCGTTCGAACTCCATGCTTGTGATGACGTTCGGGTATTTGCCATAGCCTAAGAGCGGCAGGTCGTAGGGCAGGTAAACGTCGAAACCTGTGGATACGATTATCGCGCCCACTTCTATGTCGAATTCTTCTGGTTGCTGATCGAAGTTTATGGCTTCCCTTGCGCCACAGACATCGACGCACTTGTAACATTCAATGCAGTAATCCTTGTTCAGCGTGTAGATAAGCGGCACTGCCTGGTCAAACGGGACGGATATGGCTTTTCGCGTGCCCAAGTTCATGTCCCACTCGTTCGGGAACTCTATGGGGCAAACATCTTTACATTCTCCGCAACCCGTGCACCGGTCTGCAATAACGTACCGTGGATTCTTGCGAATCTTCACCTTAAAGTTGCCAACATAACCGTCAACCTTTACCAAGTCAGCATTGGAAATTATCTCGATGTTCGGGTGGCGACCGCAGTCAACCATTTTGGGACCTTCAATGCAGATGCTACAGTCAAGAGTTGGAAAGGTTTTGTCAAGCGCAGCCATATGTCCGCCTATGCTCTCAGTGTTTTCAAGCAGGTAAACTTTGAAACCCATCTCCGCCAAATCCAAAGCCGCGTTCATGCCGGCTATGCCACCACCCACGATCAAAGACTTGTTGGTTACGGGTACTTCTATGGTTTGAAGTGGCGTCATCAAACGCGCTTTCGCCACAGCCATCTTTATTGAGTCTTTAGCCCTCTCAGTGGCTTCTTTTGGAGTATTCGGGTGACACCATGAAGCAAACTCGCGGATGTTAGCCATTTCGTAAAGAAACGGATTCAAACCTGCCTCAGAAACCGTCCTTCGAAACGTTGGCTCATGCATGCGGGGTGAGCAAGCAGCCACGACAACGCGGTTCAATTTGTTCTCTTTTATGGCTTTGCGGATTTCTTCTTGGCCAGGATCGGCGCAGGTGTACCGGTTCTCCTTGACGAACACGACATCAGGTATTGTTTTGGCGTAATCAACAAGCTGTTTAATGTCTACAGTGCCTGCGATGTTCAAGCCACAATGGCAGATGAAAACGCCTATACGCAACTCTTCATGTTCAGGCGCTTTCGAAGTTTCAGGCTCATTCATTTTATTTCTTCCTCCAAAACGAACCGTCTGCATACTATTTCTTTCGCCTTTTGGGAACCGCGAGCTTTCAACTCTTTAACCGCGTCAATCGGCGACGTGAGTTTCTCCAACGCTTTGTTCCACGCTCCAGAACGAACTGCCGTATGAAGTATTTTGGTTCTCTTAAGCGTTAAAGCCTCGTTAACTGGGCAAACGACTTTGCAGGCGCCACAGTAGTCGCAAAAAAGCTCGTTTACGCAAACCTTATGGTCCTTGTCAGAGAGGTACAGCGCGCCTTTTATGGGGCAAACGTCCAAACAGTCAGTGCACCCTTCTGGACACTTCGTATGGTCGATCGCAATTTTGCCCTCCATGAATTTCCGTACTTTAATTACGCCAGGAGCACATTTAAACTCGCACACCCTGCACGTTGGGCAGTACTTCTTTTGAATGTCAAGTTTGATTTGCACACGTTTCCTCTGGCTCGGCGGTAAAGACGCAACTTCTTCAACCAGGTTGCCGTCATATCCTACTCGGGTAATCTTGATCAATGATAATGGACAAACATCTTCGCATTCGAAACATTCTTTTGGGCACTGACGAGTATCCACTTTTATGTCGCGAATTAGTTCTGGGTAACTCTCTTTATCCAGCACGGAAACCGCGTGTTTGTCGTTCAAAGTCAATTTTATAGCGCCGTAAGGACAGGAAATGTCACATATTCCACAGAATATACACTTTTCCAAGTCAATGTCTACTCGTGCTTTCTTGGTTTTTTCACCAGGGATTTTCGTCTGTTTTTCAATAGTAATAGCTTCTTTTGGACAGGCTAAACTGCATATTTGGCAACCTACGCAACGGACCTTGTCAAGAGCCAACTTGTAGTTTTTGACTTGCAAAACCCATTCTAAAGTCAACATATCTGCTGTATCTTTTTTCACAGTTTTCAAAGGCATTTATATTGCCACCAACAGTACCTGCGACGCAACAAATTATCCGACGCTTAACCAGTGCCTGATAGGATATTTCACTGAGGCGATGTCGATATAAATATTGCCTGTTGATTACGCCGATTTATTCATTAATTTAGTGAAAAATCATCGAAAAAAGTAATGTACTTAGTTTCGAATCGTCACTGCAACGTAGCACTTCAGCTCATCAGCGTCTTCAAGAGAAACTACATTCAAACCAGCATCATGCAAAGAAGCGCTGAAGACTTCTAACGAAAAAGCCTTCTTCAACCCAGTAGCCACAACGGAAGCACCCCGATCTGAGATCCGCTTGATTTCGAATAAGGTTTCCATGTATTTCGGCATGTTCTGAAGCAGAGTAAAAGCAAAAACTACGTTGAAATTGTTGTTTTTGAAGGGCAGGTAGTCAGCATCCGCTTGAATCAAGTGAATGTTCCGAAAATTTCGAGCACGCTCCTTAGCATGGATCAAAAGTTTTCCGGACAAATCCACGCCAATAACTGTCTGGGCTTGGGCGGCGATGTGGTTGAAAAGAAGACCGGAGCCACATCCAACGTCAATAACCCTACTGTTGGGGGTTATTTCTAGGCGATCTAAGGCTGCTTTGTACTTGGCTACTTGCTCTTTAGCGTATCGCATTTCGTACATTTCAGCGGTTAAGTCGTAACGTCGCATTATCTTTCGTTTTTGATTCCACTTGTACAAAGGTTGAACCTTCAGAAATCTTATGTACGTTGGCACCCTCTAAAATACTTGGCTGAATAGATTGCGAAAACAAAACAAGTTGGAGGTTCTAGCGAATCCGAAGCTGTCGGAAGTGACGACGGCAATTCAGAAAGGATTAGCACAGAGAAGAACGATTATAGTGGCGGGCAACTGCAAAGTGCTCTACTCGGGCAGAGCAAAGTCAACTCTTGAACCCGGGGAGCGCATACTGATTATCAAAGAGGACGGCTCGCTTCTTGTTCACCGCCCAGTTGGCTACGAACCCGTCAACTGGCAACCCTCAGGAAGCGTATTCCACGTGGAAACCAAAAAGGGGGTAATTGAGATTCACGGCGTACGGCAGAAACCCCGAGAAAACGTGCGCGTAATATTTGACCGTGTTATCATGGTATCAGTGTTAAGCCTCACTGATTCAGGAGAGTTTTTGCTTCATGCAAGCGAACATGATATGCATCGCGCTATTCTGCTTAATCCTTTACTTTTAGAGGAGGGGTTTAAACCTATAAGCTACGAGAAGAGGGTGGAACCAGGATTCGTGGATATTTATGGAATAGACAAGATGGGAAAGCTCGTGGTAGTGGAGGTAAAGCGGAAAACCGCTGGAAAAGAAGCTGTTCTGCAACTTGCTAGGTACATAGACGCTATAAAAGGCAAGGCTGGCCGTGAACTTCGAGGGGTGCTTGTAGCACCAAGCCTCGGAAGAGACGTACAAAGGCTACTGGTTACGCTGGGGTTAGAGTTCAAGGCGTTGGACCCAAGAAAATGCGCCAAAGTCTTGAAGAAAGATCAAAATACAAAACTTGAGGCTTTCTTTAAAGAAGACAAATAATGCCATGCGTGGAGAAGGCTTAAATCAGTCGGGTTGCTTTTTGCCTCTCGAAGGTGAAAGAGAACATGAATCTTTGGAAGGACATCGCAGTTGGGGACAATCCCCCGAAACTTTTAAACATGGTTATTGAAGTGACCAGCAATTCTCGCGATAAATATGAGTATAACTCGAAGTGGGAAACATTCGTTTTGGACAGGATAATTCCTTCATCAGTCATTTTTCCAGTAGAATACGGATTCGTTCCACAAACTTTGTTTGAAGATGGTGACCCCTTGGACATTTTGGCGTTGAGTTTTGAGCCACTAGAAGTTGGCGCCATAGCAAGAGTCAGAGTGATAGGAGCACTAATTATTGAAGATGAGGAAGGAATAGATCCGAAAATCCTTTCAGTGCTTGAAAATGACGCAAGATTTGAAGGTTACATAGACATTTGCGATGTACACAAACATAAATTGAAAGAAATCGAGGAGTTCTTTGAGACATACAAAAGACTGGAGCCGCACAAATGGACTAAAATAAAAGGTTGGAAAAACGCTGCCGAAGCCATTGAAATCGTGGATAACGCTATAAAAAAATTCCGAAAACTATGGACAGAATAGCTCACAGCAATATATTGATTCTTGGTTTAGCGCTTGAGCATTTAGGTTATCCTTTGGCTTAATTCTGTTTGTTCCCTCTCTGAAATCCACCCTTCTTGTCTTATGTATCCTAGACCGTTATTAATGCTGTCTCGCGTTGAACTCTTGTTCAAGATATTGGTTTTTTCACCCATTTCTCGCATTTCCGTTTCAAATACCGCATTCTGCTGCGCTAGCACCTGAAGAGAATCCATCAGTGAATTTATCAATTCAAAACGTGGAACAAGTAGTTGCTTGATTTTTGCCTTGCCCAATGCGCTTTTAAGTTTGGTGGAAAGTCCAAATGTATTCGCTTCCGAAGGCGGAAGAAATTGGTAACGTTTCTTTGAGTTCACTTCATAACAGGCTACGTAGAATGGGACATAAAACAGAGCGATTCCTTTCAGCTCCGAATCCCTTTTGATGCCGAGCTTTGCAAAGTTTTCGATACTTGTTTCTCTTAACTTAACTGTTCTTCCCACTTGATCAAGTATCAGTTTGGTCTGTTTCTCCAGCTCATCTATCTCTTTCTGACAAATTTGAACCTCTGCATCACGGGAAGATTCAAGATCTAGTAGTGGCTGGCAGGCTTCCTTAGTTTTAGTCTCCAATTCGGATCTTAAGTTGAAAATTTCTAGAGATTTGCGCTCTTCCAAGTCTTCGAGCTCTTTTTCTGTTTGTTTCAATTGATCTTCAATTTCCGAAAGCTCCTTCTTTGTTTCGTTTGCTTTTTCTTTCCACTTGTCTTCACCGATGTAATTGTCCCTTTCCGCACAACTCTTAGCTTCCAGTTTATACTTCTCAATTTTCTCAAGGGTTTGTTCCTTAGACTTTTCAAGTTTTATTTTTGCTTTCTGAATGGGCAGACGCTGTTTATCGAAAGATTTCTTCGACTGAATTATTTGATGATCGTAATGTTCTTTGAGACGATTGACTTTTGGATTTACAAGTTCCTCCTGCGCGTTGATCTTTACATCGAATTGTTCCTTGATTGCTTTGGTTTTGCCACGCAATACCTTAACATAGTGCTGAGTTGCCTCGTTTATATACTTCATACATTGATTGAGACTCTCAATGTCCCTTTTGAAGGACGAATAGAGACTCATAAGTTGCTGCAGTATAGATGAGATTGCTAATTTATCTGAAGTTGGAGAAATCAACCCAGAGTTAGTTGAAAGGACCTCTAATGCCCTTGCTTCGTGTCGGTAAGAGTCAAACTCACTCAAAAACTCTGCTTCTGTTATTAGACCGTTTATTTCAACTTTGCTTTCCGTCACTTGAGTCTGAAAATAGTTTATATGATCAGAGAGAAAGGCCATATGGGTTTCATATGTTTTGGAGCTTCTCTTCAGATTCTCAATGAAATCTTTCGCGTCTGGAACTACAGCGTAAGGCAATGTATACTTGGACCTATTAAGTCCGTCGAATATGAGGGCTGTTTCAGACCATGGAAAAAGCCAAAGTGGATATCCTACTTTGGCAATGAACCCAATTCTTTCTTCGGGGCGTTTTGAAAGGAATCCGCCACCTTTTACTCTATTAAACTCTGCCAGCGCAAAAATAGCCGCTAATTCCAGATCGGGTGTAAAGGGTTCCTTGCGACTTTCTGAAAGAGTGGAAAAAGGTAAAATAAAATGTTTAATTTCCCAATCGTTTCCTGACATGAGGTTCCCTCGATATAATTGCAAGTGGGATGATTTTAAGATTTGTCATTAAGTGGCAAAACTGTCAGAGAAAAAGTCCTTGATTTTCTTTTTAAAAAGAGCGTTCTTCAAAAGGGCGCTTTTCAGTATCCACCGGTCAATTGGATAGCGTTGGGTTTTTCTTGAAGTAGTCTGTGATTCTTCTTTGGTAGAGAATATTCTTTAGTAAACTGCTTTGGTTTATCCACCGTTTCAATGGAATCTGAAGTTGGCTTGAGACTTGGTTTAGTGCTTCGTTTAGCGTATTGCATTTGTATGGCACGTTCCTCATTGCATTGCGTACGTTTTCTCGAACTTGCCAAACACCTACCGGCATTATATAGCCAGGACGAGCTTCACGTAATACAATCACGATGGCTTGTCTTCTTTCTTTGATGAGTTGTTCGCAAACAGCTAGTCGCGCCGAGTAGTAACAACCACCTATTTCAGCGTAAGTTGTCCGCCCGTTATTTCCTTCATAATCTGAAAATAAGGCGGTTTTTCTGCCTCGGGGATTCCAGATAGTACCCGGGTACCATGCCTCCATCGACTCGTAGCTCCATGTGGCTGGAATCATCAAAATTTGGAAAACATTATCTAGATAAAATGACTCGTAGACTCTATACTCATCTATTTCAGGATATGTTTTAACTTTTTCAACTAAGTTCTTAGAGACGATGTCATCAACGGCAGTTATGCTCCATCGGGTTGGAACCAGGCGTCTGTTTTTTTCTATACCGAAGGCACCAACACTGAAAGCTTTCTGTATTTTAGTGATCATTACGCCTAGATCATAAAGCTTCAGCACAGCCTGCGTGGCTCGCAAGTCAGTATCATAGTATGCTTTTTCTATTCGCTGGTCGAAACGTGCGTTACCAACATGTAGTTCTCTAATGGGGGCAGACGGTCCGAAAGGCTGGACACTGTCGTCCATGAATATGGAACCTCGGGGCTTTTTTGTTAGGTTCAGCTCGGTTTCCACGCTTTTTTCTGCGAGGGCTAACTCGCGGGTTTGTTCTACTATCTTGTCTGCCTCATTAAATTTTTGAACATGAACACGGTGCTTGCCGCGAACAAGCAGTGAACGGAAACCTACAATTTCGTCAATTGTTTTTCCAAACCATTGTTCTGGCATGTCAAAGAGACTAGTATCTTCGTGAACAGGTGGGACCAAGGGTCCAACATAGACGTATGGGTAGCCTATTCTCCCGATGAATACACTAGGGGGGGAAACGCCTGTGATATCTTCTGTTGACATTAAAGGGATACTTTTCAGGAAATAATTTACTTTGACCATTATTGGGCAACGAGTTTTCCCGCAGAGACGACGAGAACCTTTGCATACAACACATAGACTGCGTTGTGAAGCTCGGGTAACAATCTGGTTGTCTTCGACTACTGAACGATTGTTGTGTCTTATAAGATTAAACATCCAATTGTCGGATTCGCTTGCACTGCGGAGTTTGGATGGGATGGCCATAGTTGTCTTGATGATGGAGTCAACAACCTCATATGCTTTCTGCATCTGAAAAGCTCAAAATTAAATGAATTCTCATCGAAAGTGCAGGCAACTAAAGACGTAAAGTTGTTAAAATTGCAGCGAAAACGATATTTTTCATTTCAGCAGCTCACAGCAGACTTAATTACCGCTCAAAGCCTTCCTTCACTATTCAGGTGTTTATTAGTAATTGCGCCTTCCAACGCCGAGGAAAATACCTTTTTAGCTTTTGCAGAAGTAGTTATCAATTAGAGCCAGACCAGCCCATAGCGCCAGTCTCGTAAAGAAAACGTTCCCTGAAAAAAATTGGCGCCCAGGCCGGGATTCGAACCCGGGTCTAGCGGGCGACAGCCGCTTATACTAGACCTGACTATACTACCTGGGCCTTCAAAAGCCAAAGGAGCGAGATGGATAATGCTGATTTTGATTATTTAAGCTTATCTTGGTAACCGCAACTGTCATTGCAAAAATTACTACCTGAGCAGTATATTTGAATCCTAATATCCAAATTCATGCAGAAACAATAGAGAGCACTACGCCAACAGTGTTTACCTCCAAGATTATATACAGTTGCTTTGAACAATGGGGCTAATAAAACAAAATCGCACAACGGTTAAATTATCAGTTAGTTACATTTCTTCCGATTTAAATCAGTCTTGCTATCTCCGCTTAAAAGAAGCCGAAGCTCCTTCACTTCGTCGCGCAACATGTCAATCTCGCTTTCCAAAGCGTTAGCCTCGGCATAAGCTATCTTTTTTAGCTCTTCAATTTCAAGCGACAGATTTTCACGTTCAGTTTCTAACGCTCTGATCTGCTCAAGCGTGCTTTTAACATCGCTCATGGATATCCTCCTGCAATCTCAATCTACAATTGTTAGCACTTAAGACTTTTATAGCCGAATCGTTTCCCGCCCGTTTTGTGTAGATTATTTTTTTATATGAGAATCTGCAGATTAAACGTACACGAATCGACTTTACGTTTTGGATTGTGCATTCATGAGGAAAACTATATTCAAGAAACTTGAAGCCAAAGGGCTTATCGCAAATTACAACCGGCTCAGAAAAAATTTGCCACCAAAACTTCCCAAAAAAGTTTTTATCTGGGACGAAACCTTCCGAGAAGGTCTCAAGGCGCCTACCGTATTCTTAACATACGTAGAACAAGTTAAACTCGCCAAGTTGATGGATGAAGCTGGCATATCCATAATCAACGTTGGTTTTCCAGCACTTTCTGAAGGCGAAAAACACAATGTCACACGAATAGTCAACGAAACCTTCAAAAATGCAACCCTCACAGCCTCCGCGGAAGCCACCGAAGAGAGCGTGAAAGCATGTTTGGAGTGCAGAATAAGAGAAATAACAATGGAAACACCGTTTAACGGTCTTAACCTCAAGTATAGACTAAAAACAACCAAGGAACAAGCCTTGAAGAAAATCGTTAATAGCATCGAATACGCCCGAAAAAATGGTGCAAGCGTAAATTTTTTTCTAATGGACAGCGCACGGACCCCGCTCGAAGATATCCTGCAAGTCTTTGAGGCCGCAGCAAACGCTGGTGCACATAGGCTAGTAATAGCTGACACCGTGGGTTTTCTAAGACCTCTTGCCACACGCTATCTGATAGCTCACATCAGAGAGGGTTTGCCAGAGAAAATAAAGGAACAAGTGGCTCTTTCTATTCACTGTCACAACGACTTTGGCTTAGCAACGGCTAATACTTTAGCGGCTGTAGAAGAAGGCATAACTCATCTGCACACGTGTACCGCAGGCTTTGGGGAGAGGGCTGGCATAGCGGCTTTCGAGGAAGTTGCCACCACCTTGGAGTTGCTTTACAATATTGATACGGGAGTTGACTTGGGAAGAGTGTACCGGCTTGCACAGTCAGCTGAAAAAGCTTTTGCGATGCCAATTCAGTTACAAAAGCCTATTGTGGGAGATAGCATCTTCACTCATGAGGTAGACCAAGAGTTAGAAGAGATGCAAGCTCACCCATTGCTTTTTGAGCCATTTCCACCTGAAATTGTTGGGCGTGAAACATCTCTGTTTATTGGCAGGAATACAGCGCAGACGTTGATTCAGCAACTTTTGGAAAATGCAGGAGTTCGTGCTTCGCCTCGCCAAATGGATGAGCTGTTTAGACACATTAAAGGCCCTCAGGAAAGGTTGGATAAAGGTGAGTCCCAGATGACGTTTTATCAGATTAAGAAGCTCTTGAAGGACCTCCAGAAGGGTTATACTATGTGGGATTTCTGGCGTCTAGTTGAACATATAACTCGGCAAAAGCCCAAGCCGCAGCAAGATAGAAAAACGAACAGCGTCTAAAACATTGATAGCTGAAACTAGCTGGTACCTGTTAACGTTCTGAGCTCGGTTCCAAACTTAGCTGGTTCTTTATTGCACAAATCTCTTCTCGATATATGTTCCGAGGGTAATTGTAGATGGGACCGCTTGGTTTCTCGTTGTAAAATGGGCGATTGCAATTTGGACATCCGGAAGTAAGGAAAGGCTTGCCTGTTTCCACGATGTACATAAGTGCTTCTTTTTCGATGCCGTAATCTTTTAAGCAACCGAAACTATCAAAATGCATATCCTCAACCCGAGCACATCCGTTTACGATTAAGTATCTAGCAAGTTGCACTCGTCTATACGATTCGATTAGAGGCTGAGGTTTCTTTTCTAATCTTGTTCCACGAATTGGTGTAAAAGCAAAAACAGCGGGTAAAACTCCCATGTCAACGCATCTTTGAATCAAAACAACTGCGTCGTTTTCTGTTTCACCTAACCCAATAATTATATGGGTGCTTACTTTTCCTTTACCAAAAACTTCAAGAGCTTCCTGCAATTGCTTGAACTGGCTTTCCCACGTGTAAGGCCCCCCTGCACTTGTGCCTTTTACTTCACCAAACAGTTTTTCGGTTGCTGCGTCTATAGCGATGCCTATCCTTTCTGCGCCAGCTTCCGCTAAACACCGCGAGTTTCCGCTGTTCAGAGGCTGGCATGAAACCGAAACTGGAACTTTAGCATGGTGCCTTATTGCCGCGACTAAAACGGCGAGGTGTGTAAAGACTTCAGGGAAGTTCAGGGCTTGGATGCAAACGCGCTTTATTTTGCCGTGTTGCGCAGAGGTCCCAATTCTTTCGAGGACAGTGCTGGTTGGAAAAGCAATCCATGAGATTCGTGAGAGTAGTTCCGCCTTGCTACTACTGCTTCTTGCTTGAGGGCAAAAACCGCAGTTTGCGGTGCACTTGCCAGCTTTATATGTCATGAGATAGGCAGTTGTAGGTTCAGCGCTGAGTTTGCCTTCTAAAAGCCCGAGAACAATTGCTGAGCCTAAAGAAACTCGTATTAACCGCGGTAAATTCACTTCTGCCCAGGTCTGATTTTTTGCCAATTATCCCACAGAAAGAAAAACAATGCAGGAAGAGTATATTAGCCTAGAGCTTTGTATTCTGGTGCTGCTTGCCCGACATGTAATCAATGTCTATTCTGCCCATAGTTGTTTTTGCGAGTTTTTCAGGTGTTATCCCAGCCAATTTCTCCTCTGGATTATCGGAAAGCTGCCTAACCAAAACTTCCATAGCATGTTGCTTCTCGTTTGAATCGGCAATCAATGATACAGTCCCTCTGAAGTGGACACAAGTGTATACGTAGTCGCATTCGTCCGTCACGCCGTAGTCCTGCACAGCTTGCCCCCAAACTTTGCTGTTTGCTTTCAAATATGTGATTTTTTTGCCTTCATAAGCACAGTGAAAGTTCAGGCAGTTGCGTTTCGCGTCGTAGCCGTGGCTTAACGACACAAGATACGGTTCATCATCCATGCAGAGAGCAATAGTTACGTATTTAGTGGCTTTCAGCACTTTCTTCAGTGCACCCGAAGCAGTTATTTCTCGATCTTTCCGTCTAACATGAAAAGACATGGATTCTCCGAAGCCAAGAATAAGATATTAACTTTTAGAATTTCTCTTTGAGTTTTCTGTATGCCGTGTCTAATGTTGATTTCATGAAGTAGACAATGTCTGGAGTAAATATGGAAAAAGCAGCCAAAATGAAATTGAGTGGAAAAAGCGTCCAATACTCAAAAATATTACCCCAACCGCCACCTATGCTCCAAGGACCAAAAATCTCCAGCGAGTAACCCCAAAATTGAAAGACTGACCAAGCAGCTGTTTGCAACAATGCTCCTCCAAGCCTCGACAAATACTTGGCTTTTCCCTTAACATAATCACCGTTATAATTGCCAACGAACACTTCTCCAGCAATACCGCCAGCACCTCCAGGAAAAAACGCGTTAATAAGAATCTTTTCTACTAAGTTGGCAGGGACATAATGGTCAAGTATCGGCGTCTCTAAGAGGCTTAAAACTGGTAGCTGAACGTTTCCAGTGACGAAACGTATTGCCACAGGTATGCCGTAAATAATAACACCGCCAAGTTGCCAAATCCAGAACCTCTTGCTTCTAAGAGTAGCCCCAATGGTCCTGTACAACTTCATAATTCCTCAAGAAACACTTAGATTTTAAAAGTCTTCCCATAAGAGAATAATGTTAGGTCCTTTAACTCAATGGATTTAGCAGTTTTGTACTGAATAATAAACTAAACTTGGCTTAATTCAAAGGTTTTATCGTTGAAATTCTATATAATCTTTTGGAAATATTGCAATATGTCCATCCCTAGTAAACTAAAAGTATACTTAAACAAACCCTGATTATGCTTTCTATATGAATCAATGGATAGCAAAGTAAAATTTCATCAACCCGAAAAAGTTGCGAAAAAACATATATGATATAAGTGATTCTCTCTTGTCAAAAAGATTCGGGTGATTTAGACGGTTTCGTCAAACAACGGAGAAAACGAGATGATTGTCACACCTTGGGAAGTAAGGGGCAAGGTAGATTATGAGCGACTTATCCGCGAGTTCGGTACCCAGCCGCTGACAGAAGAGTTGCTCAAGAAAATAGCGGGGACCACGGGCAAATTGCATCTTCAGCTTCAAAGACGCCTCTTCTTCTCACACCGCGACTTGGACACGGTGCTGGAGCTTTACGAAAAAGGAACAAAATTCGTTCTTTATACGGGCAGAGGACCCTCGGGACACGTGCATATAGGTCATCTGATGCCCTGGATTTTCACGCGGCACCTGCAAGAAGAATTTGGCGTCCGACTCTATTTCCAAATGACGGATGACGAGAAGTTCCTGATAGATGATGATGCGACGCTTCCGCAAACAAGGAAGTACGCTTATGAAAATGCCCTCGACCTTATAGCTTTGGGTTTTAAGCCTGAAGACACGTTCATAATCTACGATGTTGAAGATATGGACTTGCTGTACGACATAACCTTGGAAGTTGCAAAGCGAATTACTTACTCCACTGCGAAGGCAACCTTCGGATTTCAAGATAGCACAAACATAGGGTGGATATTCTGGCCTGCCATACAAGCTGTGCCGTGTTTCATCCATAAGAAGCTAACAGGCGAAAACGTACCCGCGCTGATTCCAGCAGCCATAGATCAGGACCCCTATTGGCGCGTCACTCGAGACATCGCGCAAAAACTTGGTTATTACAAGCCAGCTCAAATTCACTGCCGTTTCCTTCCAGGTTTAGGACCAGGCGGAAAAATGAGCGCCTCTGAACCTGAAACGTCTATTTTTACCATGGACCCGCCCGAACTGGTGAAGCACAAAATCTGGGCTGCTTTCACAGGAGGCAAAGCAACAGCCACGGAACAGCGTAAAACAGGTGCTGATCCAATAGTGTGCTCGGTTTTCCAGTATTACGTTTACCTTTTCGAGGAAGATGATAAGAAGCTCAGTAAAAGAGAGCACAAATGCAAGTCAGGCGAAATGCTCTGCGGCGAATGTAAAAAAGATTTGGTTGAGAGACTCAACAAGTTTCTTAAGGAGCACCAGAAAAAACGCGAAAAAGCAAAAGACGCGATAGAAAAATACCACATAAAACGTTTTTCGTAAATGGGCTGTGCTTTTTATATTATCTTCCACTTTTTAAGTTAAGACCAATTTATGATAAGGGAAAACCAGCGCGCTCTTAACTGGGTATATCTGGGAAAAGGATTTTCTTTGTGGAGGCTCCGCAACTAGGACACTCCAGCCTATTCACATCATAAAGGGTCTTACAATATGGGCATTCGATTCTAGTCATTTCATTGAAGTGTTTGTCTACTATATCCATCCTCTTTTCCTGCAACT
>Ga0209536_100003359_pt1 | contig 25758 bp, 22 predicted proteins | sample DeeMarSeWOR28_12_FD_187461 | JGI IMG/M metagenome (GOLD analysis project Ga0209536, IMG submission 187461) | Marine sediment microbial communities from White Oak River estuary, North Carolina - WOR-2-8_12 (SPAdes) (version 2) | ecosystem: Environmental > Aquatic > Marine > Intertidal zone >...
CGGATCCGGGATAGCCGCCTCGGGCGTAAACCCTGCATCTATCCCGGCAGATGTCTGCCCGGTTTGCCGCCGCCGGGGCCGGTCCCCGCGAGAAGCGGGCAGCGGTCCAAAGGTCGCCCGCTGCTCCGATATCTGAGAAGTGGTGGCCATCCATCCCTTCCGCTCGTGGGCGCGGAGGGCCTCGGCCACGGCCGATTGCACCAGATCGTGCACCAGGCGGTGTTTGGCAAACTTGACCTCGCTTTTGGTGGGGTGCACGTTTACGTCCATCTGATCGAACGGCACGGTCACCAGCAGCACCGCCAAGGGATACTGGCCTTTGACCAGACGTTGGGAATAGCCGGCGAAAAGCGCGTGCTGTATCATCCGGTCGCGCACGTAGCGGCCGTTGACGAAAACAAACACGCTGCGGTAGGTCCGGCGGGTGACCCGTGGAGAGCCGATCCAGCCGCTGACCGCATATCCGTCGGCCGCCTTTTCCACGGCGATCAGGTTGCTGCCCGCCTCGCGGCCGAGGATGTCGAACACCCGGTCCATCTGATCGGTCGCCGGCCAGTCTTTTACCGTCCGGCCGTCATGAACCAGCTTGATGGCCACGTCCGGCCGGCTTAACGCGATGCTGGAAACCACCTCGGCAATGTGGCCCATCTCGGTGCCGATGGACTTTAAGAACTTGCGCCGCGCCGGGGTGTTGAAAAACAGCTGTTCCACGCAGATCAGGGTCCCGGGCGGCGCCCCGGCATCGGCAACCTGCTTGATCTTGCCCCCATCGACCTGGATCTCGGTGCCGGCATCGGCTTCTTTCTCCCGGGTGACGAGCGTGAACCGGGACACCGAGGCAATGCTGGGCAGCGCTTCACCCCTGAAACCTAACGTGTGGATGGAAAACAGGTCCTGATCGCTGAAGATCTTGCTGGTGGCGTAGCGCTCCAGGCAAAGCAGGGCATCGTCGCGGTTCATGCCGCTGCCGTTGTCCGAGACCCGGATCAGCGAGCGGCCGCCCTTTTCCACCTCCACCAGGATCCGGTCGCTGCCGGCGTCCAGGGCGTTTTCCACCAGCTCTTTTACCACCGAAGCGGGCCGTTCGACCACTTCCCCGGCGGCAATTTTATTGGAGATGATTTCGGGAAGAATCCGGATTTTCGACATGGCAGACAACTGTCCGGCATCAGCCGGGTCGGTGCAGGCAATATGTCCGCTGCAGCCCGCTGCGGTGCGGGTTACAGGTTTTCATCTTTCACAAAGCGCTGCAGGAAGTCGGCTTCCATCGGTGAAAGATCGAACTTCATACAGGCCTGTTCGATCAGCTTGGCGACTGGGATATCGGAACTGAACTTGCGCTCTTCCAGCAGCCACTTGGTGGCCCTGCGGATGTTTTCACTGTCCGGCTGTACGGTGGTCATGGCGTGGCACCCCTTGCGTTAGGTGTGAAATTTCTATTTGTTTTCAGACGGTTTTAGCGTTAGCGCTTTTCGCTGCCGCTGATTTTCACAAGCGCGGCCGTTTCGTGTGAAATTTGGTGGCCTGCTCGAACCGGTAGGCCGTTTGCAGCAGGGTTTGTTCGTCAAAATGCTTGCCGAGGATCTGCAGCCCGATGGGCAGCCCGCCGGAGGAAAACCCGCAGGGGATGGAGATGCCCGGTATGCCGGCCAGGTTGGCCGACAACGTGAAGATGTCCGACAGGTACATCGTCAACGGATCTTCGATCTTCTCCCCGATCCGAAACGCCGGTGTGGGGGCTGTGGGGGCGACAATCACGTCACAGGATTCAAAGGCCTTCTTGAAGTCTTCCATGATCAGCGTCCGCACCTGCATGGCCTTGCCGTAATAGGCGTCGTAATAGCCGGCCGACAGGCAGTAGGTGCCGATGATAATGCGCCGCTGCACCTCGGCCCCGAACCCCTTGCTGCGCGTGTTGCGGTACATGTCGATCAGGTCGTTTCTGCCGGCGTCCCGGAATCCGTACTTGACCCCATCGTAGCGCGCCAGGTTGGAGCTGGCCTCCGACGGCGCGATCACGTAATAGACCGCCACCACATACTCGGTGTTGGGCAGCGACACGCTCACCCGGCGCGCCCCCAGGTTTTCCATCACCTGCACGGCCGATTCCACCGCACCGGCCACTTCCGGATCGACCCCCTCCATGGCTTGGTACTCTTTCGGCAGGCCCACCGTCATTCCGGACAGGTCCCCGGCGCGCACGCTGTTCTCAAAATCGGGCACCGCCATCGGCACGGAGGTGGAGTCGGCCGGATCGTGCCCGCAGATCGCCGCGAGCACCTGGGCGCAATCGGTGACGCTGCGGGTGATCGGTCCGATCTGATCCAAAGAAGAAGCAAACGCCACCAGCCCGAACCGCGAAACCCGGCCGTAGGTCGGCTTCATCCCCACCACCCCGCAGTGGGATGCCGGCTGGCGAATCGATCCGCCGGTGTCGGAGCCAAGGGCGCCCAGGCACATGCCGGAAGCCACCGCTGCCGCAGAGCCGCCGCTGGAGCCGCCCGGAATCCGCTCCAGGTCCCACGGGTTGCGGGTCAGCTTGAACCCGGAGTTTTCGGTGGAAGAGCCCATGGCGAATTCGTCCATGTTCAGCTTGCCGACAAACACGGCGCCGGCCTGCTTGAGCTTGCGGATCACGAAGGCATCATAGGGCGGGTGGTAATTTTCCAGAATTTTTGATGCGCAGGTGGTCCGCACCCCCTCGATGCAGATCAAATCCTTTATGCCCAGCGGGATGCCGGTCAGCGGGCCGCAGTCTCCGCCGGCAATGCGGCGGTCTGCTTCGGCCGCCTGCGCCAGGGCACTGTCGTCGGTAACGGTGAGATAGGCCTGCACTTTTTCTTCCACCGCATCGATGCGCTCGAGCACCGCCCGGGTGAGTTCGACCGCAGTGATCTCTTTTTTCTTCAACAGGCTGTGAGCCGCCGCAATGCTGAGTTGATGCAGATCCATTCAATGCCCCTGTTTATCACCGCGGCCAGCCGGCCCGGTGTGAAGCTTCAGTGGCAACCGGCTATCCGACCACTTTCGGCACCACAAAGCTGCCGTCTTCTTTTTCCGGTGCGTTCGCCAGGGCTTTTTCCGTCTCCAGGTGATCGCGCTGCTGGTCTTCCCGAAACGCATTGGTCAAAGAGATCGCGTGGGAAGTGGGTTTGACACCTTCCGTATCGATGCCCTGGAGCTGGTCCACGTATTCGAGCACGGTGCTGATCTGCCCGGCGAATTTCTCCACCGCCTCCTCATCGAGTTCCAGGCGCGCCAGGTGCGCAACATGCAGAATTTGTTCCTTCGTGATTCTCATCGGCAACCTCTCATCGTTCATGCTCACCGCAGGAGATTGAAGGCCGCTCGCCTTCTGGCAACCACCGGCAGGGGCCGACACCTATTCCTTGCTTTTGACCAGGAATGGATCGAAGCCGTCTTTTTTCAACCGCTTGAGGGTATCATCGGCTTCCTCGCGGCTGCCGAACCGTCCGACACGCACCCGGAACCAGATCCCCTGCTCCGGCACAACTGCGATGGCTTTGTAGGCCGGATACCCTTTTTTCTTCAGCCGGCTCACCAGGTCGTCGGCATCCTGTGGATCTTTGAGTGAAGCCGCCTGCACCGTCAAGATGTCGGATTTTTTCTCCGCCGCACCAGCAGCCGCTTTTTCGGCAACCGTCCCTGCCGCCGGTTTATTTTTGACCGCATCGGTTTTTGCGGGCTCCGCCGCCCTCTTCGCGGCCGGTTTGTCCGGCGGTTTCTTCACCACTTTGGGGGAGGGTTTTTGCGGTTCGACTTTCGGCTTTTCGGCCGGCTGCCGGGCCTTTAGCGCCGGGTGCTTCTGCGATTTTTTCAGCTCCTCGTAAAATTCCAGGTCGGTTTTCGGATCGGCAGCCTTCGGGTCGATCTTCACCCGGGCCATCTGCTGCTGCTGTTCCTTGGTCTTTAATTCGGCCAGCTCCGTGTCCAGGTTGTTGATTTGGAAACGGATCGGCGCCGTTCCCCGGCCGACCAGCACCCCCAGCACAAACATCCAGGACGAAACCAGAAAAAGGACCAGGTACCGGCCCAGCCGGCTTTTCAGCATCTCTTTCAGGGACTTTTTGCCCTGCTGTTTATCGCTTTTATTGGCCACCACAAATCGTCCGCTGTTACATTTTTTCCGGGGCGGACACCCCCAGCAGGTTCAAGCCGTTTTCGATCACCCTGCGCACGGCTTCCACCAGATAGAGCCGGCCGCAGCTCAGAACCGGATCGTCGGCCAGCACACGGTGCTTGTTGTAGTAGGCGTGAAACTCCGAAGCGAGGTTCATCAGATAAAAGGTAATGCGATGGGGCTCGAGGTTCTCGGCGCTGCTTTGCACGGTTTCGGGAAATCGCGACAGGGTTTTCAGCAGCTGGATCTCCTCGGTCTCGATGAGCCGGGCGACCGCAGCCTCATCGTAGAGAACCTCGGCGGCGGCACTGCCGGAGGCCTTGCGGATGATGCTGCAGATCCTAGCGTGTACGTACTGCACATAGTAGACCGGGTTATCGTTGGATTTCTGCTTGGCCAGCTCCAGATCGAAATCGAGTGGGCTCCCGTAGTGGCGTGACAGGAAAATGAATCGGGCCGCATCCGTGCCGACCTCCTCGACCACGTCCCGGAGGGTAACGAATTCGCCGGCACGGGTGGACATTGCCACCGGCTCACCGCCGCGCAGCAGGTTGACCAGCTGAACCAGGATCACGTGAAACTGGTCGCGGCGATAGCCGGAAGCTTCCACTGCGGCGGTCACGCGCTCAATGTAGCCGTGATGATCCGCCCCCCAGACATCGATCACCCGGTCGAAGCCGCGGGCATACTTGTCCTGGTGGTAGGCGATGTCGGAGGCGAAATAGGTGGTCAGGCCGTTGTTGCGGACAACGACGCGGTCTTTTTCGTCACCGAAGGCGCTGGTGCCGAACCACAGGGCACCGTCACGCTCGTAGACGCTGCCGCGCCGCTGAAAATCCTTGATGACGTTGTCGACCGTGCCGGTGTCATACAGGCTCTGCTCGCTGAACCAGACGTCGAATGCCACGCCGAACCGGCGCAAATCGTTTCGAATGCCCACCAGGATTTCACCGGCAGCCAGTCGGGCACAATAACCGATCGCGTCTTCTTCCGGCTGGTGCAGCAGTTGATCACCTTGCTCGCTTTTGATCCGCAACGCCAGCTCGCGAATATATTCTCCCTGATAGCATTCTGCGGGGAAATCGACCTTCCGGCCGAAAACCTCCGTGTAGCGCAGAAATACGGATCGCCCGAGGGTGCGGATCTGCCGGCCGGAGTCGTTGATATAATATTCCTTCTCGACATCAAAGCCGCAAAAGGCGAGAATGTTACCCACGCTGTCGCCCACCGCCGCTCCCCGTCCGTGGCCCACATGCAGCGGCCCGGTGGGGTTGGCACTGACAAACTCGACCTGTACTTTGCGCCCCCTGCCGAAATTAGCAGCACCGTAGCGATCGCCGGCCTGGTGGATCTGGTGCAGCACCGGATGCCAGGCCTTTGGTTTGACAAAAAAATTGATGAAGCCGGGACCGGCGATTTCGGTTTTTTCCACCAGCTGGTCGCTGTCCCGCAGATTTTCGATAACCCGCTCTGCAATCTTTCGAGGCGGCATCTTCTGCAGCGAAGCGGCCACCAGGGCAAAATTGGTGGAAAGATCGCCGTGGGCATCGGCTTTGGGCTCTTCGATGCTCACCGGAGGCATCTGTGACGAGGGCAGTTCGCCGCTGTCGTGGGCCCGACCGGCCGCTTCGGCCACCAGGGTTTTGAGTCTTTCTTTGATCATCGCCGCAACTCGCTCCATTCGGCAACGCCCGGGGAATATCCGGATAGGCTGTTGCCATCTGCCAATTGGAATGGCAAAAAGTTGTATTTCATATTCAACACCACAAATCAAGTCAAGCGGCTTGTGCCGGCTTTTGCAGCGCATTGACGGTTTCGGTTGACAAACGGCCGGCCAATTGAGAAATTCTGCATCATTACTTCTATTCGGAGGGAGACCCGTATGCGAAAAAAATGGATATCGGCGCTGACGACCGCTGCGGCAATGACTCTTTTGCTGCAACCCGCATTTGCTCACTTCGGCATGCTCATTCCTTCGGACAACATGGTCATGCAGGCCGACAGCCGAACGGTCACACTGCAGCTTTCCTTTTCCCATCCGTTCGAAATGATCGGCATGGAACTGGTCAAACCCAAAAAGTTCGGCGTCTTGGCAAACGGCAGGCCCGAAGACCTGCTCTCCGGCCTGAAGCCGATCAACGTGATGGCCCGCGGCGGCTGGGCGGCCTCCTACCGGATCCGGCGGCCGGGGGTCTACATGTTCTACATGGAGCCCCAGCCTTATTGGGAGCCGACCGAGGATGTTTTCATCATCCACTACACCAAGACCGTGGTCACCGCATTCGGCGACGACGAGGGCTGGGATGAAGAAATCGGCCTGAAAACCGAAATCGTCCCATTGTCCAAGCCATACGGCCTTTATGCCGGCAACGTGTTTCAGGGAATTGTCAAACTGGACGGCAAACCGGTCCCCTATGCCGCCGTGGAGATCGAATACTACAACCGGGATAAAAAGGCCGTGGCGCCCACCGACTATATGATCGCACAGACCATCAGGGCCGATCGCAACGCCGTGTTCACCTATGCGGCTCCCAAGGCCGGATGGTGGGGATTTGCGGCACTCAACGAGGCGGATTTCAAGCTCAAGCTGGAAAGCGGAGAAGAAAAAGCAGTTGAACTCGGAGCGGTACTGTGGGTACATTTCGAACCGTGGCGATAATTTGGCGCTGCGATTGCACTCATTGTCGGTCCATGTAATGGCGGTACAATATATTGCATATTTCTGAAGGGGTTCTCTCAGGGCCGGTGCTGATCTCCGGGGCTGTCCTGGCAGCTGCCGGAACGGCCGTGGGTCTGAAAAAAATCGATTACGACCGGATCGCCCGGGTCGGCATCCTGTCGGCCTCATTTTTCGTGGCCTCGCTGATCCACGTTCCCATCGGCCCGGCCAGCATTCATCTGATCATGAACGGGCTCGTCGGTTTGCTGCTGGGCTGGGCGGCATTTCCGGCTATCCTCGTGGCCCTTTTGATGCAAGGGGTCTTTTTTCAGTACGGGGGTATCACCACCTTGGGGGTCAACACGATGATCATGGCCTTGCCGGCAGTGATATGCTACCACCTGTTTGCACCGCTGCTTGCCAAGGGGCGCAAGGCGGTCCTGGCGGCGGCCTTTGGATGCGGTTTTTGCGCCGTTCTGCTGGGCGCTGTCATCGTCGGCCTGGCGTTGATGTTCACCGAAGAAAAATTTTTGGAAGTTGCCACCCTTGTGGTCACCGCCCACCTGCCGGTGATGATCATCGAGGGTCTGATCACCGCATTTACCGTGGTGTTTCTCCAGAAAGTGCAGCCCTCTATGCTCCCGACGTTTGACGGTTCACCACAAAAAACAGCGAACTCACAAAAATAGCCCGACCGCGCGAATATGCGCCGTCCGTCTTGCGGCTGTAACCAGGAGCCGGAAATGAATCCGAAAAAAAGCGCGCCGAGAAAACAAACCTGTCGCATCATCCGGGCGGTCGGTACTGCCTGGTTCTTTCTGCTTGCTGCCGCCGTCACCACCAATGCCCATAATGTAACCGTGTTCGCCTGGGTGGACGGGGACACGGTTTACGTGGAAAGCAAATTCAGCGGCGGCCGGACAGCGAAAAACGCCCCGATCGAGGTCCTCGACGGCGCCGGGAATCTGATCCTGAGCGGAAAGACCGACGAACAGGGAAAATTCTCCTTTCAGGTTCCCGGCAAAACCGAAATGAAGGTGGTGCTGCACGCCGGGATGGGGCACAAGGCCATATGGAGCATCCCGGCAGAAGACTTGGAAGGGCTCGACACCCTGCCGCCCGCTCCGGCGGCAGCCACTGTAAAACAGCGCCCGGCCCCTGTCGCGTCTCCACAGCCGATGGAACCTTCCGCTGCTGCGGAATCTGTCGGCCCAACCGCGCTGGAAATCGAAAAGACCGTCGAAAAGGTTCTCGACAAAAAGCTCAAACCGGTATTGAAAATGCTGGCCGATTCGAGGCCATCCGGACCGGATATCAGAGACATCCTCGGTGGGATCGGCTACATTTTCGGCCTGGTGGGTCTCGCCGCGTACCTGCGGTATCGGCGATCGGGAAAATCGTCCGCTGCTGCTGCCGCAGACGATGACCCCACGGCCACCGGCAACCGATGACCCGCTCCCCGTGACGCTTATTTCTAAACAGGCGCTTTATTGTGACTGGCCGCTATTATGATCGACGAGCCATTTGCCCACGGCAGCTCCATTATCCACCGCATCGACCCACGGTTTAAGGCGGTCTTTGCCGGTGCGTTGTCCGTCGCGACAGCGGTCTCCTACCGCTTTGAGGCACTGTTTTTTGCCTTGGGCCTTTCGCTGCTGCTCGTTATTGCCGCCCGGCTGGCTATGGGCCTGGTTATAAAGAAGCTGATGGTGGTTGTCGGTTTTTTGTTGCTGCTGTGGCTGGTTCTGCCCCTGACCTTCGAAGGCGAGGTATTCACCCGCATCGGTCCGGTGAAGATCACCCGGCCCGGTTTGATCCTTTCGGCTCAGATCACTTTGAAGTCGCTTTCGATATTGATGATGTTCATCGCCCTGGTGACCACCGCCAGTCTTGTCACCTTAGGGCACGCCATGGATCGACTCGGGATCCCGGCAAAAATCGTCCACCTGTTGTTGATGAGCTACCGCTACATATTCGTCATCGAGCAGGAATACCGGCGCCTGTCCCGGGCCGCCGCTGTCCGCGGATTCACACCCGGCACCAATCTGCACACCTACCGGACATACGCTTATCTGGTAGGCATGATTTTTGTCCGGGCTGCCGAACGGGCCGATCAGGTTTACAAGGCCATGCGCTGCCGGGGCTTCAACGGCCGATTCTACTGCCTGGCCGAATTTCCGGCCCACCGTCGCAACTGGATCTTCGCCGGACTGATGACAATATCGTTGGCGGTCTTAGTATTACTGGAGTTTACCAATGCCGCGCAGGTGTTGACGTAGAAATCGATGAACACCGACCACCCGATAATTTGCCTCAACAACATCTCCTTTTCGTATCCGGGAGCCGATGCCCCGGTCCTCGATCAGCTTGATTTCGATTTTTACGCCGGCGAACGCACCGGCCTGGTGGCACCCAACGGCAGCGGGAAAACCACCTTGTTTCAAATCGTTATGGGACTGTTGAAGCCCGACAGCGGCCACATCAAGATATTCGGCAAAACCGTGTCGGAAGAAAAAGACTTCGTCGCCGTTCGCCCCCGCATCGGATTGCTGTTTCAGGATGCCGACGACCAGCTGTTTAGCCCCACGGTGCTGGAGGATGTGGCGTTCGGGCCCTTGAACCTCGGAAAGAGCAAGCAGGAGGCCGTGGCAATATCCCGCCGGATGCTCTCCTCTCTCGGACTGGAAGGATTCGAGGACCGGATCACCCTAAAACTGTCCGGAGGGGAAAAACGGCTGGTGGCCCTGGCTGCGGTGCTCGCCATGCAGCCGGAGGTGCTGCTGCTCGATGAACCGAGTGCCGGGCTGGACGAAAAAACCAAGGAACACCTGGTCGGGATTCTGAAAAACCTGGACATCAGCTACATCATCGTATCCCACGAGTTCGATTTTCTGGCCGGACTGGCCGAATCGATCTACACCCTGCAAAACGGAAAGATCGTTCTCGACACCGAGCTTCACCTGCACGAGCATGTGCATGCCCATACCTACGGCCGGCAGCCCCACAAACACGATTAGCCGCAGAGGCGGCGAACTCAATTTTCTTGACACCACCGGCGGCATTTCGTATTTGAGACAGGTCCAGGTGTATCAGCTTAATAGGGAATCCCGTTAAAGTCGGGAGCGGTCCCGCCGCTGTGACCCTGCCCGAACACTGCATCCGCCTGTAGCGCCCGTTGTCCGGTATCGTGCAAGCGCCGTCTTCGGCGGGCAAGATCGACCCAGCCGGCAAACAGGCTGCCAGTTTGTAAGGGAACCCCTTCGGCCGTTGCGCGCCACTGTTTCGAAGAATCGACATGGGAAGGCTGCCGAGGGGGCGGGGAAGCCAGAAGACCTGCCTGGGCGTTCGGCCGAACCGTTGCGAGGCAAGCAGGTATCGGAGACCTGACAGGGCCAAGGAAACTGGGTGCAACCCTTCAAACCGAATGGGGTTTGAAGGGTTTTGTTTTTGCCCGGCAAAGCGCCGGGATAACCATCCCTGCAGGGCTGCATGAGATGCACTGATGACAGAAAGCACCGACAATCGACCGGCAAAGCCGCCGCATAGGCGCGCACTGCGTGAAGCCTTCAGCATCCAGCTGGTGTTGCTGGCAGCGGCCCTTTTGCTTGCCGTCGTTGTCTCCAGCCGGCTCGGGTATTTGACCGTAGGCTTCACCGACGTACTGCGGATCATCGCCGCAAAACTGACCGGGCAGGCTGCCCTGACGGCCGAAATGGATGCCCTGTTGCCCGTTGTGGTCCTGGAGGTGCGGCTGCCGAGAATTTTGTGTGCTGCGATCGTCGGTGCCGGCCTGGCCATATCGGGAACCGTGTTTCAGGGCATCCTGCTCAACCCCTTGGCAGATCCTTATACCCTTGGGGTTTCCGCCGGAGCGGCCTTCGGCGCATCGGTTGCCATCCTGCTGAATCTCGGTTTTCTCGGCTTTTACTCCGTGCCCCTGTTTGCATTCATCGGAGCGGCGGCAACGCTGTTTTTCGTCATCATCCTTTCATCCTCCGGCGAAGGGCTGTCGTCCAACAACCTGATTCTTTCCGGCATTGTTGTGGCGGCCATCCTGTCGGCCGGCATCAGTTTCCTGAAGTACCTGGCCGACGAGCACGTCTCGGTGATCATCTTCTGGCTGATGGGCAGCTTCGCCTCCCGGACCTGGGCGGATGTGGCTCTCACTGCCGTTGCCATCGGCACCGGTTTTCTGGTGATGCTGTTTTACGCCCGGGACCTGAACCTGATCTCGCTGGGCAACCGCACTGCATCTTCCATGGGCGTGGACACCGCCCGTGTGATGATGATGCTGCTGATCACGGCATCGGTGATCGCTGCGGTGTGTGTGTCGGTTTCGGGTATCATCGGGTTCGTGGGTCTTCTGGTTCCGCACATGGTGCGGCTGATCACCGGGCCGGACAACCGCAGGCTGCTGCCCGCCAGCCTGCTGACCGGTGCGATCCTGCTGTTGGGTGCCGATACTGTCACCCGGGCGGTTCTGCCGACCGAAATACCGATCGGGGTGCTCACCGCCCTGATCGGCGGGCCGGTCTTCTGTTATATTTTCTGGAGAAGACAGAAAATGCTGCGGGGGGATGCATCGTGAATTTGCGCCTGGAGCAGGTGGGCTTTTGCTACGGGGATCAAAAGATCATCGACGATTTGTCGATGGACCTTCCACCAGGCCTGTTTTACGGCATTTTAGGGCCCAACGGTTCCGGAAAAACAACCCTGCTCGACCTGCTGACCGGCCACCGCAAGCCGACGGACGGACGGATCCTTTATGGCGACAGGGAGCTCAGCGATGTTCCCCGCAAGCAGCTGGCCAAAGAAATGGCCCTCGTGCCCCAGAACTTTTACGTCAACTTCCCCTTTCGGGTCCGAGAAGTCGTGATGATGGGACGCTACCCGCACATCCCGCGCTTCCGCCCGCCGTCGGCCGAAGACGACCGGATCGTTGCCGAGGCCATGTCGGCAGCACAGATCACAGACTACGCCGGCTGTTTTGTCACCGAGTTGAGCGGTGGCGAGAAGCAGCGGGTGGTGTTCGCCCGGGCCCTGGCCCAGAACACGCCGCTGCTGCTGCTCGATGAAGCCACATCCAGCATGGACATTCGCCACTCCATCCAGGTCCTGAACCTGGTGGCACAACGGGTAAGGGCGGAAAAACAGACCGCGCTGGCAGTGATGCAGGATATCAACCTGGCCGGTATGTACTGCGAACACCTGATTTTCATGAAACACGGTCGGATCGTCTGCCACGGACCGACGCAGCAGGTCCTGAATCCAGACACCCTTCGCCGGGTGTTCGAAGTCGAAACCAAAGTCTACGACGAGCCGTTTTCCGGCTCCGCGCAGGTCGTGTTCAAAAAGTAGCAGGTGTATTACGGTTATGGATCGAACTCAGCGCATCGAAAGCATGCCGCCATCCATGGGGGAGTCCCTGCTCACATTTTTCCGGGTAAGCAGACAAAAACCAATCGGTTTTGCCGCTGTTGCGACGATCCGGCAAAACAGGGCCTGGTTTGCGCTGCTGGCGATCGCACTGGCCGCTGTCTTGCCAGGTGCGGCGTTTGCCGGAACCCCTTACCCGGCCTTCGGCATCGAAGGCAATGCGGCCATTCGCGACCAGGGCGGGCGGCGCATTGCCGTCGAGCGGCCGTATCGGCGCATCATCTCCCTTTACGGCGCCCACACGGAAAACCTGTTTTCCCTGGGCCTGAACGCGGAAATCATCGGCGTGGGCCGAAACGAAGTTTATCCGGCCGAAGCGCTGGACAAGCGCGTGTTCTCTTATCACGACGACCCGGAGCGGTTTCTGGCCGCCCGCCCCGACCTGGTGCTGATCCGTCCGATGATCGATCGGGGATACCCGGCCCTGGTTGACCGGCTGGAGCAAAGCGGCGTAGCGGTGGTCTCCCTGCAGCCGGTAAACATTGAAGAGATGTTTCTCTACTGGCAGATCCTGGGGCTGCTCACGGGCAAAAAAAGCCGCGCCGAGGAGATGATCGGAACCTTTCAGGCCGCAGCGGCAGCGTGCCGGTCCCTGTTCGCTGAGATCGCCGTGAAAAAAGGCGTCTTCTTCGAGTCGATTCACAGCAAGATGAAGACCTTTGCCCCGGATTCCATGGCGGTTTTCGTGCTGGAATCCGCCGGCGGCATCAATGTGGCCGCAGACGCGCCCCGGGTGCGCCAGACCAACATCGCCGCCTACGGCAAGGAGCGCATCCTGGCCAAAGCCGGCCAGATAGAGGTGTACCTGGCCCAATACGGGGCCATGAACCGCCCCTCGATCGAGATGATCCGCAATGAACCGGGTTTTCGGGTCATCAAGGCGATCCGGGAAGACCAAATTTACCTGATCGACGAGATGATCGTCTCCCGCCCGACGATGCGGCTGATTGACGGCATCTTTGAGATCGGCCGCAACCTGTATCCGGACCTCTTTCATCCGGAAGCCGTAAACAGTCTGCAGGGATTGAAACCTTTTTCCCGGCAATGAGAATCGGTTGCCGGCCGGAAGGGGAAAAATCAATTATCGTTACCGGTGAGGATCAAATGAACCAGAAAACAGGCATATTGTACGGCCTGGGAGTCGGACCCGGCGATCCGGAGCTGATCACTCTCAAAGCGGCCAGAATCCTAAACAGCGCGGATGTGGTTTATGCGGCCGCTTCTTCCAAGAACAGCTACAGCCTGGCGGTAAGCATCGCCCGGCCGCACATCCCGGACCTGACAGCGGTAAAAATGCTGCCGTTTCCGATGACCGCCGATCCGAAGGTCAAAAAAGACGCATGGCATCAAAACGCCCTCACCCTGATCGAGGAGCTGGAGCAGAAAAAGATCGTCGCGTTTATGACCCTGGGCGATTCGATGACTTACTCCACCTACGGGTACGTGCTAAAACACGTCCGCAAGCTGGCGCCGCACATTCCGATCATCAGTGTTCCCGGCATCACCTCCTATCAGGCATCGGCGGCCTGCCTCAACTCACCGCTGGTGGAAGGCGAAGAAGCCCTGCTGATTGTATCGGGGGTTACCGGCGGCGACATCCTTCGAAAATTCGCCGTCACCCCCGACAACCTGGTGTTTATGAAGGCCTATCGCAATATAGCCGACATCACCGTCGCCCTGGAGGAGACCGGTCTGCTGGAAAACAGCGTGGTGGTGAAAAACTGCGGCCTGCCCGACCAGCAGGTGATTACCGACATCAAAACCCTGGAGAGCAGCCCGCCCAACTACTGGACCCTTGTTCTGGCCAAACAGAAAAAAATCGATGCTCCGGAAGAAAGCTAAACCGAACATTCGCGCCGCTGCTGTCTCCCTGCTGGTATCTGCCGTTGCCCTGGGCCTTGGTGCGGTTTTTATCGAAGGCCTCCAGCTGCAGGATCTCGCCAGAAAACTCTTCTGGCCCCTGCTGCGCCTGATGGGGTTCATCTGCGTCGGGTTGGCCGTCGGCCAGGTGATCGAAGCATCGGGCTGGACCCGGACTATCGCGGCGGTGGGGATGCCGGCCTTCCGGTTTGCCAACCTCGGTAGCCGGTGCTCGGCGGCCTTTACGACTGCTTTTTTTTCCGGGGTTGCCGCCAATGCCATGCTGCTGGATTTCTACCGGGAAAAAAAGATCACCCGGCCGCAGCTTTTTCTTTCCAACTTCATCAATCAACTGCCCGGTTTTTTTCTTCACCTGCCGACCACTTTTTTTATTGTCGTGCCCCTTACCCGCGGTGCCGGTATCCTCTACTTTCTGCTCACATTTTCGGCCGCGCTGCTGCGAACGGCCGTTTTCCTGCTTTACGGGCATTTGCGGCTGCCGGCTGACGGCAGTAAAAAGGAAGAACTTTCGGACCGCACCGGCAAAGCGGGGGAGAAAACGGCCCGAAGGGATCAGGCCTGGCAGGGGATCCGATCCCGCCTGCCGACACGGCTGGCCAATATCGCCATCTACGTGGTGCCGATCTACATCACCGTATTTATCTTCAACCGATTGGGGATGTTCAACCTGGTGCGCACCTGGCTGGCAGGTTATATCACCACATCGTTTATACCGGTTGAATCTCTGTCGGTGGTGGTGATGAGCTTTGCCGCCGAGTTCACGTCGGGTTTTGCCGCTGCCGGCGCCATGCTCGACGCCGGTGTGTTGACCGTCAAACAAACCGTGGTGGCCCTTCTGATCGGCAACATTACGGCGTTTCCCATTCGCGCCCTGCGCCATCAGCTGCCCCACTACATGGGTATTTTTTCTCCCCGGATGGGCACCCAGCTGCTGGTCATGGGACAAAGTTTCCGGGTGCTCAGCATCATGATCGTCGGCGGATTGTATCTGGCGTTCGCCTGAATAACCGAACCGCTTACCGAATGCACGGATCGACGAAAATAGTCTTTCTGGCTTGCTGCTGGCTGGTGCTTCCGGTCGGATGCGCCTACCTGCCGCTGCCCCACATGCCGGCACCGCACCTGCCGGAATCGTGGACGGCAACCGCCGCTGACTTTGACGCCATCGCAGATCGGACGGACGAGGCCCGGCTGCAGGTCATCATCGCCTACGGGCAGCTGGTGGACAACCATGCGGCCCTTCGCCTGGTCAGTCCGGGGCACCCGGTGCTGTTCTGGGATCCGGGCGGAGGCTACAACAAGCAAAGCGCGCCGCGCACCCGCTGGAACGATATAATCATCGAGGACCCCCCGGACCTGAAAACCTACCTCGCCTTTCGCCGCACGCACTTCGACACGGCGGTGGAGATCTTTGAATGGCGCATCACCCCAGGGCAGGCAAACCGGCTGGCCGACGTGCTTCGATACGGAACAGACGGCAGCCACCCGGCCGGGCCCTTTCGATCCGAAACCGTCGGACTCTTCTGCAGTGAGGCGATCAGCGACTTTCTGGGTCGGTTCGCCGGTGACATCATGACGATATCCGAGACCTATTTCTGGCCCAACGAACTGGCCAAGGCGCTTTACACCCAGGCCCCCTATCGGGTGATCGTGTTTCGCAGCACGGATACGCCGGTGATTTACCAGCCGCCGTCGACAGCGCAGCCGGTGCTTTCCCCTCCACCGGCATCCGCTCCCTCGCACAGCACCCGCCGGTAAGCCAATAAAAAAGGCCCCCGGGCAGCAGCCGGCGACCGTATCGATGGTTTCCCCCTTCCACCAGGGTTTAAAGGATCGTTTCCACGTCCTTGCGGGCGATCGGGTGGGTCCGCTCTTATTCTTCCCGGAATATGGCGGCAGTTGGGCTCATTTCTGGTAGTACTTCCGGAATTTTTCTTCCGAGCACTCTGGACACAGGTTGCTGCGAAAATCGAACTCCGCGTGATCCTGCAGGTAGGTTTCCAGCGGCTTCCAGTGTCCCCGGTCGTCTTTGACTTTTTTACATTTTTTGCAGGTGTTCAACCGCGCGGCCGGTTTTTTCTTCCGGCTGTGGGCCGCCGCCATCTCCTTTTCGATTCTTTTGCGCTTGTCGATCTCCTCCCGCAAATGGCGGTTGATTTTTTCCAACTCCTCGGTGCGCTCGGCGACTGCCTGTTCCAGCTGCTTCTGGTAGCTTTTCAGTTGGTCCTCGGCCTGGTGGCGGTCATCGACCTCCCGCAGCAGACGCTGGTTGTACTCCTGCAGATACCGGTTCTGGGAGCGCAGGTCATCGGTCAATTTGTCCGTGCTGTCACGGATGAATCCGGCGATCGATTTCATCACGGCCAGCGATATGGGCTGGTGTTCGGTGATGATTTTTTCAAAATCCTGGTAGAGGATGGTGAGAAAGGCGGCCTGGGTTTTGGTCACCACCGTCGCACTGCGGGGCAGATCGTCGATCAGGGCCAGTTCTCCGAACATCCGCCCGGGTCCGAACACCGCCAGGAGGATTTGATCCGGGCTCCCGTAATTTTTCCAGATCTCCACCTCGCCTTCATAGATGATGAAGAACTTGTCTTTGGTGGCTCCTTCGACAAAAACGATCTCGCCGGCCTGCCGCGACTCTTTGGTGCAGACCCCAGCGATCAGATCGATTTCTTTTTCCGAAAGAAATGACAGGTAGTTGACGCTTTTTAAGAATTCAGAATAATTACGCATTGTTACACCTCTTTTCCCCAACGTTGGGTTCAGTAACTATTCTGGTTCTTCAAAGAACGTGCCTGTGTCAGACCCGATTGGTCCGGGTTTGTATTAGATATCCCAACGCGGTGCGGACGATCAAGCATTTTTTACGCCTGACCGCTTCCGGCAAAAACCGGTAATGCGAATATCTGTCCCACAAAAGTCACCCCGGCGAACACGGCAAGGCGCATAACGGCAGCCGGCCAAAAGCATCGCATCTCGGTGCGGCTTTCCGCATGGCAAGCCGCCCCCCGTTTCGACGGCGGCCGGGCCACAGGCTCTTGGGTGCGTTTTGGGGTGGAATGGAAAAAAAAGGGGTCGCGGCGGCAGCCCGCGACCCCTTGCAATGTCTGGTAGGCACGACTGGATTTGAACCAGCGACCTCTACCGTGTCAGGGTAGCGCTCTCCCCCTGAGCTACGTGCCTAAATGGAAGGATTGTGCAATAACATCGGACAAATGGACTGTCAAGCACTAAAACCCATCTCAACAATAGTGAATCGGGGGCTCCGGGCAAGGCGTGGGGCGGCGAAAAAAAGCGGGGCATACCCGATCTCGAAGGCCAGTGTTCTGCACCAACCCGCACCGCAGCTCTGGGCCCATGCATGCATTGTGGAGATGCGTTTTTATCAGTTCTGGGCCGCGGGCGCATGGGAGATGAGCTGTATCTTCAGATTGTCCTCCCCGACCTCGTAGATATTGATGCCGAAAGTGTCAAAAGCGCGCAGCATCAGCGAATTGGCGAGCTCTCTGGCACTGCCCTTGTAGGCCACCTTCAGGGTGGCTGTATCGGCCTTGAGCTCCTGCACGGCTATGCCTTCGACCCCCTCGACGGTGTTGAGCATCCGCCGAAACATCACGAAGTTGGCCAGATTGCGGGTGCCGGTGAGCGCCACCTCGATCTTGTCCGCCTCGAGCTTTTCCTTCTGCCAGGCGTCCTCGATATCGATGGCCAGCTGCTCGCCTACCAGGCTGCCGCTGCCCCTCAGCGCGTCCCGGCCGCCGGCCTGCTCATCCACATTGGCGGCCACCGCGGTTCGGGTGACGGCAGCGAGCTGATCCCCGGTTTTGGTCCGGTAGGCCCGGGCATTGATCAGTCCCTTGAAGGATCGAATGCTGGAGCCCATGACGTTGGGGGCTGCCTCGGCAAGGGCCGTGCCGATTACCACCACATCCGCATTTAAGGCCTTGCCCAGGTTGACGGCTTCTTCCGGGCCGATGTCGGCCGAGTCGGTTACCGCTGCTGTGGCCATCCGCTGAACCCGGGGTCCGTGTTCGATGATCTTGAAATTCTGCTCGCGCATCACCTCGGCGATGGCCGATTCGGCCACCGGCTTGGAATACGGCATGCCCTGCCCCCACCAGTACCGCGGGTATGGTTCCTGCAGGTCCTGTTCGGAAAGAAAGAACAGAACCCTGGGCATGGTTTTGTGGGCGCGGATCACGCCGGCCCGGGAGAGCTGGTTTTTCAGTGCATTGCGCGACACGCTCGCCTGGACCATTACCCGGTATTGATCCCCGAATGCGCCCTCGGTGAGCACCTTGTAATCCTGGACGTATTTTCCGGTCTGGGTGTAGACGATGGCATTTAACTTTTCGTGATTGTCCACCATCGCCTCGACGGTGAGCAGCTCGGCCGCCACCAGCCCGACCGCACTCACCAGGCTGTTGGCAATCGCCTGCTGCCGGGCGGTGGTAACGTCCTGCTTGCTGATGATTCCCGTGCCCACCACGATAAACGTGTTGCCGGATGTTTTGGCCGCATCTGCCGCAGCGCCGGGTCCAAGCAGCGCTGCCACGACCGTCAGCAACACAGCGGTCCGCAAAACCGTACCTTTCATCTGCAACTCTCCTGTCTTTCGGATAACCGAATCCCCAAATTTACGACGCTGCCCTCGAGCCTGTCGTTTTGCCGCACCAGCAAGCGGCTGCATGGTCACATCTGGCGCAACAGCGCGTAGTCGGCGATATCGAGCAGCAGCTGCTTGTCGGCCGAATCCTCAAAATTTGTCAGGGCCTGTTTGGCGATTTCAATGTGATCCCGCGCACGCTTTCTGGTGTAATCGATGCCGCCGTATTTCTGCAGCCGCTCGATCAGCCACTGGAACTCTTCGGGAGAAAAATCGCGGTTGCGGATGATCTCCACCATCTGCCAGCGGTCGCTGCCGCCGGCTTGCTTCAGGGAACTGATCACCGGCAGGGTCAGCTTGCCCTCGCGCAGGTCCGCGCCGACCAGCTTGCCCAGCTTTTCGCTGTCCACCGTGTAGTCGAGCAGATCGTCTGCCATCTGAAACGCCAGGCCCAGGTTGCCGCCGTATTCTGCAAGCGCCAGTTCCTGCTGTTCGGAGACGTCGGCCAGGATGCCGCTCACCCGGCAGGCTCCCTGGAACAGCACCGCGGTTTTGCGCCGGATCACCTCCATGTAATCGTCCTCGCTGAGCCGGGCCGAGCCTTTGTTTAGCAGCTGCTGAATTTCTCCCTGGGACATGTTTTCGGTGATCTCGGCAATTACCCGGATGACCCGCGACCGGCCGGTTTCGGCAGCGATGGTCAGTGACCGGGCCAGCAGGAAATCCCCCACCAGGACAACGGTGGCCGGGTCCCAGACCGTGTGGGCCACCGGTCGGCCGCGGCGGATGGCGGCACCGTCCACCAGATCGTCGTGCAAAAGGGTGGCTGCGTGCAGGTACTCGAAAATGGTGGAGAACTTGTGGACGAAACCGCCGTTGTAGCCGCAAAGCCTTGCCGAAATGACCATCAGAAGAGGCCGGAGCCGTTTGCCGCCGCTGAACAAAATGTGCCGGGCAATCTCGGAGACCAGCTCCAGGTAGGGATGCAGGTTTTCGGCCAGCTCGGTCTCGATCTGCTGCAAATCTCCTACGACCCGGGACACGATTTTTTCCTTCAGCTCTTCGCTCACTCCGGCACTCCCATCAGATCGTACGTCTCCGCCTCCGTAATGCGGACCTGCTGAAAACAACCGGGCTTCAGCGACCCGGCCCGAACCAGCGTGGTGCCGTCCACCTCCGGCGCCTGAAAGGCGGTGCGGCAGGCGTAAAGCCCGCGTTCCACACAGTTTTCTACCAGCACCGGCAGGCTGCGACCCAGGTAGCGGCGATTGTTGCCGGCCGATATGCCGGCCTGACAGTACATGACCGCATCCATCCGCTCGGCGGCCACCGCTTCGGCCACATGACCGCCGAGCCGGTGAGAGGCCAGATCCGCGGCGTCCGAGTAGGTAAAGCAACCCAGATGATCGAATCGGATCTCCTCTATGAATCGCAGCAGGGTCTCAAAGTCTTTTTCGGTTTCTCCCGGGAAACCGACGATCACGGTGGTCCGGATCGCCGCTTCGGGTATCTGTTCGCGGATGCGATCGATCAGCCGGTGCAGGTCGCTGCGGCTGTAACGACGGCCCATCTTTCTGAGCACCCTGTCGGCAGCGTGCTGAATCGGGACGTCGAAGTATTCGCACAGATTGGCGTGTTTGGCAACTGTTTGTATCACCGCATCGTCGATGCTCTCCGGATGGCCGTACAGAAATCGGATCCAGAAATCCGCCGGCTCATCCGGGGCACACTCGCCGCGCGAACCGGCGGTGAGCCGGGCCAACGAATCAAGCAGCCGGGCCAGGTCGACAGCGCCGCTGCCGTCGTGCCCGTAGGCCGTGGTATCCTGAGACACCAGCACCAGCTCCTTCACGCCGGAGTGCAGCAGCTGCCGGGCTTCGGCAACGATATCCTCCGCATCGCGGCTTTTCTGGCGCCCCCGCAGCTTCGGGATGATGCAGTACGTGCAGCGGCGGCTGCACCCCTCCGCAATTTTCAGATACGCCATTGAAGAGAGCGCCCGCTGCCGGGGCTCATCTGCCCCGGCAACCGGCAAGGTGTCCGGATCGGGCAAAATACATCGGGAAGCGCACAGGGTGCCGGCAACCGCCTCTGCAATGCGGTCGAATGCGCCGGTGCCCAAAAACAGATCCACTTCGGGTATGGCGCCGACAATCTCTTGCCGGTAGCGCTCCGGAAGACACCCGGTTACAATCAGGCGCCGGCAGGCACCGGTTTGCTTGTAGCGCGCCAGCTGCAGGATCGTGTCGATCGACTCGTCGGCGGCGGCTTCGATGAAGCTGCAGGTATTGACCACGATGGCATCGGCCTGCCCGGGCTCGTCCACCAAAACCGCCCCGCTGCGCTGCAACCGGCCCAGCATCCATTCACTGTCGATCTGGTTGCGGGCGCAGCCGAGGCTGGCAAGATATACACGCGTGCTGGTCGCTGGGTTCTGCATGCCGATGGCCTGAAGGCAGCCGGACAGAAAGCTGGCTGCGGGTTTGTCCAATACGGAAAGCGGGTTGCTGGATGCCCGGTATGTTTGCCGGAGGGCGGCTGCCGGGTCAAGAACAAATGCGTAAAAAGGCTGCCCGACAGGCGGGCAGCCCTGGTTTATGCAAGCAGTTTGCCTGATTTTGCGTCTATCTCTTCTCGCCGAGCGCCCGGCGCTTGCGGCTCTGCCGCGCAGCGCCTATCCTTTGCGCTTTTTGATCTCCTCGGTGACCAGCGGGACGATCTCAAACAGGTCGCCGACGATGCCGTAATCCGCCTTGGAGAAGATCGGTGCCTCGGGGTCCTTGTTGATGGCAACGATGACCTTTGACGAAGACATGCCGGCCAGGTGCTGGATCGCTCCGGAGATGCCGCAGGCGACATACAGGTTCGGTGACACGGTCTTGCCGGTCTGGCCCACCTGGTCCGAGTGCGGGCGCCAGCCCTCGTCGACCGCCGACCGGGACGCGCCCACCGCTGCGCCGAGCACTTCGGCCAACCCCTCGACGAGCGTGTAGTCCGATCCGCCCATTCCCCGTCCGCCGGAAACGATGACATCGGCTTCGGTCAGCTCCACCTTTTCGGTCTCGAGCTTTTTCTCCACGAACCGCAGCCGGCCTTCGCCCGGATCGACGTCGAGCTTTTCCACACTGCCGTCTTTGGGATTTTCGGTGATGCTCATCGCATTCGGCCGCACGGCGACGATCTTCGGGCTGCCGTTCAGGGCCACCTCCGCCAGCACCTTGCCGCCGTACATCGGCCGGGTGGCTGCAACATTGCCGCCTTCCACCGTAACGGCCACACAGTCCATGGCCAGGCCGGCATTTAACCGAGCCGCCAGCCGGGCTGCCAGATCCTTGCCCTGGGAAGAGGCGCCGATGACCAGCACCTCGGCGGACTGCTTGCCGGCAATGTCGGCAATTACGTTCGTATACGGCTCGGTGATCTGCTCGGCCAGGGCCGGGTGGTCTGCCACCAGGACCTTGTCGGCGCCGTACTTGCCGAGCTCGCCGGCAATCGCCTCCACGCCGGAACCCAGCACCACCGCCGCCAGGTCGGTCCCCAGGCTGTCGGCCACACGGCGCGCCTCGCTGACGACTTCATAGGTCACCTTGCGAAATGTTCCGTCTCTTTGCTCCGCTATCGCTAATACGCTCATTGAACCCTCACATGTTCCGGTTGTACGTTTTCGTTTTTCGCCGGTCGGTTTGCGTTGCCGCCGGTCTGCCGGCGGCCCGTGGCAGAAAATCTTCTGCCCCCGGCAGGCTTACAGCACCTTTGCTTCTTCGCTCAGCAATTTCACCAGCTCCGCCGCCTTTTCCGCGGCGGTTTCGCCCTCGATGATCCGCCCGCCCTTTCTCTCCGGCGGGGGCTGCAGGGCCGCGATGGCGGTTACCGGCTGCAGGGTGGCCGCGTCGATGCCCAGATCGGCCAGAGACTTGGTCTCCAGCGGCTTTTTCTTGGCTTTCATGATGCCCGGCAGCGAAGCGTAGCGGGGCTCGTTCAACCCGCGCTGGGTGGTAAACAACACCGGCAGGTCCGCTTCCAGGGTCACCGTGCCCCCCTCGATGGTCTGCCGGCACTTGATCTTGCCGTCTGCGATTTCTTCCCGGTTGACCATGGAAATGTTCGGTATGCCCATATACTCGGCCACCGCGGTGCCGACCAGGTAATTGTCGTCGTCCACCGCCCGCTGGCCGGCAATGACCAGATCGAAGGGCATCTGTTTGAGGGCCGCTGCCAGAATCCGCGCCACCCCCAGGCCGTCGCACGCCAGCGCGGCCGGATCGTTGATCAGCACCCCTTCATCGGCGCCCATGGCCAGGGCGGTGCGAACTGCCTCGGTGGCCTTGTCCGGCCCGACCGTCAGGATCGTCACCTTGCCCCCCTGGGCCTCGCGGATGCGCAGCGCCTCCTCCACGGCAAACTCGTCGTAGGGGCTGATAACCCACTTGAGATCGTCGGTTTTAATCGACTTACCTTCCCCGCCCACCGCGATAATCGACTCGGTTGCAGGAACCTGCTTGAGCAACACCACAATGTCCACTTTACCACCATCCTTTCATCTGCCGCCGCAGCGCCGACTTCCAGCAAGCATCGCTGCAGCCATGATTATTTTTTGTGACCGATCAGGCCAGCGGCACCGACTATCGGATCAGATGCCGGGTAACCCTCGGATACAAATAGACAAACCAGATCCGGCAGGCTACAGCAAGAAGGCCGGATTGTCAACGAAAGAGTGCGACCGGATCGCAAGAAGAAGATCCGTCAACACGGTTTCGGGGCCGGCTTTCGGAGAAAGCCGTTGTTAATTGCAGGAATCCCGCAGCGCGACAGCCGCCCGCTCGAGCAGATCCTCGGCGCTGTCTTCGCCTTCATCGGCCAGTTGCCCCAGCCCGTAGACAATAGAGAGTGGCAGCCGGCCGTCGGCCGGGGCCTGGCGGGCCAGCTGCGCCAGGCGGCTGCAGATCACCTCGGCCTCGGACAGGTCGGTCTGGGGCATCAGCAGGGCGAATTGGTGCAGGTCGATCCGGCTGAGGGTGTCGGATCTTCGGATGTTGGCCAGAAAAAAATCGCTCAGGGCCCGAAGCGCCTGCTCTCTTTCCCGGGAGTCCGGATCGCTTTGGCCGGCATCGGCTCTAAACTCCACCACGCAAACGGTCATGGCGGTTGCATATCTTCGGGACCGGTCGATCTCGGTTTCCAGGACCTTTACGAAGCTGCCGCGGTTGCACAGCCCGGTGGAGTCGTCGCAGGTTTTGGCGTCGGCCAGGCAGCTGGAGATGTGCTCGAGCCGGTCGCAGATGGTGCGCAGCAGGTTGAACATGAACTTCTGGGCCGTGGGCGGATACAGCCACTGCAGGCGCTGGATCATCTTCCAGTTGATCCGCAGCAGCTCGACCGGCTCCAGGGCAACGACCGTGGCCGACCGGGGCGCGGCACGCAGCAGGCCCATCTCCCCGAGCACCTCGCCGGTGTACATGCGGTTGAGCACCCGGCGGCTGCCGAACAGCTGGCACTGGTCGTCGTCGTCAAGCGGGTCGAGCACTTCCATGGAACCCGAGACGATGGTGTACATGGCATCGCTCGCCTCTCCCTTGTGAAACAGCACCTGTCCGGCGTCGAGCTTCAGCAGCGATCCGGCCATGATAATCGATCGGATCTCGGCACGCGACAGGTCCTGGAACAACGGGATGCCTTCTTTGGGCTCCTTGCCCAGCTTCAGCCGCACCAGGTCCCACAGGGTCACCAGCTCCACGTGCTGCATCAGCGACGGCAGCACGATCAGATCGCCCACCAGGGCCGCGAGCATGGTGATCACCATCATGATGCCGAACACCGCTGTCGGCTTGAAGCTGGAGAAGATCAGCACGGCAAAGCCGAGGCTGATGGTGATGGTGGTGAAAATGATCGGCCGGCCCACGTGCATCAGAGTGTCGCGCAGCGCGCGCCGGTCGTCCAGGTCTTTTTGAAACTCCCGGTTGTAGCGCACCAGGTAGTGAATGGTGTCGTCGACGGCCAGGCCGATGGCGATGCTGGCGATCAGGCTGGTGACCATGGACAGCTCGATCCCCAGCCAGCCCATGATGCCGAAGTTGATGGCGATGGGAAACAGGTTGGGCACGATAGCGATCAGCCCGACCTTAAGAGACAAAAACAGCAAGAACATGATGCCGAACACCAGCACCATGGTAAACGACAGGCTTTTGACCTGCCCGGCGGTCATCTGGTGGCTGCTGGCGGCAATCGATATACCGAAACCGGTCACCTCCCACTGCAAGTCATTGGCAAACTCCCGGGCGGTGTGGGCCATCACCTGCTCCCGCAGCTGCAAAAACTCCCGGGAGCTGGAGATGTGGGTCAACAGCACGATGTTGGTTTTGGACAAATCGGCGCTCATGAACCGCTCGTACATGTCCTGGCCGAGCATGGTGGCGTAGTTGTTCATCACCATGCGCACTTCAAAGCCCTCTTCGGGCAGCGCGTAGTAGGCCGGGTCGAACTGGTTTAACGCGTAGTTGACCAGCTTCATGTAGTCGGCAAACGAGACGGTCTTGTCCACCCCGGGCAGGGTCTCTAAAAACCGCTGCAGCCGGATCACCTCGGCCAGGTGCTTCGGGTTTTCGAAATAGTCCGCTTCGGGGTGGGCCATCACCACGTTGATGGGAAAGCTGCCCGACAGCACCTGGTAGATGTCGTCGAAGTTTTGCTTCACCGCGGTGTCTTGCTTGAAATAGCCCACCGGGTTGGTCTCCACCCGCATGCGGGTGATCCCGAACAGGCAAAACAACACGATGACACCGATCACCGGCAGCACCAGGTGCTGGCGGTTTAAATTCCAGTCGATGATCCGCTCGATGATCGGCCCAACAAAATCCCGGCGGTTGCCGTGCGCGCCGGTCTTTTTGTCCGGCAGCCGCATGAGCGACAGCGCGGCCGGCAGAAAGGTCTGCACGAGCACCAGCAGGCTCAGCATGCCAAAACAGGCGAAAACGGCAAACTCGCGGATGGTGGGTATCCGGTTTAGCAGCAGCGAGACCAGCCCGATCACGGTGG
>Ga0209536_100003360_pt1 | contig 25752 bp, 11 predicted proteins | sample DeeMarSeWOR28_12_FD_187461 | JGI IMG/M metagenome (GOLD analysis project Ga0209536, IMG submission 187461) | Marine sediment microbial communities from White Oak River estuary, North Carolina - WOR-2-8_12 (SPAdes) (version 2) | ecosystem: Environmental > Aquatic > Marine > Intertidal zone >...
CAAACAGGTGTCGGTGCCATAAAGTTCAAAGTCGGAGGCCGTATGAGTAATAATGCCGACTCCATGCCCGGCCGAAGCGAAGGTCTGATTCGCATCGTCCGAAAGGCCCTCGGTGACAAGGTCAAAATATACGCCGATGCAAATGGTTCCTACGATTGCCGCAAAGCCGTCGAAATAGGAAAGCTCATGCAGGATAATGGGATTGATATGTTCGAAGAGCCATGTCCCTTCGACCATCTGGAGCAAACCAAATGCGTTGCCGATGCCCTCACCATTCCGGTTGCAGGCGGGGAGCAGGAAACCAGCCTTCGCCGTTTCCGATGGATTGTCCACAACAACGCCGTCCAAATCGTCCAGCCCGACCTCCATTATAACGGGGGATTCATTCGCGCCATACGCGTGGCTCGTATGGCCGCCAAGGCTGGCATGACCGTCATCCCCCACATGTCCGGTGACGGCGTTGGCTACGTTGATGTCCTCCACTTCGCCTCCTGCACGCCCAACATCGGTGAATTCCACGAGTATAAGGGCGGCCTTGAAAGAACAGGCCCCTGGTACGACCCGCCGCTCCGGCTCAAAAACGGAGCCATAAACGTGCCAACCGCCCCGGGTCTCGGGATTACCGAGGAGGCGAATATTCTTCGAGATGCAAAAGTAGTTAAATAGTAGACGTGATATGACAAGGGGTGAATTATGGAACTTATGATGAGGACTAATCGGCCTGAGACCGTTCGAAGTTACTTTCGTGCCGGATGTTTAATGACTGCGACGATACCAGTTATACTTACAGCGAATGTCTGCGCTCAGGAACGAACTACCGTTACTCTAAGCGACAACTGGAATATCAGGCAACTCGGAACGGACAAACCCGGCGTGACAGCCCTTACACGTCAGGCGATTTGCCGCCGGGTATGTCCGGGTCGCAGTGACAGCCTCGCAGTAATCCTGTTTGCCAACGATGGTAAGGCAAAGTTCTCCAGCGTCAAGGCGTGGGAGATGATGCCCTCGAATCCCTATTAGGTAATTTATTTAAGGAAGTAATTCTGTAAGTGGAGAAAATAACGATGCGAAAAGAGATCACCATGTATGCTATCATTGGAATTGTCTTTGTATTGTTTCTCACAGAGACGAGCTTTGCCGGGCAGAGGTCGAGAACAAGACGTTCGCAAAGGGTAAGGATGGAACATGTGCAGGTTGCCGGCCCGGATGGTAACGTCAAACTGACAATCCTGCCCAACAAGGAACGTCTGAGCTTCACGGTTACGTTAGGTAATACAACCGTGCTCGATACATCCACTATTGTCATGAAGCTGGACGGCTACGATCTGTCCGCGGGTGTCGTCTTCGGTAAGGTAGAGCGTTACGAGGTTGACGAGACCTATCCCTGGTACGGCGTGAAGAGTTTGGCGGTCAATTGCTGTAATGGTGCGAGGATATCTCTGCAAAATGACTTGTCGTTCATTGACTACATTTTAGAAGTCCGGGTTTTCAAAGATGGCGCGGCCTTTCGACATGTTATCCCGGCCGGCAAAGATACCATTCGCGTGCCGGACGAGTACACGACCTTTGTTATACCCGTTGGTTCTACGGTCTGGTATCACGACCTCGGGGGCCATTACGAGGCGGACTACGACAGGAACAATATATCCGATGTTCGTCCCGGGCAATGGGCTGGGCCTCCTTTGACGTTCAAGCTGCCCGGCGGCACCGGTTACGGCTCCATAACGGAAGCCGACCTCGTGAACTACAGCGGGATGGCATTGGAGGCCGATGGTCGACGCGGCTGGATCACGGCCCTGGGGCATCGACAGCCTTTGAACTATCCTTATGAACTTCGATATGGCAGAGATGAAGCGAAGCGCTTGGGTAAGCCGGCATCAATTACAGGCACGATTACGACTCCCTGGCGCGTCGTAATGGTCGGTCGCGATTTGAACACGCTGGTCAACAGCACAATTGTTCCTAATCTCTGTCCGCCGGCCGATTCCAAAAATTTTCCCGATGGCATCAGGACCTCTTGGATCAGCCCCGGACGGGCGGTGTGGCGTTATCTTGATGGCGGAGACCGCTCGTTCGAAGGTATGAAGGAATTCTCAAGACTGGCCGGACAGTTGGGTTTTGAATATCATGTGATTGAGGGTTTCTGGAGCAGGTGGAGTGACGAGCAGATTAAGGAGATTGTGGAGTACTCAAAAAAGCAGGGTGTCGGACTGTGGTTCTGGCGGCATACCAACCAACTGACTACACCGCAGGCGAGGGAGGCGTTCTTCAAAAAATTGCATGACTTCGGCGTCGCCGGGGCCAAGCTGGACTTCCTCGACCACGAGGCCAGGGAAGTCATAGACCTTTATGAGGCACTGCTCGCCAAGTCTGCCGAACATCAGGTGTTGGTCAATTTTCATGGTGCCAACAAGCCAACGGGTCGTGCGCGGACCTGGCCCAACGAGCTGGTCCGCGAAGCGGTCCGGGGAATGGAAAGCAGCTCGCTGAGAGAGCGAGCGCGTCACGAGACAATCCTTCCGTTTACCCGCTATCTGGCCGGCCATGCCGACTACACCAGCATGCACTTTGGCGAGCGCCGTCGGGATACAACCTGGACACACCAGATTGCCAGCATGGCCGTCTTCGCAAGTCCGCTCCTGACGGTAGTCGCGCATCCGCAAATAATTCTTGACCATCCTGCCGTGGATGTGATTAAGAGCATACCGGCGGTATGGGATGAAACTATAGTCCTTCCCGGCTCAGAGATTGGCCAGCTTGCTGTGTTTGCGAGGCGCACAGGTGATGTATGGTTCTTAGCCGTGATGTGCGGCCCGCAGGCTAAGACAATTAAGATGCCGCTGTCATTTTTGGGCGATGGTCGGTATAAGGCCTCGCTTGTCCGTGACGATAAAGTTAATGACGCCGCAGTGGTTCTGGAAGAAAGAACCTTGCGGAGAACAGATACGTTCACAATCGAAATGGTAAATGGCGGCGGTTTCATCGCCCGCTTTTCAAAGTAATAGGAAGGATTTGGTTATAAGGCTTGCGTAAATTGAATGACGGGAATAAAAAACGTAGGCGTTAAATGAAAAGGAGAAAAGGGACAATGGCAAAAGAGAACACAATTAATCGCAGAAGTTTTCTGAAAGCAGCCGGTGCGGCCGTCGCTGGTACAGGTGCTGTGAGTACTCTAACGCCTTCAGCTTGTGCCCAAAGTCACCTAACGATCCGTAAACAAGCCGCCATATCTTACAAGCCGGATGTACTGGTTGTCGGCGGCGGCCCGGCGGGAATCGGCGCATCGCTCGGCGCCGCCGCAAGAGGCGCAAACACACTTCTCATCGAACACCATGCCTTTTTCGGTGGTGTTGCTGCCTGGTGCCTGGGAATGCCAATCAACCAGATGCGCCCCGGCGGCAAACCTCGCTCCGAAGTCCATGAACTAGTTCTGGAAAAGCTCCGGGCCTACGGTGACCAGGCTGTCAGGGTTGGTCGGCACCAGTTGTGGTGCAACGTTGACTACCTGAAAGTTGCCCTGCTTGATGCCTTGGATCAGGTCGGCTGCAAATACCTCGTTCACACGCGGGCGATTGACGCCGTAGTGACCGGTGACCGCATTACCGGCGTAGTAGTGGCAACGAAGCGAGGCCCGGCTGTCATTAATGCAAAGGCAATAGTCGATTGTACCGGAGATGCCGATGTGGCCTACTACGTCGGTGCAGAAACCATGAAGGAACTGGGCAACCTCTCTCCGATTACGTTGTGCCTCAACTTGACAAACGTCACAAGAGAACAGGTCCGCAAGGCCAATATAGGGCAGATTGCTCGCAAAGCAAAAAAGAAATACCATCTCATTCCAAACGGTTGGGGCCTGGGCAGGGTTTCAAACGGCAGTAGTTTCTACATTAATCACGCCGGCACAAGAGACCTCGGCCGGTTTGACACCACAGACCCTGTACAGCGCACTCAGGCCGAATGTCAAAGTCGCCGTCAGGTCCTCCAGATGGCCTTGGCTATGCGAGAATTTGGGGGCGAAGAACTCAAAGACATTGAGTTGATTGGCACGGGTACTCAAATGGGCGTTCGTGAGACACGCCGCGTGAAGGGCTCATACGTTCTGACTGAAGAAGATGCATTGACTGGTAGAAAGTTCGACGATACCATCGCATGGCGAAGTGGCTTTCTCGATATAGGTTTTGTCCGGCTTTCAAAGATGAAAATCCATGATGTACCGTACCGTTCAATCCTGCCTGTAAAGCTTGAAGGTCTGCTGATGGCGGGTCGGTGTATTTCCGCGACACATGTTGCAGCTTCTGCGGGCAAGAGCATGGGAAATTGTGTCGCAACCGGTCATGCGGCTGGCCTGGCGGCAGCGATGTCGGCAGGGAAAGGATGTATGCCCCGCGAGTTGAAGGTTGCCGATTTGCAGGATGCCCTGAGAGCGGATGGTGTCGATCTGGACCGAAGCGGCGACGAACAGAAAGACCTGGTAAATAAAGGCTAAGTATTGTACGATTGTAACGCAAAGTCTGAAAACAATGAATGAGGAACAACATGAAAAGCCGCGAACGTATCTTTAATCTCTTCAAAGGGGGGCAGGTAGACCGTTTGCCTCTTATGCCCATCACCATGCAATTAGCATCTGGCGGTATCGGCAAAAAATATAGGAAGTACGCAACCGACCACAGGATATTGGTTGAGGGCCAGTTAAAAATTGCGGAGGGTTTCGATTTCGACCACGTTTCAGTCATATCCGACCCAACTCGTGAGGCGGCGGACTGCGGGGCCTCAATCCTTTATACAGAGGATTCACCGCCCGCTATCGATAATCAAAACAATCTGCTGGCTGATAAAACAAAACTTACATCTCTAAAAATACCCGATGTCCTTGGCGGCGGCAGAATGCAGGACAGGGTCGAGGGAGTTGCGCTTTTTAAGGAAAAAATAGGCAGCGATAAGATCATCGAAGGCTGGATTGAAGGTCCTTGTGCCGAGGGTGCCGACCTGCGAGGAATAAATGCTCTGATGATGGATTTCTACGATGATCCCGGATTTGTTCGTGACCTGTTTGAATTTGTAATTGAAATGGAATTGAACTTTGCGAAATTCCAGATTGAGGCCGGTGTGGATGTAATGGGAATGGGCGATGCCGCGGCTTCTCTTATTGGGCCTGGACTGTATGAGGTATTTGTCTGGCCTTATGAAAAGAAACTCATCGACGGAGTCCACGAGCTGGGGGCGGCGGTTCGGCTGCACATTTGCGGAAACACCCGGGACATTCTGGAAGGTATCGGGCGTCTGGGCTGTGAAATCGTTGATCTGGACTATATGGTCCCGGTTTTAGAAGGTCGGGAGAAAATGGGGCAGGATCAGATTATCTGCGGCAATATCGATCCCGTGTCGGTTCTGCAGGATAGTACTCCGGAGCAAATACGTCAGGCGATAGGGCAGTGCCATAAGGAGGCGGGCGGCAATTTTATTGTCGGTGCCGGTTGCGAGGTCACTCGTAATACGCCGGGCGAAAACCTGCGTGTGCTAACGGATTACGCCCAGTCACACTGAGTCATGCATCACGGCACATCGAATCCGGCTTAGGCTGTTATTTTTATATTACCTCCAGGCGACGAAGGGTGGCCTTTGACCAGCGGCCGCTGCGCAACTGCGCGAAGATAAGGAACAGTAATACCGCCAGCCAGTAGCCGGTGAATCGCAAGTAGTGAATGATTGTGGCGAATATATTGTAATCGACGGCTTTGATACAAGCTCTTTGTAATTCGGCAGGGGTGAATATTGCTCCGATGAATACTCCGGGAAATAACTTCTGCCACGGCATGATTAGAACAGCAAAAATAAGAGCCAGGAAAAAGGCCCTGCATATATGGTTTATCCCCCCGAGGCGGCCCAGGAGCGAGACCTTTAAGATAAAGAGCATCGTCAGACAGTATAGAACGGCCGATAGAATAAGCAGAAAGTTAAAAAATCGAATCAGGCCGGACAACCTTTTAAATGTTATTGCAAAGATCGAAGTTTTTGTCTTTTCTGTTGTCACGAGCGGCTTGTTTGGGTCGACGATAATTTTCTCGGTAGCCTTTTTAATTTCGTCCTGTCCACCAATAGCCTGTGCGTCACCGGCTTTTACCCAGTCGAATTTTACCATCAAAAAGGATGCCTGCAGTATCAAAAGGGACACAAGTGCAATTATAAAAAAGGCATTTTTCATTGCCCTGAATACCCCAATGGCTTCGAGGCAATCCGTAGTATCAACGATACTACTTTCTGTGGCCTGACTATCGTTCATTTCTGAACCTCCTTCGGTCATTTACCCGTATTTATTTTCGATTTTCAATCGCAAATCGGCTTTTATTATGCCTTGTTTTTTACATAAATACAAGGATTTTCTTATATATACAAATCGACAAAGAGCGGCCCCGGCTTTATCTGGTATTTTTCTTAGCAGCTTTTTTTTTACTGAAAATGAGGGCTTTTGCACAAATCAGGGCTGCCAAACAGGGCAGATTAAGACTTTGTCCGGTGGGTAACAGACGCCGGTTTGCGTAGTATCCGAGAGAGTTAGGCCGGGTATTAATCGTCAAATTCGCCATGTTTTGCCTCCAAAATTGCTTCTGAAATTGGGTTTGTTCCTGCTTCGCCAGAGGCTACGACAGGATAAATTGGGTTTGAATTGGTTTCGTTTTGTCGGCTGAAATGACAGTGATGAGGGTTGCGCAGATTAACATGAAAGAGAGATGAAATTTTTTAAAATTTAAAAAATGGGGAGAAATTGCGAATTTTTTTGTTTCTTCTCGCAGGGGTATTCGATTTTGGTCTGTAAATAGATGTCGACTGGCAGCATGGGTGATATGGGAAAAAGGGGCAAGAAAAAAACGTCGAAAAAGGGGTGCAAAAGCGCGCACTTATTTGCACAAGTTTGACAAAGTTAAGCAAAAGCGCGCACTTCTTTGCAAAAAGTATGCAGAAATTTGACATTTTTGTATTTTAACATTATGTTAAACTGCGCAGAATAGGGGGTATTTACTCAGCCGCAGAGAACGCAGAGGACACAGAGAAGAATAGGCGCGAATGGATACGAATTTTTCTTGATGGATAAAAGGATTTGGTGTATTTTGGGGCAGTAAAGAAGAAGGCGAGAGGGAAAAGTAAAAATTTAAAGTGGAAAGTGTAAAACCACAACTCAAAATTAAAAATTGTGGAGGCTCTACGAGAAGGTTTTTTTGTTGGTGTTTTTTAATCAACATTTTGGTGGCCGGGGACGGCTATAAGGTGAGAAGTGAATGAGTAGACGCGTGGTTCACAGATCAATAAATGTTGGAAAGGAGCGCATTATGAATCAGACATTTATAGGCAAAGTAGAAAATGGAGAATTCAAAGTTCTATCACCAAAGGGTGCTCCATCAGGTATTATCAAATTCACAAGTATCGGCATGCAGGAGGCTGTACCGCCTGAGACAGGGAAACTCGACCTGACCGAATACGAAGGAAGTGTAATTGCAATTCAGGGCCATGACGGCGGGGGATGGATCTATTCGGCACGTGTAATAGATACAGCCGGTCCTATCGTGACGGCCTTAGTACTGCAGGTATTCGGCCAGTGAGACGGTTTTAGCGCAGCGTAGTGAAAGAGTTGTTGTTGAGTCCGGTTAGAAAGTAGGCAAACGCTTTGGCGTTTGCTTATAATGTAGCATTTCTACCGGAGGCCCTATAAATGATTAAGGATTATTGATTAAGGATAATTGTAAACGAGGCCGAAACGACTGGCATTTTATATATATGACTAAGGATTAAGGATGAGTGATAACTGGTTAAAAAAGACGTCTGGAGCCCTGTCTACGGACTACAGGGATTCGGACTGGCGGGGCCGGAGTGAATAGAGAAAATGCGAACCGAAGGTAGAAATGCGTCGATAGGCAGGAAATCAAATATCAAAAATCAAAGAGCAAAAATACAAATCAAAAATTAAATATCCAGGTCCCGAACAGTGTAGAATGACAGATATGAGATAGATTCAAATCGGGGCCAGATTTCTCCACTCCGCTTCGCTCCGGTCGAAATGACACCGGGGGGTGGAATGGCGTTTAATGCGGCATTTCTACCGTAGGCCCAATAAATGATTAAGGATTATTGATTAAGGATAATTGTAAACGAGGCCGGGACGACCGGCGTTTTTTTGTTGTGTTTTAGGTTTCTGGGGTGGATAATTGGGGTAAGAGATAAGAGACGTGAAAAATGAGCCAAGGCCGTAATAATTTAGCATTTCTACCGTAGGCCGCGATGAGCATCGGACGGTATCACGTAGGCCCGTTAGGGCCGGAGTGAGTAAAAACAATGCGAACCGCAGGTAGAAATGCGGTCAAGGGGGATTAGAGGATTTGAAAATTAGAACAGTTGAGCAGTAGAACTGGGCAAACGGAAAAAGGCGAAAAATTAGGCATAAAATAAGTAAAAAACCGGGATTTGAAAAAGAGTGTGCTATATATAGCATACTTTTTTTATTTCGGGGGAAAAAACAGGCGGGATTTGAAGAAATTTTTAAAAAACTGGCCCGGATAGCCCCCTGGCCGGGCCGGTTTGTCATTTTCTTCCAGAATTTGTTCAACAGGACCAATCGTGCTGGATTTTCTAAGAAATTCGTTGAAATGAGGGCTTTGTTTTGGTATTATAGGAATTGAATATTATCGGAGGGTCTTAGGGAAAGTGTGAAAACGTGAGGATACGCAGCTCTAGAAGATAAATGTGAAATCTTAATTGTGTAGTGTATGTAAAATAAATTTTACAAACAGTCGCATAATCCGCATTTGTCAGGGGGTCTAGGACAATGAAGAATACAAAATCCAACTACGAGGTCAAGAGGGATGATTGTCAATATTGTATGAGCGGATTGTTTGCTTTTGTTAAAAGCCTATTATGCTGTTTGTTCGTCAGTGTGGTGCCCGGGATAATATTGTTTTTCATAGAACACGTGAGCACTTGGACCACCATTATCGTCATGGGTTTGGGGATACTCATTGCTATAGGTTTCGCCGTAACGAATCGCTGGTATAAAATCAAGAACCGTGAACTTGGCTACCGCCGGCATGATTTGAGCCACGCCGTCCGCAATGCCCTCTCAACGATCACGCGGAATGCCAAGTATCGAGATCGTTCGGACGATTCCAATCGGCACTTCTGGAGTACCTTGGCTGACAAAGTCGCAGGGTGCTTCAGTGTGCAGTTCAACAACACAAAAGGCCACACTGGTTGCTTGATATGGCTCAAGATAGATGGGAATTTTTGCGTTGTCGGTCGAGGCGGACAGATCGCAGCGGACGTCGACAAGTTTGATAGGATCCCTGACGATGCGAATTCAGGGATAATTCGGCTAATCAAGACAAGAATGAGACAAACAGGTGTCTTCATAATCAACAGCATCAGAGATGCACTGGAAGATGGTGATTGGATGCGGATCGGCTTGGAGAATCTTAGATACGTGAAGAGCATCGTGGTGGTGCCAATAAATGGTCCAGCCTCCGGCGACAAGCCGAAACGTCTTTTGGGGATGCTCATGATCACAGTCGATCGCAAAGGGATCGTCCATCCGATTCACGTCGAACACCTCAAGGCAATGGCAGATCGAATCGCGACTTATGCCCTTCAGACCGAGGTTGTTGAAGTTCCGAGTCCGATGGTAAGTCTGAATCCCGAAGAATACGTCCGCATAATCCCTAAAATGGACTTTGCCAAGCTCTTCGAATACCTGCAGCAGGGCCAAACGCTTTACTGGTTGGACACGTTTTGCCCGGGTTTCGAAAACTGGATTCCAGACCTTATCCGCGCAGTCGGACGGGGCGTGCGCATTCGGATGTTAGCATTGGACCCGAATTGCCAAAACGCCCGCAATCGGGCAGCGGAGCTTGCGAGTACCTACGGAACAGAGAAATTCTTATCAGACCTTAGGCGGTTCATCAACACTATCAAAGACTGCAAATCTAAATGCATCCATTTAGAGGGATCTCTAACGCTCCTGCCATATCGCGACCTCTTGGGAGCACCAACGTATATCGTTTGCGATGATAGAGACGAACCACTCTACGGCTTCTCAGCTGAATATCTGTGCGATCCTTCAGTCATTGGTCGGCACTTTTACTGGAATACTAACCATCGCGTCGAATTAGAGAGTCGTCTCCACTACATTCTCACGAAATGGTATAAGAACAACCCGCAGATGCGATTAGAGTTCTCGAAATAAACGATCTGCTATAATATTAGTCAACAGTATACTTACTTGTGCTAAATACTTTGCTGCTCGGGATTTGGAGGATTCTTTTCTTGAGGCCACTTTTCTTAACCAGATTTACCTTCTTTTTCATCGGAATGCAAGGGAGGTGACTCTTCCATTGAAGACTGATTTTAAATCTTGGGTTTACTCCAGGGCTTTACACGCGTATATCTCGAATAATAGGTTAATTTGAACGGTTCCCGCCCAAATAGCCCCCACCCCCTGTAAATGATTAAGGATGAGTGATTAATGATTAATTTTTGGAGATTCTTCGCTGCGTTCAGAATGATGCGGGGGTTGTTTTTAGTCAGTGGGGCTTATATAGACTGATGTCATTCCTATGTAGTTTGCACCCTGATAGACATAGATTGTATAAGTTCCCGGCTTAAATGGGCCAAGTGTTGCCGTGATTGGGTAATCGCATGTACAGGGGCATGGCGTTGAGGTATGCTCGATTTCGTATATAGTGATTATGTGATTATCCACGGTCATTTGTAATTCGATTTCATCGGGGCAGCAGTTGGCTCTCATGAGGTCATAAAAAAGGATGTGGGGTGAGTCGACGGTAACGGAGAACCTGGGCTGTGTAGGAGGTGAGGGAGGGATACATGGGGCTATATGATAATATATTGTGGGGCCGGGTCTTTTCTCCGTCCACTCTGTGCTAAAGATTGTAGAGTCTTTGAAATCAACCGACTGGTCTCGGTTAAGGTCGCTTGGAATACACTGGCCCTTTTTGAGCCAGAAGCCTACGAAAGCTTTTAGGTCGTTAACATCCACTATCCAGTCATTTGTCAGGTCTGCAAGACTTCGCCAGTTTTCCGGGGACTTACTGGCCTGTGTCGTTCCTCCGTATGCCCCCATATTTCTTCGACTTCCGCTCGGCTCAGGCTCATAGCCAATTGGACAACCGGGATTTCCGGCGTCGATGCACGGACTGGTTATGTTATCCTTCACCCAGCTTTGACTGCCGGCATCCCATCTTCCGACCTGGGATTTCAAATGATAATCACCATTTTCTGCATCAGCAAAGAACGGGTCAGCGTTAATATTTCCCAGCCCCGGCCAGCCACCCTGCACAACGCTGTATGAGACGTCAGCAGTACCTTCAATCTGGCCGTTTATATTGTTCCAGAGAATGCAATTTGACAGAGTCAAACCGCCGTCGGAAACATTGTATAGCCCTCCTCCCTTTGAGCCAGCAGAATTTCCATATAATATGCAGTTGGTCAAGATAGTATTACTATCCATGACGTTCCAAATCGCGCCGCCCGAGTTCTGGGCTGAGTTGGCAGCGAAAGTGCAGTTATTGACTTTGACATTGCTTTGGGCGGTATTGAACATGGCGCCACCACCGTTTGCTCCATTGTTAATGAATGTACAGTTCGTAAGCTTTGGATTGCTGTGAAGGTTGTACATCCCGCCTCCAAAAGAGTTAGCAAAGTTATCCGTGAATTTGCAATCTGTGAGTATGGGATTGCTGTTCTCATAGTTGCGCAATCCTCCGTTATATTCTTCGATGAAGCGAGATTCGGCCAGCATCGGGCTGCTGCCTTCGGAGTTGCGTATTCCTCCACCGTAGTTTCTGGTGAATGTACAGTTTATTAGCGTGGGATTGCTACCGGATAAGTTGAACATGGTGTTGCCCTGAGGGGCTGAGTTGTGTATGAAGGTGCAGCTTATGAGTTTTGGGCTGCCGGAATTATTGTACATTGCAGAACCGGAGTTTTGGGGGTATGGGCCATCGGCCCTTCCGCCGGTGATAGTGATTCCATCTAATACGGCAGTTTCATTAGTATTGCTTCCTGTTACTACGTGGATGCTGTTCTCGGCGCGGGTTGGATCATCTAAGAGGTCAGTAACATCGCTTACTGCTATATCGTTACCGGCCAGGTCGCCACTTAGAATTGTCAGATATTTGTTTGGATCCCGCTCGCCTGGATTTTCCGCCGCCAGACCTGCATATCCGCCTTTAATAACAACAGCGTTTATGATCTGGAACGTGGCCATGCGGTCATTATTTCCATAGGGTTGGTTAGAGTTTGTATCCGGGGTGTATATACCGCCAGCTACCCGAATCTCGCATTTATCGTCATTTAACGACTGCGCAAAGTCCAAGGCATCCTGCAGGTAGAGAAAGGCGTCTGTCCAACTGGTGCCGTTTTTTTCGCCCGCTATGGCATTGGCATCGACGTAGATGACGTAACCGTTACTGAGGCTCAGACCAAAACTCATCATATCCGTCGGCAAACTTATATTGGTGATTTCTATTTCCGTCCGGCCATTATAGTAGCTGTTTGTATTTGGAATTGTGTTCGGGCCCAACTGACGTTTGTTGGTAGAACCGGGGAAGGGATCTCCTGAATCCCCACGGTTTGCCCCGTTCTCAAGGTCCCAACGGCCGTCTGCCTGGAGCAGTCCAACCATGTAATTTGTTTCGTCATTGTTGTTGGTCCTGTTATTATCAATATGATAAACTAACAGTCCGGCATAGGGCAGGCTGTCGTCAAAGGTGTTTCCGGTCCTCTGGCGATTTTCCACGAGTAAATATTCATTGCTTGCCATACCGCTGTTTATCTTATATGCTTGAGCGTTGCTGGATAGCTTGATAATATTAATTTTGTCGCGAGAGCTGTACAAGACGGTGGGAGATAACCAGCCGAGTTTAATTTTTGACCATGAGCAAAAATGCGCCGGTCTTCTGCCGCTATTGTTCCAACATCCGGTGGCCATGATTCCCCACTTGCCGATACCTGATGAGGATTGGTCAGTGTCGTAAAGGTCCGGCAGTCCCAGGTTGTGACCGAACTCATGACAGATAACGCCTATTGTAGAGATTTCACTTCCGTAGATTTCCGGTTCTGTATGATATCGACCGATCCAGATTCCATCAACTTTGACCGGATCAATTGCCGAGAAGTGCGACCAGATGGTATCCGGACTGCCGCCGGCTTCTTCGCCCCGGCCCTGATGGATGACGGAGAATGAATCTATCCAATCGTCTCCGTCCACGTCGAATGGGGCGAAGTCAAAACCATCATCTTCAAGGGCGGCGATGGCGTCCTCAATCATTTCCTTGTCTCGCACGTCATTTCCATCCACTCCACCCCCGTTGGCTCCATAATAAGCCATAGTGTGAGGCAGGGTTACCCACTGGGAGACAGTAGTGTCAATGACGAGTTTGCCATAGGATGCCTCAAAAAAATAGTCTCTTACCGAGCCGTTGGCCCCGTGCTGGTTGTAGCCGGTTGTGTTAAACAGTCCATGAAAATCGGCCTGAGTGTAAGTGGTTGTGGTATCTGAAAAATTAGCCAGAATTACCAAATTCTTTACAGTTCCTGTCGGGTGGACAAGAGCACCCTGATCCAGAGCGGTGGTTTCAATGCTGGCCAGTTTTGCTTTCGCCCAATTGGCCTTTGCGATCTCCGGTTGCTCGCGAACGTGTTTTGGAATCCAGGCTGCTGACGGGTCGTCAACACCCACCTTAAGCTCAGTGAAGTAAAAAGCTCCATCAGCACCGGTATCGACGTATTCATATCTTTTGCGGGTTTTGTTCCAGGCGATTGTCCACCCGTCTTCTGTTTCCATCCGGTGGTAGAATTCGTCACCGAATTTACGCGCTCTAAAGGAGGTGCCGTCAGGCTGGAAAAATGTGAAATAGTCCGGCGAAGCGCTTACCGATTGCCTGCCTGAGGAAAGTGTGGTTGAGGGATTTGGATTGGTTGACTCAATCCTTATGTCAGGTCCAAATTTTTTGGGGGCGTTAGAGCAAAATTTTTCCCGCAGGCCGGTATCTATTGCCGCTTTAGGAGTGTACAGCGTTCGGTTATCGGTCTCTGTAATATGCTTTGCAGCTTCTAAAGTCTGCCCTATGGGTACACGAGGGAGAAACAGTGCCGTAGCTATTACTACTAATAGATTCAACAGAATCACCTTTTTCATGGCTTTTCTGCCAATTAATGAAACCAAAATGAGCAAGAAGTTCGTTAGATCTCCCTTCCTGTTCATTTACACTCCTCCGAATCAGTCTGAACAGCACGGGTAACGTGTCACCATTCTACCAAATTAATGTAGACTTTGTCCAGAAGATTATCGTCTTTTATAGTGGCTATTTTTTTCGATTTTTATAGCTTTTTTTGTATCTAAATTTACAAGTTTGAAGGTAGTTTCATTTGCCGGCAGCCTTTGGTCTGTTTTGAGCACAGATTGTGTTGTATCGATGAGTATAAAGTCGTGGAGGAGCCTTGGGTTGGGGTCCGGTTTTATTGAGGACTCTCTTTGTCTGCCGTTTTTTTTCGCTGAAAATGAGGCACTCGTCCGAAAAAGTCACTGGCGCGCTGTTAACTTCCGTCGGCTATGTTGACGGTTGTGGCTCCTATTAAGCCGGCACCCTGATAAACTTCAAGGATATATGTGCCCGGCTCAAACGGCCCAAGCGTTGCCGTTATCGGAAAATCGCACATACAGGGGCAGGGCACTCTGGTAAAAAAGCGTTCAATTTCGTATATCGTGATAAGGTTATCCTCTACAGTCATTTGCACATCCAACTCCTCCGGGCAGCAATTGGCACGCATCATATCTTCGAAAAGGATGTATTGGCCTTCGACCGTAACGGTGAACCGTGTTGGTTCAAACTCAACTACCGCAGACGAGGGGAAATCTACGGGGATACAGGCGCCTATATCGTATGCAATGCCCGGGCCGGGGCCTTTCTGTCGCCACTGGCCGGCAAAGATGGCAAAGTCGTTGGAATCAACGGATTGGCTGCGGTCAAGGTCGCCGGGGATACAGTCGCCGGTCTGGAGCCAGTAGCCGACAAAAACTTTGAGGTCATTGGAATCTACTATCCAATCGTTGGTCATGTCGGCGATACTGCGCCAATAGGGGGGCGACTTGCCGGCCTCGGCCGTGCCGCCGTAGGCCCCCATATTTATTCGGTTGCCATTTGGTGCGGGTTCATCGCCTATCGGACAGCCGGGATTGCCCGCGTCGATGCAAGGACTTGTAACATCGTCTTTGACCCAGCTTTGGCTGTTAGCATCCCAACGGCCGGCCTGCGACTTCAAATGAATATCGCCGTTGCATGGATCAGCAAAACACGGGTCTTCTTCGATATTGCCTTCTCCCCAAATTATACTTTCACAGGGATCATACACCGACGTCCGGCCTCCATACACGTTGCTGTATGTTATGGTAATTAATGAGCCGGGCGGATTCCAGATTTCGTTCCCGCCGTCCCATATTATACAATTAGTGAATTGAACATTGAACGGATCACAGGAACAAACCAGCAGGTTTCCATAGGGTGCCTGGTTGCCATAAAAAGTGCAATTGCTCACATTAATGTTCCTGCCATTGCAGCTGTTCATTGCTCCACCTTCGTCCATAGCCGAGTTATTTATAAATATGCAGTTAATCAGCGTGAGACTGCTTGTTCCGTTGGACGTACCACCACCTCTGAAATCGGCCGAGTTGCCGATAAAGGTGCACCCAATTACTATCGGATTGCTACTGGCCAGCACGGTGTCCAAACCACCACCGAAAAGACCTGACCAGTTTCCTTCGAAGGTGCAGTTGGTCAGTGTCGGGCTGCTTTTGTTGTTGTACATCCCTCCACCTCCGCTTTCTGATAAATTTTCTCTGAACGTACAGTAATCGAACGTTGGGCTGCACTCCTCATTATAAACAGCACCGCCAAAGCGCATGGCAGAGTTTGCGACGAAAGTGCAACCGGTCACTATTGGGTTACTATTTTCGTTACACATGGCACCGCCGTTCTCTCCGGCCAAGTTCAAACTGAACTTACAGTTGGTAACAACAGGATCACTAAAATGTGTATTGTACATTCCACCTCCAATGTTGTCACTGAATGTACAGTTGGTTACTGCCGGGCTGCCGCTGTAATTATACATTCCGGTCGCCATGCCGTCGCTGATAGTCAATCCGTCGAGCACAGCGTTAGGCTCGGTTGAACTACCAGTAACCACACGATAGCTATTATCGTCTACATTGTATGGGTGAATCGGGAGGTCATCTCCATTCAAATCCCCATTCAAAATGGTTTCATATGACCCAATATCCCGTGCATGCGGATCAGGTTCACCAAAGCCGGCGTAGCCGCCTTTGATAGTTACGGCGTTAATTAGATGGAAAGTCGCTTCGCGGTCGCCGGAACCGCAGGGATCGGCTGAACTTTGGTCCGGCTTATAAATGCCTTGAGCTATAATGATTTCAACCGGCTTGTCTGCAGAGCCGGCATCAGCCAAGGCATCCTGAAGGTATTTGTAAGCATAAGCCCAACTTGAGCCGTCGTGAGTTGGTCCCGGGGCATTTGCATCGACGTAGATTGTCGGCCCCTTGTATTCATAAGCTCCGATATCGATTCGGCCTCCGAGCACACGTTCCTTACCGTCTAAATCTGTTTCGTTAGGCCCAGCTATATAATTCGGATCACCGGCATTGATGCACTTTGAATCTTCCAGTAGATGACAATCGTCATTATTCGCGTCGGCAAAGCATGGATCAGTGTCGATATTTCCCAGTCCCGGCCAGCCCCCTTGAACGTCACTGTAGGTTACCATCGGGGTGTCACCATATATCTCCACAGAAGCATCGTCCCACAGAATACAGTTGGTTATTATCGGGGTGCCGTCACTGTTATATATCCCACCACCGTTTAAGTTATCACTGAATGTGCAATTGGTCAGCGTCGGGCTGCTTGTTCGGCTTGCAAAACCACTACCGGTGGAGGCTGAGTTCCTGATAAAAAGACAGTTCATCAGTTTTATATCTCCGCTGATGTTTCTGGCTCCACCGCCTCTTACCGCCTGGTTACCGATGAATTTGCAATTGCTAATTGTTGAGTTACATGCTCCGGTACATATCCCGCCACCTGAGCTGCTATAGTTGCCGATGAATATGCAGCTGTAAATATAGCTTTGCGAAACTATTGCGTATATACCGCCTCCCCAATCGCTGGCAGCGTTTGTTCTCAATATGCAATTGGTAATCGTTGGACTACCCTCGTAGATGAAAATCCCGCCCCCCGCACTTATTGGGAAACCGGTTCTGTCGTTATTGGCGGCAGTGATCGTAAATCCATCCAGAACCGAATTGACATCAGTCCAACTACCGGTAACCACCCGATAGGCATTGTCCGCTCGACATGGGTCAATGAGTAAATATTCCAGATCATCCACTTCTATTTCTATGTCATTACCGGCTAAGTCACCGCTGAGGATAGTCTCATACAATTCTATATCTCGGGCATTCGGATTCGGTTCCCCGAAGCCGGCGTAGCCGCCCCTTATGGTTACACCGTTGATTAACTTGAAAGTCGCTTCGCGGTCGCCAGCGATGATTGCTGTTGTCTCCATATCACTCCAGTTTTCTATTAGTGAGCCTGGAGGAGGTGGAGGCGGAGGTGGCGGTGGAGGAGGCGAAGAATCAGTCTGGTCAGGTTTGTAGATACCCTGGGCTACCCGTATTTCTGCGGGTTTATTTGGAGAATTTGCATCAGCCAAGGCGTCCTGAAGATACTTGTAAGCATTTGCCCAGCTTGAGCCGTCATGAGTGGGCCCGGGAGCGTTTGCATCAACGTAAATGACCTTAGCTGAGGACGGGGATACGACCGCCATCAGAACGATGGACATTACGACCCATATCTGTTGGTTTGACCTCTTGGTCATGTTATTCCCTCCAAATAGTACTTTCTTAAAAAAATAATTTTACCAAATCAGTAAGTATTTGACCAGAAAATTATCTCCTGTGTTTTGTTTTTTTGGTCTTTTTATTGCTTTAAAGCGGTTTTATCCCCCCGGATGTGTCGTTGGCAGGCTGTTACTGTTCTGAACTGATAGTAACGGTTGTGGCTCCTATGAAGCCGGCACCCTGATAAACTTCAAGGATATAGTTTCCCGGCTCGAACGGACCGAGTGTTGCCGTTATCGGAAAATCGCATAAGCAGGGGCAGGGCATCGGAGTATATTCAATTTCGTATATCGTGATAAGGTCGTCCTCGACGGTCATTTGCACGTCCAGCTCCTCCGGGCAGCAATTGGCGCGCATCATATCTTCGAAAAGAACATATTGGCCTTCAACCGTAACGGTAAACCGCGTTGGTTCAAACTCAACTACCGCAGACGAGGGGAAATCTACGGGGATACAGCCGCCTATATCGTATGCAATAGCCGGGCCGGGGCCAATCTGCCACTGGCCGCCGAAGATGGCAAAGTCGATGAAATTGACAAAACCACTTCTATCGAGGTCTTCAGACAATAGAACCCCCTCATATAGCCATTTTCCTATATACCGTATATAATCTTCGTGATTTACGGAGCCATCCCCATTCAAGTCTGCAATATTGCCTACATCCGACAATGACATGCTTGCCTCAGGCGTACCACCATAGGCACCCATGTTGATTCGCATTCCGTGTGGCCATAATTCAGCGGTCCAATCTGAACCTGGATACCCAGCGTCGATACACGGACTTGTCACATTATCCTTGACCCAGCTTTGGCTGTTGGGATCCCATCTGCCCGCCTGCGATTTCAGATGATAATCACCGTTGCCTGGATCAGCAAAACACGGGTCAGTGTCGATGTTGTTCATACCTTCCATGCTACCTGACCAGCCCTTTATGCAACAATAATTAAAGGTTGTGGTTGACTCGTAGGTGTAGTTAATATGAGCCTGTGCGGACTCATCCTGCCCGCCGCTGTCAGTGTTTGCCCATAAAATGCAGTTTGTCAGTTCAGGATTTCCACCGTCGCCCCGAACGTACAGTCCACCACCGCTGCCATCGGCTGAGTTACTGCTGAACGTGCAATTGATCATTTTTTGGCTGGCGGAATAACTGTAAATCCCACCGCCTAAATTTGCTGAGTTTGCAATAAGTATGCAATTGACAATTTCGGTGCTTGCGCGGTTGTACATACCTCCACCCCAGATACTGGCCCGGTTACCGCTGATGATACAGTTGCTGATGACAGGACCTGAACTACCGCTTATGTATATTCCCGCCCCTTTATCGCCGTTTCCGGCAGTGACGATGAAGCCATCCAGAACCGCCGTTTTATTCACGTGGTCTCCTGTTACCACCTTATGGCAGTTATCATTCCTTGAAGGGTCGTTTAGATCGCCGATGTCATTGCCATCAAGATCGCCGCTGAGGATGGTTTTGTATGCATTGACACTCCGAGTATCAGGGTCTGGTTCGCCGAATCCGGCGTAGCCGCCCTTAACAGCAAGGCCGTTGATGAGTTGAAACGTTGCAGTGCGGCTGCCATTTGGCTCCGCCGGGGTGTAAGTACCTTGTGCCACTCGAATCTCCCCTATATCAGGGTAAGCTGCTGCGTCCCTGAGAGCGTCCTGTAAATCCGTATACGCATGTAACCAGCTTGTGCCGATATTGGCGCCCGGAGCATCGGCATCAACGTATATAACATATCTATCATCGTTGTCGGCCTCTGTAGCAGTAATCTCACGGCTTAGATAGTTGGGAGCACTAACTGTTATGATAGCTGTTCCGTCAAGATAATCCTCATCCTCGTCTGCTGCAAGCGTCACCGTCTGAGGAATCCAATAGTTGTATGACTCGAAAATTAGCGACGCCCCGGACCGGACCGTAATATCGGTGTCCCCGGACTGATGAGCTATAGTTGCTTCAACAGTTCCTGATGGCTGCATCAATAGTGATACTGTAAACGTCGCAGTAGCATCCTCGGGGACTATGATAGAATCGGCGCTAAGTACGAACTGGTAATCCGAGACATTAAATTCCGCGACCCATTCGTAGTCCGTAACGCCGTAGTAATAGTCAACCATTCGTGCATAAACCGTGTATGTGCCGGGCGATAAAGGACCGGCAGATTCCGTTCTTTCCCACGGCGTAGGCATGAATAAGCAGATGATACCCGGCGGATAAGTCCGAATCACATCGAAATAGATATCATTCCCTGCCAATGAAACGCCTGAATCGTTTGGTATACAAGTATCGGGCCACCAACCAGATAAGGTTATTACCACAGCATCCTGCGAAGTAGGGTACTGTGGTACAATCTCCACATCGCACCAGTCCACATCCGCAAGTGCATGTCCGGCTATCGTGAGGAAAACTATACAACTGATTAGGCTTGTCGTTCTCATCTTCATTCCCTTCCCAATCTTCATGAAGTTGATACGAAAGTATGATGGCATCCAGATGTATTACGCCAACTTACTGGCCTACCTTCACCTCTAAACTAAACAACGATTGTACACAAGAGCAGTTGATATTGCAAGTAATTTTTGCAAGTTTAAAGTGTGACGGACGACCTTTTCTTTTGTAGCGGCTTTTTTGGCCTGTAAAGCGGCTTTTTTAGGCTGTAAAAGGGGATTTTGTGTTCGCCTGTGATTAGGAGTTTGAGGTTAAATTGCATTGCCTGAAAGATGGATTTCTATATATGGCTTTTCCGGGTCGTTTGTTTGAAAGAGGATAGTCATTGTATATCTGCCGATCGGCCCGTCTGCTCTGGGGTAGAAGCTAAAGGGAACAACCTTGCATTTGCCGGGGCGTACTTCGAAATCTCTGAAAGTTTCGCCGGTGGTCGAAGGTTCATAATAAAACACGTCCCAGTATCCCAGATTCGGGTATTCGCCGTTTATGGAAATCCTCGCTTTTTTGTAACTTATTGTGAGGGTAGCAGAGCCGCCATTCCAGAAAGATATGTATTGTTTCGGTATTGTTCCTCTTTCTGTATCTGGGAAATCGATTTCGGAGGCGTACTGAGATAACCTGGGCAGGTCGCCTGAGGGTTTTGGCCTTAGAGTTAGAGTGGGGTCTCCAAGTATGTGGCTGACAATGAAATTCCGGTCGTTTTTATCCATGTCGCCGAAAGTTACTCCCATTCCCAATGGAATGTAATCATCGAGGAACTCCACCGTACTCGCGCCGGTCAGGTACGATACGGTGGTGTTGGCCTGAACAACGAGGCTGTTGCCGCTGAAGAGGAACCAGCCGGCGAAATAATTTTCCGTGGTGAAGTCACCGTTCGAACAGGAAGCCAAGACACTGAAAAGGGATTGGGGACGAAATTCTTTGATTTCGTTATAATATACGACACACTGATCTGTCGGGCTGTTCTCTCCCAACCATTGGTGCCATACAGTACCGTGTATATTAACAAAAACAAAATCGTAACTGTTCTTTAATTGGGTAAGGTAAATTCTTTTTTGCATTTCCAGGTTAGGGTCATAAATAGAATTAACCTCGTCGTCCGAATCGTAGAGGCCGGTATAGTCATCGATTTGATTTACAAGGTCGTTGTAATCGTCCTGGCTCATTCCGCTCTGATTGATTGAGACGGAGCCGTAGTATAACATCTTTTTTTCGTAAGTAAGAATTCCAGTCCTGTAGTTGTGGTTTCTGTCAAGGTAATCTCTTAATAGTTCTATTCCCTCTGAGCGGCCGACAGGCGGCTTGATTCTGGCCGTCCAGATATCCTTCATGGTGACGTCAGTTTCCCACATATAGTATTCGCGTTCAAATTTGCCGTCACCGTCGACATCAATGAAATTATCACTGAAATCCTGGAAATATCGGTCGGTGGGGACTGAACCTGAATTCTGGTATTCGAAATATGCGGTAGGAATCTGGCCGATGAAAATGGCACCTATGAGTCCCTCATGGTTGTATTTGTCTATAAGTATATCTTTTATCTCTTTAATATCGTCAAAGTTATCCGAGAAAATAAATACGTTGACTCCGAGGTCGTTGATTATATCCGACTTTAACCTTTGAATTTGGCTTGTTAGGTCGGAGTGAGTATTTGAATCGATAAAAATGGCGACGGAATTTTGCTTGTATGACCACTGCGAGGCGAAGATGCTGTAATCGTTTGAATCCACGGACCGACTTCGGTCAAGGTCGCTGGGAATACAATTGCCCGTTTCGAGCCAATAGCTGACAAAGACCTTGAGGTCGTTGGAATCTACGGCCCAGTCGTTAGTTAAGTCGGCTATATTTCGGCTGTTGCCGGGCGACTTGCTCGCCTCGGTGGTCCCGCCGTAGGCCCCCATATTTCTTCGATTGCCGTTAGGTATCGGCTCGTTGGCTTCAGGACAACCGGGATTTCCCGCGTCGATGCAAGGGCTGCTCACATAATCCATAATCCAGCTTTCGCTGTTCGGATCCAAACGACCCGCCTGCGACTTCAGATGATAATCACCATTGCATGGATCAGCAAAACACGGATCGGCATCTATATTACCAAGGCCGGGCCAACCGCCTTGAATATTACTGTAAGCGATTTTGATTAACGAGTTTTCGCCGCTATATATTTCATTTCCATCGTTCCAGAGAATACAGTTGGAGAATTTGATATTGCACGGGTAGTTTGGATTGTAAGATTCGCAAGCTAAAGTACTACCATTTTCGGCTACATTTCCTGAAAAAGTACAGTTAATAAGGCTTGAATTGCTATAGTCAAGCGAATACATCCCACCGCCTCTTTTTGCAGTGTTACCACTGAGTATACAGTTGATCAGAACCGAACTGGCATCCCAATCAACCATTCCGCCGCCGTTTCTCTCAGCGGAGTTTTTTATGAATTCGCAGTTAGTCAGAGTAGTACTGCTATTGCCGTTATAAATGGCGCCACCGGAATCGGCCGAATTATATTTGAACGTGCACTTGAGGAGTGTCGGATTACATGAACCAGTTGTGCCGATGGGACCGTTGCACATCCCACCACCACTAGAACCAGTGTAGTTACTGATAAATGAGCAGTTTATCAGTGTGGGGCTTGACTCGGTCCGGCCACCTTGGATATACATTCCACCGCCATATAGGAGGGCTGAGTTTGCGGTTAACATACAGTTGACCACGGTCGGGCTGGAAGACACCATATTAAATCGGTCGGCATTGTACATGCCACCCCCGAAGCTATAATCAAGCCATGAGTGGTCAGAGCCATCCGCATTGCCGCCGGTGATCATGAATCCATTAAGAACAGCGGTCATATCGGTGTTACGGCCGGTTACAATATGGTAGCTATTCTCAGCCCGGGTAGGCTCATACAGCAAGTCACACGGATCGTTTACATCAACATCATTGCCGTCAAGGTCGCCGCTGAGGACGGTTTCGTAGAGTTGTATATCGCGGGCGTTGGGGTCTGGTGCGCCATAGCCGGCGTAGCCGCCTTTAAGAGTAACGCCATTTATTAACTGGAATGTTGCTGTCCGGTCACCGGAGCCGTTGGGGTTGGCTGAGTTTCTGTCGGGCTTATAAATTCCTTGAGCAACAAGGATTTCCACAGGCTTAGCGGCAGAACCGGCATCAGCAAGCGCATCCTGGAGGTGCTTGTAGGCATTGGCCCAGCTTGAGCCGTCGTGGGTAGGTCCCGGAGCATTTGCGTCGACATAGATGACCTTAGCTGAGGACGGGGATACGAACGCCATCAGAACGATGGATATTACGATCCATATCTTTTGGTTTGACCTCCTGGTCATGTTGTTCCCTCCAAATATACTTTAATTATTCTCGAAAAAATAATTTTACCAGATTAGAAGGTATTTAGCCAGTAAATTATCTCTCGTCTTTTATTTTTGTTGTTTTTCTTGCCTGCACAGCGGCTTTTTCGTCGATATCCAGCAATTTGAAGCGGACGCTGACCACCAGCGGTTTTTCGCCTGTTTTTAGGACACAGTATGTTGTAGTGACGAATGTGCCATCAGGCAGCAATTCAAGGCCGGCGTAGCCGGTGTCGCCCGGTCGTGATTTGTTGTCCAGCAGGCGTACACGATACCGGCCTTCGCGGCCGTTAACAATATCCTCGTATGTACCCACCCAGGCTACAAAGTCGCCTTTTGTTGGGCTGACGTGGGTCATGTCACGGAAGACAATAACGAGACGACCATCGGGGGCATAGCGAGCCACGTGACGGTCGCCTGTCAATGCGCCGGGAAGTTCCTTCGGCTTCGACCACGTTTTGCCCTCGTCGTTGCTGAATGAAACGAACGAGTTTAGTTTTCGGCTGTTTTCCCGCAGGAGGATGGCCAGTTGTTTACCGTCCGGCGAGCGTACCGCGCCCGGCTCACAGAGATGCGCAGTCGGATGCTCAACAACCACTTCAGGCTCGCTCCAGGTCAGGCCGCCGTCTTTGGAGATTATCTTGAAGACCTGAAACTTCGTTCTCTTACCGGCCCCTTTGAGGAAGCGGCCATCATCGTGAAACAGCGCCATGTAATCGCCGTTTTTCAGGCGCACGACACTGGCCATCGTGACGACTCCGCCGAAATCACCAATAGGCTTAAGGGGCGTCCATGTTTTACCATCATCTTCAGAGACCGCCATGCGTATGGGATATAAGCCGGAGAACATAATCAGCCGTTTTGTGCCCTGCGGGTCCATCACGCGGTGAATCGTCGGAACCTCTTTCGAGGTGGCCCAATTATCCGGCACGGGAAGCCTCTCGCTCCAGGTCAGTCCTCCGTCTGTGCTCTTTTTCATAACGATTGCACCCCGACCGTGGCCTTTCGGGTAAACCGTAATCATCGTCTTGTTGTCTTCCAGCAGGACGGTTGTCGGATGGCCGAGGTATTGGCCGGGCTCTTTGTCGACAATGACCTGACGGTGCATGTCGCCGGCCAAGTCAATAAGCGGTATTGAGTAACCTCGCGGCGGAGATGGGCTTTTCTTATTCAGTAATTGATAAAAATAGTTCCAGGTCCATGCCTTTGAGCCGTCCGGCTTTATAAGCCAGAAGCCGCGAACGTCGTCGTTGCTTTTGACCGGCGTTTTTCGTATTCCCTTCTTTGGTTCATTACAATATAGCTGCCAATAAACTATATAGGGACATCCCCAGTCGAGAGCGGTCTGGACGGCGTTTGGAATCGCCTCTTGGACTTGCTCGGGTGAGAAATTGTTCTCCGGCATGCCGAACTCTCCCATGTACACATTTTTATTACCGAAGTCGGGACTGTCCGGGGTGTTCTTTGCGATGAAATCCAAGGCGTCACGGAGGACGTTGGGGTCGTTAAAATGCGCTGTTGCCGCGTCCCATGCCGAGTATGAAACCAAATCCATATTGGTATGCGGCAGAACGGAATTGACCATATTGGGTTTGCCCTGCTTCATAGAATCGACGACGCGGTTTACCTCAGCGGCGTGATATACCCGGACGCCGTGCTGGCCGACCTCCCTTCTGGCCTGGTTTACTCCGGCCTGCCGGACATTCAACCACTCTATCATGCTCCTGATTGCTGTCGGAGTCGGGTCTTTTTTTGCATCGAAGTTGCCGCGAATCAGCCAGTCGCCTTCCCAGTGCTGCAAGACAAATGTTTTACCGGTATCTTTATAGTTGGTCAGAAGGTATTTGGCCAGCTCGTAAAACTGTTGCTGCTCGTCCTTCTTTTGATTTTCTGTTATTCCTTTTATCCAGTATCCTCCGCCGTGTCCTGTTGAGAAGCACATCATAATATAAGTTTTGAAAGGCTTGTTGAAAAGTTTTTGAAAG
>Ga0209536_100003361_pt1 | contig 25752 bp, 5 predicted proteins | sample DeeMarSeWOR28_12_FD_187461 | JGI IMG/M metagenome (GOLD analysis project Ga0209536, IMG submission 187461) | Marine sediment microbial communities from White Oak River estuary, North Carolina - WOR-2-8_12 (SPAdes) (version 2) | ecosystem: Environmental > Aquatic > Marine > Intertidal zone >...
GCCTGCCGCTTCCGATCCGGCTCGCGTTCGAGGACTACAGCCCGCAGAGCACGCAGTGGAGTCGCGTCGGGTCGGACTGGGACGTGCGCGTCGACGCGACCTCGGAGTCCGAGCTCTCCGCTCTGGTGGGCGCGGCCGCCAGCGCGGTCAGCGGCGGCCTGGTGGCGGTGTCCGGCTCGGTCGGTGTCGCGATCGCGCGCAACCTGGTGGGTCTCGAGGAGGTGGATGGTACGCCGCGCCAGAACCAGGTCGTCGCCTACATCGAGGACTCGACGATCGCTGCCGCGGGCGACGTGACCGTGCACGCGGATGCGCTCGAGCGCATCGCGACCGACTCCTTCGCGGGCTCGGTGGCGATCGCGGTGGGCATCGGCGCCGCGTTCGCGGGCAGCGGCGCGACCGCGACCAGCCGCTTCAGCACGCTGGTGGATGCCCACATCGACGACAGCATGCTGCAAGTGGGCGGCGATCTGACGGTCGAGGCGGTCGACGACAGCCAGATCACGAGCGCGCGGGCCGTCGGCGCATCCCTCTCGGTCAGCCTCGGCGCGGCCTCGGTCGCCGTCTCGCTGGTCGACAACGTGATCGCGAACAAGGTCGACGCCTCGATCGACGGCACGACGTCGAGCCAGGTCGTGGTCGGCGGCGACGTGGTGGTCGAGTCCGACATCGCGATGGCGAGCATCGACGAAGTGTCTGCGGTGACGGCCTCCGTGTCTGGAGGCCTGCAGGGTTTCTCGGGTGGCGGCATCGTCGTCGACAACCGGATCGAGAACGACGTGGATGCCGGGATCCGCGGGAACGCGGACGTGCTCGCCTTCGGCGACGTGTCGGTCCATGCCCGCGAAGAGGCGCTGATCTCCGCAGACGCCAGCGCGGTGACGGTATCGATCAGCCTGGGCGCGGCGCTGGGCGTGGCCGTGGTGGACAGCGAGATCCGGAGCAGCATCGAGGCCGCGATCGACGTCGCCGACGAGCACACCGTGATGGCGCGGAACATCGACGTGTTCGCGGAGTCGATCGCAACCATCCCGACCACGACGACGGCCGGCATCGCCGCGTCGCTCAGCGCGGCCGCGGACAACGAGGCCCACGCCAAGATCGCGACCAGCGTCACCGCCTTCGCGACGGGCGGTGAGCTCAAGACGCCCGGGACGCTGTCGATCCGCGCGGATGCCGAGAATTTCGCGCGCACGTCGGCGCTGGGCGGGGCGCTCGGCGCGGTGGCGGCCGGCGGCATGGTGTCGGACATCGAGCTCGGACGGGTGGGCAACGACCACGAGGTTCAGGCGCGCATCGGCGCCTCGACCGACGTGATGGCCCGGGCCGTCCTGATCTCTGCCAGCGCCAGCGACGACCTGCTGGCCGACAGCACTGCCGGTGCCGCGGGACTCGCGGCGCTGATCGGCGCCGGCTCGTCCGTCACGAGCGACTTCTCGACGCTGGCCGAGATCGGCGAGGGCACCACGATCCTGAGCGATGCCCTCACGCTGAAGTCGTTCCACCAGCAGGATTTCGACACCAAGGCAGACGCGTATTCGCTGGCGCTCGCCGCCGGCACGGGCGCGTTCGCGACCAACACGATCACCTCGACGGCCGACGTCAAGCTCGGCGACGGCAGCGGCGACGGCCCGCGGATCACCTCGGGCAACGTGCTGATCAACGCCAGCAACGAGGTGACGAAGAACCGCTTCGCGAACGACAACAACCTGAAGACGGGATCGGCGGCACTCGGAGCGGCCTCGGTCCTGCTCAGCTCGACCGAGCTCGGGACCGCGTCGGATCCGCTCCGGGCCCGGGTCGACGTGCTCGGTGGCACGACGATCACCGCGGTCGGTGACAGCGAGGATCCCGGATTCATCAATATCTCCGCGTTCAACGAGTTCACCGGGGTCGACTCGGTCAGCGTCGAGACGGTCGCCGGCTACGCGATCGCCGTGGGCCGGTCGGATCTGGCCGCGAACAGCCTCGCGCAGGTCAACGTCGACGGCGCGTCGCTGATCAACGGCAGTGGCGACATCTTCCTCACCACGCGCAGCGACGGAGCACTGCGACCGAGCGGCAACCTGTTCATGGCGGCGCTGCTGAGTGGCGCCGAAGTGCAGGCGGTCGCGGACATGGACGTCCGCAACGAGGTGCGGACCCACGACGCCACCCTGCGCGGGAGCGACGTCTACCTCTACGCGGGCCGTGACTCGGGCGGCAAGGTGAACCTGCTCGACAGCGAGGGCAACGTCGAGATCACGACGATCTCGCTGGTGCCGAGCTTCAGCTTCCCGGTGTTGAGCGCAACGATCGACGAGTTCAACACGGTCAGCGTGCTCGGCAAGTCGAAGATCCAGGCGCTCGAGGACGTGAACATCGTCGCGCTCGAGGGGCTCGGCGGCAGCGAGCGGGCCCGCACCGACGGCACCGTGCTCAACCTCTCGCTGATCCCGTTCGGCGTCGACATTCCGGACGGAGGTACCACCCACAGCACGAACCAGGTCGACGTCGGTACGAACGCCCGTATCGAGGCCGGCATCAACAACAAGTCGGTCGTCGAGATCCACTCGGTCCAGGCGAACCCGCTGCCGGCGGGCGTCTCCCTCGACCCCGGCAGCGACCCCGACGACCCGCAGAATCGGGTGCCGGTGTCGGTCAAGACGCAGCTCGGGCTGGCCCCCGACATCGACTACGAGTACGTCGCCCTCGACTTCGGTGAGATCCCCTACACGATCTCGACCGGAATGGTGATCGAGGTGATCGAAGGCTTCAACGGCGGTGGGCTGCTGGGTCACTTCTACGAGTTCCGTCCGCCGGGCGTCGAGAACGCGCCGCTCCTGTTGGAGGCCGAGAACTACGCCATCGGATCGCGCTGGAAGGATCTGGGCGACGACGCGAGCGCGATCGACAGCAGCATCGACCCCGTCCGCAGCGACGTGACCAGCACCTTCGACGCGCTTCAGGGCCTGTTCTACGCGATCAAGCCGGTCGATCTCGCGGCGCCGGTGCTCACCTACGTGAACATCGGCAACAAGCTGATCGAGGAGCGCGAGAAGATCCGCGGCTGGATCGCGAATCACGCCGGCAACGCAGAGGCGGTGGCGCGCTACGAGATCCAGCTTGGAGTCGTGGAGCAGGCGCTGATGGATCTCGGCCTGCTCGAGACCTTCGAGGACGGCGGCCAGATGCAGACCGCGGTCAAGCGCGGCCTCGACGCGGTCTTCGTCGACATGCCGGATGTCTACGCGGCACCCGGCTCGGTGTTCATCGACGTCAGCGGTGTGAGCCCGTCGACGTTCGAGCCCCTCGTCACCGGCGGTCAGATCGTCGCCCGCGCAGGCGCGGAGATCGAGCTGGTCAACAACTCGCCCTTCGCGATGTCGGTCAACGACGCGGTCATCCGGGACAACGCGCGCGTCACCGTCTCGAACGGCGAGTTCGTGGTCTTCCAGCCCGGCAACGTCTACGTGAACAACGCGAACCTGACGAACACGGCGGATGGGGACGAGCCGCAGATCTCGATCCGCCAGCCGCTCGATACGGTGACCTACGACCTGGGCGGCATCGAGCTGCCCGACATCCCCCAGGATCTCTTCATCCAGGCCGACGTGATCAACGAGAGCGGCCACATCTTCATCCAGAACGAGAAGTCGAGCATCAACGTCAGCGGAGAGATCCGCGGCAAGACGGTCGAGATCCTGTCCGGCGGCGACTTCAACCTGAACGTCGACGACTGGCTGCACACCAATCAGGACCCGCGCCAGCTGATCGACTTCAACGAGTTCCGCGCGCCGGCGCTCGCGGGCGGCTCGGGCACCCTGATCGAGAAGACGAACCGGCCCGCCTCGATCGAGGCGGCGATCGGCGACGAGGAATCGAAGATCGTCGCCCAGGGCAGCGTCGTGGTGACGGCGCGCTTCCTGAACATCAACGGCCGCATCCAGAGCGGCGTGGACACCGTCGAGATCAAGATCGACGCCGATACCTTCGTCGCACCGGGCCAGACCCAGAGCTTCCTCGACGACGACGGCAACGCGCTGCCGGGTATCAGCTTCGGCACGGACGACGTCCCGGTGGCCGGGTTCTTCGACGCCGAGCGTCAGGCGCTGGTGCTCGGAGACATCATTCCGAAGGGCGGAGAGATCACGCTGGCCGGGCAGATCCTGTCCACTGGCGGTGGTCTGCTGCGGGTCGCGCACGGCTACACGAACGTGAACATCCAGAACGAGACGGATTACGAGCTCGTTCTGAACCGCATCAACACGCTGACCGAGCGCGAAGGCAAGATCACGATCATCGACACCGCCACGCTGAGTCGCGTCGAGTACACGCTCGATGCGAATCAGATCACCGAGAAGGTCTTCTCCGGGGAGCTGATCGAGGGTGATCCGAACACCGAAGGCGGCGAGATCTCGACGATCGCCTACACGCTCGAGGAGACGAACGCGCTCGACAAGAACGACGCCTACTACGACGACGTCCAGACGGGGCGGGTCTACGTGTGGACCGAGGGTCAGGAGAAGACGCAGTCGAACGTCGTCCACTACGAGAAGAAGAGCTTCAACCTCTTCGGGGACAACTCGTTCGCCGACTTCCTCGCGAAGGACAGCAGCTACACCTGGCGAAAGACGGTGTACACGGACGGCGCGCCGCTGCTCGAGTCCGAGCTGCTCGCGATGCCCGATACTCCGGAGTTCAACACGAACCCCGACTTCACGATCGTTCCCGATTACGCGGCGGGCGACTCCTACACGATCTTCTACGAGCTGCGAACCGACAACGACGTCGACGTGCTGTCGAATGCGAGCTGGGTGAAGGACGGCGGCACCGTCTACAAGTACATCGGCGACATGAACAAGGAGGTGAACCTCCAGCAGGTCGACTACGCGAGCGATCCCGAGTGGGCGGTGGATACGAGCGTCAGCTTCAGCGAGACGGACACCGCGGCGTACCGATATCTCAGCACCTTCAAGAACATGGAGGTGACCAAGGAGAGCTGGACGACGGGCGGTGGCTGGCTGCGCAAGAAGACGGTGCACACCTCGATCACGACGATCCAGGGCCTGGTCGACTACTACACGCATACCCTGGAAGCGGCCGATCCGATCAAGATCGAGTTCGACGAGGGCCCGAGCGCGTCGGACACGCCGGACATCACGATCGTCTCGCACGGCGGCGTCTTCATCCAGGGCAACATCGAATCCCCGGACTTCGGCGCCGTGACGATCATCTCGGAGATGGGCTCGATCGACAGCGCCGAGAACGTGGGCGTGTTCGGCGTGGTGCCGACGCTGTCGGCCGGCGTGCTGAACGGCGGAGGAATCAGTGGTCTGGTCCGGATTGCCGCCGAGCCGCTCGTCAATCCCGACGCGGTGATCCGGCTGAACGTGCAGAACGGGGGCCGCGCGGACTTCATCTCCGGCGGCGACATCTTCGTGACTGGCATCTCGACGGACAACCAGCACAGCGAGATCTTCATCGGCAACCTGACCTCGTATGGCGGCTCGATCTTCGTGACCGCGCCCGACGGCATCTTCGCGTTCGACGCCAACTCGATCATCAGCGGCGAGCGGATCGAGCTGCTGACGACTCGGGGTGCGATCGGAACCGAGGCCCTGCCGATCCGGATCGACAGCAACGTCGTCGGCGATGGCGGCGTGGCGGCCCGGTCCGGCGCCGACATCTACCTGGTCGAGGTCGACGGCGACATGCGGCTGCTGACGCCGCGGATGTGGGATCCGGACGTCGACTCGACGCCCTCGATCGAGACGACGCTGCACGTCGACTTCAGCCTGGCGAACACGCCCAACGAGCTGATCACCGGCCAGAGCGTGGAGCTCGCTGACGGCCGCATCATGGAGTTCGTCGGCGACAGCCGCCTCGACCCGGACGACCTGCTGCCGCCGGTCGACCTGGCGAGCGAGAACTACGCCGATCCGAGCCAGTGGAAGGAAGTCGGCCTGGTGCAGCTGACGGTGCTCGATGGCTCGCTGCTCGACGCGCGCTACGAGGACCTGACGCCGAAGACCCTCGCAGAGGCTCAGGCACTCGGCGACGGCCTCGGGATCACCGGCGACTCGGCGATCGCCTACGTCGACGCGCAGATCCTGCGGGAATCGTCGAGCCAGACCGAGCGTTATCACAGCTACTGGGTCGACTTCCGGGATGCGGTGCGCACCTCCGCGGCGGCAACGCTGACGGTGCAGAGCATCGACGCAGGCACCGACACACTGACCTTCTCCGGAGATCACGGTCTCAGCAGCGGAGACCAGGTGGTGCTCCAGATCGGGATCGACCTCTCGACCGAGACGTTCTCCGATGGCGCGACCTGGAGCGAGGTGATGGGCTTCGACGCCGACTTCGACGTCTCCCAGCTCCAGACCGCCCGGACCGTCCTGGCGAACGGCGACGTGGTCCGCGCTTCGGACGGAACCCTCTACCGTTACGACGGCATCAGCGTACCGCTGACCGACCTCGTGGACGGCCAGGAGTACTACGCGGTCGTACTCGACGCGACGACGATCCAGCTGGCGCTGAACCGCACGGATGCCGCCCTCGTCGGCACGCCGGAGGTGGTGGATTTCGGCGCTCTCGTGGGAGCGGGGGGTGATGCCGGTGCGGTCGGCGGGTTCGTCGCCCTCGACGTCGACAGTACGAGCTACACGGTCAGCGCCTACGATGCCGGACTGGCGGTGCCAACGAACCTCCAGCAGATCCACGATCTCTTCGGCGCTGGCAGCTACGACCCGGACGCCGTGGGCGTGATCCGGCAGGATGGGGGCTCGCCGTTCCTGTCCCAGGTCACCGACGCGGAGCGCCAGGACCGCATCACCGCACGCACCGTCGACGTGGCGAAGCTGCAGTTCCCGATCTCGCGCGGCCTGTTCAACTACCTCTTCCCGGAGGAGCCGAGCGGCAACTTCCCGACCGGCCCGACGGGCGAGGGCGCGAACATCGTCGCGCGCGACATCGAGCTGAACGTCGACGGCGGTCAGGTGGGCCGGGTCTCCGGCACCGAGATCATCGACCTGACCAACGGCTTCGACGTGCTCACGCCGACACAGCAGCAGCTGCTGGCGATCTCGACTTCCGACTCGGTGGTCGGCCACACCTACGCGATCTACCAGTACACGGGCAGCGGCGACACCTTCGATCTGACGACCACCGACTTCCAGACGGGCCCGTGGACGAAGATCGACTACATCAAGACCGGCGACGTGACCGGCCCGATGTCGGTCGCCCAGGGCGATCGGGTGCTGGTGCAGACCGGTGAGAGCTACGGCCTCTACGAGTTCCAGGGCCAGGGCTCTCAGAGCATCGACCTGCGCACGCAGGACTACACCGACGATTCGCGTTGGCGCCTGTTCGACGACGTCCACGTGGGTCACGTGTTCGACTCGGGCGACGACAATGCGCAGCTGGCCATGCACGACTTCGTCGAAGACCTCTCCCAGGTCGACCACCTGACACTGAAGGTATTCGACGACATCGACCTCGAGGCCGAGCACACGGTCCGGATCGCCTCCCAGGGCGGCATCGCCGTCGAGACCCAGGGCATCCTGCAAGTCGACGAGATCCTCGGCGGTGGTGACACGAAGCTGGTCGCCGGCGGATCGATCCTGGATCTCGGCACGGCGCCCTACGCGGCGATCGGAAGCCTGGGTGACCTGGCACTGATCTCCCGGGGCGGCTCCATCCGGGCCGCCTCGGGCACGGACCCGATGCGCATCCAGGTCTCCAGCAACGGCGAGCTGACCGCCGAGGCCCTCGGCCAGATCGATCTCGTGCAGGTCGCCGGCACCGTGACGATCGACGCAGTGAGCGAGGCCGTCTCCGATCTCTGGATCCGGCGGGTCGACGGCGGTCAAGCGGTCGTCGTCGAGACCGACACGGGCGACATGTACGTCAAGCAGGTCACCTCGGACGACTCCGTCCGGCTCGTCTCCGCCAGCTCGATCCTCGACGCCTTCGAGGACAGCGGCCGCGCGAAGATCAACGTCGACACCCACCTCGTCAGTGCGCCGGCGAGCGGCGACGTGTACCTGACCGCCGTCGTCGACATCGGCCAGCTCGGGAACTTCCTCGACGTCGACATGGGGATCGGAGACCTCGTCACCCAGTCCGGTCGCGACACGTTCATCCACGGCGCCGACGACCTCGAGATCGCGAGCGCGGTCTCTGCGACGGGAGACATCCACTTCGTCGTCGACGGCGACGCGAACGTCGACCAGATCACCGCGCTGCTGGGCACCGTCAAGATCGTCGCCGAGGCGGGCATCATCGATCGCCGCGACGACGACGAGGCGAACGTCTCCGCGACGAACGCGATCCTGAACGCCGGGACCGGGGTCGGCAGCCCGTCGAACCGCTTCGACACGGTGGTGAGCCGGCTCGAGTCCGCGGTGCCCGGTGGCGGCCTGTGGCTGCGCAACACCGGAGATCTCGAGATCGGCGGCATCAGCAGCCAGCTCGGCATCGCGACCCTGATCGACGTCGACATCATCGCGGCCAGCGACATCACGGTCGGGGAGGCGATCGACACGGAGCACGGGCCGGTCCTGCTCGACGCGAGCGAGGACATCACCGTGCATGCGCCGATCACGACCGGCGGCGGCACCGTCACGCTGTACGCGGACGGCGACATCGTGTTCGGGGTCACCACGAACGGCGGCGCGGTGGTCGGGGCCGAGACCGGCTCGATCGACACGGAGAGCGACAGCCCGACGGTGACGTTGCTCGCCGACGCCGACGCCACAGGCGGCGGCGCCATTGCGATGGCGGACGGCAGCTGGATCGACGCGACGGGCGGCCTGATCGACGTCGATGCCACCGGCGACATCGTGCTCGGCTACCTCACCACCAGTACCGACGTGGTGATCGACTCGAGCGCGGGCTCGGTGCTCGATACGGCCGACAGCGCGGGCTTCGAGCCGAAGGACATCGAGGCCGGCACCGCGGTGATCCACGCCGCAACCGGCATCGGCACTGCGGCGAACCCGCTCGAGACGACCCTCGTGAGCTTCGAGGCGGACGGCGGGGCCGGCGGCATCTACGTCGACGACATGGGTGGCCTCACGCTCGGCGACGTGGGGACGACCCCCGAGGGCCTGGCGACGACCGGCCTGCTCGCGAACTCGACGATCCGCGTGACGACGACCGGATTCATGACGATCGTCGAGAACGTCGTCTCGAGCAGCGCGGACGTGACGCTGTCCGCGATCGACTCCCCGAACACCACCGTGATCGTCGATCCGGATCTCAGTGAGCGCACGCTCGCGCTGGACGGCTCGGACTTCGACGAGGACCTGATCCTGACCGCAGGCTCGGTCGTCTCCGGAGCGACGGACGTGACGCTGCTGGCGGGCGACGATCTGCTGCTCGACGCGGGGACCACGGTCACGGCCGGGGAAGCGCTGACGATCCGCGGTGACCACCAGCAGGTCTCCGGCGTGAACGTCGATCCGGGTGTCGGCAGCCGGATCGACCTCGACGGATCGATCGACTCGACGACGACGCTGATCACCGGTGAGCGGGACGACGACTACGTCGACTTCCAGGTCGAGGCGCTCGCGGGCCACACCACCGTCGAGGGCGACACCGACGGACTTCCCGGCGGCAGCGACACCATCCGGCTCGACCGCCTGCCGACGATCGCCACCTCCCACGACCGGCCCGGCGATCCCGCCGGCGCGGCACTCGTGCGCGACACGATCGACCTCGATGGCCGCGGTGGCAGCGACCACGTGATCGTCAACCTGAGTGGCGATCGCACCGACTATCTGGTCAACGTCGTGGACAGCGGTGCGCAGAACGACGGCGCCGACACGCTGACGATCTTCGGCACCGAGCAGTCGGATCTCTTCCTGCTGCGGAAGCACTTCGTCGCGCTGCTGAACCCCACCGAGCAGCAGGACCCGGATGCGCAGATGAGCCTGCATCCGGAGCTCGAGCGCATCAACTACGACCAGTCGATCAACGGCCGCGTGCGGGTCGAGAGCGGAGTCGGCGACGACGCGTTCTACGTGGACGACAACAGCGCCCTCACGACGTTGGATGGCGGCCAGGGCGACGACACCTTCCAGATCGGCCAGATCTTCGGCTCGAACCCGAACGGCGGGCTGTTCTTCTCGGAGATCACCACTCCCGACACGGCCTGGACGCCCGAGGCCAGCTACGAGGACGTGGGAGCCGCCTCGACCACCGGCTCGGGCACCGGGATGCGGGTGGACATCAGCGTCGACGCGCTGGGCCACCCGAGCGCCGCGCTGGTCGATCCGGGCCAGGGCTATCAGGACGGCGACCAGGTCACCTTCGTCGACCCGGGCGGCGTCGGCGACCCGGTCACGCTGACGATCGTCGTCGACGAGCGCGTCGTCGCCGACGATACCCAGTTCGTCGACCTGGCGAGCGACTCCGACGACATCGAGCTGAATCGCATCACCCGTGGCTGGCTGAGCGCGGGCATCACCCACGCCACGACGATCTTCGGCGGCGAGGGGCAGGACACCTTCTTCGTCTACAGCAACAAGGCCGTGCTCCGGATGGAGGGCGAGGCGGGGAACGACAGCTTCGTGATCCGCGCATTCGTCGCCGAGGACGACGTGATCGCCAGCGGTGGCGGTGACGACGACCACTTCGAGTACAACGTCAACGCTCCGGTGAGCATCAGCGGCGGCACCGGCTTCGACACCGTCGTCGTGATCGGGACCGAGAAGGCCGACAACTTCATCGTCACCTCGGAAGGCATCTTCGGCGCCGGCCTCACGGTCCGCGTCGACGGCGTCGAAGAGGCGATCGAAGTCGACGGCCTCGAGGGCGACGACAACTTCTTCGTACTGAGCACCCGGGACGACGTGGTGACGACGGTCATCGGCGGCCTCGGCAGCGACACCTTCAACATCGCCGGGGACGTGACCGAAGACGTGATCTCGCTGAGCCTCGAGGGTCGCAGCAGCACGATCAATCACGGGGCGACCAGCGACGACCCGAGCTTCGACAACCTGCCCGTCGCGGGCGTGCCGGTGACGATCTCCGACACCCCCAGATCCCCGGTGGTGATCAGCGAGTCGGACGGCTTCACCGAGGTCGTGGAGGACGAGGCTGGCTCGTTCGACACCTACCTGGTCCACCTCTTCCGCCCAGACGACGACGTCAGCGCCAGCGCGATGGCATACCTGACCGTTTCCGCGGTGATGTCCTCGTCGGCGGATCGCCGGATGCCCGCCCGGGGCCTCGCACCCGGCGAGCTGGATCCGCAGCCGGCCGGCCCGCACAGCGCCCAATCGGTCGAGATCTCCGTCGACGGAGGCGCCTGGACCACGGCCGACGTGATCACCTTCGACCACGACAGCTGGAGCGACGACGTCGAGATCCGGGTGCGCGCGCTCCACGACGATGCGATCGAGGGCGAGCGCAAGGTGATGATCAGCCACAGCCTGCTCGTGACGAGCGATTCCGCCGTCGACGTGGCTCTCTTCGACGAGGCTCCGAGCGAGAACGTCGAGGTCCGGGTGCTCGACGACGACCTCGGCGCGCTGCTGGTGCGCGAGAGCGGGAACAGCACGCGGGTGCTCGAGGGCGGGCTGGTGTTGAACGACGGCTCGATCCTGGCCGAGGGTGCGACGCCGGGTCCGGGACAGTCCGTCATCGGGGACAGCCGGATCGTCGACGAGTACGTCGTCCGGCTGTCGGTGAAGCCGACCGCTCTGGTGACCGTGAACCTGAGCTTCCCCGGCGACGAGCTGAAGATCACCGACGAGGCCGGTAGCGAGATCACGTCCCTCGAGTTCGACGAGAACAACTGGGACGTCGAGCGCACGATCACCGTCGAGGCGATCTCGGACGGTCTACGCGAGAACGCCGAGAACCACCGCATCCTCCACAGCTTCGACAGCAGCGACTCGCGCTACGGCGCGAGCTTCGAGCTGGACGTCGAGTTCAGCGACAACGCGGGGGAGGCGGACGCGCGCGACACGCTGATCCGCAGTGACGGGCTGGATTGGGCGGACTTCGGCTTCTTCGAGGGTGGCCGCATCGACGTCGTGAGCGGCGACAACGAGGGCTTCTACCGCATCGATCAGATCGCCGGCGACACGATCTTCTTCGAGACGGGCGCGGAGATCATCACGACCTCCGGCAGCACCAGCTTCCTGCGCACGAACCCGGCCCCGACGGCCGAGGTCCGCGTGCGGGTGTTCGATGCCGACACCCCGCGCGTTCTGGTCACCGAATCCGACGGCAGCACGCGCCTCATCGGCGACGCGGTTCCGCCCGACGTCGACGACTACAGCCTGCGCCTGGTGAAGCAGCCGAGCGCGACGGTCGAAGTCGCGCTGTTCGGCGACGGCAATACGCGCCTCAAGGACGATCCGCGCATCGGTCTGGCCGATGTCGGGGCGCCGATCTCCGTCAGCGCGGACGTCAACTTCGTGGACAATGCCGCGTCGGAGGCGAACACCCAGGACACGATCGAGCGCACGGACGGCGGCAGCTGGCTCGACGACGGGGTGCACGCCGGCGAGCTGATCCGGATCAACGGTGACGCGAACGCGGAGAACAATCAGCTCTTCCGCGTCGACAGCGTCAACGACACGGTGATCAGGCTGACCGCTGACGCGAGTCTCACCGAGAGCCTCGGGGCCACGATCACGCTGGACCGGATGCTGCGGGCGACCTTCGCAGACAACAGCGGCATCGGCGACGAGCTCGACAGCCTGACCCGGACCGACGGCGGCAGCTGGCACGCCGACGGCTTCCGGATCGGCACGCTCTTCCACGTGCTCGGCAGCGGCGCGAACGACGGCGTGACGTTCAAGGTCAACAGCGTCTCCGATGACGTGCTGAAGCTCACGGCGGATGGTGCCCTCACCGCGGGTGATGATCTTCTGGTGATGATCCAGCGCCAGACGAAGTCGGTGAGCTTCACGCCGACGAACTGGTTCGAGGACGTCACGATCGAGGTCGAGCTCGATCCCAACTTCGTGACGGACCCGACCCAGGAGCTGGTGCGCCAGGAGCCGCTGCAGCCGCACGTCGTGGATGCGATCGAGGGACCGCTGGTGCTCGAGGGTGGCATCGGCGAGGGCAAGGACCGCAGCCTGCGCCGCGCGGTGATGCTCCCCACGGAGAGCACCGACGCCCCGCTTGGCATCGACGACACGACCGACGAGAGCCAGCGCGCCGACCGCCTGAACGTCTTCAACGACGGCAGCATGATCGACGACGAGTTCACGCTCGACGCGACGGAGCTGCGCAACGAGATCGTGAAGCTCGGCAACGAGGACCTGACGGACAGCATCCGGCCGATGATCCTCTCGGGCCCGAGCCTCAGTCAGGGCCTGGACGTCGACATCAGCATCGCCCAGGACGGCACCGACCCGGACCAGATCATCCACTTCGAGGGCGGAATCGTCTTCGACGACATCGAGGTGACGGACATCCTGCTCGGCCGCGGCAACGACCGGATCGAGGTCCTCGCCTCGAACACCGGCACGCCGGGCGCCGAGGACCTGCTGGTGACCGTGGTCCACGGCGGCGGGAACACCGAGATCGCGACGACCACCGCCCTCTCGTTCAGCCGGAACGAGGCCGACGGGAAGACGACGCTGACCCGAGACGATCTCGAGACCTGGGGCGTCGGCTACAAGCCGGGGCTCTACCTGCGAATCCTCGGCGACGACACCCAGAACGCGGGCTACTACGAGATCCTCGACGTCAGTGGCCCGGCGATCACGCTGAAGGGACTGGTGAACGAGGAGGAGTCGGGCAACCTCCTGACCGCCCGGGTGATGGGCGACGTGATCGTCGCGAAGCCCGAGGGTGGGGCGGTGGCACCGCTGGTGCTGTTCGGAGACACGAGCCAGGACGGCAGCCGCTACGATTCGCTGCCCGAGCCGGGCGGCGTCACCGGCAACGCGTTCTTCTTCCAGCAGCATGGCGACGACGTGATCGATGCCTCGCAAGCCGGATTCGGCGTTGCGGCCTACGGCGGTGCCGGCGACGACCTGATCTTCGGCGGCGACTTCGGCGACCACCTGGCCGGCGGCTCGGGCGACGACACGATCTTCGGCCTCGCGGGCGACGACCACATCTACGGCGACTCGGGCTTCAACCTCGAGTTCAGCGTCAGCAAGGATGCGGACGGCAACGCGAGCATCGCCCGTGAGCTGACGGTGCCCACCCTCAACGAGAGCAACATCCGCACCCGCGACGGTCTACTGGCCGGCCGCGACGCCCTGCACGGCGATCAGGGCGAGGACGTGATCTTCGGCGATCACGGCGAGGTCGTGCAGGGAGAGGGCACCCAGCGCCTGTTCACGACCGGCGACATGGTCGAGATCCGGAGCGTGCGGGCCGTGAACGGCGCTGATGACCACATTCGCGGTGGCGCCGGAAACGACCTGCTGCTGGGCGGCACCGGCCGCGACGCGATCTTCGGCGACGAGGGCAACGACCTGATCTTCGGCGACCACGGTGAGGTCACGGCGGACGGGGCGGCTGCGATCGATCTGGGGACACTCCCGATGACCTCGCCGGAATTCGCCTTCACCGCGATCACGACGACCACGACCGAGTTCGATGCGTTCTTCGGCACCGTGGTCGTCGGCGACGACGACTACATCGAGGGCGGCTCCGGTGACGACATCGCCCTCGGTCAACAGGGTCGCGACGTCATCTACGGCAACGACGGCGATGACGACCTGATCGGCGGTCACAACGTCGAGGGTGGTCAGGACGCAGGAGATTTCCTCGACGCGGGCATCGGCAGCGACGTGGTCGCGGGCGACAACGCGATCATCCTGCGCCGCGGCGACAGCGAACGCTCGCGTTTCCGGGTGCTGCAGGGCGACGCGATCTACGGCGAGACCCAGAACCTGGACGACGGGGACGTGCTCGTCAGCGACGTCGCCCAGCTCGACCCGAGCGGCAACGCCGCGCGCAACATCACGATCCTCGATCACTCGGACACTCCGACAGCCGGTACCTGGGGCGCCGACGCGATCGCGGGCGGCGCGGGCGACGACGAGCTCTTCGGACAGCTCGGGGACGACACGATCCAGGGTGATGGCGCGCTCGGGCCCGTCGATCTGGGGCTCTCGACGGGCACCGGTCATGCGCTCGAGAACGCGGAGCTGCTCGCGTTCGACGGCAGCGATCCCTACACGATCGACGGCATCGCCGAGACGATCACGATCGCAGGGCACGGCCTTCGCACCGGCGACACCGTCACCTACACGAACGGCGGAGCCGACGACGTCGGCCAGCTCGAAGACGGCGTGAGCTACCTCGTGTTCGTCGAGGACGTCGACACCCTGCGCCTCTACGAGGAGGTCCGGGCGTGGCGCGACGGCGACGGTCTGCTGCAGGTCGTGCCTTCGAGCGAGCGCGAGGATGACGGCGACGACTACATCGAAGGTGGCGGGGGCGGAGACACGCTGTTCGGCAACCTGGGCCAGGACGACATCGTCGGCGGCAGCTCGAAGCTCTTCGGCCTGAACGGAGCCGAGTCGCAGCGACCCGATGGGCGCGATCGCATCTTCGGCGGTGCGGGACTGGCCGAGGACCTGGCGCGCAACAGCTACGGCGACGCCGGGCAGAGCGACGGCCACGCGCGCGATGCCGACGTGATCGCCGGCGACAACGCAAATGTCTATCGGCTGCTCGACGGCGACGGCAACCTGTTCACGTTCAACTACGACTTGAGCGGCGACAGCTGGGATTCGGACTACGGCATGGGACTGCGGATCATCCCGCGGGCGGTCGAGCACGTCGACTACACCGAAGGCGGACCGGACCTCGACGCGGCCAGCCTGCTGGACAACGGCAGCCACGACGAGATCCACGGTGAAGCGGGCGACGACAGCATCTACGGTCAGGTCGGCGACGACGTGATCTTCGGCGAGGGGCAGGACGACGACCTGATCGGCGGCTGGGGCAACGACTGGATCTCCGGCGGAACCGGCCGGGACGGCGTGATCGGCGACGACGGCCGCATCTACACCAGCCGCAACCTGGGCGTCGGCGCGGGCGAGGAGCCGCTCTTCGGCATCGCCGCCATCGCAGACGTGGACCTGAACCGGCCGATCAGCACCCCGGGCGACTTCCAGCTGGCGACGATCAACGTCGAAGGCGAGCTGAAGAAGAGCGTCAACCTGACCCCCTTCAACGTCGACCCCGACCTGACCGGACAGGATCCGCTCTTCGACGCGCGCTACGCCGACGACATCATCTTCGGCGGCCTGGGCGACGACTTCCTGCACGGATCCGTCGGGGACGATGCCATCTCGGGCGCCGAGGCACTCGCCGAGAGCGCGGTGACCGTCTATCCCGACGACGGTACGACCGATGATCTGCGCGTGGACGGGCGCGTGATCGAGTTCGGCTACCTGCGGCCGCTGGTGCTGGCGGACGCAGAGGCGGAGCTCGCGCGGCTCGACCCCGACGCCTTCGCGAGCGGCTTCCGGGTGCTGGGCTTCGAGACGCTGAAGGGCGAGGAGTTCTCGCACTACGAGGAGTTCCAGCCGCGAGACGAGATCCTGGTCGACGGAAAGCCGTACTTCCTGAACTTCGACCCGAACGAGGGCCCCGGCTCGCCCGAGACCGCGACGACGCCGACCGACGGTGCCGACCGCATCTTCGGTGATCTCGGCAACGACTGGATCGTCGGCGGCACCGGCCGCGACAACATGTACGGCGGCTGGGGCAACGACCTGCTGAATGCCGATGACGATCACTCGACCAACGGCGGCCTGAACGACGCGCCGGATCCGGGCCAGCCCTCGTTCGAGGATCGCGCCTACGGCGGTGCGGGACGGGACGTGCTGATCGCGAACACCGGCGGCGATCGCCTGATCGACTGGACGGGCGAGTTCAACAGCTACATCGTGCCCTTCGCGCCCTTCGGGCCGGGTACGGTGAGCCGTCAGCTTCCCCCGACGCTGTTCGAGTTCCTCTACGACCTGTCCGCCAGCGATGGTGCCGACGCGACGCGTGGCGTGGATGCGGGCAACGCGCTTCGCAACGGCGAGCCCCACGGCGAGCTCGGCCTGGTGATCCAGAAGGATCCGGCCTGGCAGCAGCAGACCGGCGCCCCCGACGACCCGCAGCAGATCGGACACATCCCGGGCGGCCCCCGGGACGTGCTGCGCACCGCGAACTTCAACGCCGGCACCTCCGGCGGCTTCGCCGCCGACAGCGGGACCTGGAGCGTCCAGGACGGGCGGCTCGTGGTCGCGCCGGAGACGATCGATGGCGACTCGGTCAGCGTGTTCTTCGTCGACGAGTGGATGCCGAAGTACTTCGAGGTCGAGGCCACGATCAACGCGGTCAAGCCGATCGCGGGCTACAAGGCGAATTCTTACATCGTCTTCGACTACCACAGCGAGACGGACTTCAAGTTCGCGGGTGTCAACATCTCGACCGACAAGCTGGAAATGGGCTATCGGGACGAGCTCGGCTGGAACGTCGTCGAGCAGGTGAACGCCCAGCTCAAGCCGGGCCAGGACTACCGCGTGATGCTCGCCGTGTCGGGCAACCTGGCGATCCTGCTGGTGGACGGAACGGAGCTCTTCGAGCACGAGTTCGAGGGCCGCGTCGACTCGGACGGGTTCCTCTACGGACTGAACGCCGGCATGATCGGCTTCGGCTCTACCAGGGCCAAGGGCGAGCTCGACGACATCGAGGTGCGCGTGCTGGCACCGGAAGTCACCCACGAGGAGACGCAGGGCTTCGACACGGGCTCCGGAATCTACCTGCCGCAGACCGGCACGTGGGTCACGCAGAGCGGCCAGTACGTGAGCGCGCCGAGCGCGGCGCCCGCGTCGGTCTCGACCTTCTCGTTCGACGTGGAGCCGCCCTCGATCGTGCTGCTGAAGGCCCAGGTCACCACCGACGACCTGGCCGGGATCGTATTCGACTACTACCACGCCGAGGACTTCAAGTACGCGGCGGTCGATGCGAACAGCGGCGAGGTGGTGATCGGTCACCGACACGACGGCGCGTGGTACGTGGACGCCTCCGCGGACTTCGGCATCCAGGCCGGCCAGAGCTACGACTTGAAGGTCGAGCTGCTGGGCGCGCGGTCGACGCTGACCGTGAACGGCAACGAGGTGCTGAACTTCGCGTTCTTCGCGCTGGTGAACGACGGCGATGCCGGCATGCTCTCTCGCGGCAACAGCAGCTTCGACGACGCCTACTGGGCGACCGACGACCCGGGCTACGCCGCGCCGCAGAATCTGCTGGCGGCCGTCGCCGCCGATACCCGTCTGGACGTCGCGACGCTCGGCCTGGGCCCGCTCGATGCGGTCGCCGGCGCTCTGGTCGACCGCTGGAAGTCGAGCGGGCTGCTCGACGCGGCCCAGATGGCGCGACTCGACTCGATGGAGTTCGCGCTGGCGGACCTCGAGGGAGCGGTGCTCGGCCGGGAGGCGGGCGGGACGGTCCTGATCGATCTCGACGCGGCGGGTCACGGCTGGTACGTCGATCTCACCCCCTGGGAGGACGAGGAGTTCCTGCCCGGTGACGAGGATGGCGTCCTCGTCGCGAGCCCCGATTCCGAGGCGGCGGGTCATATGGACCTGATGACGGTCATCGCACACGAGCTCGGGCACGCCCTCGGGCTCGAGCACGCGGACCCGGTTGCCGGTGACGCGTGGATGGCGGAGAGCCTGCTCCCCGGCGTGCGCATCCTTCCGATCAGCGGCGATCCGGACGCCCGGCTCGACGCGGTCGACTATGCCGCGCAGCTCCCTGCGGACGGCCAATGGACCGAGCTGCGGCGCTCGGCGGCGCTGGCGGCGGCGTTCGAGGAGATCCTGCTGGGCGACGACGGCGACGACGGCGACGACCGGCACCGGGACGCGGCCGATGAAGAGTGGCTGTGGGTCGACGACGAAAGCGAGGCCACGGAGACCTCCGGTCTCGTGGTCTGGGACTGATGGCGAAGCTGCGGCAGATCCAGGTCCGCTACCTGCCCGACCAGGATCGCATCCTGCTCCGGATGAACGGCGCCGAGTCCGAGGAGTACCGGATGTGGGTCACGCGCCGGTACCTGGCGGTGCTGTGGCCGATGCTGGCGAGGTTCGTCGCCGCGGAGCCGATCGTCCAGCAGGCGCGTCCCGAGACGCGCCGCGCGGTGCTCGACTTCCAGCGCGAGAAGGCGCTCTCCGAGGCGGACTTCAAGACCCGCTTCCGGGAGCCTCCGCCCGAGCAAGCCGCGCTTCCGCTCGGGGAGGAGCCTCTGCTGCTCGAGCGGGTCGAGCTGCGCCGCAACGCGCAGGGACGCGATCTGCTGTGGCTCGGAGATCGCACCCGGCGCGGTGTCGAGATCATGCCCAGCCGGCAGATCATCCACTCTCTGGCGAAGCTGCTGGCCGACGCGAGTCGCAAGGCCGGCTGGGGCCTGTCCCTGGCGCTCGCTTCGGTGCCGTCGAGCGAGGCGATCCAGGTCGCCCGGCCGAACTGAGCGAGCGGCCCCGCGTCCGCGGTCGGCGCCCGCGTCGGTCGTGTACCATGGCCGGCCAGGGGGGCGCCGCAGGTCGGGAGCTCGGATCATGCTGTGCGCATCACGCCCCGGCTCTCAGACTCGGCTCCCGCCGGTCCGGCGACGTCTGCTCTGGCTCTGCTCTGCATTTCTCTGCGTCGTGGTTCCGGCGGCCGGGGCGCGCGCGGCGAACGACGTGGCTCTCACCCCGAGCGGCCAGTCGATCCCGATCGACACCCTCGCGACCCTCTCGCTGGCGATCGCGTTCGACGACACGACTCTCGGTGGCGGCATCGTCGTCAGCCCGGGTTCGGGCCTGGCGTTCGACAGCTTCGTGTTCGACGCCGGCTTCCCGGATACGCCGGCACTGCGCCTCGTCTGCCCGGACGCGGGCGAGCCGGCCTGCGACGACTTCGCGGGCCCGGGCATCCTGATCGCGTTCGGTGATCTCGGCGGGCTGAGCGGCGCGGCGACCGTCGGCACGCTGTTCCTGAAGGGGACATCGCCCGGCGTGAGCTCGATCGCGCTGGCGGAGGACGAGGTCGGTGGCGTGGCGGGACCCTTCGAGCCCACGCCCGGCGGGCAGTTCGCCGCGCCTACCTTCAGCGGGGCCGGCGTCGAGGTGATCCAGCTGGTGCCGGCCCTCGGCGGACCGGCCGCACTCGCGCTCGCGGCCGTGCTGCTGACGCTCGGCGCGGCGGCCTCGTTGCGCCGTCGATCCCGATCCGCGACACGCGCATGGAGGTCCTGATCTTCGAGGAGCACGCCTCGGTGCTGCCTCACTGGCGGCGGCGCGGCGTGCGCGGCCGGACCCTCGTCTACCTCGACGCGCACCTCGATCTCCAGTGCTCGAGCGAGCAGCGGATGCGAAGGCTGCGCGCGTGCCGGGGAGCCGAAGAGCTGGCCGCGCTCGAGAAGGCACATCACCTGCTGCCCGACGGGGATTCGAGCTACGGCATCGAGGACTTCCTCTACGCTGCCAGCCAGCTCGGGATGATCGACCGGCTGATCTGGGTGGCTCCCCCGCACGTCGAGATCGCCGGCTCGAGCGCCGTGATGAACGAGCTCGAACAGATGGACGGTGTGACTCGCGACGAGATCGCGAGCTTCCATCACACGGACCAGGGGGTCCTGCGCGGCAGGCTCCTGGGGCTCGACCTGACCGTGTGCCGCGATTCGGACCTGGCCGCGCTGGATCTGCCCGGCGACGCGTTGATCGACATCGATGCCGACTACTTCGTCGAGGTGCCGGGAGACCGCGCCTGGATCGACCCCTTGCGCGTCTTCGAGCGTCTCGATGCGCTCCCGATTCGACCGGCCTGGATCAGCATCGCGCGATCGGTCAGCAGCGGCTACATGCCCCTGCACCTGCGCTTCGTCGCCGACTACCTCGCAGCGGCCTGGCGCGGCGACGCCGAGGGGGTGGCGCACTATGGCCGGCTGTTCGCGGCGGTCGAGGCGCTGGCCGACGAGAGGGTCGTCGAAGCCGCCGAGCGGCTGCGACACGAGCAGCGCGCATTTCCCGACTGTGCGGCCACCGCTCAGCTCCTGGCGGAGGCAGAGCCGGATCCCGTGCGCGCCCGTTCCTGCCGGATGCGGGCCGCGGAGCTCGATCCCGGCTATCGGGAGGATCTGCTGCGGCGCGTCTGTGAGCTGCGCTGCCGGCGACGATCCGTGCGGGGAGACGACGTGAGCGAGCTCGAGCGCGAGCTCGAGCAGCCGGAGCTCGATGCGCAGAGCCGCGCGCTCGTCCACGTCGCTCTGGGCTTCGTCTACTGTGCGGCCGAACGCATGCGCGGCGCACTCGAGCACTACCGGGCCGGCGCGGCGATCCTCGGACCGCATCCCGAGCTCGGTCTGGAGATCGGTCGCCGCCTGCTCGCGAGCCCGCGACCCGAAGCAGCCGAGAGCTTCCTGCGAGTGGCGCTCCAGGACGACCGCACGCATTCGTCCGCCTGTGTCGCGCTCGGCGCATTGGCGCTGCGCCGTGGTGAGCCCGCGCGCGCGGTCGCTGCGCTGCGCGAGGCGCAGGCGCGAGCGCCCGCCTGGCGCGAGCCGCGCCGACTGCTGGCTGCGGTCGAGGAGCAGCTGGACCGCTCAGCGCTCTGATCGCCCTGCCCGGCGCGAGCTCGCTACGAGCTCCGCCCGCTTCCCGCCTTGCTTCCCGTCACTCGCGTCAGCGAGCCGGGTACGAACTCCGCGACCGTGACGTCCCGGAAGCCCGCCGACTCCAGATACTCCACGACCTCGCGCTCGGAGTGGGCGACGCCGGTGCTGTGATCGAGCGCCTCGGCCAGGCCCCAGAGCGCGGGCCCGGGCGGTCCGTCCTTCTCGGGCCGCAGCATCTCTCCGATCAGGTGCAGCTCGCCCCCGGGCACCAGCGCATCGTGGACGCGGGCCACGACCTTGCGGATCAGCTCGCGTCCGTACTGGGGCAGGTTGCTGGCCATGATCGCGATGTCTGCGCCCTCGGGTAGCGGATCGCGAGTGAAGTCGCCGCCCACGGCGCGAATGCGATCCGACAGAGCGTGGCGCTCGATGAACTCCTCGGCCACCACCGCGACCGGTGGCAGGTCGAAGACGATCGCGTGGATCTGCGGGTGGGCGCGCGCGGCCTGGATGCTGTAGCAGCCGGAGCCGCCGCCGAGGTCGAGGATCAGCCGACGTCCCGACAGGTCGACCTGGCGCACGAAACGCCGCCCGGCACCCATGCCGATGCTGTACGTGGCCCGGTGCAGCGCGCGCGCCTGCTCCACATCGAAGTCCTCGTACATGCCGAGCACGCGCGGCGGGTCGCTGCGCCGCAGCGCGTCGGCGAGGCCGAGCCAGCGCCTGCGCTCCTTGCCGATCGTGACGAGCCACGGGCTGGCGTCGCTCCCGCTGCCCTCGACCAGGAAGCGCTCGGCGTCCGCCGCATTGCGGAAGCGATCGCCCTCGCGCACGACCAGGCCGAGCGCCGCACAGGCCGTGAGCAGGCGATCGGCGTTGGTCTCGCTGATCCCGAGTGCGCTGGCGATCTCCGCGAGCGACTGCGCGCCCCGGGAGATCCGGGTGAACAGGCCCAGCTCGAGCGCGGCCAGCAGCACTGCGCTCCGACGGTGGGCATAGGCCAGGTCCTGGAGTCGGACGCTGTCGACGCGCGGGGGGTCTGCGGTCATCGAGCCGCCAGCATACTCGACGCTCCGCTTCACTCGCAGAGCCGCATGGGCCCGCGAGCCGGGTGCCCATCGCCCCTCGCTGTGGCCAATTGCCGCGTCCGGGCGGGCTGCGAGGCAACCTGCCCTGCTCGGGCGCGCGGGACCCGGCGTGCGGTCCGTTCCTCCCGTCGCAGCGGCCTGCGCCTTGCACTGGCCCCCGCGTGGAGGTGGCGCGTCGTGGCGACGCACAGCACGCGAAGACTCGCGGTACTCGGCCTGGCCTGCTGCTGGGGCATCGGGGCCGAAGCAGCCGAGGTCTATCGCGAGGGCGAGATCGAGGTGCGTCTCGACAGCACGCTGTCCGTCGGCGCTGCGCTGCGCGCGTCCGATCGGGACTCGCAGACGGTCTTCGTCGGCAACGGGGGCTCGGCCACCAATCCGGAGTACCTGAACCGGGACGACGGCAATCTGAACTACGACCAGTGGGACTTCTACTCCGCCAGCGCCAAGGCGCTACTCGAGCTCGATGTTCAGTGGCGGAACTACGGCGCCTTCGTGCGCTCCAACGTGTTCTACGACGGGGTCGCCGACTGCGCCGAGTGCACCCGGCGCACCGACCTGAGCTCGGCCGCGCGCCGCCGCCAGAGCGTGGTGGAGGGCGGCGTGATCGGATCGCAGTTCCTGCTGCTCGATGCCTACCTCGAAGGTCAATGGGAGGTGGCCGAGCGACCGCTCGAGCTGCGCATCGGCCGACAGGTGGTGAGTTGGGGTCAGAGCATCTTCATCCAGGGAGGCATCAACCAGACCAACGCCATCGACGTCTCGCGGGTTCGCTCACCGGGCGTCGATTTCGGCAAGGAGGCGCTCTTCCCGGCTGCGATGGTGCGGCTCTCGGCCCAGCTCTTCGAGGATCTGGGCCTCGAGAGCTACTACCAGTTCCAGTGGAACCGCACGTACCTGGATCCTACCGGCGCCTACTTCGCGCAGAGCGACACCTCGGGGCGCGGTGCCGACGCGCTGTACTTCGGGTCGTCTCCGCTTCTGGGTGGGGGAAGCACGCAGATCGGGGATCCCGGCTCGAATCCGGTGATCCCGCCGATCGCGCCGATCCCGCCGGTCTTCCCCGGCTTCGCCGGCTGCGGTGGCGCTCTGCCCTCCTGCACCTCGGCCGACCTGCAGGCAGTGGCGGCCGGCATTCCCCGGACCCGCGACGAGACCCCCGACTCCCAGGGTCAGCTCGGCGTCGCCCTGCGCTACTTCCTCGAGCCGATCCAGTCGGAGATCGCGGCCTACTACATCCGCTACCACTCGAAGACGCCGGTGGTGAGCTTCCGCGGACAGGTCTTCCAGCTCGGGCCGATCGTCGCCAACCAGCCCACCGCCTACGCCAACGAGTACGCCCCCGACGTCGAGCTGGTCGGCCTGAGCTTCGACGGCGAGGTCTTCGACATCGCGCTCGGAGCGGAGGTTTCGTACCGCTGGCGCGATCCCGTCGTCGTCAGCCCGGGCAACTACGTGCTTCTCGGTACGCCCGCGCTCGGCGCGGCCGGCGATCCCTTCGAGGTCCGCGGCTACGTGCGCGAGCAGCGCTGGCAATATCAGATCAATGGCCAGTACAACATTCCGCACGGCAACCGACTGTTCGGGCCGCTGATCGAGCTGCTGGGGATGGACAACGTGATCTTCATCGCCGAGGCTGCGCTCGTGCACTACCCGCAGCTCGACCGGCAGTGCGCAGCCACGCAGCTCGCGATCGGCTGCACCCCCTACCAGGGACCGCCGGACAACCCCAGCAGCCGCAAGCTGGACGAGGTCTCCTGGGGCTATCAGCTGCTGATGCAGGCGCCCTACAGCAATCCCTTCGGCATCCCGATCGACCTGACCCCGCGGATCATCTGGCAGCACGACGTGCAGGGGGATACGCCGAATCTCTTTCCCTTCGTCCAGGATCGCCTGGGCATCTCGGCGGGCTTCACGATCGACTACCTCCAGACGTGGTCGTTCGACTTCGGCTACACGAACTTCTTCAACGCGGGCCCGTCCGACGTGCTGCACGATCGCGACTTCCTGAGCGCCACCTTGAAGTACCGCTACTGAGCCGAGGAGGAGAAGCGTGCGTGTACGCGAGAGCAGCGGGAAGGGAGCGGTGCCGGGGAGGGCAGTGCGGGCCGCACCCGCCGGCGTCGCGGTGCTGGTCGTGCTCGGGATGGTCGCGCTCGCGACGGCAGAAGGTGCCGCGCCGCGCCTGGGCGTCGAGCTCACCCCTGTCGGTGCCGAGCGAGCCGGCAACGCGGAGGGCACGATTCCCGACTGGACCGGCGGCGTCACGCAGAAGCCCGCGGGCTGGGAGCCCGGCATGCCGCGGGTCGACGTCTTCGCCGGGGACGAGCCGCTGTTCTCGATCGACGCGAGCAACGTCGAGCAGCACGCGGACGAGCTCACGGAAGGCCAGCTCGCGCTGATCCGTAGCTACGAGGGATACCGCATGGACGTGTACCCGTCCCGGCGGAGCTGCGCGCTGCCGGAGGCGATCTATGCGGACGTGAAGCAGAACGCCACCACGGCGCGCGTCGACGAGAGCTGCAACCTGGTGGCCGGCATCCGTTCGCCGCTCTTCCCCCTGCCAGAGACCGGCTGCGAGGCGATCTGGAACGGCAAGCTGGCCGTATTCAACGGCATCATCGGCTACGACCGCATCGAGGCGACGGTGGTTCCCACCGCTGGTGGCAATTTCGTGCCATCGCGTCGCCGTCAGATCCTCTACTTCCGGCTCAACGAGCCCGATTACGCCAGCTACGAAGATCTGGACGGGATTCTGGCCAAGTCGCTCTCTCAGACCATCTCGCCGCCGAAATCCGCCGGCGAGATCACGCTGGTGCACGCGCTGGCGACCGGCAGCCTGCGCGCCTGGATCTACAATCCGGGTCAACGTCGCGTGCGCCGAGCCCCGAACTTCGAGTACGACAACCCGGTTCCCGGCTGGCAGGGCCTCGTCACCGTCGACCAGGTCAACGGCTTCGTGGGTGCGGGTGACCGCTACGACTGGAAGCTGCTCGGCAAGCGCGAGCTCTACGTGCCCTACAACAACACCCGCGTGCAGGACAAGAGCCTGCGCTACGAAGACATCATCGGACCGCGCTTTCCGCGTCG
>Ga0209536_100003362_pt1 | contig 25751 bp, 34 predicted proteins | sample DeeMarSeWOR28_12_FD_187461 | JGI IMG/M metagenome (GOLD analysis project Ga0209536, IMG submission 187461) | Marine sediment microbial communities from White Oak River estuary, North Carolina - WOR-2-8_12 (SPAdes) (version 2) | ecosystem: Environmental > Aquatic > Marine > Intertidal zone >...
CGACTCCATCCCCGTCAGCCAATCCAGTTCTATCAGGCATGAGCAAAAGAGGCTGCCACATTTCCGGTGAGGTCATTGGGCCGAACCGGATTCGGGTCCTCACGGTTAATGGGCGCGAAACGAGCGACAAACCGGAAATGGACATCGTGACCAAAGCCAAGTCCGGCAAAGTTTCGGGCCGCGTCACGTATGAAGGCCGAGGGCGCGAAGCCAAGCATCTCGTTCTTAAGGAAGACAAATGAGCTATCGACCCATTGCCGACGTGTGGATTTTGACCAGGGCCAAGCTGAAGGATGGCCGGAAGTACTACGGAGCCTATCTTGGCGGCTTCCCGGAGCGGGCGCGAGCCCTGCTCGGGTGCAAGATCACGGACCCAGTTCTCCACGTTTGCGGTGGCATGGCGCGGTATTACCCATACGCGGGCGGCTTTGGCCCGAACGACCGCACCCTGGACCTTGATCCAGAGTGCAAACCAGATTTTCTCCAGGATGCCAACGATTCCTGGCCCATCAGCAGCCCCGATCCGTTACACCAAGAGCGTGGGTGGATGAATCCTTGGGGCGGCATTTTGATTGATCCGCCCTACAGCCCGGAGGACGCCACGCATTACAGGCCCGGCGTGGCGCACTACCCGAAACCGAATCACTTGCTGAAGCGTGCCTTCGAGGTTTTGCCTCCAGGCGGTAGGGTTGGGATCATCCACTACCTGGTGCCTTCGCCGCCCAAGCCATCGCGGTTTGTCGCCGTGGTCGGCGTGATGTGCGGTTTCAATAACCGGATGAGGGCTTACAGCGTTTTTGAGAAGCCTGCGGATGTAGTTCAGCAGTAGAACGTGGCCTTGCCAAGGCTAAGGCGGCGGTGCGACTCCGCTCATCCGCTCCACTTTCAATCCTGCATCAAAGCCGACAGCAATTCGTCGGCGAGGTCTTCCGGGTCCCCGTATTGGGACAAAGCAATGTCGTCGAGCGCGTTTTTCAGCCACCGCAGCGAGTCATCGTCAACCTTGCCGGGCAAGAATTCGTCGGCTACCCCTTTGAGACCGCCAAGCACGGTTTCCACATCGGTTTTGCCTCCGATCAAGTCAGAAAGGGCGTTGGCGAAGTAGCTGTGGAGCCAGTCGTACTCGCTTTGGTCGAGGCCAATCTCCGCCTGGTCCTGCTCCCGTTCCGCCGCCGTCCAGCTGCGGGCGTGGGCCGCGCTGCTGGGGTGAAGCGCTGGACTGGCTGCGCCCTGGTCGAAAACGTAGAGCCGGGCGTTGTTGTAGCTGGTGATCTTGCACTCAGCGTTGCTGTAGCACTGCCGCACGTCGGAATAGGGCCGACCGGCGTCCATGATTTCCCGGACCACGCGGCTGAAGTTGCTGTTCGACCGGTCGACCTCTTCCTGGGTCGCCTCGATGCCGAAGTAGCGGGCCTCGGCGACTTCGGAGATGAACATGCCGCTAACCAGGCCGCTCAGTTTGTGCCGGTGGGCGTAGGCGTCCGCGTTGCACCAGATGTAGAGACCGTCGGTCTTCTCGGCTAGGAGTGCCCCGAATTCGTCATCGATCATGAAGCTTCGGCCAAACAGCCCGGACGGGCAGCCGTGGCCGAGCATGAAAACGCGACCGTGCGAGCGGATCGCGTCAGCCAGCTCCTTCTTGGTTACTGCGCCGTTGATGACCGGGTAGCCTTTGCCCGCGTAGATGGCCTTGAGAAAGTCGGTGGTCCGATCGTCCAGGTGGACGACTAGCGTGCTGGTTTCGACTTCAATGATGCTGCGAGCGCGGCTCATGCCTTAAATACTCTGGTTCAAACTGCGCGCTTAGGGATCAAAAAGCGCTGATCTTTTTTGCCCGATAAGCGCGGCCTGCGCAAGCAGTTACCCGGCACAGAGGCCGAGAAACCGTCGATCTTTTCGTCGATCTTTGGGACCGTAGCTCAATTAGCAGAGCATCTGCCTTGCAAGCAGAGGGTTGAGGGTGCGAATCCCTCCGGCTCCACCAATTTGGTGAGCGTTACAGCCTGGAGCAGCAGGCCGAGGGCGCGAACCGCGCAGAACTGCTAAATCTATGGCGCGGCACCAGTTCGTTTTAGGAAAAACCCACGTTTTAGTGAGTCACTAAAACATGGCAAAAACCTAAAACCAAGGGGCGCGGCGCGGGGTTGGAAAGCTGAGAAAAGCCACCGGTAATCAACCCGGACGACACCGCCATCGACCTCGCCTGGTGCTCCCTACGGGGCATCGGGCGACCGGCTGATCACCGGCACGCTCCACCAATTTGGAAGGAAAACGGACGCCGAAACCGAGGGAAAGGACACGCGTACCGGGATGAGCGAAAGGGAGCGAATCGGCAGGTATTGCCCTGCCGTGGCTCGTATGGGCGAGAGCGAACGATTAGCAAGCAAGCCCGGCTCTACTCACGGTGGCGCAAGCCAAGCGAGGTCCAAACGAATCGGCTGGGCCGAAACCTTCCAGCCTTCCAGGAGGAAAGCGTGCTCCCAGGAGTCGCGAGCGTCCACTGGAGGGCGAACTGCCCCGTAGTGTAACAGTAGCATGACTGGCTCTGAACCAGCGGGAGAGGGTGCGAATCCTTCCGGGGCAGCCACTTTCGGGTTCCGCCCGTTCCGGTGACGCGGTCGCACGTGAACCGCAAGAAACGGAGTCGATGCGCGGATTTGCGGTCTGCCACCTGCAAAGGTGCTCCTGGCCGACCGATCGGGGCCATAGCTCAACCAGTAGAGCGCCGCGCTGGCAGCGCGAAGGTTCGGGGTGCGACTCCCCGTGGCTCCACCATACGGAGGGCACCAGCTGTGCAACATGGTCTCCAAAACCGTGTGTGCTCGGGGCAGCACCGAGACTCCGTGCCAATTTCCCGCACTGAAGCCTCAGCGCAGGATCGGCTTGACATCTAGGAGGGGCCTCCGGCGGGCCGGTCGTGCGATAGCCCGTAATCACGGACTCCGTAGACCTCTCCAGATGTCATTTTCTCCTTCCCGGCAAAAAGCGGTATGAACGGCCCCAGCCAGCACAGGCGGAGTAACGGGCCGAAAGCCGCAGTGCGGCCAGGACAGGAGGCTTTGGGTGGTGTTCCCACAGCTGGTCTGTAAAACCAGTGCCGATTCAGAATCCGTGGGAAGTCGGCGGCTGGAGCGTTACCAGCACCACCCACCATTTTGGGCGTTAAGATGAAGGAGTCGAATCACCCGGTTGTCAGCCGGAAGTAAGCCAGTGCGAGTCTGGTAACGCCCGCCATTTCGTAGTTAAGGCGTGGGTTCGCTGGCAGAAAAGCTGGCCGAGAAAATAGCCAGTCGCAGGGTGTTGTTGGATCACGCGATTGTCCAGCATTGCCCGATAGCTTGCTTCATCCTTCAGCTCAGCGGCGCTCTGGAATGCGCTAACGAGCGCTTTGTGCGCCTTGTCGGCTACACCGAGCGCGAACTCATGCGCAAGGGCATCGGGTGCGTGATTCACCCGAAGGACGCAAAGACTTTTGATGGGCATTTGGCCCAGGCAGTCGAGAAAGCTAAGGATTTGCGAAATTTGTCGCACCGCATCAGGACCAAGTCGGGCAAGATCATTGCCGTTTTTATCAACCTCCATCACATCAACGAGGCTGGCTTTGTGGGTTTCATGGTGCCGATTTGTGACCGTCCCGAGCAGTGTCCGCTCCAGGGAAATGTGTTCTGAGGTACATGCCTTTTGAGCGCATCCGACCGGCCCGTTACCACGGGGCCACCAAGCAAGAACGTTTGGACTGGCTGCGGCGGCGCGTTGCCCGCTGCGAAAACTGTCCCAACTTAGTCAAGACTCGGCGCAAGACGGTTTTCGGCGAGGGCAGCCTCGATGCTTTCGTTATGCTGGTCGGCGAGGCTCCCGGCGAGGACGAGGACTACTTCGGACGCCCATTTATCGGGCGTGCCGGGAAGCTACTGCGGCAGTCCTTGCAGGACGCTGACATCAGCCTCGACGACGTTTACATCACCAACGTACTGAAATGCCGTCCCGATCCGCCGCTGGGCCAGGCCAACCGGCCTCCCACCAAACCGGAAATGGATGATTGTCTGCCTTACCTGCTGGCGCAGATCGAGGTCGTCGATCCGCCAGTCATTGTTGCCCTGGGCGCGACGGCGATCAGTGCTTTGGGGTCTACGTCGACGATTTCTGAGGCGCGGGGCACCAATTGGGTGTTTCGGCGCAAATGGGACGTGGTGGCGACCTACCACCCAGCTTTCATTCTCCGCAGCCCCTCCTACAAAACAGAGTTCCTTGAGGACCTTGAGGAGGCGGCGCGCATCGCCGGGGTATAGCGCAGTAGCCAGCGCGCCTGTTTCGGGAACAGGAGGCCGAGGGTGCAAGTCCCTCTACCCCGACCATTTCACGGGCTGTAGCGCATTAGCAGCGCGCCTCGTTGGGGACGAGGAGGTAGCGGGTGCGATCCCCGCCAGCCCGACCACGGGGCATAGCTCAGAAGCAGAGCGCCTGGTTTGGGACCAGGAGGCCGGGATTGCGAAACTCCCTGCCCCGACCATTTCACATGAAAAACGGGTCGTTGTAGTAGGGCTCGGTGCAGAACGCACACTGGCAGCCTGGCCGATGGGCAGCGCGCAGTTGTCGAAGTTTTTTGGCATGGAGCTGCTGCATGCGCTCAAGCTCTTGTGGCGTGTGCCGGGTGGTCTCGCCCCACGGGGAACGCTCGACCTTTCCAGTCGCCGGGACGGCTTTCTTAATGCTTCGCAGCATCTGGTCGTACTCGCGTTCTCGTCGACGGAAATCCTGGAGGGCTTGAATTGGAGAGACGCCGCGATTGAGCTGGCCGACCAGCTCGTTGTCATAGTTGGAATAGCTGAGTTCAGCTAGTTTGCGCCGTCCGAGAAGCATTTGCACGCGCCACTCACCGCCACTGCGTCGGCGCTGGTTGAAGGCGCTTACGAAAGCGCGCTCCGCCTCACCGCGATCCTGGCCTTTGTAGTAGTTGACGCTGTAGCCGCCTTCGATTTCGTAAACGCGAACGTTGTAAGCAGGCCGGTGCCTCAGACTTTTGATGAAGTCCCGCGCCGTTTCGGCTTCGATGATCGAGCGTGCCTGCACGACTTAATTACGCTTTCGTTCCTGGGTAGCTCAACAGTAGAGCGTCCGGCTGTTAACCGGATGGTTGAGGGTGCGAGTCCTTCCCCAGGAGCCAATTTCAGCAATGACCGTTCAGACAGGGGATCGCACAATTATCCAGCGGGATCACGTAGGCGACAAAACCGTCGTTGGGAATGTGGGAGGCGAAGACGTGTGTCTGGATTTTAGTCTTGGTTCTGCCCGACAGAAACGTCAACGACGCCACAAACTTGCCGGTCGGGTTGGACACGTACTCGCCCCAGGCGGTGTCGATTGGCGCAAGCATCTCAGGGTCGACGAAATTTCTCCAGCCTTTGTAAAGCAAGTCCTGGTGGGTGCATTCGAGCATATCGCAGTAAGCGTGGTTGACGTAAACGTTGTCGCCGTGGCTGTCCAAAAGCACAACCGGCAGCGGACAGGTATCCGCGATCACGCGATACAGGTGCAATTGCCGTTCGATTTCGGCGATTTCCTGCCGCGTGGCGGCGAACTGCTGGGCCAGTGCTTGCGCGATGCTCACCACTATTAAATAGCTCCGGTGGCGCAAATATACAGCGCGGGGACCTTCTAAGTCCAAGGTTGCAGGTGAGAGTCCTGCCCGGAGCGCCAATTTCGACGGGTCGAAGGGCCGAGGGTTATCTGGTTCAAATCCAAACGAGGCGAAAAGCCTTGCGCCTTTAGGGGCGACTCCCTCTCCCAGCCTTATCCGTCGTTTACCCTTTGAATTTTGGCGGGTCGCTCGGTTAGGGTTATCTCTCATGAAAGAGGAGGTCGTTGGTTCGAGTCCAACCGCTGCCACCAAATGGCAGCGTAGCTCAGTGGTAGAGCGCTAAAACATCCTGGCCCCTTTTTATCCGCCAACTTGTTTACGCCAGCAAAGGGCGGCACATGCCTGGAAGTTGATCTTCGGGCATGTAGTCTGGTCCCGGTGTGAAGATCAACCATCGGGCCGCTGGCGTGTGGAGGAAGTCCGGCATAGACGAGGACGCTGTCTCGAAAACAGTCGCGGGGTAACCCGTCGTGGGTGCGATTCCCTCTTCCTCCGCCATTCTTAAAAAATGTTGTTGACGCGTAAACGCCGTGATGCTACCTTGCCTGCGCTATGACAACTGCCAAGATCACCGAGGTCGGTCAGGTTCTGACCGAGAAACAGGCCATCAAGAAAGCCCATGAATTCAAGGAGCTGTTGGAAGGCGACTTTGGAACCGGTGACCCGAAGAAGGACGCGGTCACGGCGGGTTATCTGCTCCTGGGCTATTTGATTGCGCAGCCCAACTACGAAGCCTACAGGGCGGCGCAGATTGAGCAGCATCCGCGTGAGAACGTGGAGCAGACGCTGTTCGGGACCTTCATCGAAGAGGTCATTGAAACCGTTTACGAGGATTGACTCGCCAGATTTTTAAGGAGCGCGCCCGAGCGATCGAGCGCGCTTTTTCATGCCCCGGTAGCTCAGCAGTAGAGCGGACGCTCGATAAGCGTCGGGTCGGCGGTGCGAATCCGTCTCGGGGTACCATCCCTCGGTAGCTCAGCAGTAGAGCGCTGCCCTGAAGAGGCAGGCGTCGGCGGTGCGATCCCGTCCCGAGGGACCAGCTTTTGCTTGGTATTTAGGAACATGAGAGCAGGACTTGTTGCACTCCTAATCGCCGCCGGTATTGCCTGGGCGGCTGACGATGAAGCACCACCGCCGCTGGCTCCTCCGGTTCCGGCTATTGTGAACACAGATTCGTTTACGGTCGTGACGAATGCCGCTGTGGTCACGCCGCACCGAAGCTTCGGCGATGCCCGGATCGAGTTCGCTTCCAGAACTTTGTCCAGGGCCATGACGCTTGCCTGGGAAGGCGGCGACACCAACCACATCTCCGGTTATGCGTTCCACTGGGGTTTGACCAACGGCGTCTCAACCAACCATCTCAACATTGGCAAAAACCAGATGGTGGTCTTTTACGGGCTCGACACCAATGCCGTTTACTTTTTCTACGCCACGGCGTACAACACGAACGGTGTCGAAAACACGAACAACTGGGTCCTGACCATGAAGCCGATCCGGTAGGTAGATGCGTATGAAGGCACTATTGAAAATCGCAGCACTACTGGTGACGGCCCTGGCCGTGAACGCGGCGGCTCCGCCCGCCCCGGACGCAAGTCTCGGCTGGCCGACGAATCAAACAGTCCTGACCAACGTTTCGGTCGTCTTGCCGATCGGAACTTTTCAGAACGCCAAGGTTTACGCACCGGACGTGGCCAAGCAGAAGGGCGTGCAAATCGCCTGGAACGTGGTCGATGTCCCCGACCTGGCGTCCTACACCGTCAAGTGGGGAGACGTTCTGTCCGCCGATGCGCCGACCAGTTTGGTCGTGAATAAGGCGACGAACATCATCTTTTACAGTCTTGACCCGGCGACCACTTACTACTTCTATGTGGTAGCCGTAAACACGGCTGCGGAAGAGAGCCCGCCCAGCAGCGTGATCATCTTCCAGCCAGGTTCCTGAGTTCAACAGATGCCTGCACGGGCGGCTCGACAACGGGCCGCCCTTTTTCGTGTCCGGGAGCGCAAAGTAGTCGAGCGGTCGGCCTTTCAAGTCGAATCTCTAGCGGGTGCGAGTCCCGTCCCGGATGCCAGTTTTCCAGTGCCCCTGTCGTCTAGTAGCTAGGATGCGGCGTTCTCAGCGCCAGGACCTCGGTGCGAATCCGGGCAGGGGTGCCACTTTGGTCGGGTCGAATCCGTTGGGTTACCTTTGCCTATTAAGCGAAAAGCCCCAGCGCACTTCCTTATCCGACCGTTCCCTTTGACGGGTCGAAGCATTAGGGTTATCTCCTGCCAAAACTAGGAGCCAAGCATCGGGTGATGCGCCCAGGCGGCAAAACCACTGGGAGAGGCCGATCATCTCGGCGGCAAAACATCCTGATCAGTTCTTATCCGTCATTTGCTCCTGTGGCGCAATTATCAGCGCAGCCGCCTCCTAAGCGGCAGGTTCCGGGTGGGAGTCCCGGCAGGAGCGCCATGTTCCCGTAGCTCAGCACATAGAGCAGCGCCCTCCGAAGGCGAAGGTCGCAGGTGGAAATCCTGCCGGGAATACCATTTTCATGCTCCCAAGGTGTAAGAGACTGCATGTCTCCCTGCGAAGGAGAAGGCTCCAGGTGCGAATCCTGGTGGGAGTACCATTTATGCGGGCAGCGGGATAATTGCCAGCTGGCGGACTCCAAAACCGCGTGTTGGTCCCGTTCTTTGATTGCCTCGACGGTCCTTGCTCGTGCCGGTGTGGAAACCGGCCTTGAAAAGCGAGCCGAAGCTCAAGGATTATCGCCCGCGCCAATTTGGGAGCTTAGCTCAGCAGCAGAGCAGGTGGCCTACACCCACAAGGTCGGCGGTGCGAATCCGTCAGCTCCCACCATTCTTTCGCCGGATGCCTACGACGGCGGGCAGGCGCAAAGCGTGCCACGGGCCGCAAACCGGTGGGAGGTCAAGCCGCTGAAGTCGTCGTTGAGCAGCACCATGATCCGTTGGTTTTCGGTCAGCGACAAAACACCGCCAAAGTCCTCGCCAAGTTTGAATTCGGCGCTGAGGGTTTGGGGCAGGGTGGCAAATGTCGTCAGCGTTACGTGGGCGGTCAGCCCAAAAAAGTCGTTGTTTTGCTTGATGGTGTAGCCTCCCAAGAGGGGCACGACCACGCCGACATCCACGAAGAAGCGGACGCCATTGGTGAGCGTGCCAAGACCGCCGTACCCCGTTTGGGTAAACTGTGTGGCGTCGGCCACTTGAATCGTCACAGATTGGATGCGAAAGAATGACTTGCTCGGCACGCGGTAGAAAAAGTAGGTGGCCGCGCCGGAATAGTTGCCCGTCAGGTTCCCGTCGGCGACACCGCTTCCGTCTGCCGTGAAGAATTTGATGTAAGGGGTGTCGGGCGAAACAACCGATCCTCCGCTGTCGCGGATTCGCTGCTCTCTGGTTGGTATGCGTTGCAGCAACATATCATTCTGCGGCCAGCACGCCGCGTAGTTCGATTTTGTGACCTGACAGACCGGTGAAATTGTCCTGCAAAAGCAGGATGAATCGCTGGCCTTCGGTCATTTGCAGGTAGCCGCCGTAGTCGTCCGCCAGCATGAATTCTGACACGATTGTCTGAGCCACCCCGCCAAAGTCAGTAAGCCTGGAGTGATGCGTAAGCGCGAAAAAGTCGTTATTCGTCTTGATGGCCGCGCCACCGAGAAGCGGCACGATAAAGCCTCCAAGGTCGATAAAAAAGCGCAGGCCGTTGGTCAGCGCACCGGCCATCGCGCCGTAGCGGTCCTGCTCAAAAATGCCGACATCGCTGACCTGAATAATCACCGTAGAAATCGTGAAGGTTTGGTTGTCGGGAATTCGGTAAAAAGCTTCGGTCGGACTGGTATAGTTGCCGAGCAGGTCGGCGGGAGCACCCGTGCCGTTCAGATTGAGCCATTTGACGTACGGCAGATCGGCTGAAACGGGAGAGCCGCCCGAATCCCTCATCCGGGTCATCGTGGATGGCACAGTGGCTCTGATCACACCTTAAATAGCCCTCAAACCATTGAAAGCGATGGGTCCGTTTCGTAAACGGAAAAGGCTGGTGCAAGTCCAGCTGAGGGCTCCATACTTAAAGCATGGAAGGCGCACGCGCCATTTTGGAAGCGGTTTTGGCCGATCTTCCGCCGCCACCACCGGCCCAGGTGCAGACGAGCACGAACTTCGCGCCGGACTTCGTAGCCTTTGTCAAGAATCTGGAGCAGGCCCAGCGCCTGGCCGTTCACAAGCCGCACAAGTCGCCCGAGGGCGGAGCGGCTACGATTGGCTACGGGCACAAGATCAAGCCGGGTGAAAAGTTCACGGCTCTGACCGACGCCCAGGCAACCAAGCTGTTGACTCATGACTTGGAGCAGGCGCGCCAGAAGGTGTACGATCACATCAAGCGTGTTTACGATTTGCAACTCAGGCTCAGCCGCAAGCAAGAAGAGATGCTGACTGAGTTCGCGTTCAATTTGGGCAGCCTGCGAGCTTTCCCCAAATTCGTTGATGCTGTGCTTCGCGAAGATTGGGCTAAGGCCAAGCAGGAGTACCGCCGATCCTATTTGACGCCGGAAGGCAAGCGGCTCCAGCTCGACCGGCGGAACCAACTGTTTGCCCAGCGGTATGGTCTTTGAATTTGCCCTTCAGTGGGCTCCAGATGTGGCCGTAGCTCAACAGTAGAGCCGTGGGCCGTGAACCCACCTGTGCCGGTGCGACTCCGGTCGGCCACCCCATGACATGAGGAGCGACCGAGCTAGTGAACGGCCTCGCCTGCAAAGCGATGGCGCAGGGTGCGATCCCCTGGCTCCTCTCCAGTATTTAAGACGTATGGCAAAGCCCGAAAAACCAATCGGTGAGGCCGCCCAAGAGCTGGCCAGGCAAGTCCTGGAGACGGGGCTCACGCGGGCGTGCGCCAGGTGCGAAGTGGAACACGGCGTCATGAACCGCGCCGATCCGAACAAAAGCCACGGTTCGTGTAAACGGCACTTCATTAAGGACCTTGTGGATTGGGGAGTATCCCCGCAGGAGGCACAGGCCAAGGCCGACAGCATGCCGGAAACCGCCTGGTGCCCGGACCTTGGGGCAGCGCCCGTGGCCGCGACCGAGGACCTGGACGGCAACGGCCACTTTGGAGGAAACGGTGGCCCTGGACCCGAGCCCGAGCCTGAGCCCGACGTGCCGCAGGTGCCGCTGTCAAAGATTCTCACCCCGGAGCAGATGGAAAAGGTGATCGAGCTTTGGAACGGTTCCGAGAGCCCTGATCAGGCGCTGATGCGCTTGCGAGGCTATCTGCAAACGATCGAAGCTGAACTGTCGGAAAAGGGCGTCCTGCCCGACTACCTGGCTTACATGCTGTACGCCAAGTTCATGAACATCATTTAGCGCGGCACAGGTGTTGACAGATGCACGGCGGCCTTCCAAGCCGAAAGACGGGGCGCGATACCCCGGTGCCGCACCAACGTATTTAGGGCATGCCGAAAGTCATCAATTTTCCCGAGGTTTCGAGCCTGACGCCTGGCTACAAAATTCCGCTGCTGAACGCCAGCGGGGACGAGGCCAAGGTCGCCTACCAGAACTTTCAACCGTATGGCCTGATTTTTCGCGTGGGCCGCCTGTCGACCTACAGTATAGGTGCCGCCTCCAACGAACCCATCGAATGGGACAATCAGATTTACGACACCAACGATTTTGCAGGCTGGAGTGGCGTAAACTATTCCTACACGATTCCCGTGACAGGCATTTGGTTTTTCCAGCTTCAGCTCACCCCGACCGGCGGAACAACCCTGACCTCCAAAACCACGGTCGCTCTGTACGCTTACCCGGCGACCAGCGGGCACCTGCTAAAGTGGACCGGGGCCGACACCACGGTTCAGGTTCCGTTGCGAGCCGTTGGCTTGGTACCCCTGGCGGCGGGCACGGAAATCTATACCCGTGTTGAGACGGCCACCGACGGGGTTGCTTTTTCGGCAGCCGAGGCCGACTCAAGTTGGACCGGTATGCTTGTATCACCCCAATTTTGGGGAGTCATCTAGTGCCCCTGAAGCATTGTTAGCGATGCGCGGCCTCGGTAAGGCCGACAGCTCGGTGCAATTCCGGGCAGGGGCTCCAACCTTAACCGTTCCCTCGTTATGCCTGACAGCCTACTCAAGCGCCGGTACAAGCAGAAACACGGACGCGGCTGCAAAATGTGCAAGCCGCAAAAGGGCGGTTGGTCCGACCACCGGACCCTCCAGGACATCCACGCGGATCAGGAATTCGCGCAGCAGATCAGAGAACTTCGCTCCGTAGCTCAGAAGTAGAGCGGCACCCTCATAAGGTGACGGTCGGCGGTGCAACCCCGCCCGGAGCGACCATGCGTCGGTAGCTCAATTGGCAGAGCAGCTGGCTCTTAACCAGCAGGTTGTGGGATCGTGGCCCTCCCGACGCACCACTATTTCTTGAAAGACTTTTGGAGGTCTCCCTTGATCATCTCCTGCTGTGCCTGCTGTTGCATCTGAAGAATCGAATCCCAGGTGTCCTTGGGTTTCTCCACAACGGGCAGCAGCGGCTCGGTGTCTTCTTCAGTAGGTGCCCAGGGCACAGCAGGTGCCAGGATTGAGGCCAGGGGACTGCTGGTTGCGCTGGTTTCCAACGTCGCTTGAAGCTGGGCCACCTGGTTGCTGAAGGAATCCATGCGGCCCTCGTAGGAAACGAGTTTTTCGGAAAGATTGTCGATCAGAACCTGAAGATTGGCCTTGGTGTTGAGGACCTCCTCCTTCCAGGTCGTCGCGCCGTCCCAAACGATCTTGCCCGCGCTGATCACGATGGTCGTGACCAAGATCGTGACGACGTGCTGGATCATTTTGCCGAAATCGAAACCGGGTTTTTCGCTTGGTGTTGGCATAGCCGTGTGCGTAGCGCCGGAGCCTGCCTTGTAAGCTGGCTAGCGGGGTGCGAATCCCCGACACGGCTCCAGTTCTTAATAACTAGCATGAGTTGGCAAACACGATGGGGCAACAGGAGCGGCGCAGCGGGTGTCAGTGTGTCCGCTGCTCCGTTCCAATTGCGCCTGCCCAGCGGCAAGATCGTAAACGGTAGCAAGCGGGAAATCATCAAGCTGGCCAAAGAAAACGGCGTCGACCGAATTATCGATCGACGCACGCAAGAATCTATTGTCGTGGGAACGTAGCTCAGCAGTAGAGCAGGTGCTCGACAGGCACAAGGTCGCAGGGGCGGAACCTGCCGTTCCCACCACTTAATCGCCAGTTTCAGCCTCTTCTTGGCTGAAATCCATGCCGCATTGGCGACAACGGTAATGTTTACGGTTGCCCAGCGCGCCGAGAAGGACCCCGTCGCCACCGCATGCGGGACAGCCAGCGTAGCCAGGCTCGTCAGGTTCGTCGTACCCGCAGTCCTCGCCGACCAGGCCGACTTCCTGAAGTTCTTGCAACGGAACTCGCGGGATTAGGTGGTCGATGGACTCGTCTTGGTCGCCAATGCCTGGGAACTTGCGATGGACCGCAGCCCGGACTTTCGCCTTTTCGGATGGTGTGCCGTGCTGGGCCACGCGTGCTAGGGCATTTCTGGCGTGCGCCTTGTCCGGGATCGGATAACGCCTATCTTTCGGAAAGACGAAGGACCCGCCTTTCAGCGCCTTGCGTTCCTTGTAGGTTAGTTTTTTCTCTTCGAGGCTCATGTTATCTGAACTGGTCCGGCTTGACGACGAGGTCTCTCACATAGCCGCACGGGCAAAACAGCCGCACCGTCCTGTCTTTCTCACGTGCCAGATGCCGGTCTTTCGGCCTTTTCTCTTTCAGCACTGAGCCACAGCGCGGGCACGTGTATTCGCCGAGGACCACGTCGTCAGTCGCATCAGCCACCCTTTAACTACACGGCACGAAGATGTCCGCCGCCAGGTAGGCGGGGTCCCAAAGCGTGAGCTGCGGTGAAGTCCTGATGCCGTGGATGCGCCGCCAGCAGTACCAAATGGTTCCCTGCATTTGCCAGGTGACCATCCCGTGTTGGGCCGCCAGGTCGCGCACATCTTGCGCGCAAGCCAGGTACTCGGAACGCTTGACGTTGGCCCCAACGAGGTTCACGCGTTTGCCGAGCCAGACATTGCGCATGTGCCCGTCGATGGTAACCGCCTCCCGGTCGGTTGGGTCGGCGATATTGATGAAGAAATTACGGGTCTTGAGCGCCACGATCAGTTTTAACGGATCGGTGCCGCGAGCGATGTCCCAGGCTTTCCGCTTGTTGGGACCGTAAGTGGAAACCGGGAACGAATCGATAGCGTCTCCAGCCGCTGCGGCCCGTAACAGCCGATTACAGTCACGGACGTTGCCGTAGTAGTCGTTGTTCGGGCTTAAGGCAGCGAAAACCCCTGCGGCTGTGCGGCCTGTGAAGCCATACTTGGCCCCGATCGTCTGCATGAGCCGGTTGTAATGCCAGAAGGAATCCACACCCAAGCGGCGGTCGTAGTCATCCGCCTGGCCGTAGATGGCTTCCAGATTTTCAATCGGCATGCCATCAAGAACATGCTCCCGTAGCTCAATTACCAGAGCGGCGGTCTTCGGAACCGCTGGTTGCAGGTGGGATTCCTGCCGGGAGTACCACTTTCGTCGCCCTGTAGCGGTGATCCTGCTTCAGATGCGGCATCGGGTCTTCGTCCACTGGAACCACGATTACTTCCCCGGTGTCGAGGTCCACGAAGCGCGCATGGGTTTTGCGGTGTTCGGCGTCGATGACGCCAAAGATGTCCAGTTCGGAATCGAGAACAACGGCAGCTAAGACTTTGGCGGCTTCCTTCACGGAAAGCCGAACTTTTTGGCCTGCGTCCTTATTGCGGAATCCTCGTTTACGCTTTTGCTGACCCGTAACTGCTGCAACCATGTTGATGTAGTTCTGCGGCTTGGCGCGCAGGAAGCGCATTCCCCGACCCCGGCTGTAGCGCTTGGCGGCAGCTGGCAATGGAAGACTGGAAAGATCGTCACGCATCAGCCCGGCATGCCGGAGGGCGTGCTGGTTGAAGGCGGGAGCGCCATCATGACGAGCTTTTTGCCCTTGAAGAGCGGCTGGCGCTTGACCTTGGCGATGGCGGCCTCGACTTCGTCCGGCTCGATTTTCTTGAGCTTTTTCGTGTAGTAGCCGCTGCCGCCCGGAGCGCCGATGTGCTGCTTTCCGATGATTTCGGCGGTGTCGGGATCGGTGGTATGTTCCTTCTCGACTTCTCGGCCCACAGCGACTTCAAAGGGGTCCAGCTCGCCTTTCGGCGGCGGTTTGATCGGGCACTTGGCCTCGCCGTAGCGCCTGGTCGGTGGCTGCTCCGGCAATCCGGCGCGTTGGCGAACGTGTCCGTGGCGCTCGTAGTGTTGTGGGTCGGCCAGCAGGTTTTGGTAGGCCGCTTCCTTGGCGGCTTCGAGGTCACCGCCGGTCCGTTGCAGCTCATTGCGGATGCCCTTGCGCCACATCTCCGTGTCGAACGGGAGGTCGCGCTCGCGGCTTTGGGTTACGACTTCGAGCAGTTGACGCGCTTTCATCAGACTAAATACAGTGGGCGGGTGGTGGAATGCAGACACGCTAGGTTCAGGGCCTAGTGACCTCACAAGGGTCGTGCGAGTGCGAGCCTCGCTCCGCCTACCAATTTCCGGGCAAATGGCGGAACAGCAGACGCGCTGGTCTTAGGAATCAGTGACTTCGGTCGTGTGGGTGCAACTCCCACTTTGCCCACCAGTATTTACAGCGGTGAGACATCTGGCCGAGCAAGAAACGCCCCGCCACGTTTTGCGTCAGCTTCCGCATAACGGCTGCCCCAACTGCGGGGACGCCGAGCACATGCGGATCGTTGACGTGGAGCATGATGGTGAGTGGATGTACGCGCAGACCGAGTGCGACAATTGCGGCGCTGGCTGGCACGGGCACTACCAGCTGGCTGGCGTTTACAAGCCGATAGAAAATATCGGCGACGAGCTTGAGCCGTTGCAGACGGACGTTCCTGATCCCTGGAACTACTGCCCCTACTGCCATTCCAACAACATCGACTATGACGTAATCGAGCGCTGGCCCAACGACCTTTTGGAGTACCTCTGGCACTGCAAAGACTGCCGCAACGAATGGCAAATCAACCACGTTTACAAGGGCTACAACCGCCTGGCTGGCGAGGAGGATGAAAGCATCCACGCGCAGGCCGCCCGCTTGGCAAAAGCGCTCCTGGAGGCTCCCGAGTTCAAGACCCTCAAGAAGGGCAGGACCAAGTTGAGCCCGGAAGAGCGGGCCGAGGTCCTGCGGCGCAAAGCTGTCTGGCATCACGGGCCGCACGGCGAGGCGACCCCGGCGGTCTGGAAGGCCAAGGTGAAAGGCAAGGACTGGTTTGTGACCAACACGCACCGGGCCTATAACGTTCGGCCTAGCCTGGCCGGAGCCATCAGCCGGTATCACAAGTTCATCAAGGGCACGGCATGAAGGCGCGATCCGTAATCGAAGCCGAGACCGCCAGGCAGTGGGTCAAGCGAAACCCGCCAATGCGGTACCGCTTCTACGTGTCCGAGACCGGCAATGCTCCGGTGTTCGCGTTTACGGTTACGGCGGTCTCGGTTGACGAAGCTGTCCAAAAAGCCAATGAGCTGTTGGATCAGATGCGTGACGAGTACACGGACTGGGTTTACGTGGAAGACGGCTCCACCGCCCAGGAGGCACAGTGCGCGACCATGCTGCCCCAGGGCGAGGTCACCGAGGCCAACATCCAGTACATTGACGACCTGCCGGGGCCGCGCCAAAGACGATGAGCAGAGCACGCCAAATTCTGGAGGCAATCACCCCGAGAAACTTGCTGAAAAAGGCGGATGCGGGTCTCGGTTGGCTGTACGATTTCGGCTTTGAAAAGCACCCGACCCGCGAGGGTCTTGTCGGCAAGCATTATCCCCGGCCCTGGCCGACCCCGTACGACTACGGCCCCATCACGCTTGAGGCTCATCGGCAAGAGGACGGCAAGTGGGATGTGGGCGTCTGCACGATGGGACAGTGGGGATACGATTACCCGGACATTTGGCTGGGTAGTGTGCGACCCCACATGCTGCTTCCGGTCATCAAAAGGCTGCTGCCCGTGGTCAAGAACGCTGCGGCCTACAAGCTGTCGAGTGAACCTTTGACAGTGCAAGGTCAGGGAACGTTTGAGCGGGCGCTACGAGACGCCTACGCTAGCGCGTGGTCCGAGTAGGCCCCTGTGGGTTAAGCGCGAACAGCACAGCCAGGCGGCTTAAACCCGTCACCTTTGCGAGTGCAAGTCTCGCCAGGGGCACCAATTTCCGGCGCGTGGGTTCAGAGCGAACAGCACAGCCACGGGACTCAAAACCCCGACCTTTGCGAGTGCAAGTCTCGCCGCGCCGACCATGTTCTACCGGGTGTGGACACTGTTGTTGACCGGCTGCTCAGCGATTATCGGTTTGCCAGGAACGCGGACCTGGAAATCCGTTACCTGGCAAGAAAAGCCGAATTTGAGGCTGTTTGCGCGATCCTTGACCGGGAGGTATATGCCTTCAAAGAGCTTCACCCGGCGCTTCAGCTCCTGTTGAGACCTCATGTCGAAGCCTTCTTGTTGCCGATTTGCAAGCGGGCTGTCGTGCTCAACAAGTGTCTCAGCAAATTCTTGACGCGAGAGCTGGAATGGCGTAAACGTAATACAGTTCTTTGAATCGCGAGCCGCTGGTGGTTGGTTATCACGCATAACAAACTAGCAAGCGAAAAGCGTTGACCCAGCGCACAACATTCATGATTGGGTAAACCCCTTGGCCGCTTGAGGCTCTACCATCCAGGGGCAAAATGGGAGGCGAATATCAAGCTATTTGGGAAGAATCCCTTTCCGACTGTCGATCTTTGTTCGCGATCGTTGTCCAACGTAAATGGACTGGTGGAGGCGGCCCAACAGCCGCCCCTTGGCAGCGCAGCTAAGCCAAAAAGCGATGTGTTGATCATGTCGCGGGCACTTTCGGACCACACGCTTGTCCGGGCACCCAAAAGGGAGCTAGGCTTGTCGATTAAGTCCGTGCGGCGCTGCCAGCATAGCAGGGTGGAGCAGCTAGCAGCTCGCAAGGCTCATAACCTTGAGGTCGTCGGTGCAAATCCGTCCCCTGCAACCAATTTCGCAGTTTGTTCTTTGACTTTTGGCGGGTCGATTTCTGAGGGTTATCGCGATTGTATAACCTCGGATACCACCTTATCCGCCAGATTTTTGGGCGCGTTCTGGTCTCGATTCGCTCTCGTGTGCCGGAAGGCGACATGCCGAGGATGATCGTTGGCCTCGTAAATCCGCGATCAACCGTCAAATGCTGAAGACATTGACGTAGAAAACCTCCTGGCCCAGGCTGAATTCATCAAGGACAACCCTGATGCGATCCTTGCCGAAGCCGAGGTAGCTGTGGCCTAATCGCCGCACCGTCTGACCCTTGACCCCTGCTGGAGGGCTCAGGCGCAAATAGCAGGGAGCCCAATCGTGGGGTACACGGTGCCGTGCGGCTCGGCAAAAGCCCGCACTACCTGGGACTTGGCTACCGGCGTCAGCCCAGGCCGATTAAAGTCGGTGAAGCATGTGGATGCCCCAGTGCTGTGAGTGAAGACGCGAGTTCGATTCTCGCCGCGTCCACCAATTTGAGCGGGTCGTAGGTCTTGGTTACCTTCCAAACCGCGAGACCGGGTTCAAGTCCCGGCCAGGGCTCCGGCCCTGGTGGTGTAACGGTAGCACAGTGGTCAGTGTCCCGAGGCTGCCCCTTATCCGCTCATTCCCTTCCCCAGCATAATCGATCCCGTTCTTTGTTCCACGTGGAACGTTTACGATTATGCTCAAGCTCATCCAACATCAAACTTCCCGGAAACCGATCCGTTACTGGTTCGAGTTCACCACCGGCCCTCGCCAGCGCCTGATCAGCCGATCGTGGCGCGACAAGAAAGCCATGCGCAAATGGCTGATTGCTCTGGTCAAGAGCGTTCAGGCCGATCGATTTGACGTGTACGACTTTACGTCCCCTGAACGGGCCGGTTCGCCCGTTTCTGCCAAGGGGACGCAGCGGAAAAGACCAAAGAAAGGAGCATAGTATGGCAGTCAACTACGCACAGCAGTTCAGAACCCGGAAGACTCGGACCCCACAGTCCCAGCCAGCTCCGGGCACCAACCAGGTGCAGAACAACGCGGGTGGTTTCACGTGGCAAATCACTCCCTGGGAGCGCCTTGAGCGCTTCTTGATCCTCGGTGCCGAAGGTGGAACGTACTACGTTGGTCAGTCCAACCTGATCAAGCAGAACCACGACAACCTCCTGGCCTGCATCAAGGAAGACGGCGCTCGCGTCGTCAGCACCGCAGCCGACGTGTCCGTCAAGGGCCGCGCCTACAAGAACGACCCGGCAATTTTTGCCCTCGCTCTGGTGTGCGCCCACGGCAACGCCGAGGCCAAGGCCGCTGCCTACGCCGCTGTCCCGCGTGTGTGCCGGATCGGCACGCACCTGTTCCACTTCGCGGAGTACGTCAACGCCCTGCGCGGCTGGGGTCGCGGTCTTCGGAACGCGGTCGCCCGCTGGTACGTGGAGAAGGAGCCAGCCCAGCTGGCCTACCAGCTCGTCAAGTACCAGAGCCGCGACAAGTGGACCCACGCCGACCTGTTGCGTTTGGCTCACGCCAAGCCGCAATCGGTTGAGCACGACGCCCTGTTCCGGTGGACGACCCACGGACTTGAGGCCCTGGACAACCAGGCCCGGCAAGTCCAGCGCCGCGTTGGCGGCGACAAGGTCAACCGCACCTATATGGAGCAGGCCCCGGCAAATTTGCCGGACATCGTGAACGCTTTCGAGCAGGCGAAGACCGCCGACGAGAAGCACACGATTCAGCTCATTCTTGAGCACAACCTGCCCCGCGAGTGCGTCCGCACCGAGATGCTTAACAGCGTCAAGGTGTGGGAGGCCCTCCTGCAAAACATGCCGATGACGGCCATGATCCGCAACCTGGGCAAGATGTCCAGTGTTGGCCTGCTCAAGCCGGTGGGCTGTGAGGCCACCAAGCTTGTCTGCCAGCGTCTTGCCGATGAGGCACGGCTGCGGAAGGCACGGGTCCACCCGCTCCAGGTCCTCCTGGCGCTGCGGACCTACCAGCAGGGACACGGCATGAAGGGCAGCCTTGAGTGGAAGGCCGTACCGAAGGTCGTTGACGCGCTGGACGACGCGTTTTACGCAGCGTTTGGCAACGTCAGGCCGATCGGCAAGCCTCTGCTGTTGGGCATCGACGTGTCGGGCTCCATGACCTGGGGCTCGGTCGCCGGAGCGCCCCTGACGCCGGGTGAGGCAGCCGCTGCTATGGCCCTGGTTACGGCCAGGACCGAGCAGGACTACCACATCATGGGCTTCGCCAACACGTTCCGGGACCTGGGCATCACGCCGCGTATGCGGCTGGACGATGTCCTTGCCAAGACCCGGAATCTGTCCTTCGGTGGCACGGACTGCGCCTTGCCGATGATTTGGGCGGCGAAGAACCGCGTGTCGGTGGGCGGTTTCGCTGTCTACACGGACAACGAGACGTGGGCTGGCAACATCCACCCGCACGAGGCGCTGCGGGACTATCGGAACCAGTTCGTTCAGGACGCTCGGGAAGTCGTGGTTGGGATGACCTCCACGCAGTTCTCGATCGCCAACCCGAACGACAAGTTCGCCCTCGACGTGGTTGGATTCGACGGCAATTGCCCGAATCTGATCAGCGACTTCATCCGGGGAAGCTCGGAGCCGGTCGCCGACGAGGAATAAATCACGGGCCGCGTCCTGCGGGGCGCGGCCCGCTTCAAGCCGTTGTGACTTTCCCGCTGACCGTGTAGGCAGCGGGCTTTTTGCCGTAGACCTGAGATTGTGGTCTGCGGACGTTGATCTTGGTGACCAGCACTCCCTCAATCGTTTCAGCGCTTGTGTGGATGGCTCGCGGCTGTGGCCGGTTAGGCCCGCGAAGCGTGATGACCTGCCCGGCAACCGTGTAGGCCATCGTCAGGCCCACCAGGACGAGCGCGGCTGGAGCCGGGTTGGGCGCTGGAATGACCACGTTGGGGCCAGCGCCGTAACGGATCGGCTCACCGGAGCGTGTTTTTGGCAGCGTTACCGAGGTCATGTTGCCGTGCCGCTGTCTGCGCGTGTCGTGTAGTCAGGCTCGTACCAATTCAGATTGAGGGCCAGATTTCCGTTCCCACCGGCCACAACCCGAACGATGTAGGTGTACGGTGCGAGAATCAGCTCATTTTCGCCGCGCAGCGTGCCGACGCCACCGGGTCCAGGCGATCCGTAATTCAATGTTACCAGGTTAGTGCCGTCGGCTCCTGTGGTGACGCCGCTGGTGATGGTCAGCCCCGACGTGGTGCTGGACATCCGATTGTTGTTGCGGATGGGCAGTGCCGAGCCGCCGGTTACGCTGGATGCGCCCTCGTAAAGGTAGAAATCGTAGGCAATCTGCGAAACGACCGTGAACAGCATGTGGGGCCGTCTGCCGCCGGAGGGCACGACAACGGCCCACCTGTAGTTGTTGGTCGTGGAAAGCGACCGGCTTTCAGTGCAGAAGAAGTGGCGGCCCAGGTGAATCCAAGCGTGCGCAGCATCGACGACAATTTGATGCCCGAAATGGGAATCGTACTGCCGGGTCGTGTATTGGCTGTCGCTCGGAGCCGTGTACTGCTGCATCGATTTAACTACGGAAGGTGAACTGGACAAGCGAGCCAGGGCTGCCTGCTAAGCAGACCGCTCGGGTAAGACCTGAGTGCGGTGCAAGCCCGCCGCCTTCCGCCATTTCCATTGCCCCGGTAGCTCAATTGGCAGAGCGGCGGCCTTATACTCCGCGCAAGCCCTAGATGTGGGCAAGGTTCCAGGTTCGAGCCCTGGCCGGGGTACCACCTTAGTCACCCATGTCGGGCCGAAAAGGCGACGGCGCTCCGGGTGGCGGCTTGCTGACAGTGGTTGTTACGGCAGCCTCTTCTCGGCGGACTCGTGGCTTGCGCTTTTCAACCTCCCCTACGGCGCGTTCGCTTTTGACAAATTCCTTGACCCTCCAGATGCGCTGTTTGTCATCGCTGATGCGGCGCGTCACGATTGGAATGCCGATGCGCTTGGATGCTGCGTAAACATTTCGGAGGTCCTTTCGAGTGCAGACAAAGCTGTCGCCGATTTCCATTGAGCGCAGCAAAGCCGTCAGCCCTTCCCGCTCGCGGCTGATTTCGGGAATCGGTATGCCCTTTTCGATCTTGTACTGCATATCCAGCAGAACAGCTTTTGCGCGACTGGTTAAGCGGGAATTAGCAGACCCCACAGGTCGAGAGCCTGTGAGCCTTCGGGGTGCAAGTCCCCGGTCGCGCACCAACGTCCGCCGCTCAAGCCACAGCAGACCGGCACCGGACTTTTAATCCGGCATGGTGAGGTTGCAACTACCTCGGGCGGCACCATTATTCGGGCGGGTATTGGAGGTCCTGAGTGAAAATGACCTTGTCCAGTTCAGTGTTTGCCTCGCGGGAGCGGATAAGGAGCCGGTGAATTCCGGTGCTCAGATTCCAAACGCGCTGGCCGACGCCAGGATCGCCGTAGGGCACATCAAGGCCGCCACGACCGACGACCTTGATCAGCTCCCAGGTGCCGGGGTAAACCTCGTTCTGGCCGGTATCGAAGATGTCATCGGTGGTACCGTCTTCGGAGGCGAGCCCCTCGATCTGAAGAAAGAAGCTGTCCTGGGCTCCGCTGTCGCTCTTAACCCGTGCCCAGGCGACGTAGCGCCCGGCCTTGACCACGGTAAATTCGTAAACGGCCTGGCCTACGCCTGTTCTTGGAAAGGACAGGTAGGCTGATCCGTCAAAGTTGTCGACGACGTGATTTGTGGCGCTGGTGAAGTTCTCGGCCTCGATCGTGATGGTTGTCGCCGCTTCGACCGGCTTGGTCCGATAGAAGCGCATGGGCAAACCACGGGCCGTTGTGTCGATGACCAAAAGCCGCCCGGCAGCGTTTTGCAGGTAGCCTGCTTTGGACCACTTTGTCAGGTTGGTGCTCATGCCCAGCTCGGCGAAGTTGGTGGTGACCATCATCCGCATGCGCGGAGCGCCGTCAGGCACCATGAAGGCGATGCTGCCGTCGGGCAGCTCGGTCCCAACCAGGAAGTCGATCCCGTAAAAGAGCACGGGCGTTGGTGGCAGGGGAGGCATGGGAGGCAGCTCGGCAGCCTGAACGGCTCCGGCCAGGCAAAGTGCCAAAGCGAGTTTCTTCATGGCCTAAATACGTCTTTTCGGGCAAATTACTGCCGCGTGGTGTAACAGCAGCACACCAGGCTTTGACCCTGTGAGAATCGGTGCGAATCCGGTCGCGGCATCCAGTTTACCAATGAACAAACACCAAAGCTATTTGGGGAAAGCGCAACACCCATCAAAATAGCAGCGTTGACAGCGGGAGAGAACCGCTTGCCAGGGCCGGGACAGTGGCCCCGCGCCGGGCTAGCCCGGCATCCAATATGAGCGTACTGACTGATCAAGTCCTGGTTCTGAACCGGCTGTGGCAAGCCATCGACGTAACGACTGTTGCCACGGCATTTGAGAACCTGTGCCGCGAGGCCATGACTGCCATCGACACCGAGAACATGCGTCCGGTGACGTGGGAAGAATGGCTCACGCTCAGGGTGCGCCCGGAGGACAAGACGATCGGCACGACCCACGGCCCGATCCGTGTTCCGGTGGTTATTTGCGCTGTGCGCTACGACAAAATGCCCAAGCGGCGTCCGACCAGCATCGCGGAGCGGGACAGCTACGTCTGCCAGGTTTCGGGCGATTTTGCGCCCGACGGCTCGGTCGACCATGTCATCCCCATCAGCCGTGGAGGCTCCAGGCGCGACTGGCGGAACCAGGCGTGGATGCGCAAGGACCTCAACAACCGGAAAGGCAATCGCACGTTGAGGGAGATGGGATGGAAGCTCATCCGGCAGCCGGAAGTTCCCAAGGAGCTTCCCGCCCTGGTCATCCTGCGGCGGCGCTACGCCGACCGGCCCGAATGGCAGCCGTTCCTGGGATAGCTGTCACAAAAAGTTAACGTTTACAATTCAGAGCGCCTGCGCTATATTGTTTACAGAATGAGCGCAGGCGCTCCATGTTTTTGTGAGCTGTGCTGCCCGGACATCGAGTCGTTCGACCAGGTGAACCGGCCAGAGGACGAGCTTTTAGACGACGTGCTTGGGTCGGGTGCAGAACCCGCCGAAAGCCCGAGGCAACGCTCGCGCCTCGACCAAGAGGTCCTTCGACAGAACGATTCCGGCGGCGGTTAAGCCCGCAGCATCGCTGTAATACAGTTCAAGCGTGGCCAGCACGCTGCCGCGCTCGAAGGAGGTCTCGCTGACTCGATCTTCTTGGCTCTGGCCCCATCCGACGCCCAGGTTGAAGTCCGGCACGCTGCTTTTGGCCGAGACCTGCCCGGAGTCCACGGCGCAGCAGTACATCGCCTGCGGCTCGTCTCCCATCGACATGCTGGCAACCGTCGTCGGACTCGACATCACCGTGTAAGTCGGCGGCTCCCAGTCTGCCGTGGTGCCCCGTAGCGTGGTGGTGCCGTGATAGTGATGATGGTGATGGTGGTGCTCCTGGATCGTGCTCAGCAGCGATGGGAACTTCCAAACCTCGCCAAACACCAGGACGCCGATCGCGCCGAGGTTTTGATCGCCCACAGTTTGGCTGGCGTAGGCTTTGGTGCGATCCGAAAACACGAATTCGGAACTGCGCTCCAGGCTTTCCCGCCATCCTTTGAACTCCACCGAGGAGTACCCAGGAACCACATAGCCTCTGGATTCGTGGGTGGCCGGGGAGCCGTCCACGACTGAAAGGCCATCGACGCTTGGCACGGCCAGGACCCGCTGCGCGGAATTGTTCCTGAACCGAAGTGTAAACGTTGAGCCTTTCCTCCCCTCGATGTAAGCTCGACCTTGGTGACCGTACTCTCGAACCGGGCGGCCCGAGACCAACACAGACAGCTCGTAAGCTGCTACATTCATTTGTCCTTTCCTGCCGCTTTGAGCGGACTTTTACAGGCACGGGCACCATGCTCGTGCCATTCTACTTACTGTAGAACATGACTGACGCAGAGATAGACGCCGAGCAGCTGGAGAAATCCCGAGTGGGTGACTGGCAGCCGCCGGTCGCGAGGGACGCCGAATACGCTCGGAAGTACGGCTATCGCATGGCCGCGCAGACCGTGTACATGCGCTTTGCCTGCAATTGGCACTACATCCGGTACTTCAACGACGCGGCGGCCTGCGCGGTCATCTCAAACATGCCGCCGACTTGGGAGAGCCACATTACCTACTACGCGATTCAGTGCGGCATGGCGCAGGGGATCATCGACTTGAGCCTTCAGAAGCCGGAGTTTGCCTACGTGCCGGATTGCAAAAAGCAGCAGTGCGGCCCGTGGGGAAAATACCTGATGGAGCAGCCTCCCCACCTGGCCCATTTGAACAAGAAACGACGGGGCTATCGTCCCAATCTTAAAGATTCTTGTTGACCGTTTACATTTTTGACTCCATGCTATCTTCATGGATACGGTCACCATCATGCGCGGCTGGGAGCTGCCCTTTTTCCCGATGCGTCCCCACGAGGGGCGTCGCCTAACCCGCCGCAACATTCCTCGAATTCTACGTGAGCAAGCCGAACACGTTTACATTTATCAGCCCAAGCTCAACGGGGATCGCGCCTTACTTGGTGTCGTGGGCCGCCGTGTTTACGTGGCGAACCGCTATGGTCGCTGGTACGGGCACGCTGTTGGCAACGCCACAGCGTTTCTGAAGCTCAATGATGGGACCCTTTTCGACGGCGAAGTCTTCCGGGGACAATTCTTTCCGTTTGAATGTCTTGCCTTGGAAGGCCGCAGCTTCAAACCCAACACGATGGAGGAGCGCGAGATTCTCGCCGAGCAAATGTGCAAGCTGGTCGGCGTGCGCTGGATGTTCCCTAAACCGACGCGGGCGTGGCTGCGAAAACTTGACGAACACATGCCCGTCTACGAGGGCTTGGTTCGCAAGAAGGCCAACGCGCCCTACACCATGCTTTCCAGTCCTTCCCAGTCCAGTCTCGATTGGTTAAAGCACAAGTGGTGCTAGAATTCCGTTCTTAGGGGTGTGCCAAAAGGCCACCCT
>Ga0209536_100003363_pt1 | contig 25751 bp, 22 predicted proteins | sample DeeMarSeWOR28_12_FD_187461 | JGI IMG/M metagenome (GOLD analysis project Ga0209536, IMG submission 187461) | Marine sediment microbial communities from White Oak River estuary, North Carolina - WOR-2-8_12 (SPAdes) (version 2) | ecosystem: Environmental > Aquatic > Marine > Intertidal zone >...
TTCTTCTGCACTGCCTCCAAATGGAGGACCACTATGGGTTAACGGGAAATCAAAAAAAAGCCCGACAAGTTTGCCACCCGGGTGTAATAGCTGGTTCATTTTAAGGACATAGTCTTCCCGCAACTTAGGATCCAGGGCACAAAAGAAAGTTTGTTCCAGGATCAGGTCGAAGTCCTGTAATTCAAGATCAAAAAAATCGCCCTGCACTAAACGGTTATTTTCTATTTCTGGAATTTCAGCTTTTATTTTTTCCAAAGGCTGCCTTGCCAGATCCAGAACATAAACGTTAGCAAATCCGCTTTTGTGAAGATAAATTGCTTCATAGCCATTGCCTGCGCCGGGAATCAATATTTTAAGGTTTTTATCTTCAAGTTGATCAATATATTCCTTTAGGGGTGCAGATACTGTGCCAATATCCCAACCCAGGTTATTTGCGGCATACCGCTCTTCCCAATAGTCTCTATTCAGATTCATCCAGATAATCGTCTATGTCCCTTCGTTCCTTCTTAGTGGGTCTGCCAAGGCCTTTTTCCCTGTGCAGGTTTTTGCTTAAACGCAATAGTTCGGTATTTTGAAATGCTTCCTTTGGCGTGGTGTCCTTTCTATAAATATCCACAAGTTTGGCGCTAACCCTTCCGGGGGGAATATCCAGTACGTTGAGTTCATAATTAATTTGATTTTTACGTACTATAATCTCATCCATTTTATAAACTTCCCTTGATGGTTTAGCTGTATTTCCATTAATACGAATGTGCCCTTTTTTACATGCTTCTGAGGCCATATTGCGCGTCTTATAATAACGTGTACTCCATAAATACTTGTCTATACGCATTTACTAATAAAAATCTTTGTTAACGACTAAAACAAAAATAGTGGAAAATTGTATCTTGCGAGCCTCAAAAGAAGATCTATGAAAGAAAAAGGAGTTCTGCTCTTTATAGCGGCCTTGTTTATACTGGCTGCCTGTAATAATGATGATAGTGCGAATGGGGTGGAGGTTGTTCCTCCAAGACCCCTTGCTGAGGTGGAAGCAGAAAATAATGCTGAAATTAAAGAATTTCTAAATACACATTATTATAATTACGAGGAATTTGAAAACCCGCCTGCGGATTTCGATTTTAGAATAGTCTTGGATACTATAACCGATGAAACCCAGGATAAAATTCCGCTTTCAGATCAGGTGTCTACAATGACTATTCCGGTTTCCTCTGCAACTTTTAATTTAGAAGACGATGTAGTCGTTGATCATACACTATATTATTTTGAAGCACGCGAGGGAACAGGCGGAAGCCCTACGGTGGCAGATTCGACTTTAGTAAAGTACGAAGGTCAGTTGCTTTCCGGGGATGTTTTTGACAGTAATGTTACCTATACCTGGCAGTACCTGCCATTTTTTCTTAGAGGCTATGGTGCAGGCATTTCAAATTTTAAGGTAGGTACCGAGGTAATTTCTAATCCTGATGGTACTGCAGAAATTACGGGAAGTGGTATAGGAATGATGTTTCTCCCTTCCGGATTGGCGTATTATAATAACCCTCCATTGAGCGGTGGTATCTCACCTTATGACGTATTGGTTTTTCAGGTAAATACCGGCTTGTTTGAAGAGGCTACGGATTACGACAACGATGGAATTCCCTCCATAATGGAAGACCTGAATAATAATGGTATTCTGTCTGATGACAATACAGATCAAAGTGTTGAACTATCCTCTGGTTTTGGGTTCCTGCCAAATCATCTGGATCGGGATGACGATCAGGATGGCACGCTTACCAGAGATGAAATTGTGATAGACAATGAAGGAAATATTACATTTCCGGATTCTGATGGAGATGGAACCCCCGATTATCTGGATGCGGACAGCTAGATGAAAGAATCGTAAGAACTAAAAAAGCCCGCATCTTTGCGGGCTTTTTTAGTATGTAAAAGAATTAGCTAGAATTTGAAAGATAAGCTAAAAATAACCCGATCTGTCCGCGCGAAAACTTCTTCAGATATATCGGTCTGAAAGCTCAGGACCGCCTACAATTACCTCAAAACTTATAGGATAGCCCGAGTATCAACTGGGTGGGTCGGGTGTCCAGACGAACTCCTTCGACATCCCCGATCAGGTTTATGTAGTTGGGGCTGAAACCCCTTTCATACCTCAGGTCAATACCGATTTTCCCAAAGTTCACGCCACCTCCGATCTGGAATCCAACTGTAAATTCATTTTCGACATCGCTGAGTTCGATATCTTTTAAATCTGTCTTAAGCACATATTGAAAGGCCGGACCGATAAAGCCGTGAAAAATTCCCAGAAACTTGTGACCGAACAGAATCGGAAGATCCAGTTTTTGCATCTTGAAATCTTCGTCAAATCCTTCACCGCTATAGGAAGAATTGATTTGGGTGAAGACGAGTTCCGGCCGCATATAAGCCCTGTCGCCCAGGCGACCCCAGATCCCGACATGATACCCTAATTTTCCATCCGGCTCCAGGGTAGTTATATCATCGACGCTTATTTTCCCAGTATTTGCGTAATTCACTCCGGCCCTAATCCCAAATCCGGAACCGCCACTTTGGGCATAGGAGATACATCCGAGGAGCAGGAGCCCCAAAAATATTACGTGTTTCATAGTGTGTTTAATTTATAGGTCCTTTGCTAAGGTACGGATTTTCGCTTTGTTACTTTGAAAACGGCCCTTTCAATAGCTTTATCATTCAAACCGTATTTTTCCATTAATTGAGCTGGTGTCCCGCTTTCACCAAAGGTGTCCTGAGTGGCAATAAACTCCTGAGGCACAGGATATCTGGTGGTTAAAGTTCTCGCTACACTTTCTCCAAGTCCGCCAAAATAATTGTGTTCTTCAGCAGTTACTATGGCCCCGGTCTTTTTTACAGAATTAATTATGGCTTCCTCATCTAATGGCTTAATAGTATGTATATTAATTACCTCTGCCGAAATACCCTGATTTTCCAAATTTTCAGCGGCAATCAAAGATTGCCAGACTAAATGTCCGGTAGCCACAATGGTAACATCAGTTCCTTCATTGAGTAGCAGAGCTTTTCCAATCTCAAAATTTTGATCCGCAGGTGTAAAATTAGGCACAGCAGGTCTTCCAAATCTTAAATATACCGGTCCTTCGTGCTCTGCGATTGCTATGGTAGCGGCTTTCGTTTGATTAAAATCACAAGGATTGATAACTATCATTCCAGGCAGCATTTTCATTAGCCCAATGTCTTCCAGTATTTGGTGGGTAGCTCCGTCTTCGCCAAGAGTAATTCCGGCGTGTGAAGCGCATATTTTTACATTCTTATGGGAATAGGCTATGGACTGCCTGATTTGATCGTAAACCCTGCCCGTAGAAAAGTTGGCAAAAGTTCCTGTAAAAGGAATATATCCTCCAATGGTAAGTCCGGCTGCGATACCCATCATATTCGCTTCAGCGATTCCGACCTGGAAAAAGCGTTCCGGATTTTCATTTATAAATTCCTGAATTTTAAGCGAACCTACCAAATCCGCACACAAGGCCACCACTTTCGGATTTGTGCGTCCAAGTACTGTCATGCCGGCTCCGTAACCACTTCTTGTGTCTTTCTTTCCTTGATCTGTATATTTTTTCATTGAATCTGTTTTTCGTCTTGAGAATTAATAGTCACCGAGTGTTTCCGGATTCTGGTTTAATGCTATTTCTAATTGCTCATCGTTAGGAGCTTTACCATGCCATGCATGTGTGTGCATCATAAAATCCACGCCATGCCCCATTACAGTATCCATAATTACACAAACCGGTTTTCCTTTACCAGTTCTCTTCTTCGCTTCTTTAAGCCCATGGATAACTTCCTCCAGGTTATTTCCATTTTTAATTTCCATGGTATCCCAGCCAAAAGCTTCAAACTTTTTCTTTAAATCACCCATAGGTAAAACATCAGATGTGGCACCATCAATTTGTTGCCCGTTATGATCAATAGTTGCTATGAGGTTATCAACCTTATTTCCTGCGGCATACATTATTGCTTCCCAATTCTGGCCCTCCTGCAGTTCGCCATCACCATGGAGGCTATATACCATATGATCATCGCTATTTAATTTTTTTGCCAATGCGGCTCCTATGGCAACAGACATTCCCTGGCCTAGTGAACCGGAGGCAATCCGCACCCCTGGCAAACCTTCATGTGTAGCGGGGTGACCCTGCAGCCTGGAATTCAATAACCTGAATGTTTGTAATTCTTCAACCGGAAAGTAACCGCGCCTGGCAAGTACACTATAAAAAAGAGGGGAAATATGGCCATTTGATAAGAAGAACAGATCTTCACCTATTCCATCCATATCAAAGCCTTCTTTTAAGTCCATGATCTCATTATACAATGCTACCATAAATTCCGCACATCCCAGGGAACCTCCCGGGTGGCCCGAATTTACTTTGTGCACCATGCGAACAATGTCTCGCCGGACTTGCGAAACGAGGTCTTCTAATTCCTTTATTTCTGACATTTTATATTGGTTTTATCAGCGTCAAATGTACTGGCAAAGTTTTGCCTTTACAAGAGTAGTTATTATATTTTATTAACGTTGGAAGCTCTGGAAGAACTTTATTTTTTTGTTAAGTAATTTATGCATGTCAGTTGAGTATATTTGCCAATGAAATCTCGCTTTGAAGTTTAAATTAGAACATACAGATTCTGAAACCCAGGCCCGTGCAGGAGAAATAATAACGGACCATGGTGCAATTAGGACGCCAATATTTATGCCCGTCGGAACAGCGGCATCGGTAAAAGGAGTGCATCAGCGGGAACTTCGGGATGAAATTGACCCTGATATTATTCTGGGGAATACATACCATTTATTTTTAAGGCCTAAAATTTCAATCCTGGAGCAGGCAGGCGGACTTCATAAGTTTATGGGGTGGGATAGGAATATTTTAACCGACAGCGGAGGGTACCAGGTATATTCGCTTTCTGCCAACAGGAAAATAAAAGAAGAAGGTGTAAAGTTTAAATCTCATATTGATGGTTCTTTACATATGTTTACTCCTGAAAATGTTATGGAAATCCAAAGGGCTATTGGCGCTGATATCATTATGGCCTTTGATGAGTGCACACCCTATCCTTGTGAGTATAACTATGCAAAAAAGTCTATGAACATGACCCATCGATGGTTAGACCGGTGCATAAAACACCTGGATACGTTACCCTATAAATATGGTTATTCTCAGTCCTTTTTTCCTATTGTCCAGGGATCTACATATAAGGATTTGCGTATTCAGTCTGCGGAGTATATCGCAAATGCCGGGGCAGAGGGAAATGCCATTGGCGGACTTTCTGTTGGGGAACCGGCCGAGGAAATGTATGCCATGACCGAAGTTGTTTGCAATATTTTACCCAAAGATAAACCGCGCTACCTTATGGGTGTTGGAACACCAATAAACATTTTGGAAAACATTGCGCTGGGTATAGATATGTTTGACTGTGTGATGCCTACCAGGAATGCAAGGAACGGTATGTTGTTTACCGCGCATGGGACTATTAATATAAAGAATAAAAAGTGGGAAAATGATTTTTCCGTGATTGATGAAGAAGGCACTACCTTCGTTGATAAAGAATATACCAAAGCATATTTACGTCATTTATTTGCAGCCAATGAATATTTGGGTAAACAAATAGCTACAATTCACAACCTTGGTTTTTATATGAGATTGGTAAGGGAAGCCAGAAATCATATTTTCGCAGGGACTTTTTCAAAGTGGAAGGATAAGATGGTGCTGCAAATGGACAAGAGGCTATAGGCATGACAATTTTAGACAAATACATATTAAAAAGATATCTGGCCACTTTTGGTACCATGTTAATGCTATTTGTGCCAATTGGGATTATGCTTAATCTTGCAGAGCAGATAGGGAAGATGATAGACAATGAAGCTCCCCTTAATGAAATACTTATCTACTATCTTAATTTTACGATTTACATAGGCAGTCTCTTGTTTCCTATTTTTTTGTTTCTGTCTATTATTTTCTTTACGTCAAAATTGGCCAATAATACGGAAATAGTGGCCATTCTAAGTTCGGGTGTTTCATATAGTCGCTTTTTGCGGCCTTATTGGATTGGGGCAAGTATCATTGCAGTGATTATGTTTTTTATGGGGATGTTCATTGTGCCCAATGCCAGCAAAGAGTATAATGAGTTTAAGTTTAAATATTTAAAAAGGGGAAACAAAGACCGGGTTACGAGTAATATCTTTAACCAGCTGAACGAGAATGATTTTATTTATGTCAGTAGTTTTGATCCTGCAAGAAGGATAGGATATAATTTTACATTCGAACATTTTAATGATCAGAATCAACTGGATTACAAGATATCGGCCGGTAATATTCGCTGGGTACCAAAAGACAGCCTCTACAGATTAACATCCTATGTCAAGCGGAAAATAAGGGCCAATACTGAGGTCATTGAGAAAAAAAGGAGGCTGGATACTTTATTTATTTTCAATATTGAAGACTTAACCCCGGTTTCCTATGTAGCCGAGACTAAAAATTTATTTGAATTAAATGAATTTATTGAGGTCCAGAAAAAAAAGGGAGCATCAAATATTAACTCCTACATTTTGGTCAAATACAGGCGGTGGGCACTCCCGGTTGCCGCATTTATTCTTACCGTTATTGGGGTGGCCGTTTCTTCCGTGAAACGAAGGGGTGGTATGGGTGTAAACCTGGCTTTTGGAATTGGAGTGGCCTTCATATATATATTTTTTGATAAAGTATTTGGTACACTGGCGGAGCAATCCGGCTTTTCCCCTTTGTTGGCAGTAATCATACCTAATGTGTTATTTGGTATTTTAGGGTTTTATTTGCTTAAAAATGCCAAACGATAAGTTTAAAAACTATCTGCACCTTCACCTGATCGTTTTAATTTGGGGTTTTACGGCAGTCCTTGGAAAGTTAATCTCAATAGACGCTATGCCATTGGTTTGGTATCGGATGGTAATTGCTTCTATCCTGGTAGCTGTTTTTATTTTAATCAGGCGCAATTCCATCAGGGTCAGTTCTAAAACCAGAATGATAATGTTTATGGCAGGAATTATCATAGCGCTGCACTGGATTACATTTTTTAAGGCAATTAAGGTGTCTAATGTTTCCATTGCATTGGCAACAATGTCTACAGGTGCATTATTCACTGCATTTCTTGAGCCAATTTGGTACGGCAGAAAAATGATTTGGTATGAAGTTGTATTTGGTCTGATGGTTGTTTTGGGCCTATACCTGATATTTAATGTAAATACTTCTTATATTCTCGGTATGAGCCTGGCTCTTATTTCTGCATTGCTGGGAGCTGTATTTACCTTAATAAACGGACAATTGATTAAAACACATAAGCCATCTACAATTTCTTTCTATGAACTAATGAGCGGTGCATTTTTTATTACAGTTTATTTGCTAATAGATGGATCCTTCAATGGGTCATTTTTTGTGCTTCCCTTAAATGACTGGGTTTTTATTTTTGTCCTGGCATCCGTATGTACGGCCTATGCTTTTATCGCTGCAATAAAAGTTATGCGATTTATAAGTCCGTACACTGTTATGCTAACTATAAATTTAGAACCTGTATATGGTATTCTATTGGCGCTTTTAATCTTTGGGCAGAGCGAAAAGATGAGCCCGCTTTTTTATATCGGAGCCCTTATTATAGTGACAACTATTATTGCAAATGGTATCCTGAAGAACAGAAGAAAATCTGGTAATAGAAGTTAATATGGGGTTAGGTTACCTTAAGTGTTTATTAATTTAATGCGTAAGACGGTATAAAATTTTATATTTGTTCACACAATCTAACTAATGCCATTCTTGATGGTGGTAAAAATCTTTTTTAATGGAATATTTGGAATTTGAACTTCCTATTAAGGAATTGGTGGAGCAATTAGAGAAATGCCAGATTATAGGTGAGGAGAGCGAAGTTGATGTAACCGAGACCTGCAGGCAAATTGAAGAAAAATTAGAAGAGACAAGAAAAAATATCTACAAAAACCTTACCGCCTGGCAGCGGGTGCAGCTTTCAAGACACCCAAACAGGCCCTATACGCTGGATTATATTAATGCCATTTGCGGGGATACCTTTTTAGAGCTGCATGGCGATAGGAATGTAAAAGACGACAAGGCCATGATTGGTGGTTTGGGCAAAATTGGAGACCAGAGTTATATGTTTATTGGTCAGCAGAAGGGCTATAATACTAAAACCAGACAGTATAGGAATTTTGGGATGGCTAATCCTGAAGGATACAGGAAAGCGCTCAGACTTATGAAATCTGCTGAGAAATTCGGGATACCTGTTGTTTGTTTAATTGATACACCTGGTGCGTATCCCGGGATAGAAGCAGAGCAACGAGGACAGGGAGAAGCTATAGCCAGGAATATCCTTGAGATGACCCGACTTAAAGTGCCAATTATCGTGGTGATAATAGGAGAGGGGGCTTCTGGTGGGGCATTGGGAATAGGCGTAGGAGATAAGGTATTGATGCTCGAAAATACCTGGTATTCGGTTATATCCCCGGAATCCTGCTCTTCAATTTTGTGGAGAAGCTGGGAGTATAAGGAAATTGCTGCGGAGGCACTTAAACTTACTGCAACGGACATGAAAAAATTAAAACTCATTGATGAGATTGTTCGGGAACCCTCCGGAGGCGCTCATAGTAATAGGGAAAAGACTTTTGAAATCGTCCAAAACAAAATATCTAAACATTATGAGGATCTCAAAAAGTTATCACCAAAAGAATTAGTTGCAACCCGAATGGATAAATACGCAAATATGGGCGTATTTAACGGTTAATCCACGTTTTTATCAGGATGAAGGAAGTCCGGAGAATTCATTCTTCGGATTTTTTTGGTTATCAACACAAATTCGTAACTTATGAACAGTCTAATTGTTAATTACCAGTTGATATCGTTAAAGCTTAATTTAAAGTTAACTAAAGGTTAATTGTATATTTTTACACACATGGAAAAACCAAGTCCAATTATTGGTCGTAAAATAGGCAAGCCGGCAATCATCAATCTCGAGAAGGGTAAAATACCACCCCAAGCTGTTGATTTAGAGGAAGTTGTGCTTGGCGCAATGATGATTGATAAAAAAGGTGTGGATGAGGTTATTGATATTTTACATCCGGATGCATTTTATAAAGATGCACATCGATATATCTATGAGGCTATCTTTAAATTGTTCGAAAGTTCGGAACCGGTAGATTTATTAACCGTTTCAAGCCAACTGCGGAAGGATGAGCAACTTGAGGCCGTTGGAGGAGATTTTTATTTAATAAAATTAACTCAAAAAGTAGCTTCTTCAGCTCATATTGAGTTCCATGCAAGGATTATTCTTCAAAAATATATTCAACGTAGTCTGATTAAAATTTCGAGTGAAATTATTGAGGATGCATATACTGATTCTACAGATGTTTTTGATCTCCTGGATAATGCAGAGGCCAAATTATATGAAGTTACCCAGGGAAATTTAAAGCGTTCTGCTGAAACAGCTCAAAACCTGGTGATTCAGGCCAAAAAGAAAATTGAGGAAATATCCAATAAGGATGGTTTAAGTGGTATTCCTTCTGGTTTTGATAAAGTAGACCGGCTCACTTCCGGATGGCAACCAAGTGATTTGGTAATTATAGCTGCAAGGCCGGGTATGGGTAAAACCGCACTCACACTATCCATGGCAAGGAATATGGCAGTCAATTCAAATATTCCGGTGGCCTTTTTCTCTTTGGAAATGTCTTCTGTCCAATTGATTACCAGGCTAATATCTTCTGAAACAGGTTTGCCTTCGGAGAAACTTAGGACCGGAAGACTTGAAAAACATGAATGGGAACAATTGAATGTAAAGGTAAAAGCACTTGAAAAAGCCCCATTATTCATTGATGATACCCCATCCCTATCTATTTTTGATCTCAGGGCAAAAGCAAGGAGATTAGCATCACAGCATAAAATTAAACTAATCGTCCTGGATTATTTACAACTAATGACAGCAGGCGGGAGCCAAAAGGGAGGAAATAGGGAGCAGGAGATTTCTACAATTTCGAGAAACTTAAAGGCACTGGCAAAAGAATTAAACGTTCCGGTAATTGCTTTGTCTCAGTTGTCCAGGGCCGTAGAAACGCGGGGAGGTAGTAAAAGACCTATTTTATCTGATCTCAGGGAATCCGGTGCTATTGAGCAGGATGCCGATATCGTTTCCTTTATATATCGCCCGGAATATTACAAAATTGATGAATGGGATGATGAAGAGCGAACACCAACTCAGGGCCAGGCAGAATTTATCGTAGCTAAACACAGGAATGGCGGATTAGATAATATTAGGTTAAAGTTCATTGCACAGCTGGGTAAATTTGATAACTTGGATGACTTTGATTCACCATTTGAGTTTCAGTCAAAGATGAATATAGATGGGGATAATCCGTTCATAGCTAAAAACCTTCCCGGTGCGGAAGAAGCTTTTGGAAGTACTATGAATGATGATTCTGATTTAGACCCGGATGATAATGATGTACCTTTTTAATACCTGCTGCTCCAATTTCAGAAAGCATAAGACTGCGACCTTTCTGCTGTTGGTTCTATCTCTTTTACTAGCTTCTTTTCAAGCCCAAGCTTCTGCAATTCTAATCCCAATGGACGCGGAGAGTCAGGAGAACCACTTAAAAGCTTACGGTATTACTTACTGGGTATTGACCAAACAACAAAAAGTTCAATGGCTATTAAACTATAGGGGAGGGTCATTTTTATTGCCTGATGGCGAATCTATCCGGAAAGAGTGCCAGATAAGGGGGGTAAGCTTCGAAATTTTGTCGGACGGACAAACCCAATCCATTCTGGATGGTATAAGTAGTCCGTCAAAAAATCAGGAAGCAGTGGTTCTGGAGAAAGCACCAAAAATAGCGGTTTACTCACCCAAGAACAATCAGCCCTGGGATGATGCGGTAACGATGGCGTTGACTTATGCGGAAATTCCCTATATCACTATATACGATGAAGAAGTATTAGATAATAAACTTGTTTTATATGACTGGCTTCACTTACATCATGAAGATTTTACCGGACAATATGGTAAATTTTATGGGGCTTACAGGGCTGCCCCCTGGTATATTGAAGGTAAACAGGAGGCAGAGGCCTTGGCGGCAAAGCTTGGATACAATAAGGTTTCAGAGGAAAAAAGAGCTGTTGCACTTAAAATAAGGAATTATGTAATAGGCGGAGGATTCATGTTTGCAATGTGTTCTGCAACAGATAGTTTTGATATATCACTTGCAGCCGACGGCGTTGATATTTGTGAACCAATGTTTGATGGGGATCCTTCGGATGCCAACTATCAAAGCAGGCTGGACTTCAACAAAACCTTTGCCTTTACAAATTTTACATTAGAGAGAAATCCATTGCGTTATGAATTTTCTTCCATTGATATGACTGGTAAGCGGAGTAATGTTGCGCGCGAGACAGATTATTTTAGTCTAATGGATTTTTCAGCAAAGTGGGATCCTGTTCCAACCATGCTCTGCCAGAATCACACTTCTTTGGTAAAAGGATTTATGGGCCAGACAACTGCTTTTGAAAGAAACGAAGTAAAACCTACCGTACTGATTTTGGGTGAAAATAAAATAAATGGAGAAGCCCGTTATATACATGGTATAAAAGGGAAAGGGTTTTTTACTTTTTACGGTGGGCACGATCCGGAGGACTACCAGCATAGGGTAGGGGATCCTAAAACTGAGTTGGAACTTCATCCAAATTCTCCCGGCTATCGACTAATTTTAAACAACGTATTGTTTCCGGCGGCGCGCAAAAAAAAGCAAAAGACCTAGTTAATATCTTTAATTAGTTTTTTAAGGATATGTTCTACTCCAAAATTATCATTGCTTAAGGTAGTATAATTAGCAGATCTTAGGACATTTGGGTGTGCATTAGCCATGGCAAAACTATATTTTGCCAGCGCAAGCATTTCCAGGTCATTGTTATAGTCACCAAAAACAAGAGTTTCTTCGGGACCAATACTATGTTGTTCCTGTATTTTCTGTAATGCAAAACCTTTATGTGCATTTATATGAGATATATCTACCCAGTTTTCGCCGGATACTTTTACCTTGAATTTACCTTCAAGGTGTTTCACTGACGGATAAATATGTTTTTCTGAACCCTCATAGTGATATACGGCAATTTTCATCACCTCATTCTCAAACTTTTGCAAATCTTCTATAATTGAATATTTGGTATAATACTCTTTCAAAGTATTGATAAATCTTGGAGATTCACCAAGAATATAAGCATTGTGTTTTCCACATAATACAGGATGGGCTCCTTCAATCTTTTCCAAAATGCTCAGGATGGTATTCTTTGAAATTGAATCTAAGGGCGTTGAAATCAGTTCCTGATCATTCTGTATAGCCAGGCCACCATTCTCCGCAATTATAATTATCTCATTTTCAATGGGGCTCAGTTTATCAGCAATACTGTTGTATTGGCGGCCACTGGCTGCAACAAAAAGGATTTCCCTTTTCCTTAATTCCTCATATAATTCAAAAAAAAGAGGGCTTACTTCATGTCTGGAATTCAAAAGTGTTCCATCCATATCCGTTACCACCATTTTTATTTCAGATAAATCCATATTTCGTGTAGTTGTGGGCAAAGGTATTTTTTATGTGTAAATTACAAGTAACTTTCACAAAGTTTTACATAATATAAACGGCCATGAAAATTTACCAAAAGGAAATACGATTAAAACCTTATCAACGAGGTTTTCATTTAATTACGGAGACTATTAAAGAAAACTTTCCGGAAATACGGGGAATTAAGATGGGGTTCCTCAATGTGTTCATAAAACATACATCTGCAAGTTTAACTATTAATGAAAATGCAGACTCTACAGTACGTTCAGATTTTGAAGCACATATGAATACTATAGTACCTGAAGATGCCCCGTATTATAGACATACTTTTGAAGGTTCCGACGATATGCCTGCACATATTAAAGCGTCGCTTATGGGATCTTCAATTCAAATTCCGATTAGCGGCGGACGATTAAATCTGGGTATTTGGCAGGGAATTTATTTATGCGAACATAGAAATAGCGCATCGGGCCGTAGTTTAATCCTTAGCTGTTTTGGAAGTTAACGCTTTTAAAGGAATATAAAAAAAGCCCCGATGGTTATCATCAGGGCTTTGAAGCGAGAGTTTTTTCTATTTTACCTTGTCCACAACGGCCTTAAAGGCATCCGGGTGGTTCATTGCCAAATCTGCCAGAACTTTTCTGTTAAGTTCTATATTATTGGCTTTAACCTTACCCATGAATTGTGAGTAAGACATTCCATGCAGCCTTGCGCCCGCATTAATACGAGTGATCCATAGTGCACGGAAATTTCTTTTCTTATTTCTACGGTCCCTATAAGCATATACCATTGCTTTTTCAACCGCATTTTTAGCTACTGTCCAGACGTTTTTACGTCTCCCGAAGTAACCTTTGGCTTGCTTCATTACCTTTTTTCTTCTGGCTCTGGAAGCTACTGAATTTACTGATCTTGGCATTTTTTACATTTGTTTTTTGTAGTAGGCGGTTCGAAGAATAATTCCAGAAACACTTTTATTGGCCCAACTCCATGGTTAATACTGATTACCCAAAGGACAGTTTATTTTAAACCTAATTGTCCTTTAATATTTGCTACATCGGAATCGTGAACCAATGTGGCATGTGTTAGCTTAAGCTTTCGCTTTTTAGACTTTTTAGTCAAAATGTGACTCTTAAAAGCGTGCTTTCTTTTGATTTTGCCAGAGCCTGTAAGCTTAAAACGCTTTTTGGCACTGGATTTTGTTTTCATCTTAGGCATTTTTCCTATTTGTTTATTAATCTCGCTTCTTTTCTTTCTTATTTTTTCGTCTTAGGCGCTATGAACATTGTCATTCTCTTTCCTTCAAGCCTCGGCATCTGCTCTACCTTGCCAAATTCTTCCAGCTCCTGTGCCAGCTTTAACAAGAGTATTTCTCCTTTGTCCTTATAAACTATAGATCTTCCTTTAAAAAAAACGTATGCCTTTAATTTAGCCCCGTCTTTCAGAAACTTTTCAGCATGTTTCTTTTTAAATTCATAATCGTGATCATCGGTATTAGGGCCAAATCTAATCTCTTTAATGATTACTTTGGTGGCTTTCGCCTTCATTACCTTTTCTCGCTTTTTTTGCTCGTAAAGGAATTTTTTATAATCAATTATTTTACAAACCGGCGGATCCGCTTTTGGTGAAATTTCCACCAAATCCAGACCTTGCTCTTCGGCCAGAGCAATTGCCTTAGCAATGGGATATATACCCACTTCAACGTTATCACCAACCAAACGAATACTTGGTGCAGTAATTTTTTCATTGATATTATGAGGGTTCTTGTTTTCCCTCCTGGGTTGGGGCCTAAATCTTCTTCGTATTGCTATGGCTTATATTTTTAATTAAACTTTACTGTTAAAACGACTTTAATGTACTACTTATTTCCTTTTCGACCAAGTTTGCAAATTCTTTTATACTTAGCATGCCCAGGTCTTCACCTCCGTGCTTACGCACTGAAATTGTATTTTGTTCCTCTTCATTTTCACCTACAATCAGCATATACGGTATTTTATTCATTTCTGCCTCCCGTATTTTCTTACCTACAGTCTCGTTCCTAACATCAACGAGCGCGCGAATTTCGTGATTTTCCAAGGAATTTAAAACTTTTTCGGCATATTTTTCATGTTTCTCACTTACCGGCAGCAGAATAGCCTGATCCGGGGTAAGCCATAATGGAAAATTTCCTCCGGTATGTTCAAGTAACAAGGCCACAAATCGCTCCATGCTGCCAAACGGTGCCCTGTGAATCATTACGGGTCTGTGTTCCGCATTATCACTGCCTTTATAGGTGAGTTCAAAGCGTTCCGGCAGGTTATAGTCGACCTGAATGGTCCCCAATTGCCAATTTCTGCCTAAGGCATCTTTAACCATGAAATCTAATTTTGGTCCATAAAAGGCGGCTTCACCTTTTTCAACGACGAAATTTAAATTTTTTTCTTCAGCGGCATTAAGGATTGCCTTTTCTGCCTTTTCCCAGTTTTCAATAGAACCAATATATTTTTCTGGCTTTTCCGGATCTCTAAGGGAAACCTGGGCGATAAAATTTTCAAAGCCCAGAGAACCTAAAACATACAGAGAAAGGTCTATTACATTAATAAATTCCTGATGTAACTGATCTGGTGTGCAGAATATATGAGCATCATCCTGTGTAAAACCTCTTACACGGGTAAGTCCATGCAGTTCGCCACTTTGTTCGTATCGATAAACCGTTCCAAATTCGGCAAACCGTTTGGGAAGTTCCCTATAGCTCAAAGGTTTGGAATTGAATATTTCACAATGGTGAGGACAATTCATTGGTTTTAATAAAAACTCCTCATCTTCCTTAGGGGTATGAATAGGTTGAAAACTATCTTCCCCATATTTATCATAATGACCGGAAGTAACATACAATTCTTTTTGCCCAATATGTGGTGTAATCACCATTTCGTAACCCGCCTTTTTTTGAGCGCTCTTCAGAAAATTTTCAAGACGTTCTCTTAAAGCAGCTCCTTTTGGAAGCCATAATGGCAAACCTTGTCCTACTTTTTGAGAAAACGTAAATAATTCCAATTCTTTACCTAATTTCCTGTGATCTCTTTTCCTGGCTTCTTCAAGTAATTCCAGATATTCCGTTAGTTCTTTTTGTTTTGGAAATGAAATTCCATAAACGCGGGTAAGCTGCGTTTTATTCTCATCGCCACGCCAGTAGGCGCCGGCAACATTCATTATTTTAATGGCCTTAACAATGCCTGTATTTGGGATATGCCCACCCCTGCATAAATCGGTAAAAGTATCATGATCACAAAAGGTAATAGTGCCATCCTCGAGATTTTCTATTAGCTCTACCTTGTATTGATTGTGCTGGTCTTTATAAAATTTTAAAGCATCTTTCTTGGAAACAGAACGCATTTTAAAGTCGTGTTTTCCACGGGCAATTTCAAGAGCTTTTTGTTCAATGGCCGGAAAATCTTTTTCAGAAATTGAATGCTCTCCAAAATCGACATCGTAATAAAACCCGTTTTCAATTGCAGGTCCAATTGTGAGTTTTATACCAGGGTATAACTCTTCCAGTGCCTGTGCTATAATATGTGAGGAAGAGTGCCAAAATGCTTTTTTTCCTTCTGGATTGCTCCAGGTGTAAAGAACAAGTTTACCATCCTCTTTCAATGAAGAAGCCGTTTCCACCACCTTATCATTAAATTTTGCAGAAATAACATTCCTTGCTAAACCTTCGCTGATGCTTTTAGCCACATCTAAGGGAGTTATGCCTTTTTCATACTCTTTAACTGACCCGTCTGGGAGTGTTATTTTAATCATATACCGGTATGAGGATTTAAGTTTGCAAAGATAGCATCTTAGGAATATGAAGGCAAAATATAGCTAAATGATTTTTATAAGATTTAAAAACCCTGATTTCTATGGATTAGTTATTTGTTTCTCGTAAAAATACCTTCCATTAAAACCTTAATACTATAAAAGCCCAGAACTATAGCTGCAATCGCTAATATAACACCTAAGACTAGTACAGGTATATAAAATGAATGTTCGGTGTTTTTGAATGCCTGAAATAATACAATCGGGGCCGTAAACATTAGCACCAGTGTATAGGCAAGGTATTTTACCCCTTTAATCAATAATTCTTTGTTCGTTTTCATATTTGGCCTCTGCCCGATTGTCCTGGTTAAAAATAAGAATATTACGGTATATTTATACAGAGGAGGATTTAGTAGTTAGATAAATATATTTCCATAGGATATCAAATGAATAATTGGTGTGTCTATTTGGATTATTAAAATCATAATTAAAGTGTATGAATTTTCTATTGGTGCCGGATAAATTTAAGGGTTCTCTTAGCGCAAAACAGGTTGTAGCGGCAATAAGCAGCGCAATTTCAGATATATACCCGCAGGCTCATGTATTCAGTGTTTCCGCCTCCGATGGAGGTGATGGATTTCTTGATTCCGTGAGATCCTATGTAGAACTGGAAACCATAAAAACTGCTACAACAGACCCTTTAGGAAGAAAAATCAGCACGGAATATTTAATAAACCCCCAAACAGGTGAGGCGTATATAGAACTTGCCAAAGCATCAGGAATGGAATTATTAAGTGATAAGCAACGCAATCCAATGCTAACATCAACTACAGGTACGGGGATTCAAATAAGAGATGCCATTTTAAACGGCGCTGATAAAATATATATTGGTCTGGGGGGTAGTGCAACTAACGATGCAGGTTTGGGAATAGCGACGGCATGTGGTTTTTCGTTTCTGGATGAATATGGGAATTCGCTAAAACCAATAGGTAAAAATTTATCAAAGATTAGTAGAATAAAACCATCAAAATTCCTGAAAGAGTATAAAAATTTAAAGATTTATGCCGTTAACGATGTGGACAATCCATTATTCGGACCAAAGGGGGCAGCCTGGGTTTATGCAGCCCAGAAGGGTGCGAATAAAGAAGAGGCAGAGTTTCTGGACAATGGATTGAAACACCTGCATACTATTGTAAAAGCGGAAATGGAAAAGGATTACGCCGATATACCCGGATCCGGAGCTGCAGGTGGCACAGCTTATGGTTTAAAGACGTTTTTAAATGCGGATTATATTAGTGGTACCAATTTCATTTTCAAACTGGCCGGGATTGATAAACTTATAGAAACCAATTCCATAGATTACATTGTTACCGGAGAAGGGAAAATTGATGAACAGACCTTAAGGGGAAAATTAATACATGGGGTATGCCAATTGGGGAAAAATTACAACATTCCGGTAATTGTCGTTTGTGGCGTATCAGAGGTAAATAAAAAACAACTTAAAGTGATGGGCAATGTAGAGGTAATAGAAATTCGTGATACCTCAAAGCCACTTTCCCATAGCATTGAAAATGCTTCTGCTTTAATTGAATTAGGCATGGCTAAATTTTTAAAGAATCGGATAAAAGATTAGAATTGAATTAAAAGGGAAGGCTTATCAGACGCGAAGCGATAAAGCGTAATTATTCTTGCTGAATAACCAGGGTGTCCTTGTATTCCTGAACGATCGCAAAATATCCCAGAGGAAATACATTGGGTTGCCCAACATTATCCGATAAATCTATATTGTCTATATCGGTAATGTCAAACACATTACCCCGAACAGTCGCTACCGGGGTGGCAAAAATTCCGGCATCATTAGTGGTTTGCTCAATAAGGAGATTCATATAGTTAAAAAAGGTCTTATCTGCACCCATAAGTCCAATTTCAAGTTCCGTATTTTGTTCAAAAGTTTGATCATAGAAGTATGAAAAACTAAATTGTTGTCCTTTGTAAAATTTATCTTCTGTTACCAGAAATTCACTAAAACCAAAATCCAAAAGATAAAAGCTTTCCCTGTCAGGATCATCCGTAAAGGTTACTATTACTTCTGTTTCATCATCACTGAACAGTGTTTCATCTCCCTGAATTAAAGAATCTATTGGTACTGATGGCACATATTCTGTGGTGGCCAGATATAGTCTTCCATCATGCCTGATTAACAGGTTAAAAACCAAGTTTCTGTCTAATATGCTGGTAGGTATTCTTTGATCTGATGAAAAATTGGGATCCGGAGTATAAATACCGGATCCGGGAATTTCTTCTGCTAAATTGGAAAAACCTGAATTTATTATCATCCCATCTTCATACTCATCATACTGAATTAATACACTTTCTGCCGAAGTTGGTGTATTATTATTAAAAAAATTGCTGCTTAAAGATAATTTTACCTCCACAGGAATATATGGTTCATCGATATCAACCCGTATCAGAGCATCCACAATTAACCTTGGTTCCTCAGTGGGAACCTCCACTTCTATGACTTCTTCACAGGCAACATTTAGTACAAAAACCGCTAAGAGATAGATGAATTTTTTCATAGTCAGCTTAAAATTTAAAATTATAGGTTACTGATGGAACAATACCAAAAATAGAAGTACGAACCGCTTCATTGACGCCTGTATCCTGGTTTTCTCTGAAATTTATAGATGCCGCATTCATACGATTATAGACGTTATAAAGGCTGAACACCCACTCGGATTTCCAGTTTCTTCCTTCATTTTTCTTTGGGGTTAAGGTTGCTGATATATCCAGTCTATGATAGTCGGGTAAACGCTCCGTATTTCGCAAGCCATAATACGGAACTACAATTCCCTGAAATTCAAATTGCCCTACCGGGTAATTTGTGGGCTGTCCGGTTTGATAGACAAAATTACTATTGAAAGCCCATTTCTTATTTAGATTATAACTTCCATAAACAGAAATATCATGTGTTTTATCATAAGGAGTACTATACCATTCCCCCAGATTAATACCCGTTTCCTGATTAGACCTGCCGGTATCTTCAACAGGAGGTCTGCCGGGAGTTCTTTGTTCTGAGCGTGATAGGGTATAGGCAAGCCATCCCTGAAACTTTCCCTGATTTTTTCTAAAGAGCAACTCCAAACCATATGCCCGGGCAGAACCATTTAAAATTACCTGCTCAATTGCATTATTGGCAATTAAGTTTGCGCCATCGATATAATCTATTCTATTTTGAATGTCTTTATAAAAGACTTCAGTCTCAAAGGAATAGTCACCGCTTTTTATGTTTCTAAAATATCCAAGTGCGTATTGATCCAACAGCTGGGGCTTAACAAAAGGACCGCTGGGAGTCCAGACATCCAGGGGAGTAGGTGAACTGGTATTAGATAGCAGATGAAGGTATTGGGCAAGTCTTGTATAACTGGCTTTAAACGAATTATCGGGATTTAGAGTGTAAGCCAGTGAAACGCGCGGTTCCAGATTTGCAAATGTGGCCAGAGTTTCTCCCCGATCCGGATTTATGGTTCCAATGGGTTCTGCTTCTCTGTAGATAAGTAGAAAGGGATCGAAAATAACCGGGTTGTTATTTTCGTAAACATTCAATTCATCCTGACCCAGTCTCATGAAATAACTAAACCTTAAGCCATATTGTAGACTTAGTTTTGCTGTAATGTCCTGTTCTACACCCAAATAGGCGGCAAATTCATTGGCATATTTTTCAATAAGTTGTTCTTCTACAATTCCGGATTCCGGACTGTTCGGAACTATTTTTCCCGGATTGAATTTGTAATAGATATTATTTAACCCATAATTAAGTTGAAATTTTTCGCTCAGATAATGTTTAAAGTCATATTTGACATTAAAATTCTTAATTCCGGAATTCCATTCAAACCCTACAAAATCAAGCTCCAGACCATAGTAATAATCAGAATAGATCAACGAGAGGTTAGAGAATAATTTATTGGAAAAAAGATGGTTCCAGCGAAAGTTAACTACACTGTTGCCATAGGTATTTACAAAATTATTGGAGATGCTAAAAACATCACGACCAAAATAACCCGAAAGGTAAATACTGTTCCTTTCATTTATCTTGTAATTTAACTTGGTATTGAGATCATAGAAATAGGCTTTGTTATCAACATCAACCAAAGGAAGAAATAAATGGGCATAGGAGGCTCTGCCACCTATTAAAAAGGCAGCTTTATCTTTTACTATTGGACCTTCTGCCAATAACCTGCTTGCTACCGCGCCTATGCCGCCGGTCATATGAAATTTATTGCTATTCCCTTCTTTTTGAAATATTTCTAGTACCGAAGAAACACGTCCGCCATACCTGGAAGGAATACCCCCTTTAAATAATTTTACATCCTTTATGGCATCCGGATTAAAAACGGAGAAAAACCCAAACAAGTGGGAAGAGTTAAAAATCGTGGCTTCATCCAGTAATATGAGGTTCTGATCTGCAGCTCCGCCTCGCACGTTAAAACCTGAAGAGGCCTCTCCGGCACTGGTAACGCCGGGCAAAAGGAGTAGTGATTTTATTACATCTGCTTCGCCTAAAATAACAGGAATTTTTTTTATGGTTTGAATAGATAGTGCATTCACACTCATTTGGGGCTTTCGAATATTTATTTTTTCCACATCTTCAGTTACCACAACTTCTTCCAGTTGTTCAACCTCTTCAAACATTTCAAAATTCAATCTGAGGTTTTTTGTAAGTGATATGGTTTGCACTATGTCCTGGTATCCTAAATAACTCAGCCTGATTTGATACGTTCCTTCCGGCAGTGTTAAGGAGTAGAAACCATAATCATTTGTCGTAACACCGGTATTCAGATCGGGTACCAGTAAAGTAACTCCTATTAAGGTTTCATTACTTGAAGCTTCTGTTACTGTTCCATTTATTGTAAATCTTTGTTGAGAAAAGAGGGCTATGGAGCATAGAAAGAAAAAGGATATTACGAATTTTCGTAATGGTTGGGTCATAAAAGCAATTTTAACCAAAAATATGGATTAAGAATAAAATCAAATCATTGTTAACAGTAATTTAAAAAAAGAGACCCCAACTAAAATTGTTGAGGTCTATTAATTTATTGCTGAATTAGGTCAAATCTGTTCCAATAAAGAATTTAAGGTTTTACTGGGCCTCATAGCGCTTTTTATAAGCTTGGGATCTGGCTTATAGTATCCGCCAATATCCTGAGGGCTTCCTTGCGCATTAATTAATTCTTCCTCAATTTGCCTGCAATTTTTTTCAAGTGAATTATATAGTGCTGTAAATGTAGTTTTAAGTTCCTTATCTTCTTGCTGACCGGCAAGAGCTTTAGCCCAATAGAGACCTAAGTAGAAATGACTTCCTCTCGTATCCAATTCACCTACTTTTCTTGAAGGGGATTTATCCTTATCTAAAAATTCTTCGGTAGCTTCATCCAGTGCTTTGGCCAAAACCAATGCTTTGGGATTACTATTTTTATTTCCATAAAAGTCAAGAGATACGCTTAACGCCAAAAATTCGCCTAATGAATCCCACCTCAGGTGACCTTCTTCAAGGAATTGTTCCACATGTTTTGGGGCAGAACCCCCGGCTCCGGTTTCAAATAACCCACCTCCATTCATTAAGGGCACAATAGAAAGCATTTTTGCACTGGTCCCAACTTCAAGAATAGGGAACAGGTCTGTTAAATAATCTCTCAGCACATTACCCGATACTGAGATCGTATCTTTTCCTTGTACAATCCGGTTGAGTGTAAAGTTTGTGGCTTCTATGGGTGATAATATTCTGATATCCAAACCTGAAGTATCACTTTCAGGAAGATATTTGTTTACTTTTTTAATCAGTTCGGCATCGTGAGCACGTTCTTTATCCAGCCAAAATACAGCAGGTGTATTTGAAGCTCTTGCCCTGGACACTGCAAGTTTTACCCAATCCTGAATAGGTGCATCCTTAACCTGGCACATTCTCCATATGTCGCCTTTTTCAACTTTATGATTCAAAAGTTCCTCCCCGGTTAAATTATCGATAACACTAACAATACCATCTTTTTTTATTTCGAAGGTTTTGTCATGGGAGCCATATTCCTCTGCCTTCTGGGCCATTAGGCCCACATTGGGTACAGTACCCATGGTGCGCGGATCAAAAGCGCCATTCTTTTTGCAAAAATCTATAGTAGCCTGGTAGATACCTGCATAGCTGCTGTCAGGGATTATAGCTTTAGTGTCCTGCAGTTTTCCATCCTTATTCCACATCCGGCCTGAAGTACGTATCATAGCGGGCATGGATGCATCAATAATGATGTCGCTTGGTACATGAAGGTTGGTAATTCCTTTTTCGGAATTTACCATGGCAAGATCAGGACCATCTTGAATAGCCTTCGTTATATCTTCCTCAATTTCTGTTCTTTTATTCTCCGGAAGAGTTTTTAATTTTTCGAATAACACTTCGAGGCCATCATTAGAGCTGATGCCAATTTCCTCAAAAAGGGCTGAATACTTTTTAAATACATCCGCAAAGTAGACCTCCATCACATGACCAAAGATAATAGGGTCCGAAACTTTCATCATAGTAGCCTTGAGATGAACTGAGAATAGTACTCCCTTTTTCCTGGCATCTGCCAGCTGCTCCTTTAAAAACTCAAGAAGCGCAGATTTACTAAGGACGCTTGCATCGATTATTTCACCTTGTAGCAAGGATACCTTTTCTTTTAAAATACTTATGGAACCATCCGTAGCCTTCAAAACTATTTTAACATCGCCGGCTTTTTCAATTGTAAGTGATTTTTCATTAGACTTAAAGTCACCATGGCTCATTGTAGCCACATGCGTTTTCGAATTGGCATGCCAGGCACCCATAGAATGAGGGTTTTTCTTCGCATAATTCTTTACAGGCACGGGGGCTCTTCGATCAGAATTACCCTCTCGCAGCACAGGATTTACCGCACTACCTTTAATTCGATCATATCTGGACTTAATCTCAAAATCCTTATCATTTTTGGGTTCATCGGGGTAATCGGGTAGGTTGTAACCTTTACTTTGCAGTTCTTCAATTGCCTCTTTTAATTGGGGTATTGACGCACTGATATTAGGAAGCTTTATAATGTTTGCTTCCGGAGTTTTTGCCAGGTTGCCCAGCTCAGTCAGGTCATCCGGAATTTGCTGATTATCTTCCAAAAAATCCGGGAAAACCGCTAATACCCTTCCTGCTAACGAAATGTCTTTTAATTCTATGACTACACCTGAGGTCTTGGTATATGCTTTTACAATTGGTAAGAATGATTGGGTGGCCAGGGCAGGCGCTTCATCAGTTTTGGTGTAAATAATTTTTGGCATAGATTGAAATAGATTGATTAAAGCGCAGCAAATATACAATATTAAGGTATCATTAAACGCCGGATTATTAAACTTTAGCCGATATATCGAAGCGGTATATTCTTTAATGGAAAAAGGCAGGAAATTTTATATTGGGAGGATATAAAAACAAAAGCCATATCGTTGTACAAGTACAATGACATGGCTTTCTAGAAATAGCTAGCAAACTTTTCGTTCTGCACCGTAGTACAGGACTGCAACCATTGATTGCATTTGACTAGCTACATCAACGTTTGAAACTTTCTATGTTCTTAATTTTTCAACCAAGTAACACAATGAAGGTATCTTCTTATCGTTTTAATTCACTTATCTTAAACACAAAGCCGAAGCTCTATACTTAACGCAAACGAATCCACATAAGTCCGGAAAACTACAGCCTTCCTTCATCATGCTCGTCTTGCAATTAAAATCTGATAATAAATTACCCTATTTCAATTTTAAGACTAAACAATAATATAAAGAACGTCAACTTTATAATGGCTCTAATGACTTACCCTAGACAGGTACGACCCTTGAACCATGACATAAATATAATGCATTTTTTAAAAAAATTCAAAATTTATAAGAATTTAAAAATCAACATGTTATGAACGTGTTTTATAAACAATTGTTGATAAGTCTCAAGTTTAAATCTTTGCGCTGAAACATATTCAGCATGTCAATTAAACAGCAATCGGCCCCAGGTTGAGGCCGATTTATTTAAGAAATATTATTGGCAATTTTAAGGAGCAGATTCGCCGCCTTCAGTCTTAGACTTTTTTAATTGTCGTTGAATTTTTTTAATAGCAGATTCAATAGACTTTTCAGGTTCTATAATATTGTATTCTCCCCAGAAATCCGGATCTGAAAATCCAACGGCTGCATCACTAAGTATTATAGACGATTTTAGCCTGTCCTTAGCTTTCGGAAGTTCACCGGCAAGATTCTTTTCCCAGTCCGTTACGGCCATTTCACAGCTCATGCTATAAACAGAATTAAAAAGTTTCTTATCCCAGTTGATTTTAAATTCCAATAGCGCATTGCTATAACCATAATACCATTTTCCATCTTTTTCCCTATAATCTACTCTGTAGGCGATATCTGTTGGATATACTCTGGCATTTCGGGGTTTTTTTCTGACAAACATTTTACTGGCCAGTTCCTTATCTGTAATATTTAAAGAATATATGGCGCTGGTGAGTATCTTTTTTTCAGCATCAATAAATAATTGGCCTTTATAAAGAGGGTCATAAATATCCGGACGCTGTTTAAAACCTATCACATAAATCAATTTATCATTGATCCTCGTAGATCTTTCAAAAGTAAAATTATAGTCTTCCATGGTTACCTCATTAAAGATATATTCCGGGTATTTCATGATATCAACATAAAGAGCATTAAACGGACCTCCTTGAAGTTTCAAAGCTACAGTATCTAATTTGCTGTAATCCGTACTTTTTCTGGCCTTATAAAGCTGCACCGCATCTTTTTGTCCGGTGGTATATGGGGATTTATATATGTTCACCACGGCCTCTGAAAGCGATACATTTTTCCTTCGTTTTTTAATGGTTTCCCTGTAAAATGCTGTCATAAGTGTGGGATCGTCAAAGTAATTCTCACCTTTTTTTCTAAGCGTTTCCCGTACAAGGGCTCGTGCACTTTTTGGAATAACGACATTTACCTCATCCAATTCAGTTACGGAGACCATCAAAGCAATCCTGTTATTGTTTTCCTTCAATTGGTCCAAAGGAACTGAAGAAGATTTATAACCCAAAAAGCCGACCAGGACATTTCCCTGTTTGATGCTGGTGGGTATTTTTAATAAAAATTTCCCTTCCGTGTTTGTTATGGTGCTGATGTTGGTTCCTTCCAAAGTTAAAGTAGCAAAGACAAGGGGGTTGTTGTTGTTCGCATCAACTACTTCTCCTCTGAATTGATTGAAAGATGTTTCTTCCTGGGCTTCTTCCTGGAAGAAAGTGGCTGCGTGAATATTTGTTGGAATTCCTATTAGCAA
>Ga0209536_100003364_pt1 | contig 25742 bp, 22 predicted proteins | sample DeeMarSeWOR28_12_FD_187461 | JGI IMG/M metagenome (GOLD analysis project Ga0209536, IMG submission 187461) | Marine sediment microbial communities from White Oak River estuary, North Carolina - WOR-2-8_12 (SPAdes) (version 2) | ecosystem: Environmental > Aquatic > Marine > Intertidal zone >...
CCGGTTTTATATTTTCAGGGTCGGGTACGGGTACTGATTCCAGCAGCGCCCTGGTGTAAGGATGCAGCGGATTTTTGTAAAGCTCGCCGGCCGGAGAAAACTCCACCAGACTGAACAAATGGGCTTTTGCGCGGTAGGTGAGGGTGGGCCGTTGGCAGAGAGTGGCGCCACCGCCATTGACGGCAAAATTCCGGTCAACACCAGCGGGGGCCTCATTTCCCGCGGTCATCCCATCGGAGCATCGGGACTGGCCCAGACGTTTGAGCTGGTAACCCAGCTCAGAGGTGAAGCCGGAAAACGGCAAGTAAACAATCCCCGTATCGCCATGGCGGAAAACGGCGGCGGGACCCTGGGACAGGGTGAGGCGGCCATGAACATCCACATATATGAAAAAGTGTGATGCCTATCGAGCAGCCTTACTTATCCGGTGCCACAAAAATACGCTCGAGCAGCTGAGACTTCATCAGATCCCCTTCAATCTTCAGTTTTCCGGATGTCCAGGCCTGCATGCCACTGATTTCACCGGTAAGCATCGCGACAAAGTCTTCAAAGGACACCTTCAACGTCGTGGTGGGGCTTTCAGCCTGCCCCTCTTTGATATCGCATGTCTGGTCCTTGACGGTGATGTTCCAGTCGCCGCCGGAATCCCCGGAGATGTTGTACTGAAATACCGCGTCAATCCCTGCAGCTGCATCCGGTTGGAATGCCTTTTCCATTTCTGCAAATATTTGCACAAGAGGTGGTGCTTCCATAATTGTTGCCTCCTTTTTCTTTTTCAAAGTTCTTCATTTGAGGGATATTATGCCCAAAGTTTATTGTCAAGCCTGTATCTGTATAAACATTCGGGCATAGGTGATGAAATAAAATAATTATATTAACTACTTTCGAATAGCATTATAGGCAGGGTGATAAGCCCTGCCTTTTTATTAATAAACCCTAAGATATATTATAAAACCCATCAACATATCATTTGCTACTCTGATAAAATTTCCCGCTAAAAAATTGTGGATTTCATATTGTTGATTGAAAAGAATTAGAAAATGGGAAGAATTTTAACCTATTACAAGCGATCTGCACATGTTTTGACGATGTCCTGTTCTGTAGAGGATTCTTGAACCGGTTCAAGTTCAGCATCCAGGATTTTCTTTCGTTTTGTTAAAAAATGGATCGGGCAGGATGATCGGAATTTGCAATATATTTGCGGATCGCGACAGTGCATATATTCTTCGCACATGTAGATGTTGTGTTTGGTGCAGACGTAGCAAGTATCAGCAACTTCATTTAGGATTCAATATCATTATCCGATGTGGTTTTGTCATGACCCGGCTCTTGAGTATTACAAACAGGTCTGAGCTGCCCGGTTTTTGTTTTAGCCAACAGAAGAAAATTGTAGCCTGACTCCAATTTGATATTGAGTTTTATGAACGCGCATATTAGCATTATTTTTAAGACTGCAGGAATTGATAAATTTGATGGGATATTCACTATGGCAGGTAAAGGCAAAGGAAAAAGGTTCAAGATCTCTCCGAAATTAAGTTTGCGCAAAAGTGTTGTTGCAACACCGCGGCGCCTCCTGAAGGTGGGAAGAAATGATCCCTGCCCATGCGGATCCGGTGAGAAATATAAAAATTGTTGCGTGAATAAAGGCGAGGCATTTTTGAGAAAAATCGCTAAAAAACAGGAAAAACTCAAACGCAAAGAGGCCAAAAAACAAGGCAGGATATTGGAATAAATAATAGATTTTGAATAACGAATATTAAGCGATTCCACCCTTCGAAATTCGAAATTCTTGCTCCTCAGCAGCATCGTCGGGGTTCCAATTGAATGATTTGACAGATTTACCGCTTATCCTTATTTTCACCTCATTAGCCATCCGACGGTAGCATTTTATATTCAAAATTTGCGCGTCTGCCACGAAACATTGAAGAAAGGAGACTCCAATGCCTGATATTATAAGCCGTGAAATTCGCTTGAAGAATCGCCCGGTCGGGCTCCCGAGCGACAGTGATTTTGAACTTGCGGAGATAACACTTCCCGAAGTAGGGGACGGCGAAATACTGGTGCGTAACATTTACATGTCGGTGGATCCTTACATGCGTGGCCGCATGTACGACCGTGAAAGCTATGTGCCGCCGTTTCAGATAAATCAGCCGTTGGAAGGCGGCTGCGTTGGCCGGGTCATTGATTCAAAAAAAGACCAATACGACGCTGGCGACTATGTGCTCAGCATGTCGGGATGGCGCGAGTACTTTGTTTCCGACGGAAAAGGGCTCACAAAGATCGATCCTAATATCGCACCCATTCAGACCTTTCTCGGGACCGTCGGTATGCCGGGACTTACCGCTTATATCGGTCTGCTTGATATAGGAAAACCCCAGGAAGGCGAGACGGTATTTGTTTCCGCAGCTTCAGGGGCTGTGGGCTCGATTGTTTGTCAAATTGCAAAATTAAAGGGCTGCCGTGTGGTCGGCAGCGCCGGCTCGGATAAAAAAATATCATGGCTGATGGAAGAAGCCGGAATTGATGCGGCGTTTAACTATAAAAAGGTTGCTAATCTGATCGCAGAAGTTGGGAAACATTGCCCTCAGGGAATCGATATCTACTTTGAAAATGTCGGTGGAACCCATCTGGAAGCCGCACTTGAATACATGAATCCCTTCGGGCGTTTGGTAATGTGCGGTATGATATCGATTTACAATGCTGTTGAACCGCCCCCGGGGCCAATCAATCTGGGCTACACGATTTCAAAGCGTCTGACCCTTCAGGGTTTTATTGTTTCCGATCACCTGAGCAAATTACCGCAATTTTATGCCGATATGGGAAGATGGATCGAGGAGGGTAACATAAAGTGGAAAGAGACGATTGTCGAAGGCATTGAGAATGCACCGCAAGCGTTTGTTGGGCTTTTTAAAGGAGATAATTTTGGTAAAATGCTGGTTAAAATTGGGCCGGATGTGACCACCTGATGGCGGAACAGATTCATATTTCACAAAAAAGGACAACCCATGTTTTTCATGAAAAAGAAGACATTGACGGGTTTATCTCGTACCTGTGGGTGAGCGGCCAAAATCGGTCCGACGGATCTGTCGGACGTGCTTAAAGGCTTAGAACGCTCCAAGGACCCCAATCTCTTGGTAGGCTTTGATACCAGCGATGATGCGGCCGTATACCGTATCTCTCCGGAGCTAGCCCTCATCAGTACGGTTGATTATATCACGCCACCGGTGGATGATCCGTATTGGTTCGGCCAGATTGCTGCGGCAAATTCGTTGTCGGATATTTATGCCATGGGCGGCAAGCCGCTTACGGCATTAAACTTGGTGCTGTTTCCCTCCACAAAACTGGATATGGGATTATTAAAAGAAATTCTGCGCGGCGGAAACGATAAGGTGAGGGAGGCAGGTGCCTGCATGGCTGGCGGTCATTCGGTAGATGACAATGAACCCAAGTATGGTTTGGCGGTTACCGGCAGCATCCATCCGGAGCATATCGTGACAAATGGGGGATCCCAAGTGGGGGATGCGCTCATTCTTACCAAACCGCTGGGTACAGGGGTGCTTTTTAATGCGAACCGATCTGGAAAGCTTCCTTATCGTGAACTGGAAGCGATTTTACCACAAGTTGCCGCACTAAACCGAACTGCCATTGAAACAGCTTTAAAATTCGATGTGCATTCGTGCACCGATATAACCGGATTTGGCATTATCGGGCATGGGTTGGAGATAGCGAAAGGCAGCCGGGTACAAATCGACATTTTTTATCAAAAACTTCCATTTTATCCCAATGCCCTTGACATGTATCGCAAGGGTGAAAGCACAGGAAGCAATAACGCCAACAGAAAATTAGCCGGTGAGATTTGGGAAACAACAACCCAAAGATCGGAAGCGGAAGAAGAACTGCTTTTTGACCCGCAAACCTCGGGGGGGCTGTTGTTGTCAGTTCCCGATGCCCAAGCCGATGAGTTCATTGCGGCCCTGAAACAGGCAGGTGTTGAAACGGCCGCGCGTATTGGAGAAGTGGCGGCCAATGGTCGGCCGTTTATGCGGGTTGTATAAGCCTTGGATTTTGTTATTGCGCCTCGCCGTCCTGCGGTTTATATAAGAAAATCTTTTGATTTGGATAGTTCACTATGACCAGCGGCGTAATCTTTGACATCAAAAAATTTGCGATCCACGATGGGCCGGGCATTCGCACCACCGTATTTTTCAAAGGATGTCCCCTTGCTTGCCGGTGGTGCCACAATCCGGAGGGCTTAACCATCGCAGAGCAGCACGTCCATCATCAAAAACGCTGCATTGGTTGCGGTGAGTGTGTTCAACGTTGCGCCCAAAACGCTCTAAAGCCGTCTGATAACGGTATCCTCTGGGATGAGGACCGATGTATTCGGTGTAAAACCTGTGTGCAAACCTGTCCCTCAGAGGCCCATGAATTTATTGGTCAAACAATGACGGCGGATGAGGTGGTCGATAAAATAAAAAAGGATATTGTTTTTTACGATGCGTCAAAGGGAGGCGTTACGTTTTCCGGCGGTGAACCGTTGATGCAAGCGCAGTTTCTTTTGGAACTATTGGATGCCTGCGCCCAGCTTGACGTTCACTGCGCGGTGGATACAACCGGCTACGCAGATGCCGAGCTACTTTTAAGCGTAGCAGCACGCACGGATCTTTTTCTTTACGATCTAAAGCACTTGGATGCGGAAAAACACAGAAATCATACAGGTGTGTCGAATAAAAAAATTCTTGATAACCTCAAACTCATTGCCCGGAATGGAGCCAACGTGAACATTCGAATTCCAATAATTCCGGACTTTAATGCCGATGAGGAAAACATAAATCACACGGGAGAATTTATTTCATCTTTGCCGGGAGTCAGAAATGTAAACTTGCTGCCGTACCACAGCGCAGCCAAAAGCAAATATTCCAGATTGGGTGTCCAATGTTTTCCATCAGAGATGCAAATTCCATCTAAAAAAAAGATGCATGACCTTGCCAAACGACTGCAAAGTTTTGGTTTGCAGGTCAAAATTGGAGGCTGACAAGGATGAATGAAAGAGTTGCCAAACTTCGCAAGCTGAGCTTTGAAAGCGAACCCAGTATCTCTGCTGAGCGAGCTTTATTGGTGACCGAATTTTATAAAGAAAACCATGGCAAATATTCATTTCCGGTTCTCAGAGCCCTGAATTTTAAGAATCTTTGTGAGAAAAAAACCATCTATATCGGAGAAGATGAGCTCATCGTCGGAGAGCGGGGCCCTTTTCCAAAGGCGGTTTCCACGTTTCCGGAACTTACCTGTCATTCGGTGGAAGACCTTAACATATTAAACTCAAGAGATATGACACGCTATCGCGTATCCGATGATGCCCTTGAGGTCTATAAAAAAACCATCATTCCGTACTGGCAGGGACGGACGATGCGGGATCGCGTATTCAGCAAGGTTTCCGAAGAATGGAAAACCGCCTATGCGGTCGGTATGTTTACGGAGTTTATGGAACAGCGGGCACCGGGCCATACCACGCTTGACGGCATCATCTACAACAAAGGCATGTTGGATTTTAAAGCCGAGATCGGCGAGGCACTGGCGAAATTGGATTACCTGAATGACCCCCAGGCAAGCGCCAAAGCCGAGGAATTGACGGCCATGGATATTTGCTGTGATGCGGTTATCATATTTGCCGAACGCCATGCGGGTCTAGCGCAGAAAATGGCCGAAAAAGAGACGGATCCGAAACGAAAAGAAGAGCTCAAACGAATCGCTGCCATTTGTCGGCGGGTTCCGGCCCATGCGCCCAGCGATTTTTGGGAAGCGCTTCAAATGTACTGGTTTGTTCATCTGGGAACAATTACCGAGCTCAATGGATGGGATGCGATGAATCCCGGGCATCTGGACCAGCATCTTTATCCGTTTTTTGAGAAAGGATTGACGGAGAAAACGCTGGATCGGGAAAAAGCCAAGGAACTCATCGAATGCCTCTGGATAAAGTTTAACAATCATCCGGCACCCCCAAAAGTGGGTGTTACAGCCAAAGAAAGCGGTACCTATAACGATTTTACCAACATCAATATCGGGGGGTTGAAACCTGACGGTTCCGACGCAGTTAACGATTTATCCTATATTATGCTGGAAGTCATTGATGAAATGCATCTGCTTCAGCCGGGAACCAATGTGCAAATCAGCCATAAAACACCCGAACGGTTTTTAAAAGCTGCCTGCCGGGTGATTCGCAGGGGTTACGGGTATCCCTCGGTGTTCAACACGGATGAGGTGGTTTTAGAGCAGATCCGGGCCGGCAAGACGTTGGAAGATGCGCGTGAGGGCGGTTGCAGCGGATGTATCGAAACAGGCGCTTTTGGTAAAGAAGCCTATATCTTAACCGGGTACCTTAATGTCCCCAAAATTTTTGAGCTGGTTTTAAACAATGGAAAAGATCCGATAAGCGGCTGCAAAGCTGGTCTGAGGACCGGAGATCCCTGTGAGTTTCGGAATTTTGATGAGCTCTATGACGCTTTTGTCAAACAGCTCAATTATATTGTGGATTTGAAGATAAAGGTAAACAATATTATTGAGCGCATATACGCAACTTACGCGCCGGCCCCTTTTCTATCGGTGGTGATTACCGACTGTATTTCCAACGGCAAAGACTATTACGACGGTGGTCCGCGGTACAACACCAATTACATACAATGCTGCGGGATAGGGACTGTTACCGACAGTCTGTCAGCCATCAAAAAGCACGTGTTTGAAGACAAGACAGTGACGATGGAGCATTTGCTTAAGGCATTGAAAACCAACTTCGAAAATGAAGAAGTCATGCGTTTACGTCTGTTCAACAAGACACCGTTTTTCGGCAACGATGATGATTATGCGGACGCCATTATGCAACGGGTATATGCATCATTGGTTGAGGCCATTGACGGCAAACCCAATACCAAAGGCAGCCGGTATCATTTGAATATGCTTTCCACCACCTGCCATCTGTATTTCGGTAAAATGCTCAATGCTTCCCCCAACGGCCGGTTTGCCGGAACACCCATTTCCGATGGAACATCACCGTCTCATGGCGCCGATCGTCATGGTCCGACGGCGGTGATCAAATCATTGGGAAAAATGGATCAATCGAAATCCGGCGGCACTCTGTTGAACCAGCGTTTTTTACCCAGCGTTCTTGAAGGTGAAGACGGTATCGAAAAACTGGCCCATTTGATTCGAAGCTATTTCAAACTCAGCGGCCATCATATTCAGTTCAATATTGTGGACTCCGAAACCCTGCGCAAAGCCCAGGCGGCGCCGGATGAATATCGTGATCTTCTGGTACGGGTGGCGGGATACAGTGACTATTTTGTCGATTTGGACGAGTATCATCAGGAAGAGATAATCGCACGAACAGAACATGAATCTTTCTGATCAGAGCAAGACAGAAGACAGAAATCAAAATCCAGAAAAATTGATTTTATCATGAATATTTTTAGATAAAATAGCCCCGTGAGAAACGTTTCCCCGGGGCTTCATTCTGAGTCCAAAAGTGATTGGAACATTAACAATTCTATTTCAACTTAGCGGTCATATCTTCGGCAGTTGCGACAACGTATTCAGATAAATCCCTTGCCTTCGGATTACGGGGATCGCTCCAATCATAAAAACCTTTGCCGCTGATAGCCCCGTGCTCGCCGTTTTTCACCATACGAATCAACGTGAGCGGCGGATACATGCGCGGGTCATTGGAGCTTTGGTACATTTCCAGTGCCACCCGCAGCATGGTGGGGGCGGTGACAAAATCGTGAAGTTTGAACGTTCCTTGCGGATGGCCCAGACTGGTGTTCAACCCGATGTCTCCGTCTTCTACTTTGATTTTTCCCTGTTCCAGCAGGCGCACCGCATCCAGCATTTGAGGGACCAACAGCCGATTAACCCAGAACCCGGGGATATTCGGTGCTAGAAACGGCGCTTTTTTCATGTCGAGTAGGGCATTGCGGGTAAACTCAACGGTTTCGGCGGTCGTTTTGGCACCGGGAATCACTTCTACCCCGGGCATCAGCGGTACCGGATTCATGCCATGGGTAACAATGGAGCGTTCGGGTCTGCCGCCGGCCTCGCCCATAATATCGATGTTCAAACTGCTGGTATTTGACCAGAAAAAGACATTTTCAGGAAGTTGGGGCAGTAATTTTGCCAGAACATCGCACTTGAGTTTCAGGTCCTCGAAAATGACTTCAAGGAAAACATCACAGGTTTTTGCTGCCTCCATGAATGAATGCTCATCCTGATAGGTATTGATAAGATTTACGGCCTTGTTCCCGAATTCCGGATCCTCGATTTTATACTTCTTTGCTGCTTTGCCGGCCAGGCTCTGACAGGTTTCTTTTGCTTTGGCCACCGATTCCGAATTGGAATCGAAGCAGTGCACCTCATGTCCGGTCATGGCACATTGTGTAATCCATCCGCATCCCATAACGCCCGTACCAATAATCGCAAATTTCATTTTGTCCTCCTGTTAGAGTAATTAAAGGTTATTAAGTTCTATCCATTTAACAATTGACTTATTGCATTGTCAATTTTTATGCGTTTTGTGATATCCAATTTTATTTGAAAACAGCATGTTTATTATTATCTGAATGTTCCGCTTTAGTTTCCGAGGCCTGTTCAAATTTGCCTGCATCCTGTTTATGGGCCTGTCGAATGCGTTGCAAAGCCGTAAAATTGGCAAGAATAGCAATCAGCCATATCACCACCTTAAGGGCGAGGACATGGATGATGGCTCCCAGTCCCAGCAAGACGATGCGTTCGGGTCGCTGCATGATGCCCAACTTTGAATCAAATCCCAGACTTTCCGCGCGAGCCCGGCAATAGCTGACCATTATTGAACCGCACAAGGCAAAAAAAGCAACAATCGATGTCTGGTAATCTTTTGTCAAGATAAAATGAGCGGCCACACCGAAAAACATGACAAATTCCGAATATCGATCTAGCACTGAATCAAACAGAGCGCCAAAACGGGTAGCCTTGCCGGCAGAGCGAGCTAAACTGCCATCCATCATATCGCATAAGCCGCCAAGCAATATTAATATCCCTCCCAAACGTAAATATCCCATAATGAAGACGACCGCAGCCAGGCAAGAGATAATTACGCCGGCAAGCGTGAAGGAATTTGGACTCAAGCCCCATTTTGTAAAGCGGTTGATCAGGGGGGTTACCATTTTAATAAAAACGTTTTGTATTCCTTCAGGAATTAAACGTAGGCGGGTGTTGGCCATTTGATAACCTTTTCCCCTTCTGGATCGCCTAGCCCGGACAAGCCGGAACAAATAAGCTCTCGCGCAAAGACGCCAAAATAGTTTGAATTGAGAAGCTAAAAATTATCTCCCGCTTTTAACAACTCGCAAAAAAACAATTTAGCGTAAATGCAAACGGTAGTATAGCATTGACAACAAATTGCCGATCAGAAATTTCTAAGCGCCTTCTTAGCACAATCCAAATATTGAATAAAGCTTTCAGTCAAAATTAGTTCATTTTTTATTGGTCTACAAATGAGAAGCTAAGACAATCTTGAGAGATGTAATTCCCGCTGACCTGCAAAGCGGCTAGATTTGCAGCGTAGGCACATGCATCCGAAATATTCAATTTTTTTAGAAATCGACCTATATTGTAAGCGGCAAAAAAGACGTCTCCTGCTCCTGTCGGGTCATCTACTTGTTGGACCGAATCTGCATTGTACCGAAACTCTCTGCCGGTGTTGTCTTTGACGTATCCTCCTTGCCTGCCTTGAGTGACGACAAACTCATCGATCTCATAGGTCAGCAAAAGATCATTAAGGTCTGTGTTTAACAAATTAAGGATGGACTCTATTTCAGGATTATTGGCTTTAACGATTCGGGCAGCTTTTAGTGCCTTCGGTAATTGATTTGAAACTCCGGAATAAACCTCAGTGTTTTCTAGACGTCGGGTGTATCCCTGCACATCTAGAAAGACAGGCAGATTCGTTTTTTCCAAGACGCTTATGCAACCTAAATCAATATCCAGAGGATGCAACGGTCCCAGATGGACAGAGCTTATATGCTCGAGTACCTTAATGATCTGACCGGCCTTTATCGATGAAGCTTTGAGCGGCATTTGTTGGCGGCGTTCATCTCCATTGAAAGTGTTTTTGAATTGCGTGGTATCTGATGTGGTTCCATTATGAATAATCAGCTTTTCTTGATTTAGCTTCGCAAGGATCTGTAAGTCCTGTTTGGCAACATTTGAAACTATCCGCGTTTTGATTCCGTGCCGCCGATACGTAATTCCCGAATAGGTTGTTACACCGCCAATTTTTAGCCGGCTTTTTAAACCATGAATATTTTTATCAATTGTTGTTGAACCAATTACTGCAATACCGTTTTTAAACCGGATAGACATTTATTTAGCCCTGGGATTTTAGCGCCAACGAATAATTTTTGTTGATAGATATATAAAATGAGTAATTCTTAATCAAACTAAATTAACATGTATTTCTTTTAAAGGTAAACTAATTCTGATAATTTAGATGAGGCGGTTAAAAATTTGGCTTTTTTCATATCTATCATTGAATATATTTATGTGAACCAGAAACCATAATGCCTGAGTTATCCAAACTATTGTGCCGACCACTTTCGATTAGACAAAAGACCATACAAAAACGCTTGGTCCTTTCTCCCATGGCCTTTATTGGCAATGTCGCGTTCCGGGAGCTGCTTGCAACTTATGGCGGCTATGGATTGCTGTTTACCGAGATGTGCAGTGCCAAACGAATCCCCCATGAAAACAGACATACATCGTCTTATTTTCGCTGGAGGGATGAAGAATGTGCGCATCTGGTATGCCAGATTTTTGGGGCCGATCCGGAAATCATGGCTGAGGCCGCCCGAAAGATAGAAAAAGAGGATTTCTTTGGGGTGGATATTAATTTTGGGTGTTCGGATGTTTCCATCTGCCGGCAAAATTGCGGTGCGGCTGTTTTAAACGATCCTGATTTGGCCAGCCGCATTGTGGCTGCGGTTCGAAAAGCGGTATCCATCCCCCTTTTTGTCAAGTTTCGCTTGGGCTGGGAAGATGATCCCCGTCCCTCAATTGATCTGGCGCAACGCTTTGAGAATGCCGGTGCGGATGCGCTGACATTCCATCCCAGAGTTGCACCCGATCGCCGAGCTCGTCCCGCCAAATGGGAATACATCAGACTGGTCAAACAGTCGGTCTCCATCCCGATTTTTGGCAATGGCGACGTGTTTGATCATAATGACTGCTTGCATTTGATGAAATCGACGGGTTGTGACGGTATTGCGATCGGACGAACAGCAATTGCAAGACCCTGGGTATTTGCTGAGTGGACAGAGGACCTTGTCGCGCAAAAAGATGTATTTTTTGAATCTGCAATTAAGTTGGCAACGTTTTTAGCAAAGCACTATGAACCGCCGAAAGCCATCAGACGCTTCAAGCGGTTTGCTTATTATTTTTCGGCGAATTTTAAATTTGGACACACCCTTTATACCCGGATCTTAAATGCCCCGGATATCCAAGCCGCCGAGAAAGTTCTTCATCAATTTTTCGAAACAACCCCGGAAGTGGTCCAAAGACCCAACATGAACTTTTTCAGATGAAACTTGATGGCTTTCTAAGAATTTTTCAAACTTAAGTTGTGCTTAAAATCTCCTCAACCCATTCCAGATTCAATTCTAGTAGCTTACCGCGATGGGGTCGACCGCTTTGCGGATCGCAAGCGATCAACTCATAGTATAGTTCGATAGCCTTATTGAATTGCTCTTGGGTGAATATTTCTTTGCCGGCATTGGGGCCGTCAGGTTTGGGATCAAATAGTCGCTTCGGCAATTTATCGTCTTTGATTGAAAAGCCTTCGCGACTGTTAAAAGCTCTGGCGATCATGGTACCCCGTTCACCGGCTTTCATCATCTCATACAGGCTTACATTCCAGCCTGTTACGGCCTTGACGCATTGAACCATTGTATCCAACTCCATCACCCCCCGAGGGGCGTACCCAAATACGCATAAACCCAGCGCATCCATTACCCGCCACAAGTTTTCGAGCTTCATGTAGTTTCTGACCTTCTCGGTCGTAACATTTGTAGGGTGCATGGATTTGTAAATACCCAAGGGCGCAACAGATTTTACTGAAAATGAATCATCATCGGCAAAGGCCGTATCGTGGGCGGCAGTCATGTGATCAGCCCCGTATGAGCTGACGGCAAACCCCATTCCTACGCCGACTTTTACTCGAGGATCGTGCAAGGAGAGTTCCTGACCTTTGACGGCGAGGTGAAACGCTCCGTCTGCAACCCCCCATTTTTGAGCCAAGCGAGCACTGCCTTGCGCCAATTGATCCCCAAACCCTTCTCTGTGAGCAATCATTTCCAAAAGTTGCAGCATCAGGTCGGCGTCCCCGAAACGCAATTCCAATCCGCCGGTATCTTCTTTCGTAATAATTCCTTCCTCGAAACACTCGCAGGCAAAGGCGATGGTCATCCCTGTGGAGATGGTATCCAGACAATAGCGGTTGCAGATTTCATTGCCTTTGGCAATGGCTTTCAGATTCAGAATATTTAAATTGGATCCCAAAGCGGCCAGCGTTTCGTATTCCGGGCCACCGTAACGGGAATCGATTCCATACTTCGGATCTTCCAGAGCGATTGACCGTTTACAGCGAATCGGGCAGGCATAGCAACCCTTTCTTTTTTTTAACAACACCTCATTGTATGTATCGCCGCTGATAACCGAGGGATCATCAAGCTTGCTGCGACGAAAATTATTTACGGGAAGCGCACCCCCGGATGAAAGGATTTCCGGAAAAGCAGTGGTGCCGTAAACGAATAAAGCTTCGCCCAGAGGGTTGTTTTTAAAGGTTTTGGTATACTCCTGCGTGGTTTGGCGCAAAAAACCAGGGTCCTGATACGTAATTTTTTGCGTGCCTAATGCGGCCACTGCGCGTAGATTTTTTGATCCCATGAGCGCGCCGAGACCACAGCGTCCATTGAAGTGGCCTAGGTTATTGGTTATGTTTGCAAAACGCACTTGGTTCATTCCGGCAAGTCCTGTTTGGGCCACCCGGATCTTTTTGCTGCCCATATCTTCTCGAATGATGTCCTCGACTTCACGGGCACCTAATTGCGAAAAATGCTCAGCATCTTTGATCTCAGCTTTACCTTCGGTTACCCAGAGATAGACGGGTTTTTCCGATTTTCCTTTAAATACCACCGCGTCAAATCCGGCCATTTTCAGTTCAGGCCCAAAAAACCCGGCTGCCTCAGATTCAGCCGCTGTTCCGGTGAGAGGCGATTTACCAACAGCAGTAAACCGGCAGGCGGCCGGCAAGGGTGCCCCGGTCATCACCCCAGGTGCTAAAATCAGAATATTTTCCGAAGAGAGCGGATCAATTCGCGCCGGAACCTCTTTTAATAAGTAATGATATCCAAATCCGCGGCCACCCAAATAAGATCTGTAAAAGGCTTCATCATTTTCTTCAATTTCAATTTTGCGATTACTCAGGTCGACATGTACAATCTTTCCCGTGTATCCATATGGCATAATAATGACCCCCTTCGTATTAATAAATATAAATTCCGCAGCTTATCGAAAAATACTGTATTCAAATCACATTTAAATCAAAATAACGAAAATTCTCATGGCACTTAGCATTAATGAAAGAACGACTCAAGTCTCATATTCATTTAAATATTTGTATACGAAATAAATTTCGATTTGAATATTCTGTTGACAAAAGATAAAAAATAATTTAATTGTTTGTATACTAATAAAAAAATAGTAATCAAAACCAAAAATCGTCACGGGGAGGATGCTATGACTCAATGGCATAAAACATCGTGTGCATTGTGTGCCCAGAACTGTGGACTTGAAGTTCAAATCGAAGACAACCGCATGGTTAAAGTCCGACCGGACAAGGCCAATCCGCGCAGTCAGGGCTATGCCTGCCGGAAAGGACTGAATGTGATTTATCATCAGCATCACGACGAGCGCCTGACCCATCCGCTCAAACGGGACGGCGACACATTTGAAAAAATTTCCTGGGATCAGGCCATTGAAGAAATTGCCGATAAATTGAATTCCATCCTGAACCAACACGGGCCGAAAGCGTTAGCTTATATGGGCGGCGGCGGCCAGGGTTGTCATTTTGAAGCCGGATTTGGTGTTCGCTTGATTCGGGCGCTGGGCTCTCAGTATCATTACAACGCCCTGGGCCAGGAACTCACCGGTTCTTACTGGGTCTGGGGTCGTGTGGTGGGGCGACAAAATCTAATTGTCGGGGCTGACCATCACAACACGGATATGCTTGTTGCCATCGGGTGGAACGGAATGATGAGCCATCAGATGCCGCAGGCAAGGAAATTTCTCACGCGATTTGCCAAGGATCCGGAAAAAACACTGGTCTGCATTGATCCGCGTTTATCGGAAACGGCTAAAATTGCCGACATCCACTTACCGATTCGCCCGGGCAGCGATGCCCTCTTAACCCGGGCAATGATTGCGATTATCCTTCAGGAGGACCTGCATAACAAGGAATATATCACCAATTATGTTAGCGGCTTTGACCGGATTAAACCCTGGTTCGCCGACTTTGACGCTCGCCGGGCAATTCAAGTTTGCAAGCTGGATTATGAAGAGGTCCGGAATCTTTGCCGCCTGATGGCCGAAAGCAAATGGTCGATGCATTATGATCTGGGCGTGATGATGAATCGCCACAGCACGGCTGCGACCTATTTACATGTACTTCTATTGGCTATTTGCGGGAGAATTTGCGTTCCCGGCGGCAATGTGATTCCCGGCGGTTTGATGCCGATTGCATCCCATTCCGACGAGCGTGATAAAAGAACCTGGCGTACGGTGACCACGGACTTTCCGGCCATCGCGGGTGTTTTTCCACCCAATGTCATGCCGGAAGAGATCCTAAGTGATCATCCCGAAAGATTACGGGCCGTGATTTGCGGCCAATCCAATCCGCTGCGTTCCTATGCCGATACCACCCAGTACGAAAGAGCGTTCAAGCATTTAGACTTGCTGGTTACCGCCGAACTGGCCATGACCGAAACCGCACGGCTTTCCCATTATGTGCTGCCCTCACGCTCGGCGTATGAATCCTGGGATGGTACCTTTTTCCCCTGGACCTATCCGGATATTTATTTTCAGATGCGTCGGCCAATCATAAAGCCCGCAGGCGAACCGCTTGAGGTCAGTCAAATTTATATGCGTCTGGCCGATCGTTTGGGGCTGATTCCTGATATCCCCGATGCCTTATTTGAAGCGGCCAAAGGTGATCGACTGAACTTCGGTATGGAATTGATGAACTTTGCCCAGTCCGAACCCAATGCCATGAAGGTCATGCCGTTTGTGCTGGCCAAAACCCTGGGGCAAGAGCTAGAATCCGCCAATTTGGCCGCCCTGTGGGGCCTTTTAATGACAGCACCCAAACAATTTCAGGAAAATGCCGCCCGTGCGGGATTTACTCCCGGTATGACGCTTGGCGAAGATATTTTCCGCAAATTGCTTGATCATCCGGAGGGGATCTGGGTCGGCCAGTTGGATCCGGAAATGCAAATGGAAAGAATACGCACCGAAGACGGTCGGATCAATGTCTTGATCCCCGAACTGGCCGACTGGGTCCAGAGTATTAACGCGGAAAAGGAGCAAGACGCATTAAAGGGTAATGAAACTTTCCCATTGGTGCTCTGCGCCGGTCTTCACATCGACACCAACGCCAACACTCTTATGCGCAACCCGGCCTGGAACAAAGACCGTCGGGCCTGTACCGTAGATATGCATCCAAAAGATGCCGCAGCCTTAAACCTCGAAGATGGAAAAATTGTTAAAGTTATCACCGAGGCGGGTGAGGTTAAAATTGAGCTGCAGGTGACCGAAAAAACAAAACCCGGATTTGTAACCATACCGCATGGATTCGGCCTGGAGTACAAGGGAAAAGTGTACGGTGCCAATGTCAACCGTCTGACCAAAAACACCCACCGGGATCCGCTGGCCGGTACCCCCTTGCATCGCTATGTGCCCTGCCGGGTGGAAGCTGCCTAAATTTTTACTCTCGTGAAGAACCCCGTATGCTCAGCAGCATAATAAACAGATTGTAAACACTACGCAAAAATGTGTTAATTTGTGTTTGAGTTTGCGAATGTGGAAGCGTAATCGCACGCATTTTTCCTTCCTCCTTTTTATTAACAGTTTCTTTTGTAAGAAAAGATAAACCAAAAAGTTAACCACAACCCGCCAAGATGACCGGAAAATGACTAAAATGTTATCAAGTTTTTCATCATATAGCCGATATTTTTAATATAATTTAACCATTAAGAATGGCAGTTTAATCTATAAATTCAGAGGTTTTAAGTAACTCCAATGAACAAATATTTTAAAAATGTCTCGCTTGTTTTTGTGTTCTCGTTATTCATCCCCGCCATTTGCTTGGCTGAAAATTTCAAAGTCACTCGCGTGTATGACGGAGACACCATCAATGTGGTTAAGGACGGCAAAGAGATTAAAGTCCGTCTGGCCGGCATCGACGCACCAGAAACCTCCAAGAAAACTCAAGCTAAGCAACCATTTAGCGGCTTGGCCACAAGATTCCTTGCCGAATTGGTATTGAATCAAAAGGTTGAAATCAAGACTTACGGCATCGACCGTTATGATAATACCCTCGGTGTTGTTTACATTGATGGGAAGAACATCAATCTTAAAATGATCAGAGTCGGGCTGGCTGAAGTTGCAAAAGGAGGCCTACCAGAGGATTTCAATCTGAAACCATACCAGTGGGAAGAGGCGGATGCTAAGAAAAATGGCCGGGGGATTTGGGCTTTGAAAGATAAATATGTGCCTCCGAGAGAGTGGAGGGAAATGCAGAGGCAATAGCTGAAATAGAAAAGATTTTGCGATTCGATCCGGGACTCACCGCCAATGTTCTAAGGTTGGTAATTCTGCTTATTTTGGCCTAGCCACTAAAGTTGGATCTTTGAAGCAAGCAATTATTGCGCTTGTAAAAAATCTATTAGGTTCGTGTTAAACGCCTCGGCCTGTTCGATATTGGAAAGATGAGCGGCGGAAGGCAGCACGACCAGTTTTGAGTTGGGGATGCGTTTGTGGATAGCTTGGGAGGCTTCCACCGGCGTTCCGGGGTCATCTTCACCAACCATGATCAGTGTGGGCAGTTTGATTTCTGAAAGCCGTTCGAGATAATTGAGACCCAAGATAGCTTGACTGCACCCAACGTATCCGGCCAGCGGTGTGACGAGCACTTGGTTGCGGATGAGTTCGACCTCAGGGGAATTCTGTTTGAGGTAGGGCAGGGTAAACCACCGTTCAAGGGTCTCTTCGACCAATGCTTGCATACCTTTGTCACGGGCTCTATTCATACGTTCTTCAAACAGCGGCCGCGCCTCTTCGGGTATGATAGGTGCCGTATCGCACAAGGCAAGGCTTTGCAGCCGATCGGCATAGTTCAGCGCCAGGCACTGGCCGATCATGCCGCCGATGGATAACCCGACGAAGTGAACGATATCTATTTTTAGGGCATCCATCAAACCCATCACATCAGCCGCCAACTGATCCAGCGTATAGGCGCCTGGGGTTGCATCACTGTTACCGTGGCCCCGCATGTCGTAACGCAAAACCCTAAATTGGGACTCTAAAACTTTCAGCTGAGGATTCCACATCACCATACTGCATCCCAGTGAATGGCTCAGGAGTACTACCGGAGCATCTTCTTTTCCAGAAAGTTCGCAGTTTATTTGGATGCCGTTGGATTCAATTTTCATTGGGACAATCCTTTTTTAACATTTTACTGTCTTGTTCAGTTTTGTTTTAGGTTTCTCTCATCCCTTATCTAGTATATTTTTTATACGATCGCGATATTCCTGACTTTCATTATCGGCGACGATCAGGTCGATTTTACTCGGCGATGATGCTCCGAGACCGATTTCGGCAGCCCGCGCAATCTGTTCCTGCTCAAAAATTTTTGAGTTCATGATTTGAGAGTTGCTGCCCAAATATTTTAATATCGCCACACCCACGGCATCAATGGCAACCCGATCCGTCGAAGCCAGAAAGACGTTTCCTTTTGCGCGATTACCCTTGGCCGGTCCGCCGTCGACAAAGGCATCAATCCCATCCAATACGATAAGATCAGGTTTAAAGGGTGCGTTTATTTCAGCAATCAACTTACGCTGATGAGGTGAACTATGGAGCTCACTCATGTAGCCATAGCCGTGTCTGCGTGTCGGAACAACGCCGACATGGTTTTTTAGCGACATGGTAAAGATTCCTCCATACTGATGGGTTTTTAAGCAACAGGTGGAAATAAGACATTCGGCCTCCATTATGGGTCGGGCGATTCGAAATCCGTTTTGCCAATGGCTGTCTTTGGGTTTGAATGCTACCCAATCTTTTCCCTCTAAATCGTCGAAATTGATGATTTGAACATCTAATTTTTCCATCAGGGGGATTATACCCTTAGTCTCCATTACCTCCCGGGTTGGCGGATAGCTTCGTTCTCCAAGGCTGACGGATTTAGCGCCCATCTTCCAAAGCTCTTCGACCAGAGCCACCAGCGTATCATTGTGAGTCGATCCGGGTGTTACATCGGCGGTATTAAAATTGGGTTTAATTAATACATCTTTGTTTTTTAAGGAGTTTTGGCCCAAAGCTTTTATGGAAAATGACACTCCAGTTTTGCGATCTTCGGTATTTACCAGTGCAACTTGACTTTTATCATTCGCCATTGCAAAACCTCCTTGCATACCAAACAATATGGCTCCACCAGCAGCACCGGAGTACTTCAAAAAATCTCTTCTGCTGATTGCGGTTACCAAACTTTGTTTTTCGGCGGTATTATTTTGCATTCAATTCTTTTGAGGTTCAATTATTTTTATGCGCTTTCTGATTTGAATTGAGCATTTTAGCCAGTATTCGAAATTCCAGATCGGTGCCGTCGTAGTCATAGGTTGCCTCTTCACCGAGCATAGGAATTATCTTCAGCGCGCCATTAAAAAAAGCAGAAGTAATGTTTTCAACTTCTTTGATGCTTAAATCTTTCCTGATGAAATATTTAGAATACACATTGGGGTATCCCAGGTTACGGGTAATTTTAAATAATCTTACTTGGGCGTTTGGATTGAGCAATTTCCGGAGTCTGTAGGCGGTATTGGCTGCATTCATGTCGAATGAATAAGGGTTTGCAGCCATCAAGGAAGAAAGCCTAAAACCCTGTCTTCCGGCACCGTCTATTGGTCCCGGAAGTTGATACTCGGTGTCATTCAGCAGTTTAAGGGGATGTCTGCCAAATTTATCTCTTTTGCCACGAATAAGTATGGCCGGGAAAATAAGGGCGGCTTTTTCTTGATATTTTTCAACCAGATGCACAAAATTATCTATAAATTCTTTTGATGTTAAGGGCGAATCAGAGGCAACGAATAGTGCATGTTTTTTATCTTTGGCAGCAGTGGTGGCAGCATATCCTTTAATCAAATTACCGGCTGCTGAATTATACTTTACTTTCCTTGGGATGATATTAAAACGTTGAATTAGGTCTTCAGAAATTGGGGTATTTTGATTGAGAATGCAGCATGGCTTTTCAAATTGCTCGATAAATTTTCCCAGCCGTTGTTCAAGGAGCATCTGATGCCCAATGATGACGATTTCACTGATTAGATTGCTTTCAAACAGCTTTTCAAGCGTATATTGGATTAATGGTTTGCGTATTTCCTCTCCATCCTTGATAAATTTAAATTCCCTGAGAGGTTTATAGCCGGTTTCAATGAATTTTTCCCCGTAATGCTCTGCAACGACTTTAGCGTATCGTTTTACCTCCCATTTGTTGTTGTACCCGGCCATCACGACTGCACTGACCATAGTGATACCGCTCCTCCACCCAAAAACCCCTTCACTCCTCAAAAGGTACTTGGGTTTTGCATACCCTTTCCTGGGTTGTCACATACGTGCCGTGATGAATTATCATGACACCTTTTTAAAATCAAGTGTGAATGGGACCCTGCGGATCAAATCAATGGTGACGTAACCGAATTATCCTCAATTTATATCGCTTTACTTCGTCCGCCAGAAGGGGCCGGTTTTTCCGATTTCTTTGAAAGTGGCAACCATTTCGCGGGCATAATCCCGGCTGCGTGACACCCAATCGGAATCCATTCGTCTGCAAAAATAATTTCCTGAAAAAAGTTTAACTAGGTCATCCAGCGGAATAATTCCTTCTTCGGTTGCCGGATCAAATCGAGCCCAATTTCGAATATGCTCTTCCGACCGGAAGAGATTCATGGTTGATCATGCAAAGGGAATATCTTCAAACCATTTCTTGAAGGGTACCGCAACATACCCCATCAATCCTTGCGGATCAGAATTCAAAACAACACCGTCACGAATTTCCACCACGATAGATTCACCACAATCCAAGCACGGTGCGTCGATTCGAACAGTTTTCCCACCAAACAGCCAGCAGACTGCCAGCGATTCAAAGCCTCATTGACCAAACCATTTTTGTTGGCCATCAATCGTAATACGATACTGTGTGGGCAGATTGTTAAATGGTGCAAAAGAGGCTATTAGGTCCGTATTGGGAAACAGCCATCCGGGGACTCCCGCTGCAAATAGGTCGTGCATGGCAATACGGCCTTGTTCCACAGATACACCAAGCTCGGTTGCTATCTCGGTATAGTGCGGCGCCCGGCCGGTTTCCACCATGCGTTTCATGATGATTTGAAAAACCTGATCTAATCTGCTTGCGTTGGTCATCTTTTCAGCTCCTTTTTGAATTGATCTCGAATTTTTATGAACTGCGTGAAAAAGGGTCGACAACTATGTTTTAGGGTTAATCGGTACTGCAAGACTCAAATAATTTTCCTTTTCTTCAAACATCAGCTTTTTGTCTACCATTATTTTCAAAAATGCAACGATTTTATCTTCGGGAAAAGACGGAAATTGGGTGCGAATTCTTTTCAGCGACCGGTGGTGCCGACAAAAAAGATAAATCAATCTCGATGTTCCCAGCAGCCGATGGGTCATTGGTTCGGCCTGAAAGCGTCTTTGACGGATAATGATAAAATCTCGTCCATCACGAAAGCTCAGTATTGGAGATGGAGGTGCTCCTTTTTGAAGTTCGTTATAAACCTTTTGCCAGACCTTAACCTTTTTTCTGACCGGCTGCCAGATTTTTTTTTGATAACCCATATTACCGCGACAGGCCTGGATCATAAACGGCATGGACTTGTAAGTATCTGGCGGAAACAAATAGCCCCAGTTTGGATGGTTATAGCGCGCTTTTATCCCATAGGTCGCGGGATTTTGCCAAACCGGACTTTCGAGACCCAGCCAGAAGTCTACCACTTTAAGGGGACGATACGGTGCGGCGAACTCTAAACTTTGCAGGGTTTCATTCACCTCCTGTTCATCGCTTCCAGGAAACTGCAAAATTAGATTTGAGATGTTGGCAATGCCCAGCGCTTCGCAGTTTTTCATGATTTCCAAATTTTGGATCGCCGTGGTTCCCTTATGCAGCATTTTTAACAAACTCGTGCTGAGGGCCTCAATGCCGACCTGCACCTCCTGCATACCTGCAGCGCGCATCACCTTTAATTCCGACAGTGGTGTAGTCGCCCGAATTTCAGAAAATAAGCGCAAATCTTTTTTGAGCGTTCCCAATTGTTCAAAAATCTCTCTGGATGTGTTTTTGGGCAATACATTATCCACGATAGCCACAGAAAGCGTCTTGTGTTTTGCTGTAAGGTAGTCGACTTCTGATACCACATGCGCAGGGTCTTTAGACCGGTAGCCTTTCCACTGCAGGTTGAGATTGCAAAACGCACACCCCGTCACTTTTCCTTCCTGCGAAGCAGGCTTCCACCAGCAGCCGCGGGAAATTTCGACCGGCAGGGTGGGGAAGAACGATTTTTGCGAATGAAAGGATTTGAGCAGTTTAAAATAATCGTCGTAGTCCGGAATCGGGAGACTGTCCAAGGACTCCATTTGAGAAAAGCGACAATGATCATTTTGCTCTGCAGTTGTATTCTGTGTGCAGACGCCCTGAATCGAGGGCAGGTTTTTTAGATTTTTAGAACGGCCCAAATAACGGATTAATTGACTTAAAGGAAGTTCGCCTTCTCCAATTATAACAACATCTGTCTCCGGAAAAAGATTTAAAAGAGACTGTGCCGCCTTTCCGGAGAAGGTGGAACCGCCGATAACTGTGATAAGTTTCGGATAGGTTTGTTTTATGGCTTTTATAAAATAAAGCGCTGAAGTCAGCTGACATAGTGAAACGGAGAATCCGGCGAGCTGAAATGAGCCCCAGTCGATACTGTCAATAAAATCAGTGGTGGTTTTCTTAACTGTTTCGGACAAGGCCTTCAGGCCTGTCTGTCTTAATCTTGATTTACGCTGCGTTTCCCTGATGAACAGTTTCTGGATTTGTTTCCGCCGGTGTGGATAGAGAAGAGAGGCATAAATGGATTCGGCCAACCAGGTTCGTTCGGATACATCATGATAAAGTTTGTATTCGATTTTTTCAGCGAGTTTTAGGTAATAATGATGGGCTTCGACATGTAGATCGGGAAACCGGGCCTTTAAATATGCCTTCAACGATCCGAGCTGAATCGACGGGCGGCTGTAAAGCGGCCAAGGGGTGGAAATGAGAGCAACCTTATTTATTGAACGATTCCGGTTTCTAATCATTCAGAAAACGTCCGTTTCTTGGAAAATTGTAATCCCGAACCTCGAAGCAAATCCGAATTTTCAAAATCTTATTCAATATCTTGATCTGCATTTATTTATATTATACATATATTCAATCCATTTCATTTTTCAATACCAAACACCAGATTGATCAATCGCCACCGTCTCTATATTTTATCGTCGAACCAGCGCGAAAGTTGAAAAACATGGCAGCAAAACCAAGTTTGAAAGTAAAGATTGGCGGAATTGAGCTTCAAAATCCCGTTATGACAGCCTCCGGCACATTCGGATATGCAAAGGAATTTGAAGAGCTCGTGGATCTCAATCGCCTGGGGGGGATTATCGTCAAGGGCTTATCTCTCAAACCCACACCGGGCAACCCGCCGCCTCGAATTGTTGAAACCCCCTGCGGTATGCTGAATGCCATCGGTCTTGAAAACGTGGGTATCGATGCATTTGTTGAGCAGAAACTTCCATTTTTGCAAACATTGCAACCGCCCATCTTTGTCAATATTTACGGCCAACAGGAAGAGGAATATGCTCAACTTGCGGAGCGGATAGATGCAATTGATTCCATATCGGGTGTGGAAGTAAATATCTCATGTCCCAATGTAAAAGCCGGCGGCATTGCATTTGGTGTTGATCCAGAGGCTGTTTTCAGCGTTGTTAAAGCGGTGCGGGAAAAGACCAGCAAACTTCTTCTGGTAAAGCTTTCTCCAAATGTCAGCGATATAACGGCAATTGCGCGGCGTGCAGAAGAGGGCGGAGCAGATGCGCTATCTTTGATTAACACCATTACAGGAATGGCCATTGACATTGAGACGCGTCGCCCCATGCTGGCCAATATCACCGGAGGGCTTTCGGGACCGGCGATAAAACCGGTTGCTTTACGGATGGTCTGGCAGGTTGCCGGGGCAGTAAAAATTCCCATAATCGGAATCGGGGGCATCATGAAAACCGAAGATGCGCTGGAGTTTTTGATCGCAGGGGCATCAGCAATTCAGGTGGGCACGGCCAATTTTATAAACCCAAGCACAACCATCGATATTATAGATGGTCTCGAAAAATTCCTGACCGAGAGAGGTATTCGGGAAATAACCGAACTTATCGGCACGCTGGAGGAATAATCGCAGCGTTTGCCTATTTCTGTGATTACATCTACTAATCTGTAATCTGAGGCATTTTGTGATATTTTATTATATCACAGGTTTGGGGAGGCGTGGTTTTTTGCCGATTATCTCAATATATAGCAAGTACCCTTAAAAGTCTGAAGTCTCAGGATAGGAGATAAAACGCTATGAAGGATCAGGCGAAAAATAAGAAGGGCATTTCTCTTTCCACCCAAATCCTCATTGGTTTAACGCTTGGACTTTTCGTCGGCTTATTTTTAGGAGAGAAAGCATCGGCGCTTGCTATTATTGGCAGGGCCTACATTGGTCTGATTCAGATGTCAATCCTACCATACATGGTGGTATCATTAATGCTCGGCATCGGCTCCTTGAGCTACGAGAAGGCAGGAAGGCTTGCTATCACGGGGGGCATCGTTCTGGTGGCGTCCTGGTTTCTGGCTTTTACTATTGTTTTCTTAATGCCCTTAGCCTTTCCTTCCATCAAGGGCGGCTCATTTTTCAGTACCAGCCTGGTTGAAGTCGCCAAGGTGGACTTTATCGACCTTTACATTCCAGTTAACCCGTTCAGCTCCATGGCTCGTACAGTAGTACCCGCGGCAGCAGTATTTAGTGTCGCCTTTGGTATCGCGCTCATCGGAGTTGAAAACAAACAGAGTTTGCTTGATTTATTGGCTGCCACATCAAAAACGCTCACTCGTATTGCGATGATGGTGGTAAAACTTACCCCCATTGGTGTTTTCGCCATCGCTGCAAATGCTGCCGGCACCATGACCATCGAAGAGTTCGGCCGGTTGCAAAGCTATATCATACCCTTTATTGTCGCGACCCTTTTTTTGACTTTTTGGATTCTTCCGGGGTTGGCAGCCGCACTAACACCGTTCAGTTACCGTGAAATCCTCAAATCTGCCCGTGATGCGCTGACCACCGGCTTCGTCACAGGCAACCTGTTCATTACGCTGCCCATGCTGGTGGAAAATGCTAGAAAGCTTTTTGAGGATCGTCGCATAAAAAATGATGACACCGATAGCTATGTTGAGGTGCTGGTTCCGACATCTTTCAATTTCCCTAACATCGGCAAACTACTGACGTTGCTCTTTGTCCTATTTGCCGGCTGGTTTGTCGGCAAAAATATTGCGCTTGGAGACTATCCTGGCTTCGCAGTGTTGGGACTCTTTACTCTGTTTGGCGGTGTGGATTTAGCCCTGCCTTTCCTGTTGGACCAGATGCAGATTCCTTCAGACATGTATCAGCTCTATGTTGTTACGGGAGTCCTCAACAGCTGGTTTGCGACACTTCTTGCAGTCATGAACCTATTTGCATTCACCTTGGTGGCTGCATGCGCAGCAACTGGGAAAGTGAGAATCAATTGGTCACGCATTTTCAGCTTTGCGATAATTACGTTGGTGATTTTTGCCGCTAGCATCCTGGGAACGCGTTTGATGCTGTCTGCGATGGTAAGCAAGGAAGACCTTACACGGCGCACCCTGATGCAAGCAGAGATTAAAGAACCAAAAAAGGCCGATATCAAAGAGATCGGCATAAAGGAGACGATAGGACCAAAAAATCCGCTTAAATCCATAATCAAACGCGGCAAGCTGCGAGTAGGTTATCACCCTGAGAACTTGCCATTTTCTTTTGTTAACGACAACGGCGACCTGGTCGGTTTTGATGTAGAGCTAATGCATGTGCTAGCACGAGCGCTAAAAGTAGAGATAGAGTTTATCGAGTGGACGTACGAAACGCTATTTAAAGACCTCAATCAGGGCAAATTTGATATAGCGATTGGTGGATTGATTGTTAATCCAGAGCGGCTCGCCAAGGCCAATTTCTCGAATCCTTACATGAATATGACCACAGCCATGGTGGTAGAAGACTACAAGCGTAATGAATTTAAAAGCTGGCGTT
>Ga0209536_100003365_pt1 | contig 25739 bp, 24 predicted proteins | sample DeeMarSeWOR28_12_FD_187461 | JGI IMG/M metagenome (GOLD analysis project Ga0209536, IMG submission 187461) | Marine sediment microbial communities from White Oak River estuary, North Carolina - WOR-2-8_12 (SPAdes) (version 2) | ecosystem: Environmental > Aquatic > Marine > Intertidal zone >...
CTTTGATGCCTTTGAGGATATTTTGGGTTTTCTCGCACCCGCGGATCTCAACTTTAGCCTCGCCCAGTCGATTTTTAACCTTGGGCAGGAATTCCGCGGCTATAGAATCGTCAACCAGCAGGGTTTCAATCGCATTGCAGACCGAGGGCCGGCTGGTCTTGGCGTTATAAACGATCTCAACCGCCATTTTCTGGTCGGCGGTCTTTTCCACATAGGCGTGGCAGTTGCCTTCTCCGGTTTCGATGGTTGGCACCTGGGCCTTTTGAACCACAGTCTGGATCAGATTCCTTCCTCCGCGGGGGATAAGGATATCTACATATTCCCGCGCTTTCATCAATTCCTCAGCCGTTTTCCGGTTGGTATCTTGGATAAGCTGAATGCTTCCTTGGGGAATTCCCGCAGCATAAGCGGCATCCGAAATGGTTTTAGCGATCTCGATGTTTGATTGGATGGCGTCAGATCCACCGCGCAGAATCGTTGCATTTCCCGCTTTCATGCAGAGAGCAGCGGAATCAACGGTGACATTTGGCCGGGCCTCATAGATAATGCCGATGACACCGAGCGGAACCCGCACTTTTTTGATCTTGAGGCCATTTGGCCGTTTCCATTCGGAGATCACTTCGCCCACCGGATCGGGGAGGGATTTGACCACATTCAGCCCCTCGATCATACCCTCAATTCTTTTACCATCTAGGGAGAGGCGATCAAGCAGGGCCCGGGATAATTCTTTCTTTTCCCCGGCTTCGAGATCGATCGAATTAGCGTCGATAATGACCTTAGCATTCTGAGCCAGAGCATCTGCCATGCGGTCCAAAGCTTCGTTTTTAACCTTCGTTGAGGTTAGAGCGAGCTTATGCGCGGCTTCCTTTGCAATTTTGCCTTTTTGGGCTACTTCGGAGGCGTTCATATGGGCTAATTATAACATAAAGAATTTTGAGAAAAAGTGAAATTTCGGTGAAAAAGTGACGATATATATATAGAAGGGAACCATACCTTTGTTCACCTTCACCAAACCAAAGAAAAAGGGCCTGCCTGTTGGCCCTTTTTTCTTTTATATAATACCTGCCTTTTACCCCAATTTTGCCCGGTGTTTATTAAAATGAGTGAAATTTATCAATAAAATAAAAGATAATGGAGTAGATGATTGAATAAGTTTCACATGGTCAAAAGGAGAAAAATGTAAATGAAGGGAACATTATCTTATCGTGTGCGGCTCATGAGAAAACCAGCTAATAGCGGATATAGTCTTGAAACGATATGGAAGACGCCGAAAGGAAGAGATATGAGAGCGATAGATATTGAGGAGCGCATTAGAAATTTAGGAGCGAGAGAGCTCGATAAAGAAGGGTTGGAAGAATTGGGGCGCCGCGTTGATTTTGTAAGAGATGTATCTGAGCGAGGGCTCAAAAATCCGCTCTCAATTCTGGGGGAAGTCCATGAAGCTGTTTCTATAGAAGGCAAACAAGTAGAAGTTGTTTTGGTAGACCTTGCGAAATTGGGGGAGCTGGTGGTCGGAGGATTAACCGGCCGATTAAGCGAACAGAGCTTAGGCGCGAGTGCCAGAGGGGGAGCTTGTTTATTGACCCGTAAAGATACGATTAAAGTATTAGCGCATTTAAGGGATTTGAATATAGGGGTATCTCTGGTTAAATCTGCGGACCATGAATTAAGAGGTGTTATTATTGAATTAATAGGTAATTCTGATTTCTGGATGAAGAACGACAAAATACGTTTAGATGATGGTATCGAAGCGTATTTTGAGGCCACCGGCCAGAATGCTAATACGGTAGCCTATAAATTGTCGTTGATCGAATTTGGTTTTCTTTCCAGTGAAGCAAGACTGGTTCTCGTCAGACCCAAGCAAGCATAAAAACTACAGAATAACCAAATTATCCCGATGCACCGCTTCGCCGACGCCTTTTTTGCCGATCATCTTGGATAGGTCTTCTGAAGAATGATCCACTAAACCGCGGGCCAGCTCTTTCTCATTTTCATCCGTGATCGAAACCAATGCCCCGGGTTTAAATTTTCCTTTAATAATTTTGATCCCTACCGGCAGTAGACTGGTTTTCTTCTTTAAGAGGGCAGATTCTGCGCCGGAATCAATGATTATTATTCCCTCGGCCTTGTGACCATGTGCCAGCCAGCGCTTGCGGCTTTCCAGCTTGGAAGCTTTTGGAATAAAGATCGTGCCGACTTTTTCGCCCGCCAGGACCTTTTTGATAAGCCCTTTTGTGCGGCTGTGAATGATCGCCATATAGATTCCTGCATCACTGCAGACTTTGGCGGCCTGGATCTTGGTGATCATCCCGCCGGTCCCGAGTTGTGTGGAAGGATGCCCGGCGGCATCTTCGACATCTTTGGTGATCTCATTTATTTCATTGGCTAAATAGGGGATGCCTTCCTCATTTTTCATGTAGAAACCATCGACATCGGTTAAAAGGATCAGCATATCAGCACCGACCATGCTGGCAGTCAGCGCGGCCAGATTGTCATTGTCGCCGATCTTGATCTCATCGATCGCCACCGTATCGTTCTCATTTACGATGGGAACAACGCCTTCGGCGAACAGAGTTGAAATAGTGTGGCGGGCGTTGAGGTAGCGCTCGCGGTCGGCGATCGCGTCCCGGGTCAGGAGGATCTGTGCGACCGGGATATCGTAATCCTCAAAGGCCTTTTCATATTGCCGCATTAAGCGGGACTGGCCGACGGCGGCGGCGGCTTGTTTTTCTGGAATAGTTTTAGGTTTTCCTAGTCCGAGCCGCTCCGCGCCGCAAACAATTGATCCGGAGGTTACAATAATAACCTTTTTTTCCTTTTTAATGAGTTCCGCAACTTCGGAAACAATAAGCTCGAGGTTTGAGTGATCTAATTTTCCCTGGGGATCCGTTAGAGAGGAGCTTCCTACCTTGATTACAATGGTTTCAAAGGCTTTTTTAGCCATATTTATGCCGGTTGAACGCTTATTTTTTTCCCGGGCTCAAAAACAACCGTGCCCGATGCCTTGGCAAAAAGGGTAAAATCATTCCCCACGCCCACATTTCTTCCCGGATAAAACTTCGATCCGCGCTGGCGGATAATGATCGAGCCGGCATTGATCTTCTGTCCGCCGTAGACCTTAACGCCTAAGCGCTGGCCGACTGAGTCTCTTCCGTTCTTAGATGCGCCGCCTGCCTTCTTATGAGCCATGTTTTACCTCCTGGATCTCAACCCGGGTGTAATTCTGCCGGTGTCCGATGGTGCGATGATAATTGGTCTTATTTTTGTACTTAAAAGAGGTAACTTTTTTATCTTTATTATTGCCGAGGACCTTGGCCGCGACCTTTACCCCTTTAACATAAGGAGTGCCGATCTCAACCTTGCCGTCATCCGCGAAGAATAAGACTTTATCAAAAGTAACGCTGCGTTTGGCATCGAGGAGCTCGACATCAACCACATCGCCTTTTTTGACTTTCAGCTGTTTTCCGCCGGTTTCGATAATCGCGTACATAACCTGGTAATTATACCAGAAAAGCCTCGAGGATTTCAATACCCGGGGGGAGGGTCTGGTTAAGCTTATCCATCACTTCCTGGGGTTTGACGTGCCCTTCGACCTGCAGCACTGCTTCTTCTCCCGGCGAGCTCTGGCCGACTTTGAGGGCCTGGCCCCAGGAAACCCGCATGTGGGGGTTAAAACCCTGGGAGTAGATCATGGGGATCTCGGCGCGGCGGAGGGCACGGTGAAATACCCGCATCAGATCGCGATGCGAGATATATTTTACTTCTTCGCCTTTTGTGTATTTAATCCTGACGCGCTTCACGCAGCAAAATCTCCTTTGGAATGCCGATATCGATAAAATCCCAGGGTAAAAGTTCATCTTTTTCCCGTTTCCGCAGGTATTCGTTCGGGTCAATTCCACATTCAGCAAAAGCCTTTTGCCAGATGTCGAATTTTAAATGCTCAGACCAGGCGTCGAGCCGCGCCCCCAGTTCAAGCGCCTTCTCTATTACTTTGGAAAGCTTCTGATCGCCCCGGGCGAAGATACCTTCGAGAAAACTGGCCTCGGCCTGATGCCAACGGACCTTAATACCTTTGGTTTTCAGATTATTTTTAATAAATCTTTGCTTTTCAAGGGTTTCTTCGACCGAGACCTGCTTTTCCCATTGGAGCGGCGTCTGCGGTTTGGGAATAAAAGTGGCGAGATTAACGGTTACCCGCGCGCGGCGGCTATGAGATTTTCCGATCGCGAGTATTTTCCGCGCGAGATCGCAGATGCCCTGGAGGTCTTCTTCGGTCTCGGTCGGCAGTCCGAGCATAAAATAAAGCTTGATCGATTCGATGCCGGAGCAAAAAGCGGCTTTTATCCCATCCATGATATGCTCTTCGCTCATGTTTTTACCGATCACGTCCCGCAGACGCTGGGTCCCGGCTTCGGGGGCAATGGTGACCCCGGAGGGTCGGACCCGCGAGATGTCCTTTGCAAGACCGATCGAAAATGTGTTTGTGCGCATGGAAGGCAAGCTGATGTTAATGCGTTTGCCCGCGTATTTGCCGGCCAGGTCTTTGGCCAGCTTATCGATCTGGCTGTAGTCGGAAGTGGAAAGGGAGATCAATGAAATCTCTTCGTAGCCGGTGTTTCTAATTAATTCATCGGCGATCTGCTTGACCTTATCCATCTTCTTTTCGCGCACCGGCCGGTAGGTCCAGCCCGCCTGGCAGAACTTGCAGCCCCATTTGCACCCGCGCATGATCTCGACCACCGCGCGGTCATGCACCGCTTCGATAAATGGAATAATGGGCTTAGTTGGATAGGGAAGATTATTAAAATCTTTTTCGTATTGCTTTTTTACTTTGTTATGCAGAATTGGGACATAAATGCCTGGCATTTTAGATAATTTTTCTAAGATTTCGGGACGAGGGACGGGGGACGAGGGTCGAATTGTGCTGAGAATTTCCACAAGCAATGTTTCGGCTTCGCCGATGACGAAAAAGTCGAAGAATTCCTCGATTGGGGTTGGGTTGAAAACACAGGGCCCTCCGCCCATGACCAGCGGATCCTTGTCGGTACGTTCGCTGCTCCGCAGGGGAATGCCGCCGAGCTTTAAAAGATTCAGAATATTGGTGTAGGTAAGCTCGTGTCCAAGGCTTATGCCGATCAGATCGAAATCCTTTAAGGGTTTACGGGATTCGAGAGAGAAAAGCGGGACTGATTCCTGGATCAAAAGATCTTCCATGTCCGGCCAGGGGGAAAAGACGCGCTCGGCTAAAGCGTTTTGCTGCTGATTGATAATATGATAGAGGATCTGAATGCCGAGGTTCGACATGCCGATCTCGTAGGTGTCGGGGTAGGCCAGGGCGACCTTGATCGCCGTTTTATCCCAGTCCTTGTGGACGGCATTCAGCTCGCTTCCTATGTAGCGCGCGGGCTTGCGGACATTGGGCAGGATCTTATCTTCGATGATTTTTTTCACAATTGCATTATAACATAACTATTGTTATAATCCGCAGCAGAGGTAAAGATGAGAAAAGTATTGCCGATTTTCTTCGTTCTATGTATGCTATCCGGTCTTGCGGCGGCGCAGTCGGAGCCCGCTACTTACGGGAAACTCAGTGTTTATTCGGATGTGCCGGGCGCGGACATCTATGTGGATGCCAAGTTCGTAGGGCAGGACCGGGCGGCGATCACCAATATCCCCACCGGCAAGCATTACGTGAGAGTGGTCAGCGGCGAAGAAACCATCCAAAGCGGGATCGTGCGGGTAGTGGAAGGAGAAGAGACGATCATTGTGGCAAAGCCCAAGGCCGCCCGGCTCGAATCGCACCAGAGAAGGCCGAATTATGTTCTTTTCTTCGGCGGGATGACCGATCTTCAATACCGGGCCACGGCCGGCGGGGTAACTCAAACTTATGATTACAAGCCGCAGTACGGTTACGGCGCGGAGATCGAATTTAATATCTCTGAGCTTGATCTTCGCATTGACCTCGGATTTATCCAGAATTACCCGGCGCCGATAGACATTCCCTCCACGAGCGAGGTCAGCATGGCGATCTCCTCGCCTTATATCAATATTTCCAAGAATATATTGAGCATGACCCAGCTGAAGATAAACATTGGCGGAGGTCTCAACCACGCGATTTATTCTCCGGGGTTGGGGACCCGGATATGGGTAGCCAGCCAGGTGGGCTACCAATTTTTTATTGAGGCGGTGCGCTCAAGCGGCGAAAACCAGATCTATACGGCGCGCCTGGGATACGCGACTTATAACGGGAACACCGATTTTCCGAGCGATATCAGCGCGGTGGGAATGTATTTTCGGGGCGGGGTCGGATACCAGCTGTAGCTATTTGGCCACCAGATTGACCATCTTTTTGGGAACGTAGATCTCTTTTACGATATTTTTTCCGGCGGTGAAGGTTTGCACTTTTTCCGAAGCTTTGGCCGCGGCGAGGATTTCTTCTTTTGCGGCAGCGGTCGGAACTTTTATCGTATCTCTTAGTTTTCCATTGACCTGGACCGGGATGGTCATTTCATCTTCCACGATCATATTCGGATCATATTTTGGCCAGGGCTCTCTATGCACGCTGTCTTTATTTCCAAGTTTACTCCAGAGTTCCTCGGCTAGGTGAGGAGCAAAAGGGGCAAGCATCCTGACCAAATTATGAATTACCAAACCAGAATGATGAATTTCGGTTTTATCTATTTTATTGATACTATTTACGAGTTCCATAAGACGGGCGATGGCGGTATTGAAAGAGAATCTCTCCAGGTCATCGGTCACGGCCTTAATAGTTTGATGCATCTTCTTGATTACTTGTGAATTCGAATTTTCTTCCTCATTCTGATTTCTTAATTGGTTTTTCTCATTTACCAGCCGCCATACGCGATTTAAGAAACGATAGGATCCTTCAACGCCCTTATCCGACCACTCGAGTTCCCGCTCGGGCGGAGAAGCGAAAAGGATAAAGAGCCGGGCGGTATCGGCGCCGTACTTTTCAATAATATGGTCGGGATCAACAACGTTCCCTTTCGACTTGCTCATCTTGGCGCCGTCTTTAACCACCATGCCTTGGGTTAACAAATTGGTAAAAGGTTCATCCGTCGGCACCAGTTTTAGGTCGTGAAGAACCTTGGCAAAGAAACGTGAATAGAGCAGATGCAAAATGGCGTGTTCGATCCCTCCAATATACTGATCGACCGGCATATAGCGGTCAATTTTATCTTTGGCAAAAGCCTGTTTGCTGTTCCGGGCATCGCAGTAGCGGTAGAAATACCAGGATGAACAAATGAAAGTATCCATGGTGTCGGTCTCTCTTTTGGCCTTGGCTTTGCACTTTGGACATGTGACCTCTACAAATTCTTTGACCTGAGCGAGAGGGGAAGTGCCTTTGCCGGTGAATTTAACGTTTTTAGGGAGCTTTACTGGTAGATTTTTCTCCGGAACCGGAACGATCCCGCATTTTTCGCAGTGGATGATGGGGATCGGCGCGCCCCAGTAGCGCTGCCGGGAGATCAGCCAGTCGCGGAGCTTATAATTTGTCTTCCATTTGCCAACCTTTTTGCTTTCCAGCCAGTCGCCAATGTTTTTCAATCCAGCAGGAGATGGCTGGCCGTTGAACTGGGCGGAATTGACCATAGTGCCCTCTTCAACGAAAGCCTTGTTATCGGAAACCTGCGACTGAACGTCGCGGTTTCCATCCTTAATTACTACCTTGATTGGAAGGTTATTTTTCTTGGCGAACTCAAAATCGCGCTGGTCGTGGGCGGGGACGGCCATGACGGCGCCGGTCCCATATTCCATCAGGACGTAATCGGAAGTCCAGATGGGAATTTCTTCATTGTTGGCCGGATTGATTGCATAAGCGCCGGTAAAAACCCCTTCTTTTCCCGAACTCTCTTCCCGCTCATGTAGAGTTTCATGCTTTACTTTTTCCTTGAAGGCTTTGATTTCCTTTTCATATTTGGTGCCTTTGGTTAATTCATCAATAAGCGGATGTTCTGGCGCCAAAACCATGTAGGTAACACCAAAGAGAGTGTCGGGCCTTGTTGTATAAATAATAAATTCATTGTTTTTAATTTTTAATTTTTCATTTTTGATTTTAAAGGTGATTTCTACACCTTTGGATTTCCCGATCCAGTTCCTCTGCATTATCTTGACCGGCTCCGGCCAGCCTTTTAATTTTTCGATGTCCTGGAGGAGCCTTTCGGAATAGTCGGTAATCTTCAAGAACCATTGTTCGATCGCTTTTTCTTCGACCGGGGTGGCGCAGCGCCAGCACTTATCGTCTTTGGCCTGTTCGTTCGCTAAAACGGTATGGCAATTGGGGCACCAATTGACCTTGGCGTTCTTGCGGTAGGCGAGGCCTTTTTCAAGGAATTTTAAAAAGAGCCATTGCGTCCATTTATAATAGTCTTCCTTGCAGGTCGTGACTTCGCGCGTCCAGTCGTAGCTGATTCCCATTCTTTTGAGCTGTTTAGTCATCCGCTCGATACATTTGGCGGTCCAATCGTCCGGATGGCTGTTATGCTTGATCGCCGCGTTCTCGGCCGGCATGCCAAAGGCGTCCCAGCCGATGGGCTGGAGGACCTCGAAGCCGTTCATGCGCTTGAAGCGGGCGATCACATCGCCGATGGCGTAATTTCGAACGTGGCCCATGTGAAGATTGCCCGAAGGGTAGGGGAACATCACCAGATTGTAAAACTTTTTCTTCTTGGAGGTATCAGAAGTTTCGTACAGCTTGGCCTTTTCCCATGACGCTTGCCATTTAGGTTCGATCTCTCCTGGCAGGTAGTCCATTATTTTTTCTTGCCCCGGGGCTTTCTCTTCTTGGGGGCGGGTTTTTCCGCTTTGGGTTCTTCAACTTTTGGTTTCAATTCTTTAGCTTTGGCAGTCTCACCCGTTTTTTCAAAAACGATCTTATCATCTCTAACGTCCGCCCTGATTTTATCGCCGGGCTTGAATTTCCCTTCGATAATTTCGTTCGAAAGCGAATTCTCGATCAGGCGCTGCACCGCGCGGCGCAGGGGCCGGGCGCCGAATTTGGGCTCATATCCCTCCTTGACGATGATTGCTTTGGCTTCTTCAGTGATCTCGAGCTGCATTTCCTGGCGCCTGACCTGTTTTTGAACATCCGCAAGGATAAGGCCGGCAATCTCTTTTAGTTCGACATCGGTCAGCGGATGAAAAACGATCGTTTCATCCACGCGATTTAAAAACTCCGGCCGGAACTCCTTTTTCATCGCGTCCAAAACGGTATCTTTAATCTTGTCATAGGTTGCCTCGCGGTCTTCCCGGGCCATGAATCCGATAGCTCCCTGCTCGACGATCATTTTCTGCCCGATATTTGACGTCATAATGATAATTGTATTCTTAAAATCGACCGCGCGCCCTTTGGAGTCGGTCAACTTCCCGTCTTCTAAGATCTGCAGGAAGATGTTAAAGACGTCCGGATGGGCTTTTTCAACTTCGTCGAATAAAATGACCGAATAGGGTTTTCTTCTGACCGCTTCGGTGAGCTTCCCGCCTTCTTCATAGCCGACGTAGCCGGGCGGAGCGCCAATTAATCTGGAAACAGTGTGCTTTTCCATAAACTCAGACATGTCCATGCGGATCAGGGCGTCCTGGGTGCCAAAAAGGAATTCAGCCAGCCTTCTGGCGACCTCTGTTTTACCTACGCCGGTGGGGCCGGCAAAGATAAATGACCCGACCGGGCGCTCAGGCGGCTTGAGGCCAGCGCGCCCGCGGCGGATCGCCTGGGAGATCGCCCTTATCGCATCGTCTTGACCGATAATGCGTTTGTGCAGCTCTTCTTCCATGCGGGTGAGCTTTTCAGATTCGGCGGCGGTAAGCTTGACCACCGGGATCCCGGTCCAGTCGGAGACGATTTCCGAGATATCATCTTCGGTGACCATGGCCTCGCCGGTCTCAACTTCGGCTTTGTGCGAATCTTCAAGCGCCTTTAGTTTTTTCTTGGCCTCAGATATTTTGTCCCTTAATTTTGCGGCTGCTTCGTATTTTTGCGAGGCGAGGAGGGCGTTCTTTTCTCTTTCTTCTTTTTCGATCGCCCGGCGCAGGGCCTGGATATTCTTTACCGGCGAGAGCAGCCGCAGCCGGACCTTGGCGGCGGCTTCGTCCATAACATCGATGGCCTTGTCCGGCAGGAACCGGTCTGAAATATAGCGATCGGCGAGCGAGGCGGCGGCGATCAGGGCCGCGTCCGGGATTTTAATTTTGTGGTGGTCTTCGTAGCGGTCGCGGATCCCTTTTAATATATCGATTGTCAGATCGACCGACGGCTCATGCACCATTACCGGCTGGAATCTGCGCTCGAGCGCGGAATCTTTTTCGATATGCTTGCGGTATTCGTCAATGGTTGTGGCACCGATGACCTGCAACTCACCACGGGCGAGGGCAGGTTTGAGCATGTTCCCGGCATCGATTGCGCCTTCGGCTCCGCCGGCGCCGACTAAAGTGTGGAGTTCGTCGATAAACAGAATAATCTTTCGCTTCTTTGCGAGGATCTCTTCAAGCATCTTCTTGACCCGGGCCTCAAACTCGCCGCGGTATTTTGTCCCGGCGACCATGCCGCCCAGATCGAGCGCAATCAATTGTTTATCTCTTAGAACGTCCGGCACTTCACCTTTGACAATGCGCTCGGCCAGCCCTTCGACGATCGCGGTTTTTCCAACGCCGGGATCCCCCAGGAGGGCCGGGTTGTTTTTTGTCCGGCGGGATAGAATGCGGATCACGCGGTCGGTTTCTTTCTGCCGGTTAATGACCGGATCGAGCTTCCCTTCCTTGGCCATGGCAGTTAAGTCTCGGCCAAAAGAAGAAAGGGCCGGTTTCTGCTTTTTGGGCGGGGCGCCGATCCCCAGGCCCGGGAAGCCGAACATGGCATCGGGCCTTTCGAATTCTTCGGGCGGGATCTCTCCGCCGGGGAATTCATCCTCGGGCGGGCCCGCTTCGGAGCCAAAACCTTTTTCGGCTTCGGCGATAATTTCCCGGGCAACCTTATCGAAGGTAATTTTTCTTTTGTGCAGGGCCTGCGCGGCAATGCTTTCCCCTTCGCGGATTATCCCGAGCAGGATATGCTCCGGCCCGACATAATTGAATCCGAGCTCGCGGGCCGCATTGTAGGCCAGCTCAAGGACTTTTTTGGCGCGGGGGGAGAGGACGATCTTGTCGGGCGAACCTTCACCGCGCCCGATCATGGATTCAACGTCTGAAAAAAGATTGACCAGATCAACCTTAATATTCTGCAGGACTTTATAGGCCATGCCTTCCTGCTTGATAAGCCCTAAAAGCAGATGCTCGGTGCGCACATGGTCGTGGCCCAATCGTTTGGCTTCTTCGCTTCCGAGCTGCAGGACCCTTTGCGCTTCGTCGGAGAAATAATCGTAGAAGCGCTCGGTGGGCCGGCGTTTAAAAAGAGAGGCAAAGATATCGGGGAACTCAAAGAAGCCCGGGAAACCAAGCTCTTCAAAACCTCCGGAGCCTCCCGGCATGACCCCTTCTTCAAGGGCGCATTGCTCGCAGAGGTGCTTGGTGGTTTTCTTCCCATTTACGATCTTCGTAATATGGATATGGGCTTCTTTCTTTTTACATTTGTCGCAGATCATAACCTGTCCATTATAAAAGATTGAGTACCGCTAATCAAGGGGATGCTCCGGGTGAAATTTTTGGCGCTATGTGCCGATATTGATATGTATGGGAACACGTATATTTCCAGAAGGAAAAGGAATAAAGCCCTTCGTCCATGAATGGATGGTGAAAACGGCGAAGCGAACGCGGCCGGTGCCGTATCCTGATCTAAGGTTCGATCATTTTAAGCCGTCCGACCGCAAGGTAATGCACTGGGCCCCTTACCAAATGGATGTGCAAAGGATAGCTTCGATTGCCGGACAGGTAAAATCCCCCGGTCGCGAGTTGCCAGTTGTCCTGGATATCGGAGCGGCGACCGGTCTATTATCTTATCTTGTAGCGCGCACGGATAGAGCGGCGGTAATGGGAATTGATCCGTACGAGCCTTATATGACAAAGCCTGCTTACCGCCGTCGAAATCTCCGGTTTTATCACGCGGGAGTGGAGTGGTCGATCGCCAACTTGAAGGGCGAAATTGACCTGGCGGTGTGGTCGTGGCCGCTCACCGGGCTTAAGCCTTTTGAGCGGCTACAGGCGCTGGATCCCCGGGCAGTATTGATGATATTTGATATACGGGACTGGCGGATCGGGATCGGGATGAGCGAATGGATTCGATATATGTATTCGGGAAATTTTGATAAATTCGAAGGGTTTAGAAAGGCGCTGATGTGGCAAGGGATAAGTTACCTGGAACTTGCGGCGGGGAATAATGCGTGTCATTTTCCGCGCTACAATAATTTTGTCTTGTATGTTAATGAGAGACTTAACACTGAAATCAAGGAACCCCAAGAGCAGGTTAACGGCGGAGAATATCGATGGATAACCGAGGCCCGGGAAAAAAATCCTAATTTCCCAGAGCCCACGCCGGTTAAACTTATTGATAACGGCTATGTTTTGTGTCCGGAAGGAGAGTGGATCTAGAATCCTGGGTCAAACATATTATCCGACAAACCAGTATTCAATTTAATATTTTCGCCTTTTAATTTGATCCCAATGCCGACCAGCAAGTTGCTTGTGAGTTCGATCGCGGCGTTGCCGTGGAAGCCGGTCGGGACCCAGGCCCCGTCCATCTTTTCATAATCAATATATATCGTCCCCGAAAGACGATCGTTAACGATAGCTATGTCCATCGAGCGGATGAGGTATTCTTTAGGGTCAATATGGAAAACAACTTTCCTCACATTTTTTAATACGCCCGGCTTGGGGATCCCTTCGATCGCAATATTTTCTTGGCCGTCTTCGAGCAGGGTAAGATAAAAGTTATATGGGATTAATTTTGGATTGAAGCCGGGAGCGAAGTTAACAGAGTTTACCATCTGGATAAATAATTTTTGCCCTTTCTCATCGATCTTGCGCATCCGGTTTCCCTGGGCAAAATAGGTGATGCCGTCTATTTCCGCTTTGATCCTGTCCGGATATTTATACCAGCCCTTTCCCTGCATGCGGCGGTTACCCGAGCAGCCGAAAAGGTAGAGATTGTAGTCGATCGTAATATCTGCCGTGGCATCTTTTAAACTAATAAAATGAGCGGAGATTTTATCCATGATCTCGCTGACGCGTTCCTGGGAAGTTGCGCCATAGGTCGGAGATATGATGAGCAGCATTAAAGCCGCGGCCAAAAACACGAATTTCTTCACAGATATATTATACCATCTTGAACCAAACTATCGAATGACCTATAATTAGCCATCATGTTCAGCGAGCTTCCGGATAAAAAAGGCCATTTTGGGCAATTTGGCGGGAGATTTGTCCCCGAGACCCTGGTGCCCCCGCTTGAAGAATTAACCAAAGCCTACCTCGCGGTCCGCAACGACCAAAAATTTAATGAAGAGGTCGAATATTATCTCGAAGATTATATTGGCCGTCCAACTCCTCTTTACTTTGCCGAAAGGCTAACCAGTGAACTCGGCGGGCCGAAAATTTACCTTAAACGCGAAGACCTCTGCCACACCGGCGCGCATAAAATGAACAACGTGATCGGGCAGCTGCTTCTCGCACAAAGAATGGGGAAGAAACGCGTCATCGCCGAGACCGGCGCCGGCCAGCACGGCGTAGCGGCGGCCACCGGATCGGCCTTATTCGGTTTGGACTGTGTCGTCTACATGGGCGAAGAGGATGTCCACCGCCAGGCATTAAATGTTTACCGCATGAAATTGCTCGGCGCCACAGTTGTTCCGGTCAAAACCGGGAGTAAAACTTTAAAGGATGCGATCAATGAGACCCTGCGTGATTGGATGGCGCATCCCCGCGACACATTTTACTGCCTGGGCTCCTGTGTTGGCCCGCATCCATACCCGATGATGGTCCGCGATTTCCAATCCGTCATCGGCCGCGAGGCCAAAGGGCAGCATTTTGAGCTGGAGAAGAAAGAACCTGATTATCTGGTCGCTTGTGTGGGCGGCGGCAGTAATGCGATTGGCCTTTTCCATCCATTCCTGGACGATCCGGGAGTCAAAATCATCGGCGTAGAGGCAGCGGGGGCGGCGTCGCTCTGCAAGGGGAAAGTTGGAGCCCTGCACGGCTCGAAAGCCTATATCCTGCAAACCAAAACCGGCCAAATTATGAATACGCATTCGATTTCTGCCGGCCTGGATTATTCCGGCGTTGGCCCGGAACATAGCTACCTCAAAGATGAGGGAAGGGTTGAATACGTAACCGCCAATGATACAGAAGCGCTCGAAGGTTTTAAGCTGCTTTCCCGCACCGAGGGAATTATTCCCGCGCTGGAATCTTCGCACGCCATTGGCTATCTGAAAAAATTAGCGCCAAAAATGGATAAAAGCCATTCAGTTATCGTTTGCTTATCGGGTAGGGGAGATAAAGATGTCGAATCTGTCAAAAGCATTCTCAAATCGTAAAGCTTTAATCACCTATATTACCGCCGGTGATCCCAATCTCGCGGCGACGGAGAAACTGATCTATCAGCTCGAAAAAGCGGGCGCGGATATTATTGAGCTGGGGATCCCTTTCTCGGATCCTTTAGCCGATGGTCCGGTTATCCAGGCTTCGCATCAAAGAGCGTTAAAGAAAAATGTTTCTTTGGCGGATGTTTTCAAGTTAGTCAAAAAGGTCCGCAGGAAGACCCAGATCCCGATCGCTTTTATGCTCGCCTACAACCTGGCGGCGCAGTACGGCCCGAAGAAATTCCACGAAGACATGGAAAAGATCGGGGTGGATGAGTCCATCGTCCCTGATCTTCCGCCGAATGAAGCTTCCTACAAAGGGGTCTACTTTGTGGCGCCGACGAGCACGGACGAGGGGATAAAAAAAGCGGCCGAGATGTCGACCGGTTTTATCTATCTGATCTCGGTTGCCGGGATAACCGGAAAGCGCGATAAAATTGGCGAAGATATCAAGGGATTGGTCGCCCGCATCCGAAAATATTCCAAGCTGCCGGTGGCCGTCGGTTTTGGTATTTCCAGGCCGGCGCAGGCGGCGCAGATGGCCAAAGTTGCCGATGGAGTGATCGTGGGCTCGGCGATCGTTGATCTGATCGCCAAGAAAAAAATCCCCGCCGCGCTGAAGTTGGTTTCTTCCATGCGCAAAGCGATCGATGCTCTCTAAAATAATCTACCGTCTCAAACAATTCTGGTTCGGGATGTTTTCCAAATACACCAAAGCCGACCGGGCCTTTGCGCAAAAATATCTGAATATTGAAGAAATGGCGCTTTTTAACCAGCTTCCCGGGTTTGAAAAGAAGCACGCGGTGGTTGTCGCCAAGAAAATGCAGAACGCGGCGCACGCGCGGCGGGAGCTCGATGAGAGAAAGCTGGTCCGGCTGGGACTTTTACACGATATCGGAAAGGTCATGGAGCATAATTCGATCTTGACGAAATCTATTTTGGTAATTATTCGTTTTCTATTTCCGCGGACCTATGGCCGCCTGGCGGACGCAGGCAAGGATAATCCAAGATTCCGCAGATATTATATCCATAAGCATCACGGGGCGGTGGGAGCGCAGATCCTGGCGAAGATCGGGGAGACTTCGGAGATCCTTTCAATTATCGCGAAGCATGATCCGCGGGTAGAACCATTTGCGCCGGATGATCCGGTTGAGCTGAAGATCCTTCAGGAAGCTGATTCCACATACTAGCGAACATTTCTTTTGCGGTATTCCACCAGTGAAGTTCAGCCGGGGACTTTGGATTGCCGTGCAGATGCGTTCCGTTCAATGTAATTTTAAATTCATCCCCAAAATAATCTCGCAGCGGGCGGTTGAAGGGATTGCCTGGCTCGGCAAAAATTTCTTTGGGCCCGTTTGCGTATACGGCGTCGCGCGGAATAGAGACGGAGACCTGTCCGGCGGTATAAGATCCCATGGCTACCAAGGATGTCAGCGCGCGAGACAGACAGGCGCGTCCGGAGAGAAGGCCGCCGATCAACACAAAATTTGGTTCTGAGACCGCAGGAGGCAATGACCCGGGTGCGATCTTCCCGCTGGACGAAGAGATCTCAGCTCCTTCCCTTCCAAAAGGATTGGGATGATACTTGCTTGAAATATAAATTCGGCCGGCATAACTATTTTTTCGTTCCCAAAGCCTCACGGCCGGCCGGAATTCTGGCGCGCGGCGGTCAAGATGAACGGCGATTAAATGTGGTTTGCGGCGATTTACCTTCATAGTATTCCCGGCTTTATTATCGTTGAAAACCAGATAAATTTCACAAAAAAAACATGTGAAATTAATTTAAAAACGTGCCGATAAATTTTCAGGAGGTTTTATTATGAATGGAATTACTGGTGCATATAAAAAAATAAAGACGCCGCTCCGAATATTAGCCCCGCATGAACGGCAGCGGCCCGGAGATATTGGTCGGGCGCACCGGATCAGAGGAGGGCGCTCAACGCCGGTCGGTTGCAATGCGTTGACCGAGATTATTAGGCAGCAATCGATTATGGTCCGGAAAGGCCTGTATTTTGACACCTGTGATCCTTATCTCAGGCCAAGTGATGATAATGTCGTTTTATTAGAAAGGAGCGTCTGTCTCTTCCCCTTATCCGCTGGCTTTTTAGGCCTTTTCGCTTCGCTTGAATTAGCGCAAAGGATCTTTGAGGGAGGCAGGGAATCGCCGGCCGCAAATGTGCACAAATCCACTGAACAGATCGTCGGATGGTTGACGCTTTTTGACGCTTTAAACACCCTGCTCATGATTAATGATATTTTAAGAGGCGGTGAAATAAAGCTTAGTTTTCCTACTGAAGCATCGATTGTGGCGTTCTTGTCTGACCGGGAAGGCATGGGCGGGAGCAGGGAGACCGCATTATTTCATACCGCCAGCCATTTTCTGCCCGATGGCAGGAATTACGGAGAGAGATTAAGGGCGATCCCGGTAAGCGACCGACATTTCAGCGCCGAAACGGCGTCAATTTTTAAAAGACATGTGTTTGTTTATCGCACTGCGCCTTGTGATGGGAAAATAAGCAGGTATGCCCAGTCGCCGATGTCACAAATGAATACGGGGATCGTTTACGAGGTTGTTACGCTTTAAATTCCGCTGAAACAGTGGTTTTTATCCCGCCCCGCACGTTAATATCCCCGACCACTTTCGCATAACGCGGCTTGCAGGCCTTGACGATATCTTCCAGAATTTTATTCACGAGATGTTCGTGAAAGATCCCAACGTTGCGGTAAGAAATGAAGTATTCTTTCAGCGATTTCAATTCTAAGCATTCTTTGTCCGGAGCGTAATCAATAAAGATGGTCGCGAAATCCGGCAGTCCGGTTTTGGGACAAACACAGGTGAATTCAGGATTTTCCAGATGAATATTGTAATCTTTGTCCGGATACTGATTCTTCCAGGTCTCGATCCTGGGAGTTTTCAGTTTTCGGATATTTCTTTGCAGACCTTTATACGATTTTTTCATTGATCTCATCCCGCAGTTTTTTAGCTGCTTCACCCGGATTTTCCGAATAAATAATGCTGCGTGAGGCGTTAATAATTATGTTTTTTCCGCCGATCTTGACGATCGATCCGAGATCCCCGCCTTGAGTTCCCACTCCGGGAATGAGCAAAAGAGCATTAGGAGCGATCTTTCGGATCTCTTTGAGCTCCTCGGGCCTGGTGGCGCCAACCACCAGGCCGGCATTGCCGAATTTTTTGGCAATGTCCTTGAAGATCGGATGCTGGAAGTCCTTGGCGCCCGGATTACTGGTCAAACAGAGCACAAAAACGCCTTTATCCTTATAATCTAAAAACGGTTTAAGTGAATCCTCTCCCATATAAGGGCTGACGGTTACGGCGTCGGCTTTGTAGACTTCGAAAACAGCTTTAGCATAAGCGGCGGAAGAATTTCCAATATCCCCGCGCTTGGCATCCAGGATCACCGGGAGATCAAATTTGTGGATATATTCTATGGTCTTGATCAGCTCTTCGAGCCCTTTGGCTCCGTACATTTCGTAGAAGGCGATGTTGGGCTTGTAAGCGCAAACCAGATCCTTGGTGGCATCGATAATTGCTTTATTGAAATCGAAGATCGATTTATACTGCGGCGCTTTGCTTAGGTCGACATCTAATCCGACACAAAGGAGGGAATTGTTTTTCTTTGAGGCGTTATTTAACTTATCTTTGAATCTCAAGCGGCTGGTTCCTGTTTTTCCTCTTCCTGTTCCTCTTCCTCTTCTTCTTCGGCCTCAGCCCTGGCTTTTTCTTTTTCCTTGATCATGTCGCCGAGGGTGACTTTTTGCTCGGGCATGGCCTCAGAGGCTTCTTTCATCTGTTTTTTTTGTTTATCCACGAGAAGTTCCCGGATCGAAAGCCCGATCTTTTGCTCTTCGGGAAGAACGCGCAGGATCTTAACTTCGACCACATCGCCGATCTTGACCGCGTCTTCGGGTTTTTGCACCGGCTCCTTGGATAATTCGGAGATGTGGATCAGCCCTTCGAGGCCGTGGTCGAGCTCGGCAAAGGCGCCGAATTTGGCGAAGCGGAGAATTTTAACTTTGGTCGTCTGCCCGGCCTTGTAATATTCGGTGGCTTTTTCCCAGGGATCTTCCTGCAGCTCTTTTAATCCCAGGGCGACCTTTTTTGCTACCCGGTCGACGCCCAAGACAAAAACATCCAGTTCCTGCCCGACCTTTAAAACATCGGATGGATGTTTGACTCTCTTCCAGGAAAGCTCGGTAATATGGATCAGGCCTTCGATCCCGCCCAGATCTACGAATGCGCCGAAGTTTTTAATGCTTGAGACTTTTCCGCGCCGGACCTGGCCGACTTCGAGCTCTTCGAGGAGCTTGTTGACCTGAGCGGAGCTTTTCTGCCCGCCCGCCATCTTGTGGGAGAGAACGATCTTCCCTTGCCGGCGGTTGATCTCGATAACTTTTACCGGGAGGGTCTTGTCTTTGAACGATTCGAGGGATTCCTGTGCCTCTTTCCTGACCTGGGAGGCGGGGATGAAGCCGCGGATGCCTTCGCAGTCTACCACCAATCCGCCGCGGACGACCTGCGTCACTTTGCCGTCCAGAACTTTTTTCTTTTTAAATGCGTCGTAAGCGATTTTCCAGCGGCTTTCATGGTCGGCCCTTTTCTTGGAAAGGACAACGTAGCCTTCCTTGTTCTCGAGATTTTCAATGTAGACATTGATGATGTCGCCGACTTTAACGATCTGATCCGGGGCAACGGAGGTTTTATCCGAGAGCTCTTCGGTTGGGATCAATCCGTCCGCTTTATATTTAATATCCACCAGGACCCCGCTCGGGTCAACCTTGATTACTTTGCCCTTAACAATATCGCCGGCTTTGTATTCTTTGAAGGTGGCCTCGTATTTTTCGGCCTCAGCGGTAGGAGCTGCCGATCCTGCCTTTGCCGGAGTCGTTTTTACCTCAACTTTTTCTTTCTTGGGGAGAGCAATCTGGGTGGCTTTGAATTCTGATTTTTTCTTTTCAGTTGGCGGAAGGGGAGTGCCCGGTTTTTCTTCCGGCTTTTTTGTTTCGGCTAAGGTTTCCTGGATGAGCTTTTCGACCTCGATGAACTCTTCGGTGCCTTTGCCTTCTCCAATGTTTGTTCCTTCAAATTCAACCATAACGGGTCTAGAATATCATAAAACCGACTGAAAATCAATCGATCCCCGACAATAAAAGCGTCTTTTTGCTAGGGCTTCCAGCCGAATTTACCTACCAGGGGCACAAAAATGCAGGGGACCGACTTTTTTGACTCGAGCTTTCCCCCTTTTTTGGTTATCGTGGTCAGGACCTGCTGATAATTATCCCCGAGCGGAATGACCAGGCGCCCCCCATCTTTGAGCTGTTCGATCAAGGGAGGTGGAATTTCGGAGCAGCCGGCGGTCACGATTATCGCATCGTAGGGGGCGGCAGCAGCAAAACCTTCGGTCCCATCTCCGACCACCGTTTCAACATTCGTATATCCTTCTCCCTTTAATATTTCATCCGCATGCCGGGATAGGCTTTCGATCCGCTCAACAGAGTAGACCTTTTTACAGAGCTTGGCCAGGATGGCGGTTTGATACCCGGAGCCGGTACCGACCTCAAGGACGCTTTCGCCCCCGTTGAGACCTAATTCCTGGGTCATTACCGCCACCATGTAGGGCTGGGAAACCGTCTGGCCTTTTCCCAGGGGGAGGGCGCAGTCATCGTAGGCGGAGTCGCGGAGCTTCTCGGGCACGAATTTATGCCGGGGAACCTGCCGGAAGGCGCCTAATACGCGCGGATCATTGATCCCCCGGGGGATCAGCTGGGCTTCAACCATATGGTTTTGGAGGGATTTGAAATTCATTAATGCCCTATTTTACCAAAAAAAGGCGTCTTGACAAATAGCCTTCCGACGTGCAAAATAAACCTTGTGCAAACGGACCTGGAATACGGGCTTGGGACCCATTTAATGCTCGATTGCTATGATTGTTCTAAGGACAAGCTTGAGGATATGGAGCATGTCTTTCAGATCCTGGATTCCTTGCCGGATAGGATCAAAATGACCAAGGTCATGACTCCCCAGGTCTTTAAATACCAGGGCCGGGATGCGGAAGATTGGGGCCTCTCGGGGGTGGTGCTGATCGCCGAATCCCATATATCGATCCACACTTTTCCGGACACAAACTACGCTTTTGTCGACATCTTTTCGAGCAAAGAGTTTGACATCGATCACGCGCGGGAGGAACTGCTCAAGCTTTTTAGCGCGGGGCGCCACGATATACGGATCAATAACCTGTGTTCATCACAAATTCCGACTACAGCCAATCAAAGTTTGTAGTAGTTCCGGTCCCCCATGAAGCCACTACAACCTACGGCAAAGGGACCAAGAACGGTCCCGCGGCAATTCTCCGGGCTTCGGAGCACCTCGAAGAATTCGACGAGGAATTAGGTTTTGAGACCGATAAGCGATCCGGGATCCACACCTTAAAGCCAATTCGCATCTCACATCTCGCATCCCGCACTTCGAAGATTATGGATGACAGAAAAATCCCGATCATTTTAGGCGGAGAGCATTCGATCTCGGCTTACGCGGTAAAGGCCGCCGCCGCAAAATATAAGAATTTATCCATTCTGCATTTTGATGCGCACGCGGACCTGCGGGATACCCTGCGCGGTTCAAAAAATAATCACGGCTGCGCGATGCGGCGGGTTTATGAGATCTGCCCGAACCTTGTCCAGGTTGGTTTGCGCAGTATTTCTAAGGAAGAATATGATTTTGCGAGGAATAACGGTCAATTGAATAAAATGCACTGGGCGCAAAAGATCGAGTTGGCGGAGAAGATCGAGAATCAGTTAAAAAACAATGTTTATATCTCGTTTGACGTAGACGTTTTTGATCCCGGCATAATGCCGGCGACCGGTACTCCGGAGCCGGGAGGGATGTTCTGGTATGAGGTGACGGATATCCTCTCCCGCGTCTGCACGGATAAGAATATTGTCGGCGTGGATGTGGTGGAGCTTTCCCCGATCAAAGGCCAGCCTGCGCCCGATTTTACGGTGGCGAAGTTGATCTATAAAATGATGGGCTATATTACTTCAAAGAGCTAAGCGCTTTTTGAATTTTTTCCTCAACTTTTTTCGTTTTAATTGAAATTTCCCCCAAAATATATCGATATATATTTAGTGGAAATTGCCCAATGGGGCAGGAGATTATTGATAATGAAAACATACATGTTACAAGGTAGAACGAGAAAAAAACTTGACTCCGGACTTGGTCTATGTCCATCTGCTGAGAAACCTCATTGGAATTTTATTCGGGTCCTGCAGTCTCGTCTGGGAGCCACGGAACGGGTTCATCAGGGAGTCAATTACTATGATTACAAAAAATTACAGGTGGGGTCTACTTATTATGATGTAATATCGGTTAAGGTGTCTCCGCTTGAAAAAAGCGGAAGATTTGCGCGAGAGCTTCAAGTCCAGATATGTTTGGGTACTAGCGATGTATTCGAAAAAGAATCGGCGGAATTAAAAATGCAAGAGATTACCGATGCAATGATGGACATTCTAGCTAGTTGTGTTATTCCGGGACATGCGCTTGATTCTGGTGTTCACCGGGTAGAACTACCTGTCCGGGTCGCATCTAGATTTGGTGGGGAGCCGGGCGAGACTTGGGGTGAGGTAATAATGGTTGAAGGGCGTCTGCGGTCTTCCAAGAGTTAATAATTAGAGCGAATCCAGAGCTTTTCGGAGTCTCACATCAACTTTTTTCTTTCCGAGGATCTCTACAACATCATACATCGGTGGGGATTGTAAGGTCCCGGTCAGGGACAGGCGGCAGGGGTGGATGACCACGCCGAGTTTGACGCCCATTTCTTTGGCCAAACCTTTGAAAACCGGTTCAATATTCGCCTTTACGTACGGATCGACTTTCGCCAATCTTTCTTTTAACGATTCAAGGATCTTTTTGGCGTGGTCGGTCTTAAAATGTTTTTCGACCGCTTTCTGGTCGTATTCAAAATCATCCGTAAAAAAATAATTCGACAGCGGAACAACATCGGGGATTAAGACCAGGCGATCGTGCAGGGCGGCGACGACTTTCTTGATATATTCAAGATCAAGGTTGCCGTAAGCGTCGATCAGGAGCGGTTCGCAGAGATCGACCAGCCGGTCGGGAAGGATGTTCCGGATATATTTTCCGTTCAGCCAATTTAGTTTATCCGTGTCAAAGATCGCGGGAGTTTTTCCCACGCCGTCCAGCGTAAACATTTCGATCAACTTTTCCCGGGAGAATATCTCCTCGTCCCCGTGTCCCCAGCCGAGCCGGGCAATATAGTTAAGCATCGCTTCGGGAAGATATCCGATCTCGCGATATTTAATGACCGAGGTCGCGCCGTGGCGCTTGGATAACCGGGCTTTGTCTTTTCCTAGGATCATGGGAATGTGGGCAAATTGGGGAAGCTCCCATCCAAAAGCTTGGTAGAGAAGGATCTGCCGCGGCGTATTTGAAAGATGATCGTCTCCGCGGATGACATGGGAGATATCCATTAGATGGTCGTCCACCACGCAGGCGAAATTGTAAGTCGGGAAACCGTCCGACTTTAAAATGACAAAATCATCGAGCAGTTCGTTCTGGAATCTGACCTTTCCGCGGATGAGGTCTTCGACAATTGTTTCTCCCACCGGCGGGAGGTGAAAGCGGATGACCCGGGGCTGGCCGTTTCCCATCAGTTTTTTTATTTCATCTTCCGAAAGCTTGCGGCATTTGCCATCGTAGCGCGGAGCTTCTTTGCGCGCCGCGGCTTCTTTCCTCTTTTTATCAAGCTCCTCCGGCGAACAAAAACAATAGTAGGCTTTTCCTTCTTTAAGCAGTTGTTCGGCGTGGTCCTGATGGATCTTGAGCCGCTCGGTCTGATAATAAGGCCCGTAATTTCCGCCGATGTTCGGGCCTTCATCCCAATCTAACCCCAGCCATTCCAGCCCATGAAAGATAGCGTGGTTGGCTTGAAGCGTCGAGCGCTCGCGGTCGGTGTCCTCGATCCGGAGAATGAACTGCCCTTTATTATGGCGGGCAAACAGCCAATTAAAGAGGGCGGTGCGGGCTCCTCCAATATGTAAGGCGCCGGTGGGGCTGGGGGCAAAACGTACGCGAACAGTCATTTGTATTCGTTCCTCCGGAAGTATATAATACATCAAAATGAAGAGATTGTTAAACTATTTCATCATTACGGTCCTCCTCGTTTCCTCATGTTTTGCCCAGCCCATCGGCGATTTCGCCCTCAAACGCGGGATTGGCGTCCGCGCCTCCGGCATGGGCGGCGCTTACACCGCGATCGCTGATGATGCCAGCGCCATTTTTTACAATCCGGCGGGATTGGCTGAAGTCGGTTTTGCCTACACCTTTGGCGAGCCGGATACCAACCAGAAGAACGTTAAAGGAAGGTTCGAGCTTCTAAAACTGGGCTATATCGGCTACGGCGGATGGGAGATGGAAAACGCCGCCGGTGATTCGGCGACAGTTACCGCGCTGGGGTTTGGAAACCGCAGCGGATGGCTGAGCTGGGGAACGAATTATAAAGCAGTGGCCTGGAATACCACGGGAACTGAAGAGACCGGCTGGTCGGGAGATATCGGTTTTCTGGTTCGTATTACGCCGGAATGGAATTTCGGCATTCTGGCCCAGGACCTTTTGACCAGCAAAGATTTTATATCGGCGGCCTCCAGCAGGATCGGGTTGGCCTTCAGCCCGCTGGATGGAAGATTAACCATTGCTGGAGATCTCGAGCTCGACCGCAGCTCGATGAGCTACGGCCATTTTGGCGTGGAGACCCGGATCGTAAAAGGGCTGTCGCTGCGCGGCGGCTATGACCGCGGGGAGCCGACCTTCGGGGCAAGTCTTGATTTTGCGGCGCTTTCTTTTGATTACGCGGCGCTTATATCCGAAAGTAACGGGAATACACAGCGTTTCGAAGTGGGGATAAAGGTCCTGCCCAAGCGGGAGCGTCCTTTTTCGATCATTAAGCCCAAAGAATACGCCTTGATCGATGTGAGCGGCGCGCTTAAAGGGGGGAGGACCGAGTTCAGTTTTTTGGGCGGCATGCGGCCGGGGCTGGATTCCATAATGTCCCAGATCAGAAGAGCGTCAAAGGACAGGGCGATCGACGGGATCATGCTGCGCATCGGCGGATTTGGCGGAGGCCTCGGAGGCATGGCGATCGTTCAGGAGATAAGAGGAGAGCTCGATCGCGCCCGCAAAAACGGGAAGGAGATCGTGGCGTTCATAGAAGGATCGGCCATCGGCGACGAATACTATTTAGCGGCGGCTGCCGATACGGTCATTGCCCCGCCGGGAGCGGCGGTCGGCGGATTCGGCAAGAGCCTCGAGATCTACCGGATAAAAGGCCTTTATAAAAAAATCGGCGTCGAACAGCAGATCTTTAAACAGGGAAAATATAAGGACGCGCTGGATCCCTATCGCGATAAAATGACCGAAGAACAGGAAGTGATGGTCAAAGGGCTGGTGGCCGATCTTTACCGCCAGATGCTGACGGATATCGCCGCTGACCGCGGAAAAGATGTAAGCGAGATCAAGGCAATCGGTGACGGGATGATCTATTCGGCCAAAGAGGCCCAGGAGATGGGGCTGATCGATAATATAGCGTATTTTGGCGAGGCCAAGATGATCGCGGCTGAGATCCTGGGCGAGGAAGGCGGAGAAGCCAAGATCGTCCCGCCGCCGCAGATAAAACCGGAAGAAATTTTCTTAACTAAAGTCTTTGGTGTGGCAGTGATCGAGATCGACGGCGTGATCGTTTCGGGGGTCGGCGGAGAGAACATAATCTTCGGCGGCCGCTATGTGGGCTCGGAAAAAGTGATCGAGTATATCCGAAAAGCCAGTGACGACGTTTTTATAAAAGCCATCGTCCTCCGGATCAACAGCCCGGGCGGCGGGGCGATCGCGGCAGGAGAGATTTACAATGCGATCGAATACGCCAAGGAGAAGAAAAAGGTGGTCATCGCTTCGATCGGGAGCCTAGGAACCTCCGGCGGGTACTATATCGCGGCGGGAGCTGACAAGATCGTAGCGGATCCCTCGAGCATTACCGGGAGCATCGGCGTTATCGGATACCATTCGATGATAACCGAATTGCTGGAAAAACTGGATATCGAGACCGAAGTGGTGAAAGAAGGCAAGCACGCGGACATGTTTTCGGGGCTCCGTGAGATGACTTCGGAAGAAGTGGCGGCGATCAAGGGCCT
>Ga0209536_100003366_pt1 | contig 25739 bp, 23 predicted proteins | sample DeeMarSeWOR28_12_FD_187461 | JGI IMG/M metagenome (GOLD analysis project Ga0209536, IMG submission 187461) | Marine sediment microbial communities from White Oak River estuary, North Carolina - WOR-2-8_12 (SPAdes) (version 2) | ecosystem: Environmental > Aquatic > Marine > Intertidal zone >...
CGGCAGGACCATACGCAAAGTCCCAGTTACCCGGCGTGAACACGTCGATATCGAACTGATTCATGACCGCCATCATGGCGTCACCGACCGTGAACAGTGCCTCGGCACTGCCATGGGTGAGATCACCAACCGAGAGCAGTACAGCATCCGGGTTTTCGTCCCGGATGTCGTCTACAACCGTCTTGAGCCTGGCGAGACCACCGGCGGTGTCGACTTCAATCTCGGAACCATCCGCCGGATCCTTGATAACTGCCGCATGCGACACCAGGGTGCCGTGCAGGTCACCCATCATGATGAGTGTCGCTTCGGTAACGACCGCATATACGCGCGTATTGAACAGGCCGAGAGCCAGGATCAGCGCAAACAGCGAGACGAACCCACGTCGGGTTTGTATACCTTTAGCCATGATTTCCTCCAAAAACAGTTGTTATTTGTAAAGCCCGCGCCGAAGCGCGGGCTTGCTTCCCCACTGGTCTCGCAGTTACTTGCAGCTGTTGTTTTCTCGGGGCGTGGTCACTAGCTCACCGGTCCTTCTGTCGATTGAATAGCATTCGCCACCGGCGAGTTCCTCCTCCGTCAGGCCAATGAAACCACCGTCGGTGTAGGCGGTCTGGCCTTCAGGACTGCGCACGAAGTCGATAAACTTCTTCGCCAGTTTACGGTGCTTGCCCTTTTTCGCTGTCGACAGAACGGCGATGGAATAGGTCGCCGGGTTATTGATAACGGGGTCCGCCGTCTCCGGGCCGACGACGCCGGGTGGCGGGAAGGCGCCCGGCACCATGCCCTCGACAGGCACGTTGCGAACCAGCTGGTAGCCCAGTTCGGAGATCCAGACAGGGCCGACGTCGACCGGCTCAAAACCGGATTCTTCCAGGATGCCACCGGGGGTTTCCACATGGTGGACACGGGTTTCATGGGTATTTTCCTTGTTCAGGATGGCGAATTCGCAGAATCGCAGCGTGTCGTCGGCAATCGTGGGATGACCGGAGTAGTGGCATTGCGCATTGGTCGCGAGGTTGAAGTCGGTGGTAATGCCCTCCTCGATCGGCCGGGTCTGTCCGGGCGAGCCATCCTGCGGCGTGGCGACTTCCGCCAGGGCGGCATCGAGGGCATCGATATCCGCCTGCGGACCGTTTTCCCGGATGAATTCATCCATTGCCTTGTACATGTTGTTAATGGCGTTGTGGATACCTTCATTGATGTGGTCCACCTCGGACACACGGATCGCGGGATCCAGGAGATCCATGACGATATCGAAGATATGCTCATATGTGCCTGAATCACCGCCCGTGCCGATACCCAGCGGGTTGCCTTCCGCAACCATCAGATCGAGCTTGTTCTTGATATAAGGCAGCGCCTCGGTGACGAAGCCATTGGCAGCCAGGTCGCGCATCAGGTTGTAGTTGGTGCTGCTGAAGACGTCAAAAGCCACCTGGATGCTAAGCGGCAGAAAATTGCGATCTTCATCATTGCCCAGCAGCATGCAGCCGCTCTTGATCTGGTCGCGGATCTGGCCAGGCGGGATCAGCTGGATGTAGTACTTGCGGGCCGGGTCGTTGAGCTCCGCCAGCGTGTAGAACTTGTCGAGATTGTCGTGGTATGCGGGCTCGGTACCGTCACCGGTGCCGCGGAGCATGTTGAAGCCCTGCATGACCTTGTCGAACACCACCCACTGGTTTCCGGCCATGCCAAGGCGCAGGACGGCAGTATCCGCATTGCCGTGGAATTCCGTGGCGCGGTCCGCGGGGAGGTAGGCGCAGGGTCCCTGCAGGACCGGCTTGACGGCAAGGGCCGGGGCAGATCCTCCGGCAAGTGCCAGGGCAACGAGGGTTGACGATAGGGTTCTGGTCAGATGTTTTAGCGTGTTTGACATACCAATGTACTCCTCATGTTGTTTTTTGACAGGTTGCCGGGTGTGACAACATCTGTTTACAGCTTATATGGGAAGTTACCCTGGACTGATGCTGCCATGTCTGTCTACGTCTATTCCAGATATACTGGGCAGGCAGCTGCTGTTAGCCATTCCAGGTCATTAATGCTCAGGCGCCGATCCGGCTGTTTGCGCCGATCCCCCCGCACCAGCTCACCTTCGGAGCCCCTGAACGGGTACCGGCCGGGCGTGGTGCATCGTCTGTCCCTGTGGCTGCGTTTTTGCATCACTCCCCACTTTTGACATTGAACAGGATAATGGAATGCAATGCCTTGCCGGGAGACAAGGCATTGATCACTGATCAGGGCTGAACGTACCTGTAACCCTGCGATTGAAAGTCCGATATGGCTGTTACACCTGCTGTGACATATTCGACACCCTCAATGAGCTGCGCGGTAGCGCCACCTTGAACGCCAGCAGCAGGTAGCGTCCCGTTCTTGATAAAGCTGCGCGTGGTGTTCTGACAGAAGTAGAACTTCACACCTCTGTCCATCAGATTCTCCACTTCTCCCTGGAACTTGTTACGACCGTACACTAAGGTACCAGTACCATCATAGGATTCGTCCTTGAGCAGCAAATAACCACCACCACTGTGCACTACGGCAGCAATTTCATAATCCCTTCCAGGTTTCATGCCATAGGTGATTTCGTAATCCTTGATCATGTTATTGATGTTACCCAGGGCGTAGGAACGGCCAAAGTCTGGGTCATTACTACCTTGACTACAATTTGCCACGTTGTTCTTTACTGCGGTTCCGTCAACGAATGAATCCCGGCAAGGTTTGTTGATCTGCATGACGATCTTGACATTGGAGCGTCGCTTAAGGCACTCAGTGAGATCGCTGGTTCCAGCGCCGAATTCGCTATCCAGGGACAGGCCATTGACCTCACCAACCGGACACTCTACAACTCCGCCCGCGGCATTGACCGTGCCGCTGACACCAAGACCAAACATGAATATGGCAAGCAGGCCTGCAGGTGAAAAAATGGATTTAACTGGATTTTTATTTAACATGATTGCTCCTCAATTAATTTTTTAATAGTTTGCAACAACACGACTTGAATAATCGTAGCCCTGCGCAATGCCAGACATCACACCGCATCATTCCCCCCTTGAGATTGTTATGCGGCACGTGCAGATTACAACATTCAAACTATCGAATATTGGCTGGATTAGACATAGGGAAACTCCTCAATCACACTGGGAACAAAACCGATTAGAAAAACAGCATATCCTGATTAACAGGAGGGATAAGGACCTTCAGGGAGTGATTATGCCAAGCCGAATCGCCAGTCGGGTCAGACCGGCGATACTTGTTATGTGCAGTTTGCTCTTGATGTGGGTCATGTGATGTCCCACCGTCTTTGGACTGAGATTCAGAAGTTCGGCGATGTCGTTGACCGACTTGCTGTCCGCCAGCAGCCTGAATACCTCGAATTCACGCGGTGACAGCCCCGATACGAGCTCAGTGTCGGGTGACGATGTCCGTTTCACGAGATACGGCATCATCTCCTGCCCGACATACATCTCTCCGGCCGCCACCTTGCGAACCGCCTCGATCATTACCTGCGATGCACTGCGCTTGGAAATATAACCGAGCACGCCGAGATCCAGGGCCCTGTTCAGCATGACCTCGTTCTCGTGCACGCTGAATACCAGGATTTTTGCGCTGCTGTCATTCGCCAGGATCCTGCGACTTGCCTCCAGCCCGCCCATACCCGGCATGGTCAGGTCCATGACCACGACATCCGGCTCCAGCTCGCAGTAGCGGCTGTAGGCCTCCTCGCCATTCGCTACCTCGGCGACGACCTCTATGTCCGGCGTACTCTCGAGCAGACGCCGGTAGCCGGCACGCACCACTTCATGATCATCGACAAGCAGGATTCTGGTCAGGCCCATGCAGCTATGATGCCCCCGATTTACCTGACGTCAAGGGCAGCTCAGCCATTATCGTCGTCCCGTTACCGGGAGATGTGTCGATTGAGTAACGGCCGTTAAGGCTTTCCACCCGTTCACGCATGCCAATCAACCCCAGCCCGGGACCGCGCGTCTCCGGATCCATACCCATACCATCGTCGTGGATGACCAGGTGGATGAATACACCCTCCTCACCGTCAGCCGCGGCACCCGGTTTCACTGCGAGCTTGATGGAAACATGATGTGCCCGGGCATGCTTGGCCACATTGGTGAGACATTCCTGTACAACGCGATACAGCGTGATACTGATATCCTCATCGATGTCTGACAGATCACCATGAATCGACAGTTCACAAACTGTATCCGGCTGTCTTTCGCACCACTTGTCGACTTCCTCATTGAGAGTATCAACCAGCCCGAGATCGTCCAGCATGGCAGGTCGCAGGCGCTGCATCATGGAGTGCACCACATCGTAGATGCGCGAGGCCACTTCCTGGATCGCCGTGACGCTTGCGCCCACGCGCGGGTCGCAATCCGGCGCCCGTTCACTGATAATGCTCGCATCGGCCTGAATGGCGGTAATGCATTGCCCAAGCTCATCATGCAGTTCACGCGCCAGGTGACGGCGTTCGCTTTCCTGTACCGCAAGGGACTTCTGTGTCAGGAAGCGGTTCTCGCCGAGCAGTTTGCGGCTTTCCTCCTCTGCACGCTTGCGCTCGGCGACCTCCTTGGTTAGCTCGGCCGTGCGCCTGCTTACCTGGCGCTTGACCAGGATGTTGAATGACAGGCTGAACAGGGCACCGAGCAGCAACAGTACAAACCAGTACCAGTAGCGCCTGACAGCATCCAGCAGCGTAAACCTGGCAGGTCTGGCATAGGGTCCAATCTGCAGCTGCATGAACAGGTCATGCACGGGCTGGTAGTTGAGTGGCACCGTCCAGCCGGCATAGTCGCCGGCCTGGCTGGCCGGGTGGCCTTCCGGCATCTGCAGCAGGGCGATTGCCACCTCGCTTGCCAGTCCATCGGATGTTAGCCGCGCCTTGGCAAAGGCCCACTCGGGGTACAGGCGGGTACTGTGCAGGAAGGGGAAGTCATCACCTGTCTGACTATTGAGGATACGATAGTCCGCCAGATCGATACTGCCCTGCACGGCCAGGCCTTCGAGGATATCGGTCCGCACCGTACCCGCGTCCACCCTGCCGTCGCGCACATCGAATACAATATTGTCCTGCGGGAAACCGGCAAAGCGAAGTTCACGGAAATCGCCGAACGGGTCGATCCCCGCATCCTTCAGTTCGAGCCAGGCCATCTGGAAGCCGCCGAATGCACCCTCGTCCACTGCACCGAATGTCTTGCCGCGCAGGTCGGCCAGCGTATGGATATCATCGCGACCGGCACGCGTGAAGATCACCGCGCCGAATCGCTTTGAGGGCCTGCCCTGGCGTATGTTCATCAGCGTGGCAATACGGGTGATGCCGTAGCCAGCCTCCAGCTCGACATAATTGCCCGGGTTGGTCAGGATGAAGTCGAGTTCGCCGCGTTCCAGCGCCGCCGGCATCTGGCGCAGGTCCAGGGGCAGCAGGCGGAATCTCCGCCCGCTGATGCGTCCGGCGAGGTAATCGACTGTCGGCGTCCACATCTCGATGGCGGTATCCACGCCCCGATGCGCCAGCACGCCGACGGTGACCTCCTGCTGCCCGGCGGCTGCGGCTGGCAACAGGCAGGTCGCCAGCCAAAACAAGACGCAGATATTGATACCGCCCTGCTGCATAGGCATCCTCAGTCGGCGTGAGCCGTGGGGATCCCCCCCCTGCCGGACCCATCCAGATACGGTTGCATGACGTCAAGCAACTGCTGCTGTACCTGTTCAAGCGACTGGCTGGCATCGATTACCCGGTAACGCCCGTCATGCCGCCTGGCCAGGTCAAGATACGCCTGCCGGACGCGTTCGAAAAACCCGACCTTCTCCTGTTCGAAGCGGTCCGGGGCGCTGCGGTTGCCGGCCCGCTCAAGCCCGACCTCGACCGGCACATCCAGCAGCAGGGTGAGATCCGGCCGGAAATCCCCCTGCACCAGCTGTTCCAGAGCCGCGATCTTGCCGCTATCCAGCCCGCGGCCGCCGCCCTGGTAGGCATAGGTGGCATCGGTAAAGCGGTCACACAGCACCCACCGGCCCGCATCGATGGCCGGCCTGATGACCTTGTCCAGGTGCTCGGCGCGCGCTGCGAACATCAGCTGCAGTTCGCAGTCCGGGTCCATGCCCCTGTACTGCGGGTCCAGCAGCAGGCCGCGAATCGCCTCGCCCAGCGGCGTGCCACCCGGCTCGCGGGTCACGACCAGTTCCCTGCCGGCAGCAAGAATCAACTGCTGCAGGTATTCCATGTTCGTGGTCTTGCCGACCCCCTCGATGCCCTCGACCGTGATGAACATGCCCGGCATGCTACTGTCCCGTGTCCGGCAAGGTGATGCCTGACTGACCAAGCTGGTACTTCTTCACCGCCATATTGTGCTCCTTGAGGGTGCGCGAAAAGTAATGGCTGCCCTGTCCGTCACCCGTGGCAACGAAGTACAGGTAGCCGCTCTCCTCCGGGTGCATGACAGCCTCGATCGCATCCACCCCGGGAAGGGCAATGGGCGTCGGCGGCAGGCCGTCGCGCGTGTAGGTATTGTACGGCGTGTCGGTGCGCAGGTCGCGGCGCCGGATGTTCCCATCATAGGCCTCGCCCATGCCGTAGATGACCGTCGGGTCGGTCTGCAGGCGCATGCCCTTTCGCAGGCGCTGGATAAAAACCCCGGCGATGCGCGGCCGTTCATCCACACGGCCGGTCTCCTTCTCCACAATCGAGGCGAGAACCAGCGCCTCGTAGGGACTCTCCAGCGGCAGGCCTTCATCGCGACCCTGCCAGGCGCTGGCCAGCTGCTGTTGCATGGCGTCATAGGCGCGTTGCAGGAAGCCGACGTCCGTCGTGCCACGCGGAAAGAGGTAGGTATCCGGCAGGAACCGGCCTTCGGGATGCTCACCCGGATGACCGAGCCGTGACATGATGTCTTCAGCATCATCGGTTTCCAGCGTGCCGATGATGACGTCGCTGGTGGCGATGGTGGCCAGCAGTTCGCGGAATGTCTGGCCCTCGATGACCGTCAGGGAATACTGCTCGATATCGCCATCGGCCAGCGACGTCAGCAGGTCAGCGGGTGTCATGTCACTGCGCAACCGGTATTCCCCGGCCTGCAGCCGGTGGGCCACATCCATTTGCCGCCCCAGCAGGATCAGCATGCGTGGCTGCCCGATCACCCCCCTGTCCGCAAGCTCATGCGCCAGTCGGGACAGTGAAGCACCGCTCCTGAATTCATACAGCAGGCCTTCCGCCGGCACGTTGAGATGCTGTTGCTGGAATCGCTGGTAGCTCGAATACAGCAGTGCCAGTACAACCAGCAGTGCCACCAATACCAGCAGCAGGCCACCTGCCAGCCAGTTACGCCTGCCAGACATGGCAACCCCAGTCATTCCGCCAACCCGGTATTTTCATCAGATATCCATTCCGTACCTTCATCTGCCAGCCCGTCAAGCGCGACTTGCAGTTGTCTTGTGACAGGCCCGACGGGGTAGTCTCCGGCATCTATGCGCCGCACGGGCCATATGCCGATAACACTGTTGGTGAGAAACACCTCGTCGGCCTGTCCCAGGTCGTCCGCTGAAATCGTCATGCTCTGCACGGACAGTCCCTGCTGACCGGCCAGCTCCATGACCACGCTGCGCATGATGCCGGCCACACCGCAACGTGAAAGCTCCGGGGTAAGCAGCGTACCCTTCGCAAGCAGGAACACATTGCTCATGGTGCCTTCCACCAGCCGGCCATCGACATCGCACACCAGCCCTTCCTGGATATCGGGATCATCCCACTCGCTGCGTGCCAGTACCTGCTCCAGGCGGTTCAGATGCTTGATGCCCGCCAGCCGTGGATTATGCGACAGGCGGGACTGGCAAAGGCGCACCCTGACGCCTTCATGACGGTATGTATCCGGATACCCGGGTGCGGCATGCCGCTGGAGTATGCGGGTCGGCTGCCCGCAGCCACGTGTCGCGTAGCCGCGACCGCCCATGCCACGGGTAATAACGATCTTCAACACACAGCGTTCGTGTCCGGCAAGCAGCACTCCGGCTTCTTCATATAGCGTACCGGTGTCGACACCGGTTATAGCAAGACGCCTGCAGCCAGCCCGCAGGCGCGTCATGTGGCGCTGCCAGAACCGTGGCACGCCCTGCTCGACGACGAGGGTTTCGAATACGCCGTCGCCGTACAGCAGGCCACGGTCCGTGCTGGAGATGCAATCAGCCGCTTCGCCGTTGATCATGACCACATGTGTGTTTTCTGAAGTCATTCGCCTATACAACAGCACCCGGCACATGCCAGTCAACGCATACAGGCAAATTGTCAGGGTGTTGCAATTTCATGCGCCCTCCACACCGAGCGCCCGTAGCAGTCCGCGTGCCTTGGCACGGGTTTCATCGAGTTCTGCTCCGGGTGCCGAGTCTGCCACTATGCCGGCGCCGGCTCGCAGCCGGATACGATCGTCCGCCACCGTCATGGTGCGTATCAGGATATTCAGATCCATGCTGCCATCGCGGTTGATATAGCCCATAGAGCCTGTATAGGCACCGCGCGGTTCCTGTTCCAGTTCGGCTATGATCTCCATGCAACGGACCTTCGGGCAACCGGTGATGGTGCCACCGGGAAATACGGCCCGGATCACCTGTCCCGGCGTCACGTCCTCGCGCAGCTCGCCGCGGATATTCGAGACGATATGGTGCACATGGGCATAGGACTCCAGCACCATGAACTCGTCCACCCGCACCGATCCCGGCCGGCAGATACGGCCGAGATCATTGCGTTCCAGGTCGATCAGCATGATGTGCTCGGCCTGTTCCTTGGGATGCGACAGCAATTCCTCCGCCCAGGCCGCATCGGCAGCCGCATCGTCGCTGCGTGGCCGGGTACCGGCAATCGGCCGGGTTTCGACGCTGCGCCCCTGCACTCTCACCAGACGCTCCGGCGAGGAACTGACAATGGCGGCACCGTCCCAGCGGGCCAAACCGCCGAAGGGAGAGGGGTTGTGCCTCATGAGGCGACGGTACAGGTCAGCTATGTCAATGCCGTGGTCTGCCGTGACCTGCCACTCGCGTGACAGATTGACCTGGAAAACATCACCGTCGCGAATGTACTCGAGGATGCGGTTGACGGCCTGCCGGTAATCCTCCGGCGGCGCCTCGGTAACATCGAAGCTGCACGACTCTGCATTGTCAGGCATTGCATCAGGCGGCAGGCGGCGAATATCACGTTCGATCCTCGCGAACCGGTCCTCCTGCCCGGTTTCGGCAACGATCACCGTTTGCCCGGATGTATTGTCACGAACAATCGCGCTGGCAAAGCGTGTCGCAATTGCTACCGGCATATTGCCTGCCGCTGAAGGCTGGCGGAGTCGGGGTTCGATCTGCCCGGCCAGTTCGTAGCCGAGGTAGATGAACCAGCCCCCCCTGAACGGCAGTCCGGTGTTTTTACAGTCGCTCTCGCGGTGTCCTGAACACCAGTCATCGAGGGCTGTGAGAAAATCACCCGCGCCTGGTTTGGCGACCCTGCCGTGCAGCGTGCCGGCTGCATCCAGTGTCAGGCTCTGGCCTGGATAGGCAAACAGGATATCGAAGCGGCCCTGGGCGGCGCTATGCAACAGGTGCGGGTACTGGCGGGGATACTGCGCATGCAGACACAGGAGATCCGGCGGCTGCTCGATTTCCCGGACAAGACAGGGACTACCGGGTGAATTGCGGTTTGTGCCCGTGCCAGACAGGGCCTGCATTGATGTCAGTCGGGCTTGCGCAGGATGAGCGTGCCGTTGGTGCCGCCAAAGCCGAACGAGTTTGACATCGCGACATCGATCTTCATTTCACGGGCACTATTCGGCACGTAGTCCAGATCACAATCCGGATCGGGGTCAGTCAGATTCATCGTGGGTGGTGCCACCTGGTCACGCAGTGCCAGCGTGGTGAATACCGCCTCTACGCCGCCGGCAGCACCGAGCAGGTGACCTGTCATTGACTTGGTGGAACTGACTGCCACGGCGCCTGCACCCTCGCCAAAGACCGACTTGATAGCCTGGGTCTCGGCAACATCACCGGCAGGCGTCGAGGTGCCATGCGCATTGATGTAATCGATATCTCCCGGGGTCAGTCCGGCATCGGCAAGCGCGTTTTGCATGCACAATGCCGCACCCTCGCCACCTGCCGAAGGTTGAGTCATGTGGTAGGCATCACCGCTCATCCCGAATCCGACGATCTCGGCGTAGATATTCGCGCCACGGCTGAGCGCCTGTTCGTATTCCTCCAGCATCAGGATGCCGGCGCCGTCACTGAGCACAAAACCGTCACGCCCCTTGTCCCACGGTCGGCTGGCCGCCTGTGGATCGTCATTGCGTGTCGACAGCGCACGGGCCGAGGCGAAGCCACCGATACCTGTTGGACAGGTCGCCATTTCTGCACCACCTGCCAGCATGATATCCGCATCACCATAGGCAATCATGCGGGCCGCCACGCCGATGTTGTGTGTCGCCGAGGTGCAGGCCGTCACGATCGCGATATTGGGTCCGCGCATGCCGTAGGTGATCGAGAGGTTTCCGGCAATCATGTTGATGATGTTGGCAGGCACAAAGAACGGCGAAATCTTGCGGGGGCCACCGTCCAGGTAGGCCTGGTAGGCTTTCTCGATGCCCGGCAGACCACCGATGCCTGAGCCGATTGCCAGACCGGCGCGTGCGGAATTTGCGTCGTTTATCTCGACACCGGAATCGGCAAACGCCTGGCTGGCAGCTGCAATACCGTAGTGGATAAACTCCGCCATCTTGCGCGCTTCCTTGGCGCTGATGTAGTCAGTGATATCAAAGTCCCTGACTTCGCCACCGAAGCGTACCGGGAAGCTGGATACGTCAAAATGGGATATCGGCCCGATCCCGCTCCTGCCGGCAAGGATACTGGCCCAGGCATCGTCAACAGAATTCCCGACAGGTGAAATCACACCCAGACCGGTAATGACTACTCGTCTCTTGGACAATGCCCTGTTCCTGTCTAGATCAAAGGTTGGAAAGTTACGGGTTGATACGAAAAGGCCGCACCTGTTGCAGTACAGGTGCGGCCAGGGTTCCTTGGATGACGATTAACCCAGATGGGCGTTTACGTAATCGATCGCCTGTTGGACGGTAGTGATCTTTTCGGCTTCCTCGTCAGGAATTTCACACTCGAATTCCTCTTCAAGGGCCATGACCAGTTCAACCGTATCCAGCGAATCGGCGCCAAGATCATCGACAAAGGAAGCAGCGTTGTTTACCTCATCCTCCTTCACCCCCAGCTGCTCGACAACTATCTTCTTGACGCGTTCATCAACATTGCTCATTTCGGGTTAGTCCTCTCTCGTTTGAATAGGCAACACTCACTGCTGCGGTATTGTAGTGAATGCCGGATAAAAGATACAACACGTAAGCTGCACCTCCCGGTGACAGCCATGCCTTCATGCGTATCACGGCCTGTCAGCACAGTGGCAATGCGGGATATTATAACTATATATTCATGATGTTATACACAATATCTTATCTATTTTCTTGTCAGATCAACCCATGTACATGCCACCGTTGACATGCAGTGTTTCACCGGTGATGTAGGACGCCTCGTCGGATGCAAGAAACGCAACCGCGTTGGCGATGTCTTTCACATCGCCGAGCCTGGCCATCGGTATCTGATCAAGCAGGTGTTTACGCTGCTCCTCGGGGAGCGCGCGCGTCATATCGGTATCGATAAAACCTGGCGCAACGGCATTCACCGTGATGTTGCGCGAGCCGACCTCGCGCGCCAGCGATTTGGTAAAACCGATGACGCCCGCCTTGGTCGCGGCATAGTTCGCCTGACCCGGATTACCGGTTGCACCGATAATGGAACTGATCGTGATAATCCGCCCGCGCCTTGCCTTCATCATGCCGCGCAGGCAGGCCTTGCTCATGCGAAAGGCCGAGGTCAGGTTGGTACTGATGACAGCATCCCACTCCTCGTCCTTCATGCGCATCATCAGATTGTCACGGGTAATGCCGGCGTTGTTAACCAGCACAGTCGGGTTACCGTATGCATCCTGGACCGCCTTGAGAAAGGTCGCGATGGAATCCGCGTCAGTGACATCCAGCACCATGCCGGTACCGCGCACCTTGCTTTCCGCCAGCGAAGCCGTTATCGCCTCGGCTCCCTTGTCGCTGGTCGCAGTACCGATCACAGTGGCACCACGCGCACCCAGTTCGAGCGCAATTGCCCGTCCGATACCGCGACTGGCACCGGTCACCACAACAATCTCGTCATTCAACGCCATGCCTGTCTCCCCCTATTCGTTGTCCAGAGCCGCCGCCAGTGACTCGGGATCAAATACCGGCTGCGCGGTCAGTGACCGGTCAATCCGCTTCGCCAGACCGGCAAGCACCTTGCCCGGTCCGGCTTCCACCAGGCGTGTGATGCCACGCTGACGCATCGCCTCGATGGTTCGTACCCACTGCACGGGACTGTACAGCTGTTGCGCCAGCACATCACGGATGGTATCCGGCTCATCGTGCGCCGTAACATCCACGTTCTGCAATACGGGGATTTTCGGCTTGACAATGGTGGTCGCCTGCAAGTGCTCGGCAAACTGCTCCGACGCCGGCTTCATCAGGTCACAATGCGATGGCACGCTGACCGGCAATTGCACGGCACGCTTGGCACCGCGTTCCTTCGCCAGCTGCATGGCACGCTGCACGGCCCCGGCATTACCGGCGATGACCACCTGCCCCGGGGAATTGAAATTCACGGCTGTAACAACACTGCCCTCCTCTGCCGCGTGACAGACATCGATGACGGCCTCGTCATCCAGCCCGAGGATGGCCGCCATGGCACCGGTTCCTTCCGGCACTGCACGCTGCATGCAGCGCCCGCGTTCCGCCACCAGGCTAATGGCATCGGTAAAGGCAATGGCGCCGGCACACACCAGCGCAGTGTATTCACCGAGGCTGTGGCCGGCCATTACGGCCGGCGCAGGACCATGGCTGGCCAGCCACACCCGCCAGACTGCAACGCCGGCCGCCAGCATCGCAGGCTGGGTTCGGTCGGTCTGGTTAAGCTCATCGGCAGGTCCGTCACTGACGAGTTGCCAGAGATCGTAACCGAGCATGTCGCTGGCCTCGCTGAAGGTCTCGTCCACCTGCGGGTAACGGGCGAAGAGATCTGACAGCATACCGACCGACTGCGAACCCTGGCCGGGAAATATCATGGCCAGGCCAGTGTCTGTATTTTCAGATAATGTGTTCATTGATAAATTCAGTCGTGATCAAAAAAACAATTCACCGCAAAGACGCAGGCAACGCACGGGGTAAAACGCAAAAAAAACTACTCCGGTCATTCCGGCGAAAGCGGCAATGACAAAGGGGCAATTGCAATATTACTTCTTTGCGTCCTTTGCGCCTTTGCGGTGAGTTCTCTCAGTACTTGACCAGCGCCGAGCCCCAGGTGAAGCCACCACCGAATGCCTCCAGCAACAGCGTCTCGCCGCGTTTGATGCGGCCATCGCGAACCGCCGTGTCCAGCGCCAGCGGGACGGAAGCCGCGGAGGTATTGCCGTGCTCGTCAACTGTGACCACGACATGATCCATATCCATCTTCAGCTTCCTTGCCGTGGCCTGAATAATGCGGATGTTCGCCTGGTGCGGTATCAGCCAGTCGATGTCTGACCTGTCCAGCTTGTTGGCAGCCAGGGTCTCATCGACGATGCGCCCAAGCGTGTTCACCGCCATCTTGAAAACCTCGTTGCCCTGCATCTGTATATAGGCGTGCCCGGCCTGGACATGCTCGTAGCCGGAAGAGATACCATGGGGCACAGTCAGGAGATGTTCGTAACTGCCGTCGGCATGCAGGTGCGTCGACAGGATTCCCGGCTCGTCGCTGGCCTCGAGGATAACCGCACCGGCGCCGTCGCCAAACAGGATGCTGGTGCTGCGGTCATTCCAGTCGACGATGCGCGACAGCGTCTCTGTTCCTACAACCAGTGCGCACTTTGCCGATCCGGTACGGATGAACTTGTCCGCGATGCCCAGGGCATAGATGAAGCCAGTACATACTGCCTGTACGTCAAAAGCGGCTGTGCCGTGAATATCGAGACGCTGCTGCAACAGGCAGGCGGTGCTGGGAAACACCCGGTCGGGCGTGGTAGTTGCCAGCACGATCAGGTCGACCTGGCGCGGCGTCTTGCCGGCCGCCTCCATCGCCCGCGAAGCGGCGATCTCGGCGAGATCGCAGGCGGTCTCGTCACCGGCGGCAATGTGTCGCTTGCTGATACCGGTGCGCTCCCGGATCCATGCGTCGGTGGTGTCCATGATCTTTTCCAGATCCTGGTTGGTCAGGACCTTCCCGGGCAGGTAGCTGCCGGTACCGGTAATGCGCGAATACTTCATATTGCCTGCCTCTGTTCCACGTAGGTTTGCAGCTGGTTGCTGATGCGTTCCGGCACGGACTCGCGCACGGCAAGGACTGCGACCTTGATGGCATTGGCAAAGGCCAGGTCATCGGCGCTGCCATGGCTCTTGATAACGATCCCCCTCAGGCCCAGCAGGCTCGCACCATTGTAGCGCCGCGGGTCGATCCGGTTACGGAAGGCACGCAGGACCGGCATGGTAATGAGCGCCGCGAGCCTGGTCAGGAGATTGCGGCTGAATTCCTCGCGGATGAACTGGGCAATCATCTTGGCGACGCCTTCAGTGGTCTTGAGCGATACATTGCCGACGAAGCCGTCACACACGACCACATCGAAGCCACCCTTGTAGATATCGTCGCCTTCGGCGTAGCCGCCGTAGTTGAGATGACTCGAGCCCAGCAGCTGGCCAGCCTCCTTGACCTGCTCGTTGCCCTTGATCTCCTCCTCGCCGATATTCAGCAAACCGATCCGCGGGTTCTCGTTGCCGTCCACGGCACTCGCTATCACCGAACCCATGACGGCGAACTGCAGCAGGGACTCGGCGCCGACATCGACATTGGCGCCCAGATCAAGCATCCAGGTATGGCCCGTCATGGACGGCAGCGCGGTACAGATAGCGGGACGGTCAATGCCAGGCAGCATTTTCAGGACAAACCTGGCGGTTGCCATCAGGGCGCCGGTATTCCCGGCACTGACGCAGGCGTCAGCATCGCCCTGCTTGACCAGGTTGATCGCCACGCGCATGGACGAATCCTTCTTGTTGCGCAAGGCGGTGGAAGGCAGGTCATCCATTTCGACAACCTGGCTGGCATGCCGGATGTTCAGGCGATCGCTGACAGCGGCCTTGTGCCGGGCGAGGGATTTTTCCAGCACCGACTCGTCACCGACCAGGATGATATTCAGGTCCTGATGCTCCCTGAGCGCCGCGAGCGCCGCAGGAACGACCGTATCCGGGCCGATGTCACCGCCCATGGCATCGAGCGCAACTGTAACTCCGGTGCTCATGCAGGATTATCGAGCAGCGGATCGAATACAGGCGCGGGGATATATTACGGCAGTCACCGGCGGTATGACGTCAGCCTGCCGCCGCCCGGGGGACTCAGTCGAGGTCCTTGCTGATGACCTTGCGACCGCGGTAGAAACCGTCGGGGCTGATGTGATGCCTGCGGTGCGTTTCACCGGTGGTCGGTTCAATCGACAGTGTGGCCTCGCTGAGGCTGTCATGCGAACGGCGCATACCGCGCTTGGATGGCGTTTTTCTGTTCTGCTGAACGGCCATGGTCTTGACTCCTTGATAGCGTAACTATTTCTGTTTCAATTGCGCCAGCACGGCAAACGGGTTTTCCCGTTCGTCTGCAGCAGGCGCGTAATCATTCACCAGTGCCCGGCATTCCGCCTCTTCATCGTGCATGGGCACAATCGGCAACGCCAGCAACACCTCTTCCGAAATCACATCCGCAATCTGCGTCGGTTCCCGCGTAACCAGCAGGGGCTCGTAGCACACAGGTAACTCACCTGCCGCCTCCTGGCTGAACACAAGACCCAGCCGGAAGCTCGAGACCAGCGGGTATTCCATGGACTCGAGACACCGCTGGCACTGCATCACAAGCCGGCCTGTTATAGAACCGCATAGCGTGTGTGTGCCGTCCTCGTCCCTGCCAAACTCAAGCACGACATCCAGTTCACCGGCTTCAGACAACAGCAGCGGCAAAACACGCGGCAAACCGGCCAGCTTTACCCGGCCCCGCAGCACGCGCCCCGCCTCTGCCATCGCGTACAGATCGAGGCGATCCGGCAAGTGGTCTATCATAACCCGCTTATATTATCTTCGGAGTTTTGGGCTGTCAAAGAAAACATTGATATTCAGAGACTTTGACTGCCAGCCGGCAAGCTCTTATGTTGACAGGGAACAGAGGATTGCGTACATGACAGGGTAGCATGCTGCCCCGGGTAACCTGTGATAACGCCAATGCCGTGCCCATAACTATGCGGAATATCAATTGATTCAGAAGATCCTGATCGCGAACCGCGGCGAAATCGCCGTCCGCATCATCCGCGCCTGTGCCGAGGCCGGCATTACCTCCGTCGCGATTTACGCCGATCCGGACCGACACGCCCTGCATGTCAAGAAGGCCGACGAGTCCTACAATATCGGGCCAGACTCGATTGCCGGCTACCTGAATGCCCACCGAATCGTAAATCTGGCGGTCGCCACCGGCTGCGATGCGCTGCACCCGGGTTACGGCTTCCTGTCCGAGAACCCGCTGCTTGCCGAGATCTGCCAGCGCCGCGGCATCCGCTACATCGGGCCTGGCCCTGCCGTCATTCAGCAGATGGGTGACAAGGTCGCCGCCCGTGCAGCCATGCAGGCGGCAGGGGTGCCGGTCATACCCGGCAGCGACGGCAGCCTGACCGGCATCGACGAGGCGCTGTCACTGGCGGATTCCATCGGCTACCCGGTCATGCTGAAGGCCACATCGGGCGGCGGTGGCCGCGGTATCCGTCGCTGCAATTCTGCCAGCGAGATCCGGCGGCACTACGACCGCGTGCTGTCGGAGGCCGGCAAGGCCTTCGGGCGCGCCGAGATCTTCATGGAGAAATGTATCGAACGGCCTCGCCATATAGAGGTTCAGGTGCTGGCCGATGCTCACGGCAGCATCGTGCATCTCTTCGAGCGCGACTGCTCCATCCAGCGTCGCCACCAGAAACTGATCGAGATTGCACCCTCTCCCCAGATTGACGAGACTCAGCGCACCTGGCTGGGAGATACCGCGGTTCGCGCTGCGCGCGCCGTCGGCTACGAGAACGCCGGCACGGTGGAGTTTCTGATGGACCACGACTGCAACTTCTGGTTCATGGAGATGAATACCCGCCTGCAGGTCGAACACACAATCAGCGAGGCGATCACGGGCATTGACATTGTTCAGGAACAGATCCGGATCGCGGACGGGCTGCCGCTGGGATATTCGCAGGCCGATATTCAGAGACGCGGCTTCGCAATGGAACTGCGTATCAACGCCGAAGACCCGCAGAACGATTTCCTGCCAAGCTATGGCCGCATCACACGCTATTTCGCACCAGGCGGGCCCGGCGTGCGTACCGATGCCGCCATCTACACCGGCTACCCGATACCACCGCACTACGACTCCATGTGCGCCAAGCTGGTCGTCTGGGCGCTCGACTGGCCGGCACTGCTGAACCGGGCACAGCGCGCCCTGCAGGATATCGGCGTCTATGGCGTCAAGACGACCATCCCCTATTACCAGGAGATACTGAAGGTGCATGATTTCCGAATGGGTATCTTCGATACCGGTTTCGTCGACGCCCACCCCGAGCTGTCCAGTTACCGGACCAGCCGCCCGACCCGCGAACTGACCGCGGCTATTGCCGCAGCCCTGTCTGCACACCACGGACTCTGAAAGGTAAACTGCAATGACCATGTCACGCGTCCACGTCACCGATGTTACTCTGCGCGATGCGCATCAGTCGCTGATTGCCACACGCATGCGCACGGAGGACATGCTGCCGGCGTGCGCAATGCTCGATGCCATTGGCTTCTGGTCACTTGAGGTCTGGGGCGGCGCGACCTTCGACGCCTGCCTGCGGTTTCTCAAGGAGGATCCGTGGGAGCGCCTGCGACAGCTGCGTGCCGCGCTGCCCAACACCCGGCTGCAGATGTTGCTGCGCGGCCAGAACCTGCTTGGCTACCGGCACTATTCCGATGATGTGGTACGGGCATTTGTGCAGCATTCGGCCAGCAACGGCATGGATGTCTTCCGTATCTTCGACGCCCTCAACGACACCCGCAACCTGCGCGTCGCAATCGATGCCGTGAAGCAGGCCGGCAAGCATGCCCAGGGCACGATCTGCTATACCACCAGCCCGGTGCACAACCTGCAGAGCTTCGTCGACATGGCACGCGAGTTACAGGCCATGGGCTGTGACAGCATCGCCATCAAGGATATGGCCGGCCTGCTGACACCGATGCTCACCGGTGAGCTGTTCCGGGAAATCACTGCCGCCACGGACCTGCCGCTGCACCTGCACATCCATGCCACTGCCGGTCTGGCCGAAATGTGCCAGCTCAAGGCCATCGAAAACGGCTGCCGTCATATCGATACGGCCATCTCGTCCTTTGCCGGCGGTACCAGCCATCCGCCAACCGAAAGCATGGTCGCCGCCCTGCGCGATACCGGCTACGACACCGGCCTCGACCTGGAGGCCCTGCAGGACATTGGCCTGCATTTCCGCGAGGTCCGCAAGAAATATCACCAGTTCGAGAGCGCTTTCACCGGCCTCGACACCCGCGTCCAGATCTACCAGGTGCCGGGCGGAATGATATCCAATCTCTACTCGCAGCTGAAGGAACAGGGCGCGCTGGAACGTGTGGACGAGGTCTATCGTGAGATTCCACGCGTCCGCGAGGAACTGGGCTACCCGCCGCTGGTCACGCCGACATCCCAGATTGTCGGCACGCAGGCGGTACTGAACGTCCTGACCGGGGCGCGATACAAGACCATTACCAATGAGGTCAAGCTCTACCTGCAGGGTCGCTACGGCAGATCGCCTGCCCCGATGGACGAGAACATCCGGCGCAAGGCCATCGGTAATGCGGATATCATCACGGTGCGTCCGGCCGATCTGCTGGACGATGAAATGGATTCCCTGCGAGCGGGCATTGGCGACATTGCGAAGACAGAAGAAGACGTGCTGACCTGCGCCATGTTTCCCGAACTCGGCCAGGAGTTTCTCAAGCAGCGGGCTGCCGGTACCCTGGTTCCCGAACCGCTGCAACCGATCGGTGCGAAAAGTGACAGAAACCACAGCCGGCCGACGGAATTCAATGTCACCCTGCACGGAGAGACCTATCATATCAAGGTCACGGGCACCGGGCACCGAACTCAGGACAACCGCCCCTTCTATATGACGGTCGACGGCATCCCGGAAGAGGTTCTGGTGGAAACCCTGGACGAATTGCTGGAAGATCGCGACGAAAGCGGGGCAACAACACGTCCCGTCAAGAGCAGTAAACGGCCTCGTGCCACGCTACCGGGACACGTAACGGGTTCCATGCCCGGGACGATCGTCGATGTCCTGGTCGGCGTTGGTGATCATGTCGATGCCGGCACACCGGTGCTGATTTCAGAGGCGATGAAGATGGAAACCGAGATTCAGGCACCGGTAGCCGGGACGGTCAAGGCGATCCACGTCAGCAAGGGTGACACCGTAAACCCCGACGAGACGCTGCTGGAGATTGAATGAAAAATTTGCGGCGGCTCGATAAGGTGAGTTATTCATAGCAAGTAACGCAATGTAAAATTTCCCCTGTAAAACCCTCATCATTCCCGCGAAACCGCGAATACACGCAAGACGGGGATGACCTGCTCATGAGTCTCCCCATGGCAGGCGCCACGGGGTTTATATTCCAGATTTTCTTTGCGTTCTTCGCGTCTTTGCGGTGAAATTGCTTTTTTTCAATACACCCGACCAGGCGAAAATGAACACCATCCCCGCTACGCCCCTCATCCTCGCGTCCACCTCGCCGTACAGAAAGGAGCTGCTCGGGCGACTGAACCTGTCGTTTGGCACAGCTGCTCCCGATATCGACGAAAGCCGGCTGGAAAATGAACCTGCCTACGACCTGGTCAGGCGCCTGTCAGAGGCAAAGGCACGCGCCGTTGGCGCGACACATGAGGGGCTGATAATCGGCTCGGACCAGGTAGCCACCCATGGCGAGACAATCCTCGGCAAGCCAGGTGATCATGAAACAGCGATGCAGCAACTGCGGCAATTGTCAGGCGAGCATGTCACCTTCCTGACCGGGCTGTGTTTGCTGAACAGCGTGACAGGTGAAACACAGCTGGATGTCATACCGTTTTCCGTGGTTTTCCGCCGCCTGGACGAAGACCAGATCGACCGTTATCTCCGCCATGAGCAGCCCTACAACTGCGCCGGCAGTTTCAAGTCTGAGGGTCTTGGGATCACGCTGTTCGAACGCATGGAGGGTGACGACCCGACGGCACTGATCGGCCTGCCGCTGATACGCCTGACCGGCATGCTGGCCAATGCCGGCATCAGCCTGCCCTGAACGCTGAGAGTCAGGGTGCGGGGATTTGCCCAAGCACGATCCGGGACATCAGCACCAGGTCACCGGCATCCAGGCCGCCGTTGTCATTCAGATCGCCAAAGGCAATTTCCGCCATGGTCGGCGTAACTGCTCCGCTGACCAGTCTCGTCAGGATCAGGTAATCTGCCACATTGATCACGCCATTCACTGATCCGCGTGGCGCAAGGTCCGCCGTGTTGGATGCAAGCGGATCGGTACCATAGGTAATCACTTCGTCGTAATCATCCAGACCATCGCCATCGGTATCGGCGAATAGCGGATCCGTGCCATACGTCCGATCTTCATCATAGTCAGACAGGCCATCATTATCGGAATCACTATCCAGAGCATCTGTTCCCAGCAGGCACTCCTCCAAATCAGTCAAGCCATCCCCATCTGAATCGATGGTGCTGTTGTTATTAACTGCTGGGCAGCTGTCACATACATCCCCGATGCCGTCACTATCACCATCCAGCTGGTCCGTATTGGCGGTATTTACGCAATTATCACAAGCATCCCCGACGCCATCGCCATCCTTATCTTCCTGGCCTGGATTGGCAGTGAACGGGCAGTTATCTGCACCATCACAGGTACCATCACCATCTATATCGTTACAGGCCAGCAGCAAGAGCGGCTCCTGGATTCCGTCGGGATCATCTGCGCAGGTCCCGTCAGCGCTGTTTGAACATGGACTAAAGTCACCGGCCGCCAACAAGGCGGCCTTAACAGTTGCGGGATTTGCACCGGGATACTGGCTTAGATAAAGAGCAGCAGCACCTGCAACATGAGGCGCCGCCATGCTGGTACCGCTTTTAGTACCGAGGCCTCCGCCGGGCACCGTAGAGAGAATGTTCCTGCCCGGCGCCATGATGTCGATTCCCGATCCATGATTACTGAACCCGGCAAAGGTATCATCCTGTGCATTACCCGAGTTCCCACCTGACTCGCCGTCATAGTCTTCCAATGCCGATACTGTGATGGCATTCGGATTGCCTGCCGGAAACACCAGCGAAACATCCGTGCTGTCGTTGCCCGCCGCAAGAGCAAAAACAACGCCGGCATTTACGGCATTATTGATCGCCGTATCCAGTGGAGTGAATGTGCCAGTTCCCGTCAGACTCATGTTGGCTACATCAATCTCATCAGAATGTTCCATGACATAGTCCACGCCAGCAAGGATCTGGGAGCCGGCTCCTGTTCCGTTATCCTCCAGCACCTTCACAGCCCATAAGCGGGCGCCAGGCGCTACACCAACAACTCCTGAGCCATTATCAACGGCAGCTGCAATCCCGGCGACATGGGTGCCATGGCTGTTAACATCATCGGCACTTGCATCGTTGTCGGCACAGTTGGCGTTAAACGGCCCCTGCGTTTTGCAGTAGGTATAAGTAAAAACATTGAGATCCGGGTGATCAAGATCGATACCAGTGTCCAGAATGGCGATATCTACATCCATGGCGTCATTGACACCATCGATCTTTGCGGCCGGATCAAGATCGGCGTTAATACGATCAATACCCGTTGGCAATATCTGCGCATTAATGCTGACAATGACATCAGGTTCAATATAGGCAACCCGTGGGTCAGCAGCTACTTTAGCCAGAAGCTTCTCCGGCATTTTAACTGCCATGCCACGCAACGCATGCCGATAGCGCAAACCCACGGACAAATTAAACCTGCCCTTGATATCATTCGCGGCCACGTCCGTATCCACATCGTCTTTGAACACAACGATATAGCTTGACGGGATAATGCGCTGTGATTGCTCTGGAGGTACTGCATACAGCGAATGACTGAACATCATCAACACAGCCATGACACTGGTAAAGAGTGCGGGGCCTGCAAGTCCAGCTGGTATTGCTCTTGACTGCCGCATTAAAAGAAAGATAGCGAAGACGGCGAATCTGGCTCGTATTGTTATTGTCATCGAGCGCCCGAAAAATTACAGCTTTCAGAAAGCTGAAGTTATCACAACCCGCTTAAGCCTGCCGGGCGGACAACCTGCACAGCCCGCCCATCGCCCGCCTTCAGATCTATGCTATTGTTTTTTATCGTATTGTAGCCGCGTTGCTTGCCAGGATTTTGCCCAGGGCCTGGGCCACGCCAACGCCGAGCCGATCAGCGATGCGCTCCAGCAGGTCGGGCTCCGTGGTGAACTCGACGATCTCCTCGGCCTCGATGATTTCCCTGGCGACGTACGAGGAGCTGCCCAGCCCATCCACCAGGCCCATATCGAGGCTCTCCTCGCCGGTCCAGATCAGGCCACTGAACATGTCCTCGCTTTCCTTGAGCCGGTCACCCCGGCCCTCTTTCACGGCATTGATAAACTGCTCGTGAATATCGACCAGCAGTGTTTCGATATGTGCCACGTCTGACGCCTTCGAGGGCAGAAACGGATCGAGGAAGGCCTTGCTTTCACCTGCCGTATACAGGCGTCGCTCGACACCGAGCTTGTCCATGGTGCCGACGAAGCCGAAGCTGTCCATTCGCACACCGATGGAACCCACGATACTGGCCTTGTCGACATAGATTTCATCGGCAGCTGCCGCGATGTAATACCCGCCCGAGGCGCAGATATCGGTGACAACGGCATACAGGGGGATGTCGGGATATTTTTCCCGGAGGCGTTTTATCTCGTCGTAGATATAACCGGCCTGTACCGGGCTGCCACCCGGTGAATTGATGCGCAGGATGACACCGGCCGTATTATCGTCCTCGAAGGCATCGCGAAGACCGCTGATAACGTTATCCGCACTGGCCTCGGTCTCGTCGGAAATGATGCCTTTCAGCTCGACCAGCGCCGTATGCTTCTCACCCGAGCTGGCTGTGTCCGGCCATTCGCCCGGCCAGTACAGCAGCAGGATGGCGCCCAGGTAGAAGGCCAGCAACACCTTGAAGAACACATTCCAGCGTCGCGTACGGCGCTGTTCATTGATGGAGGCAAAGGCAAGCCGGTTAACCAGGTCCCTGTGCCAGTCATCGTCCCCGCGCTGTGCCTCGTCATCCGGCGACGACTGGAACGGATTGTTACCGGTAGGCATAGGCGGTTTCCTGTATGACATGTCGGTTCTCGGTAGTTAGGGGGCAATGAGCCCGGTCTCTGTCATCCACATCGGCATCTCTGCAAGCTTTTGCAAGGTCACCATGGGGGCGTGCTGTGCAAGTCGCTCCGGCGTATGCACGCCTGTCGTCACGGCCACCTTGCCGGCACCGGCATTGGTCGCCATCTCCATATCATACTCGGTATCCCCGACCATAATCGTCTGCCCGGGTAGCACGTCGAGCACTTGCATGATATCAACAAGCATCTGTGGATGCGGCTTGGAAGGCGCCTCATCCGCACATCGCGTCGCATCGAAACACAGGTCCAGGCCGGTTTCAACCAGCACCCTGTCGAGACCGCGGCGGGACTTGCCGGTGGCGACGCCCAGCAGGAAGCCCTGCCGCTTGCAGAGTTCCAGCACATCCCGGGCATCATCAAACAGACGTGAATTTTCGGAGGCAAACCAGTGGTTACGGTAATGCCCTGCGAAGGCGGTATGGAAACTCTCGTCCTGGCCCGGAACCAGCGCGTCTATGGCCTCGCGCAGTCCAAGCCCGATGACATTCCTGAGCGTGTCGTCCGCCAGCGGCGCCAGCCCGAGGTCACGCATCGCGGCACGCAGGCAGGCAACGATCTGGCCTTCGGAATCCATGAGAGTCCCGTCCCAGTCGAACACGATCAGCCTGATGTCCCGCCGGGACACCCTGTATTGCAGCTTGCTGTCATTCATCATTTGTCACGCAGGGTTCAGGCAGCCTCCAGGCTGTCGAGAACGCCCTTCAGTTCATCATCCAGTGGCGCACTGACATTGACCGGCTCACCGCTGGCCGGGTCGGTGAACTCGAGCATGTGGGCATGCAGGAACATACGACGCAGGCCATGCGCCTTCATCATGCGGTTGAATTCCGCATCGCCGTACTTGTCATCCCCCGCCAGCGGATGACCGATATGGGCGGCATGGACCCGGATCTGGTGTGTCCTGCCGGTCTCCAGCACCGCCTCGACCAGTGTTGCATCACCATGGCAGCTGAGCGGCCTGAAGACCGTCGCCGCCGGCTTGCCGTCAGCCTGCACCCTGACGATACGTTCACCGCCCTGCAACTGGTTCTTCCTGAGCGGTGCATCGACACGGCGTGTGCTCTCCAGCACGCCACGCACCAGCGCCAGGTAATGTTTGATCACCCTGCCCTCGCGCAGCTGCGAATGCAGGTCGCGCAGTGCGCTGCGCCGCCTGGCAATCATCAGGCAGCCTGATGTCTGCCTGTCCAGCCGGTGCACCAGTTCCAGGTAGGGCGCCTCAGGATGCAGCGCACGAAGTGCCTCGATCACACCATAACTCAGACCACTGCCGCCATGGACCGCGATTCCCGCCGGCTTGTTCAGCACCAGCAACCGGTCATTCTCGAACAGAATGTGCCCGGCGATTGCCGGCAATCGCTCCGGACTGAGTACCCGCTCGCGCACGGACTCAAGACGTAACGGCGGAATCCTCACCGTATCCCCGGCCTGAACCTTGTAATGAGGGCGTATCCGGCCCCGGTTCACCCGAACCTCGCCACGCCGCAGTATCCGGTAGATATGGCTGCGCGGCACGCCTTTCAAGTGACGCGACAAAAAATTGTCGATACGCTGCCCTGCCTCCTCGGCGGAGACACTGACCTGGCGGACCCGGCTGGCTGGCTTGGCGGTTTCGTTTTCCATCAAGGACATAAAGTGACTGTTACCGGTCGGGCATTGTACATGCCATGCAGTCAAAGCTTCAGCACGGTTTCATTGCGGCTATATGGCAAGGTTGATATAGTCCACGAGCGTGTGGCCCATTACCTAATTTAAATGGTTCGGCCATCTCGCCTGTGAGACCTATTCCACCCAGGAGATCGCAAGTGGCAACCGCTTGATTCTTCTGTGGATTTAGCAAGATACTGATTATAAACCCTGTTTACTAACTAATTGGCGCTCCCTCCACATCGCATGCTGATGAAACCAGAATCTGCTACCAACCGCATTGACCGGATGGCGTCTTGGCCTCCGCGCGCATGCGTCGGTTGGTCAGCCCGGCCTGCGGACGACAGGAGATCGTGCTTCGCGTTTTGCACGGTTGAGCGCACGAGAGACATAAAACATGAAAAGAATGCTCATCAACTCCACGCAGCCGGAAGAGCTGCGTGTGGCTCTGGTCGATGGCCAGAAACTCTACGATCTTGATATCGAGGTAC
>Ga0209536_100003367_pt1 | contig 25739 bp, 15 predicted proteins | sample DeeMarSeWOR28_12_FD_187461 | JGI IMG/M metagenome (GOLD analysis project Ga0209536, IMG submission 187461) | Marine sediment microbial communities from White Oak River estuary, North Carolina - WOR-2-8_12 (SPAdes) (version 2) | ecosystem: Environmental > Aquatic > Marine > Intertidal zone >...
CGGCCGGCAACCGGGGGCAGTTCGTGATAGTGGTTCCCTCGCATGACGTGGTCATCGTCCGTCGCGGCCTCGACTATGGCCGACAGGGGTTCGACCGCTGGGACCTCACGCGAGAGGTATTGAAAGCCATTCCGCCGGTGGCAGATCCGGACAAGCCGCGCTAGCCACGTAACGGCAGGTTCACCCGTTGCAGCATCTCAATGAACCGCGGATCGGCCCAGAACGCATCTGACGCGGGGATCACCGCAAGATATGCTATCTCGTGGTCCCTCAGCTCGTAGGCTAGATCCAACCACTCGAACGCCTTGTCGAGATCACCCGACCAATCGTACAGCTGGACGATGACCATCGGCTTGATGAACATGGCACGCGAACGCTCGGCGAGAATGTCGGCGGCTTGGCCCAATGCAGCCTTCACGTCGTGAGCCTGTTCGAGCAACTGGGCTATTTGAGTGTCGCCCAGCATGGCGAAGTACCGGGCGTGATGCCGCAATCCCTCCGCCATCATCCCCAACCTGTAGTGGGCCCAGGCAAGTCCCACGCTCGCCAGCGGGTTGGGGGGTACCTTCTCCAATTCGGCGATTTCCTCTTCGAATCGGCCGGTCAGGCCGCGCTGCATGCCGTGCAGCAGTTGGGTGAAAGGATTGAACGGATCGATCTCCAAAGCGCGCTCGCACTGGGTCTCGCTTTCCACCTCGCGCCCCAACATAGCGAGGAAGTGGCCGTAGAAAATGCGGGCCTGCGGTTCGTTGGGATCCAGCTCGATGGCGCGTCGATACGCCGCTTCGGCACGTTCCCAATCCCAGTCAAACCACGTATACGCCTGCGCCAGCGCTTGATGAGCCTCTGCTAGTTTGGGGTCCAGCTCCACAGCGTGGTCGGCGGCCTCGCGCCAATTGGGTCCCGCCTCGGTTGGAGGCACCAAACCGAGCACCGTCCTAGATCCCCAGATAAGCGCGATCCCCGAGTACGCCGGTGCGTAGTCTGGAGCGATCTTCAGCGCGGCCTCGTAATACTGCAGCGCCCGGTCGAGGTCGTGCGGATTGAAGTTCTGCTGGTGAATCCGCCCGCGCATGTAGAATTCGTATGCGGCCGGGTCCACCGGTGCGGTTTCCGGCTTGTCCGCAGTGGCCGCTGGCTGCATCGTGCCGTGAATTTCGGCGGCGATCGATCCGGATACGTTCCGGTACAGCGCGAGCACGTCGCTGATCTCACCGTCGTAGGAACCGGACCATAGACCCTCCTCCGTATTCCCGTCGATCAGCCGGGCCTGGATGCCCACGGCGTCTCCCGCCCGGAAGATCGAGGATTCGACTAGGGCCTCGACCGACAACTCTCGGCATATCTCGCGGACTGGCTTGTCGGTCCCCTGGTACTGCATCACCGACGTCCGTGCAAGCACCGCGACGTTTCCCTGCCCCAGCTGCGAGATCAGAGTCTCGTGTAGCCCCATCACCAGAAACGCCTGCTCCGGATCACCGGTGATGTTGACCGGCGGCAGCACCGCCAGTCGCCGCCGCCCGACCTGAGCCACGACCGTCTCGGACGTTAGCGTGGCGGCGAAGTCGGCCGGTGAGCTGAAACGCTGCTCTGGCTCCTTCGCCAAGGCCCGTCCTACCGCCCGGTCGACGAAGAGCGGGAGACCGGGATCGATCGTTCGGAGACTCGGCGCGGTCTCCAAGGCGTGCTTAGCCAACAAGGCTTGGGGAGTGGCGCCTTCGAACGGCGCGCGGCCGCTGAACATCTCGTACACCACGCAGCCCAAAGCGTACACGTCACTGCGGCTATCTACGTTCGCGTCACCTGCCGCCTGCTCGGGACTCATGTAGGCCGGGGTTCCCACCGCAAGGCCCGTCCCGGTGAGTCTCTCCCCACCGGCCACTTCGACGGCCCGCGCAATGCCGAAATCCGCGACGATCGCATGGTTGCCGCTGCACAGAATGTTCTCCGGCTTGATGTCACGGTGAATCACGCCACGCTCGTGCGCGTAGCTCAACGCGGAGGCCACTTGTTCAGTGATACGGACGCCGTCGCGCACGGGCAGCTTCTTCTCGCGCAACAACCGATCCCGCAGCGACTCACCGTCCACGAACGGCATGACGTAATAGAGCAAACCGTCGACCTCGCCCGAGTCAATCAACATCAGGATATGCGGATGTGTCAGCTTGGCGGCGATCTCGATTTCACGCACGAAGCGATCAACGCCGAGCGATGCCGAGAGTTCGGGACGGAGGACCTTGAGGGCCACGTCTCGTCTGTGCTTGAGGTCCTCAGCGAGGTAGACCGACGCCATGCCCCCAGCGCCGATCTCGCGCTTGATTGCGTAATTTTCGGCAAGGGCCGTCGTGAGACGGTCGATGGTGGCGGTCAAAGCGGTTGGCTCCTGTGGTCCGTAGCACAGGTACTATAAGGCCGCGGCACTCCAAATGCGAGCACTGCTGCTAGCGGACGTCTCGCGAGGCCGGCTCCAGGCGGTCATTGGAACAGACAGGAGCATTCTGTGTTAACGGCCGAGTGACATCCATATGAGTCACCCGGCGTGGCGGGTGCTGGCGGTCGCAGCTGACCCGGCACTCACTCAGGTGGGTCAGGGGAGACGGCGGCTTGCTCGACCTTCCTCAACGCCACTGCGTTGATGCAATACCGCAGGCCGCTGGGCGGTGGGCCGTCCGGAAAAACATGCCCCAGGTGGGCATCACACGTATTGCAGGTAGTCTCGACCCGCTGCATCCCGTGCGAGCGGTCGGCATGATAGGCGATCGCGTTGGGCTCGACGGGCTGAGTGAAAGACGGCCAGCCTGTGCCCGACTCGAATTTCTCAGCGGCATCGAACAGCAGCGTGTCGCAACACACGCACGAGTAGTGCCCCGGCTCGAACCGGCTGCACATCTCCGAGCTGAATGCGCTTTCCGTCCCTTTCTGGCGCGTGACGCGGTACTGCTCCGGCGTGAGCGTTGTGCGCCATTCGGCTTCGGTGCGCTCGACTCGGCGCCGTGGCTCTGGGTTTCCCTGATTCGCGAATCTGACTATGTCGGACCAGCTCAGCATGGCTCGCTCATTTCGGCGTCAGACGTGGTGGCAGCGTTACTCTACGGAGTAAGAACCAGTACGGGCTGGAGAACGTTCCCATGCCATCGGTGCGGGGTGCTTCGTACGTTCCGATGGACGCCGACAACCATCTCGATGCTCGGGCAATCTGATGGGACGGGCCAGGATTGGCAATCTGCGATTTGCAACTGCAGATTTCCGATGGGGCAGCGTGGGCTGGGACGGCGAATCGCCAAACACAACTCGTCAATCTGCGATCTGAAATCATGACATCGCTTCGCACCACGATCTCACTGGTCACCGCGCTGGTCGCGTTTGGAGCCAACGCTTCCTCGCAGACTGCGCGCATCTCCGAAGAAACACGAACCTTGACCACCTATCCTTTCTCCGAGCCAAATCCGATACCGATCCTCACGCGGGACGCCCGGCTGTATCCGTATCACACATTCGAGGGATACGCGATGGAAGGGGTGCAACGTGAGTGGAAGGTGGTTCACATGGAGAACGATCTGATCGAGGTCTTCGTGCTACCGGAGGCGGGCGGAAAGATTTGGGGCGCTGTCGTAAAGCGAACGGGCCACGAATTCATCTACCGCAACGAAGTAATGAAGTTCCGCAACATAGCACTACGCGGCCCGTGGACATCGGGCGGGATCGAATTCAACTTCGGCGTCATCGGCCACACTCCCTCCACGGCCACACCTGTTGACTACGTGATACGCGAGAATACCGATGGTAGCGTGAGCTGCATCGTTGGAACTATGGACTTGCCTTCGCGTACGCACTGGCGTGTCGAAGTTCGCCTGCCACCCGATCGCGCGTACTTTGAGACCAACGTTCTGTGGTACAACCCCACGCCTCTCGAGCAACCCTACTACAACTGGATGACTGCAGCGGCGTTTGCCCGCGAAGACCTCGAGATGTCCATGCCAGGGAACGCCTACCTGGCACATTCGGGAGAGAGCCGTGAGTGGCCGGTCGATGCGGCAGGACGCTACCTCGCTGAGTATGACAACAACCGGTTCGCCGGACACAAGTCGTACCACGTCGTGGGCGAGCTCAACGATTTCTTCGGCGGCTACTACCACGACGACGACTACGGCTTCGGTCATTGGTCGCGCTACGAGGAGATGCCCGGACAGAAACTGTGGCTCTGGGCGCTGTCGCGTGAAGGAGGCGTGTGGGAGGGACTCCTCACCGATGCCGACGGCCAGTACATCGAGTTCCAGGCGGGACGACTGCTGGTGCAGTATTCACCAGGATCGCACCTGAACCCGATTACGCAGGTGGGCTTCGATCCCGGCGCGGCCGACCGCTGGTCGGAAACCTGGTTTCCGTTGGAGGGAATCTCCGGTCTGACAGATGCATCGCGCGACGGGGCAATGCATGTCAGCACTGCCGACGGCAAGCTCATAATCCGCATCAATGCGTTTGGAAATCTCGCCGACACCCTGCGAGTGTCTTCCCACGAGCGGTTGATTGCGTCGCTCCCGATGACGTTCTCAGCCCTCGAGCCGGTGGAGAGGATCATAGATCTCGAGGGTCAGATGACGTTCCGAGTGGAACTGCCTCTACTGGGTTTGGACTACACGTCGCAGCACAGCACGCGCGAGCTGGCTCGGCCGTTTACAACTGACCCAGCGGCGATCGAACAGATCCCCGGCGTAGATCAGTTGGTGTTCGAGGCGAAGGAACTGTCCAAAGGCAGACGGTACCACGAAGCCCGAGGAGCGTTCGAGAACGCCTTGGCAGACGAACCATGGCAGCGCGATGCTCTGCTGGGACTCGCCGATCTGGACTATCGTCGCGGGTTGTATCAGTCGGGACTGGCTCACGTGACCCGCGCACTGCAACTCGACACTTACGACGCCGCTGCAAACTTCGCCGCCGGCAACCTGTACCGGGCGCTGCGGCGCGGGACCGATGCTCGTGAAGCGTATGGTTGGGCGGCTCGCTCCATGATGTATCGCTCAGCCGCATACGTGCAGCTCGCCGAGCTCATGCTCGCCGACAAAGACTACCCGGAGGCAAGTAGATACGCGCAGCTCGCGCTGGACTACGACCGCTACAGTATACCGGCACGGCAGCTCCTTGCCATGGTTGGCCGCAAGCGCGGCGATACGGCGCTGGCCTTTACGATGCGCAATCAACTGCTCGAACTCGACCCACTGCATCACTTCGTCGTGGTGGAGCGCTATCTTGCGTCGCGTGACGCCGCATCACCTGGCTCAGTCGCTGCTGCGTTGCGCGGCGAGTACCCCGACCAAGTCTTTCTCGAACTGGCCATAGACTACGTGCGCCGTGGTGCCAGCGATGACGCCCGTGCGCTGCTGCGCTTGGGGACACAACTGGTCACCAACCCCCTGCTCAATGTTTGGCTGGCATGGCTCGACGACGATCCAATGCAGCTGCCGCGCGATGCGCAGCTGGATTTCGTCTTTCCTTACCGGCGCGAAACCATCACCGCACTCGACTGGGCAGCGGAATACGCAGCCGATTGGTCGTGGTCGTATCTGCTCGCGCTCAACCTGTGGGCTCGGGACCGTACAACGGAAGCGGCGTCTCTGTTGGAGCCGGTGGGAGACGAGGCCGATTACGCGCCATTCTATGTGAGCCGCGCTCACTTGTTGCAGCAAGTACGTGATAGGGATCCGGAAGCAGACTTGCGTCGCGCGGTCCAGCTCGACGGTGGCAACCGCACGATTCGCATCCAATTGATCCGATACCTGCAAGATCAGCTCCGGTGGGAGGACGCGTTGACCGAGTCGGAGGCGGCCCGCACTCTGTTCCCCGACGATTTCAACCTCGACCTACTTCAGGTGCGCTCCTTCATTCAGCTCGGGCGGCCACGTGACGCGATTGAGATACTGAATGTCACTCATGTCCTTCCGTCGGAGAACTCCGGAGAGAGTCACCGACTGTACGAGCAGGCATGCACACTCGCCGCACTCGAAGCAGTGGAAGCCGGTGCATACGATGAAGCGCGTCGATACTTGCACGCCGCCCTCGAGTGGCCCGAGCGTTTGGGTCAAGGCCGGCCCTACAATCCTGAAGAGCGGCTCGTGCAATACTTGTTGGGTCTAGCGGAGCAACAGCTCGGCGAGCAGGATCGGGCACGCGCGGCCTTCGAAGCAGTGGTCACAAGCACGGGCCGAACCAGTGTGAGCGCCAATAGACTGGACCTCCTGGTGATCCCGTCATTGGCCGCGCTTGGGCGCAGCTTTGAGATTGGCGAAGTCTGGAAAGATACCGAAACGGAAGTAGGGCGACTCGGAGGTGAGATGATTCGAGCGATCGAAACTGGCGGCGACCTCATAGCGACCGTCTCACGGCTCTCGGCCGACCATTCCGGCCTGTTCGCTGATCTGTCGGGTCGGACGTTGCTGAGAGCGCTGGTGGCCCGATGACGTGTGATTTGCGATCTGCGATCGGGGACTTGCGATCGGACCCTGCACTGAATCACACGCTCCACCCAGGCCCGCCATCCCCTCCCAATGCCGGGAGCGTTCGCTGGGCGGTCGTACTTTTGCTGTCAGCCGCTTGCATTGACTCATCCGAATCTGATGAACTGTACCGCGCGCCGGAGATCCCCAATGTCATCGACGGGGTTGTGTTCGAAGCGGGCAATTGGGAACCGCACCTGGCGGCCGGCGCGGAGGGAATGTCGTGGGGCAACCATCGGGCCGTAGTGGTGCTCGACAGTGCCAACGGCGACGCGGTCGTCGTCACCATCCCGTGGCGGCGGCACGACCGGGACCCCGCTGCGAAGTCTGTCATTGTAGTCGACGCGGCGTCCAGCCAACCCGTCGCCAACGCGATCCCTCTCCGAGTGGAAAACGAGTCGGGTGATGTGGTGTTCCAACCCAACCCGGGGTCGGCGACCTACCACGTCTACTACATGCCATGGGAATCGACCGGTGGCTACTATCCGCGCGTGACCTACCCGAAGATCGCAGCGATCAACGACACCGATTGGGAACGGCGGGTGCGGGCTGCGCCTCTGACGGAGCTGCCACGAGGGCGGACCACACACATTCAAGCCGTCAATGGGTTCCATAGCTTCTTCTCCATGGAGGTGATCGCGAGCCAGTCCGAAACTGCCGCATTCATGTCGCGGGCCAGTGATGGCTGGGCCCTGGTGCCGGAACACCGCGACTATCCGGTGCGCATGCGACACTTCCTGCCGCACCATTGGACCGAGCGTGCTCCTGCCCGCCAATTCACTCTCCAGGCGTTGCGGGGAGAGTACTTCACGTTCCAACTCGCGGTTGTTGCCGGCGCAGATGAGCTGCAAGACGTGCGTGTGGTGTCCGACGGCTTTCCCGAACCTCTCAATGACCAGTTCACGTGCTTCAACTGCGGCGGGATCAACGAAAAGGGCGAAGCTTTCGAGATAGAGGTTTCGGTGCCGGCCGAAACCGTGCAACCGCTCTGGATCGGGGTCGAGATCCCGGTAGAACAACCTGCAGGGGCGTACTCCGGCGATGTGACGGTATCGACGGCGAACCGCGGCGCAAAGACGGTGCACGTGTCGGTGAACGTACAGGGAGCCCGCGCTGCAAATCATGGTTTTGACTCGCCTGAGCTGATGACGCGGCTCGCCTGGCTGAACTCGACGGTCGGCACCGATCCCGATTTCGTCATCGAGCCGTTCCAGCCGGTCCGCATCGACGGCCGTTCGATCGCCATCCTTGGCCGCGCCGTTGAGCTCGGCGCGTCAGGGTTGCCCGACCGGTTGCTCAGCTACTTCAGCCCCGAACTCACCCATCTCGTCGAGACGCCGGAGGACGTACTGGCCCGCCCGATCGAACTCAAGGTCGTCGTGGCCGGCCGCACCGAACAGATGCAGCCGTCTCCTTACGAGATACGACAGGTCGCGCGCGGTCGAGCTGAGTGGTCGACCCAGAATATATCCGAGCGGGTTGCCGTGAAGGTTGAAGGAGCACTGGAATACGACGGCATGCTCGACTACGACATGACGGTACAAGCGCTGCAAGATATCGAGGTCGATGACATCTCACTGTCGATATCGCTGCTGTCGGACGCCGCTCGATACATGCTCGGCTTGGGATTCCGCGGAGGCAAGCGACCCCAGCAAGTCGATTGGAAGTGGCGCATCGAGAACCACCAAGAGGGCGTGTGGCTCGGCGGCGTGCACAAAGGACTGCAGTACGTATTACGCGACGATGCCTACGTGCGCCCGCTCAACACCAACTTTTACCAGGCCCAGCCGCTGCGCATGCCTGCATCGTGGTTCAACGACGGGCGCGGAGGCATCCGTATCGAAACTGCCGCAGACGAGGTCACCGCGTTCAACTACTCCGGCCTGCGACACATGGCAGCCGGCGATACGTTGAAGTTCAACATCCGCTTTCTGCTCACACCGTTCAAACCGATCGATACCGGGACCCACTTTCAAACGCGCTTCGTGCATCGCTACGTGCCAGTCGATTCCGTGGTGGCATGGGGCGGTACAGTGGTCAACATCCACCACGCGAACGAGATCAATCCCTACATCAACTACCCCTTCTTCAACCTGGATCTACAGACCGTGTACATCGAGGAGGCACACTCCAAGGGAATCAAGGTCAAGCTGTACAATACGATTCGCGAGCTGAGCTACAGGGCCCACGAACTCTTCGCGCTACGCAGCCTCGGTGATGAGATCCTGAACGACGGCGAGGGTGGCGGGCACTCATGGATGCAGGAACACCTCGAGAGCAACTATCACTCAGCGTGGCACGCCTGGCGCGTGGACGACGCTGCCATGCTCAACAAGGGCACATCGCGCTGGACCAATTACTACGTCGAGGGACTCAACTGGTTGGCGGCGAACCAGCACATCGACGGCCTGTACCTCGACGACATCGCCTTCAGCCGCGAAACAGTCAAACGCATGGTATCCGTGTTGCACGAGCACCGCGATGACGTCGTCATCGACCTTCACTCGGCGAATCAGTTCAATCCGCGCGACGGTCACATCAACAGCGCCATGCTTTACATGGAACATTTTCCTTACATATCGCGGCTCTGGTTCGGAGAGTACTTCGAGTACGACCGGGATGAAGACTACTGGCTGACCGAGGTATCCGGGCTCCCGTTCGGCTTGATGGGGGAGATGTTGCAGGACGGTGGCCACCCGTACCGCGGCCTGTTGTATGGTATGACTGCCCGCTTGTACGGCAGCGTGGATCCGCGTCCTGTGTGGCACATGATGAACGAGTTCGGCATCGCGGAGAGCTGCATGTTGGGCTACTGGCTGGAAGACGCGCCGGTCACGACGGATCATCCCCGTGTGCTGGCGACTGCGTACGTTCGTCCAGACGGGGTATTGATCGCCCTGGCATCTTGGTCGCCGCAGGACGAGACGGTGCGCCTGACACTGGATGCGAGCACGCTCGGCGATCTGTCTCAGGTGCGCGCCCACGCTCCAGGCGTCGAGGGCCTGCAGGCTGCAGGCGAAGTCGACCTGTCACACGTGCAGGTGCCGGCTAACCAGGGGCTGTTCGTGCTGGTGGTCGAACGACGGGACGGTTGACTGTCAATTGACCGCCGACGTTTAGCATGTCATTACAGGGACAGGAGAAAACTTCGTAGAGCGGGAGACCCAGCATGAATAATCCCGAAACACTGGACACCTGGATAACGGATGTCAATAGCCTCGGAGTTGAAGCTGCAATCACGCTGGTGATGTTGGGAGCAACCGTAACCGGATACTTGACTCCCACTGCCAGGTACCTCGCGTGGTTGGACGAGATATCGAACCGAGCGACCTTCGGAGAACGGGCGCTGCCTCGCTCCGAAATCGGTCCCATCTCTCAGCGTCAGGCAGAGTTGGCCCGGCAGGCATGGGCCGAATCAACGCGAATCGAGCCCGGAAGTGAAACGCCGGAGAACTTCTGTTTGCGTGACGTGACCATCGTGGGCCTGGGTCAGCCAACCGAGTGGATACGGTTGCCATACCTGGTTGTGAATCGTGCTACGGTGGGCGGGTTCTCACCAATATTGATAAGCACGTGAGGATCGCAGCGAAGGTGGCGCAATGCGAGAGCTTCTACAAACGACTCTCGCGTAGTATAGTTAGCTTTGTGAGAATGCCTATCAAGCCGAACCGTCCGCTGCGCGCGCTCCTCGCCGTCACCCTCGCGGTGGCAGTGATGGCGCCCTATGCGTCCCCGCCCGACTGCCGCGGGGGGTTATGCTGCGGTTCGGAGCAATCATTGGATCGAGGGCCGCACCGCGGCGACATGACGGAGCACGCGCAGCACGAGCACGGCGCGGCGCAACATCCTAGCCATGACGGTGGCGATGCGGTCACCGATCGCTCGCCGGCCGATGGTTGCCCGATGGTGATGGTCTGTGGAACGATTACAGCCGGGCCCACAGTTGGATCCCAAGCAACCGTGCCGGAGCTGCCGGCCGTCAGCGACGGGAACTTCAAGAGCATCGATTTCGCACTCGGTCGACTCCTCTCACCTCTCACCCCACCTCCCAGAGTCTAGCCTCTCCTAGGTGAAGTGTGCCCGTCAACCGCCTTTGCGCGGCACACCGGGCGTGTTCTCAAATCTGCTGAAGTACTGGAGAGGACGTATGTCCCTACAATCGAGCGTCGCCACCACCAGACGGCGATGGCTGACGATCGCCATACATGCGATGAGTGCAGCGCTGGCCTCACTCGCGGGCTGGACCACCGGTGCAAACGCGCAATCGGACACCCTGCGCGTGGCAAGCGCGGTCGATCTCGTGCACAGCATCAACCCGGAGCTACAAGCGGCACGGCTCCGGGTAGACGCGGCCCGGGAACGAATTCCGCAGGCAGGAGCGCTGCCGGACCCCATGCTTGCGTTCGGACTCATGAACCGGCCATTGGACGGTTTCGGGACCAGCGAGCCCATGACCATGAACACCGTACAGCTGACGCAGCGTCTGCCGTGGCCCGGGAAGCTGGGCTTTTCGGAGGACCAGATGGAACACCTCGCGCTGGCACAGGAACTCGATGCCGACGAGATCGAGCGCCAACTGACAGCTGGGCTCAAGGCGGCCTACTTCCAGCTCGCTTACGTGGATCGCGCGCTAGATGTGATGCACAACACCCGCGAGCTGCTGCGCGACTTCCAGGAGGTCTCGTCGGCGAAGTACGCGGTAGGAGAGGGACTGCAGCAGGACGTGCTGCAGGCTCAGGTTGCGGTGGCCCAGATAACGGAGGACATAACCGTCATGGAGCAGGAGCGCACAGCTGGAGCTGCGCGCTTGAATGCGCTGCTTGGCCGCGATGCAACGGTGCCCGTGCCGGCTCTGGAACTGCTCGGTCCTGGTGGGGAGATCGCGCCGGTCGATTCGCTGATGGCGCTCGCAGTCGTGGGCAGTCCGGCCCTGCAGGCGGCCCGCGCTCGCGGGGACGCGGCCGATGCCGGTTATCGCGCCGCGCGCCGCAAACTCTACCCCGACTTCACGGTGACCTTGGGATATGGACAGCGCCCGCAATACACCGACATGCTCACGATCATGTTTGGCGTCAGCATCCCACTTTGGGCAGGGCGCCGACAGCTCCCCATGCGCCGCGAAATGGCGGCCGTTCAGGCCGGGCAGGAAGCCCGCGAGCGAAGTCTGTACAACGAAACATTCGCCCGGGTGACCGAGATCAGGGCCCGGGCAGAGCGTGCCGGCAGTCTGTCGCGGCTGTACGCCAATTCGGTGCTGCCGCAGTCACGCGCCGCGGTGGAGTCAGCGCTCTCCGCGTACCGCGTCGGCGCCGTGGACTACATGACACTGGTTGCCAACCAACTCACCGTCAATCGTTACGAGATCGAGACCGTGCGGCACGCTGCAGACTATCAGCGCGCACTGGCCGAGCTCGAGGCATTGATCGGAAGTGATATAGGAGGTGGGCGATGAGAGCCCGAGCTACAACAGCCCTATTTGCGATTGCATTGATCACCAGCGCTTGTGGTGACAACGGAACGGACGACACTCCGATGGAGGGGATGAGCGCGGAGGAGCATGCCCACATGCACGGCGGGATGGCCGGGGCCACCGACAGCACCGGCGCGACCATCCGTCAGACCATCATGCTGTCGCCCGAGCAAGTGCAAGCGCTTGGCGTGACCTTCACGACCGTGCACCGCATGACGCTCACGAGGTCGATCCGCACTGTCGGGAGGATCGAGGTCGCGGAGCAGCGCGTGGTCGACGTGACCACGAAGATCGACGGGTTCGTGGAGCAGCTGCTCGTGGCCACGACTGGCGAATCGGTGCGGCGCGGTCAAGCGCTGTTGGAATTCTACAGCCCAGCACTGGTGGCCGCACAGGAAGAGCTGCTCACAGCCCGCCGGCTGGCGAACCGCATCGATTCCACGGCCGGCGAGGCGTGGTACAACGCGCAGACGATGCTGCACGCGGCGCGCCGCCGGCTGGAGTACTGGGACATCACCGCCGACCAGGTACGACACATCGAGGAGACCGGGGCAGTTTCCAAAACACTCACGCTATTCGCACCTGCCTCCGGCATCGTGCTCGAAAAGAACGTCATTGAGGGACAGCGCGTGATGAACGGGGAGCGGCTGTACCGCATCGCCGACCTGTCGCAGGTGTGGGTCGAGGGCGACGTGTTCGAACAGGACCTCGAGCTCGTGCGCGTCGGCTCCCAGGCGCACATCGAGGTATCCGCATACCCGGGGCACCACCTGATGGGTCGAGTGAGCTTCGTCTACCCCACTATGGACGAGGACAGCCGCACCAACCGCGTACGAGTCACGGTGCGGAACACCGACCTGCGGCTCAAACCGGGCATGTTCGCGACGGTCTTCTTCGACGTGACGGTCGGCGAGAACGTGCTCACGGTGCCGCTGGAGGCGGTGGTCGTGACCGGCGAGCGCAACATCGTGTTCGTGCATCACGACGACGGCTCGCTGATGCCGCACGAGGTCGTGCTCGGCGGCAGGGCGGGTGATCGGGTCGAGATCCTGAGCGGCGTCATTGAAGGCCAGACGGTGGTGGCATCGGCGAACTTCCTGGTAGACGCAGAGTCGCAACTCGGCACCACGGGCGGCATGATGCCTGGCATGCAGCACGACGACCACGGGTCGGTGATCGAGCCGGACACATCCGGTGCTGGTCATGAGGGACACGACAATGATTAGTGGGGTCATTTCCTGGTCCTTGCGCAACCGCGTTCTCGTGTTGCTGGCGAGTGCGGGTACCGTGGCCCTGGGCGTCTGGGCCATGAGCTCGACCCCGCTTGACGCGATTCCCGACCTGTCTGACGTCCAGGTCATCGTCCAGACCGACTACAGCGAGCAGGCCCCGCAGATCGTCGAGGATCAGGTCACCTACCCGATCGCATCCGAAATGCTCAAGGTGCCTGGGGCCAGGGTGGTTCGCGGATACTCGTTCTTCGGGTTGAGCCTGGTGTACGTGATATTCGAGGACGGCACCGACATCTACTGGGCCCGCTCGCGCGTACTCGAATACCTGAACGGCATCGGCGGCGATCTGCCAACCGGTGCCGACCCCACGCTCGGACCCGATGCCACCGGCGTCGGCTGGGTCTACGAATACGTACTGGAGTCCGATAGCCTCGATCTCGCCGAACTTCGCTCATTGCAGGACTGGTACATCCGTTACCAGCTCACGTCGGTACCCGGAGTCTCCGAGGTCGCCAGTGTCGGAGGCTTCGTCAAGCAGTACCAGGTCGAGCTCGACCCCGAGCGGCTGCGAGCCTTCGACATTCCAGCCACGCGCGTGGCGCAGGCCATCGGCTCTCACAACATCGACATCGGCGCCCGCGTGCTCGAGATGGGTGGCCGCGAGTACATGATCCGCGGCCTGGGCTACCTGCGGGACATCCAGGACATCGAGGAGGTGGCCGTCGGTGCGACCCGCGGTGGGACCCCGATCCGCGTGGCCGACGTCGCAACCGTGCAGGTGGGGCCTGCGCCGCGACGGGGAGCGGCCGACCTGAACGGCAGAGGCGAGGCAGTCACCGGCATAGTCGTGATGCGGTTCGGATCGGACGCCTTGAAGACCATCGAGGCCGTCAAACAGCGGGTGCAGGAGATCGAGGCGGGCCTACCGCCCGGGGTTCGGATTCGACCGGTTTACGATCGTAGCGATCTGATTCACCGTGCCATCGACACGCTGCGAGAGAAGTTGCTCGAGGAGTCGCTCATAGTCGCGGCCGTCATCGTGCTGTTCCTGCTCCACGCGCGCTCGGCGCTGGTCGCAATCATCACGCTACCACTCGGCATTCTCGTCTCGTTCATCGTGATGCGACTGATGGGCGTGAGCGCCAACATCATGAGTCTGGGTGGTATCGCCATCGCCATCGGGGCCATGGTCGATGCCGCCATCGTGATGGTCGAGAACATGCACAAGCACCTGGAACGGTCCGACGGGTCGACATCGCGCTGGGACATCGTGCGTGACAGCGCCGTTCAGGTCGGGCCACCGATATTCTTTTCGTTGCTGATCATCACGTGCAGTTTCCTGCCGGTCTTCGCACTCGAGGCACAGGAGGGACGGCTGTTCAAGCCACTCGCGTTCACGAAGACGTTCGCCATGGCCGGGGCGGCGTTCCTTTCCATCACCCTGGTGCCCGTGCTGATGGGTTACTTGGTCCGTGGCCGGATCAGGCCCGAGACCGCTAACCCGGTGAGTCGTTCGCTGCAATGGGTCTACCGGCCAGTACTCGAGTTCACACTGCGCCACCCGGTGATCGTGATCCTCGGTGCCGTGATTGCATTGGCGGTAACCGTCGTTCCATGGCAGCGCCTGGGCAGCGAGTTCATGCCGCCTCTCCGCGAGGGATCGATTCTGTTCATGCCCACGACCGTCCCTGGGGTCTCGATCGCGCAGGCGCGTGAGATCATGCGCTATCAGGACAGCGTAATCGCATCGTTCCCCGAGGTGGAATCGGTGCACGGGAAGGTCGGGCGGGCGAACACCGCTACGGATCCCGCGCCGCTCGACATGCTCGAGACCACTATCACGCTGAAGGATATGTCCGAATGGCGCGCGGGCCTCAGCTACGAACAGCTCATCACGGAGCTGGACGGCGCCGTTCGGCTGCCAGGGGTCACCAATGCGTGGACGATGCCGATCAAGGGACGGATCGACATGTTGGCCACGGGAATCCGCACGCCGGTCGGCATCAAGATCTTCGGTCATGACCTCGACACCCTCCAGACGCTCGGGCAGGAAGTCGAGCAGATCCTGCAGCAGGTTCCCGGCACACGCAGTGCTTTCGCCGAGCGTGGCGTGTCCGGCTTCTACGTGGACATCGACATCGATCGAGCAGTGGCAGCCCGGTACGGATTGAACGTCGGCGAAGTCCACGACGCCATTCAGGCAACAATCGGTGGAATCGACGCAGCCATAACCGTCGAAGGTCGCGAGCGTTACGCCGTAAACGTGCGTTATCCGCGCGAATTGCGGGACCACGTCGACGACCTGGAGCAGGTTCTGGTGGCGACCATGAGCGGCCAGCAGATCCCGCTGGGCCAGGTCGCCAGCATCGAGGTCCGGCAGGGTCCGATGACAGTCAAGACGGAGGATGCGTTTCCCGTGACAACGGTGTTCGTGGACCTCGCCACGGAGGACATCGGCGGGTATGTCGACGCGGCACGAGCAACGGTCGCACGTGACCTCGTGCTCCCGACCGGCTACACTCTGGTTTGGAGCGGGCAGTACGAGTTCATGCAACGGGTGGCTGCAAAGCTGCGGCTCGTGATCCCCGTGACTCTAGGCGTCGTGTTTCTGCTGCTCTACCTCAACTTCCGCGGTGTCACAGAGTCGTTGATCGTGATGCTCACGGTGCCGTTCGCCCTGATCGGGGGCGTGTGGTATCTGTGGTTGGCGGGATACAACACCAGCGTGGCCGTGTGGGTGGGATTCATTGCGCTCGCCGGTGTCGCGGCGGAGACCGGAGTCGTGATGCTGATCTATTTGGACGAGGCATTCGAGCGCCGGCGTCTAGCCGGGAACATCAGTGCATCCGGTGTTGCCGATGCCGTGCGCGAAGGTGCGGTGGACCGCCTCCGTCCCAAGTTGATGACGGTGCTCACGATCATCCTGGGCCTGACTCCGATCCTGTGGAGCAGCGGTACGGGTGCCGATGTGATGAAACGGATCGCGGCTCCGATGGTAGGAGGCATGGTTTCATCGACCGTGCTGACCCTGGTCGTATTGCCGGCGGTGTATCTGCTGTGGCGGCGGTGGGAGGTGAGATACACAGCTTCCAATGATGCCGCGGGACTCTAGATTCCGGGTAACCATGACTCCGGGACGAGATGTGATGAATCGCTACCTGATCTTCCCCGCCACAGCGACGCTACTGCTCTCCACTAGCGGGAGTGCCGTTGCCCAGGGCTCTGCCACAGCCGTTAACGGTCCAAACGCTCATGCTCCGCCGCTAGGCTCCTCTCAACAGGAGGTGGACTACACCGATCACTTCCGCGTTTTCACCGGTGACGGCGAGCCGGCATCGCTGGAAGACATCATGCGCGCCATGGTCGACATGGAAGCCGTTCTGATCGGGGAGAGCCACACCGATCCCGTAGGCCACTGGATCCAGGCCGATCTGCTGCGGGAGGCGCTGGTGCAGGCGGCGCAGTCGGACGCCCCTCGTCCCGTGGCGCTGTCACTAGAGATGTTCGAGCGTGACGTGCAGGGGATCGTGGACGAGTACCTCCAGGATCTCATAACGGAGGAGCAGTTCAAGGCCAGCGCAAGACCGTGGAAGTTCTACGACGCCGACTATCGACCCATGGTGGAGCTGGCCAAGGAGACCGGCATCCCGGTCATCGCCGCGAACGCTCCGCGCCGTTACGTGAACCGGGTCACTCGCCTAGGCCGGAATGCACTGGACGACCTGCCGTCATACGGGCGGAGCTTCCTGCCACCCCTGCCCTACCCGCATCCTAGCGATGTCTACCGGGAGGAGTGGCTGTCTCTCATGGGCGAGATGCCCATGGAACGGACCTGCGAGACACCCGTGGCGGCGCGAGGAAACGTAGTTGCCGATTCACAGGACGTGGAGCGGCACCGCCCTGCGGTACCCGTACAGGAGACTCCGCCCGTTCGACCCCCGTCGCACATGGCATCGTTCATGGAGAACGGCGTTCACGCTCAGGCCCTATGGGACGCCTCCATGGCGCACGCCATCACCAGCTTCCTGGAACTGAATCCAGGAGGCCTGGTGCTTCACATGGTGGGCGGCTTCCACGTAGAGAACTTCACGGGAATCCCCGAACAAGTGCAGCACTATCGCCCGGGGACCCGGAGTCTGGTCCTGTCGATGGATATCGCAGACGATTTCCGTTCGTTCGATCCGGAAGAGCATGCCGGACTCGGTGACTTCGTGATCCTCACCGACAAGAGCCTGGACCAGGACTACGCCCGGAATTGTGCGGGGGAACAGGGAGCCGGCTAGGGGACGCGCGTGACAAACACCCGGACTGGCCTCTCTTCAGTGATCCAGCGGTGCCACAAGCATGGCGCCATGCCCTGGATCGTGATGCTAGCGGTTTTGTTCGCGTTCCCCGTGTCGGGATTGAGCGCTTCGCTTCAGGACTCGTCGCAAGAGCCGATCGATGTGTTCGAAGCGACGATCCCGGAACTGCAGGAGGCGATGGCTGCAGGTCGAGTCACCGCCGCAGAACTGGTTGACGCATATCTCGCCCGCATCAAAGCGTACGACCAATCGGGGCCCGAGCTCAATTCGCTGATCCGCCTGAATCCCAACGCCCGTTCGCAAGCAGAGGCGCTCGACCGGGAACGTGCCACTAGCGGTCCGCGTGGGATGCTCCATGGCATCCCGGTTATACTCAAGGACAATTACGATACTGCGGACATGCCGACCACGGCGGGATCGATCGCTCTCGCTGGGAACGTGCCTCCAGACGATGCGTTCCAGGTTCGTAAGCTGCGGGAGGCCGGTGCGGTCATTCTCGGCAAATCGAACATGCACGAGTTGGCGATGGGGATAACCACGATCAGCTCGCTCGGTGGACAGACACGGAACCCGTACGATCTTTCCCGCAACCCGGGCGGTTCCAGCGGTGGAACCGGTGCTGCGATCACGGCGAATTTCGCGCCAATCGGTTGGGGCACCGACACGTGCGGCTCGATTCGCATCCCAGCGGCCCAGAACAACCTCTTCGGACTGCGCCCGACCAAAGGCCTCTCCAGCATCGACGGGATCATCCCGCTGTGTCACACGCAAGACGTCGGCGGTCCGTTGGCGCGAACGACCATCGATCTGGCGATCGGGCTCGATGCCACGATTGGGCCCGATCCAGCGGATCCGGCAACGCGAGCACTCGACTCGGTGCCGTTGCCCCGGTTCGTGGACGCGCTGGATTCCACAGCTCTCGGCGGCGCCCGGCTCGGGGTGCTGACCATTTCGTTCGGAGATGCCCCGGAAGATCAGGAGTCGGATCGGGTGGTCCGTGCAGCGCTCGAACAAATGCAGGAGCTGGGTGCCGAGATCATCGAGATCGAGATCCCGGGCTTGGACACGTTGCTCCGCGGCTCGAGCCTGATCGGCCTGGAATTCAAGTTCGATTTCATCGACTATCTGGCCGCTACACCGGATGCGCCCATGGCGTCGTTACAGGACATTCTCGACCGAGGTATGTACCACGAATCTCTCCAATCGAGGCTGCGCTCTCGCAATCAAGTCGAACAGAGGGACAGCGACGAATATCGCGCGGTTCTGGCCAAGCGGCGTGCCATACGCAGCGCGGTGATCGCCACGCTGAATGAAGAGCAGTTGGCTGCTTTGGTGTATCCCGCCATCCGGCGCAAGGCGGCGCGAATTGGGGATCCACAACGTGGGGCCAACTGTCAGCTGAGCGCGGCCTCGGGTTTGCCAGCCTTGAGTATGCCGGCGGGGTTCACAGCGGACGGATTGCCGGTAGGCTTGGAGCTACTCGGTATGCCGTTTGACGACGCGCATCTGCTGGGGTTGGGCTATTCATTCGAGCAGGCCTTCGATCCGCGACGCCCACCGCCCAGTACTCCCCCACTCGTGGCCCAACGCGCGCCGGACCCGGTTGTCTACGAGCTTTTGGCAGAGGGTCCGGGTGCTGACATTGCAGGCAGGTTCGTATACGATGTCACCGCCGGCACACTCACCTTCGACGTTGCCGTGTCGGGGGTACCCGCAGAGCGAGTCCACGCGGTCAACTTGCAGACGGTGGTGGACGGGCGTATCGGACCAATTGTGCATCGGATCTCGGGACCAGGCGTGGCAGCTGCAGCGGGCGTCCTGACCCTGTCGTCAGCGGAGCGCGATGCGCTTTTGAAGGGAAGGCTATACGCGAGCGTCTTCACGGCCGCACATCCGGGCGGCGCGGTACGTGGGGTGTTGGTGGTGCCGTAGCGTCCGAAGCTCCGTCCCTCCTGTCGACCGCGATACCCACGCAAATACGTGCATGGCAGGATGCAACGAACCATTGGCAAATGGAATCCGGAAGCCTCCACGGCCTTCCGCCTCGATCAGCGTTCCACCGGCCGCGCTTGCCCCACCGCCGCCACCGTTCTATGTTTGCGCGTTCACATCGGCACCTACCTGTATCTGTCGATCTCCGTAACAAGAAGGAAGTGTGTATGATCGTGCGTTCCGCTCTCGTCCTGAGCCTTTGCGCCGCTGCGGCGCAGCCCACCATGCTCTCGGCCCAAAGCTCGTCCGGTGTCCCTGAACGTGCCATCCGCCGTGACATCCCGCTCACCAACACGATCCTGCGCGCGTTCGAAGCAGGAACGCGCGATTCATCGGGACGCCCCGGTGCCAACTACTGGCAGCTCCGAACGGATTACACGATCGATGCTCACCTCAATCCGGCGACGCAGACGATCACGGGTGAAGAGACGGTGGTGATCCACAACAACAGCCCTCTGGAAATGCCTTACATCCTGCTGCGGCTGGATCACAACATCTTCAGAGCCAAGGTGCCGCGGGGTTACTCGGTGCCGGCCGAGACTACGGAAGGCATGATCGTCACGAGCCTCTCGGTCGACGGTCAATCGGTCGATCTCGACGCGCCAGCGCCGGTTCGTCGGCGCGGTGAGCCTCCCCCGCCCCCACGTCTCGCAGTCTACGGACTGGACCAGACCCTGGCTCGGATCACGCTGCCCACACCAGTCGAGGCGCGGTCTTCGGTAACGCTCGAGATGGAATGGCACACCAAGCTGCCTGGCGGTCCGGACGGTCAGGGCCATCGAATGACGCAGCGATGGGCCGACACGCTGTTCCAGCCCACCCAGTGGTTCCCCCGCGTGGCCAAGTTCGACGACCTGCGCGGCTGGGATACCAACATCTATCTCGGACCGGCCGAGTTCTACAACAACTTCGGTCGTTTCGACGTGCGAATCGACGTTCCGACCGGTTGGATCGTGAGCGGGACGGGCGTGTTGCAGAATCCAGAGGAGGTTCTGACGCCACGAGCACGCGAGCGCCTGTCACGCGTGCTCGACTCCGATGAGACTGTCACGATCGTGGGTGTGGATGAGGTAGGCCCCGGCCAAGCGACTGCTGATGGCGACCGGCTCGTATGGCACTTCGTGGCAGACACCGTCAACGACTTCGCATGGGCTACCGCGAAGAAATACGTATGGGAAGCATCACGAGCCACCATTCCCGGGCGAGGTCCGGTGCCGATCCACATGGTGTACTTGCCGGGACGTGCGGACCGGTTCGAGCGAGCCATGGAACTCACGCGCCACGCACTCGAGTTCTACTCCGAGTTGTGGGCACCTTATGAGTTCCCGCAGCTCACCCTGCAGGATGGCCCGAGCGCTGGCATGGAGTATCCAATGGTCATAAACTCGAACCAGGGCGCTGCCGACCACGAGACTGCGCACCAGTGGTGGCCCATGACGGTGGGGACCAACGAGACGTGGTACGGCTGGATGGACGAGGGCTTCGATCAATACATGAACATCCTGTCGGCAGCCCACCGGCGGGGCGAGGCACCGAATCTCGACGGTCTCGGTCAGCGCTATGGATCCATCAGTGGTGATGAGTGGGAGCCACCGATGATGTGGGTCGCCAACTACGCGGGTTCGATGTACGGTTTCCAGACCTACTCGAAGACACCCCTCATGCTATCGATGCTGGGTGGCATCGTGGGTGACAGCGCCGTGCAGCGCGCGATCGGCGAATATACCGAGATATGGAAGTTCAAGCATCCGTCCCCGTGGGACTTCGTCTTCTTCATGAACGACGCTCTGGGACAGGACCTCGGTTGGTTCTGGTACTACTGGCTGTGGACCACTGAATCGGTTGACGGATCGATCGAGAGCGTGACCACGTCGGGTTCGCAAACAACGGTGACCGTGCGTCAGGACGGCCATATGCCGTCGCCCGTGGTTTTGAAGGTTCAATTCGCCTCTAGGGGTGCGCCGGTCCAACCGATGTCGAATGCAAGGATTCTAGATGACAATACCGCTATCGTAGCCTGGCCCGTGGATGTGTGGTTCGGCGGCAGCCGTACCTTCAACGCCGTACTCGACTTCGGCTCACGATCGATCGAGAGGATCTTCTTGGATCCGGGATGCCGCTTTCCCGATCAGGACCCGGGCGACAACGTGTGGCCGGCAGATCCAGCAGCGGGCCGGCCGGCTGGTGATACCAGCTTCGGCATGCCGGCGTATTGCAGTATGTGATCGAGGATTGACCAGATCGAGGCGGTGCTGTGCACCGCCTCCGAATCATTCCCCAATGATCTTGATCATGACTCGCTTGCTGCGGCCGCCGTCGAACTCACCGTAAAAAATCTGCTCCCACGGGCCGAAGTCGAGGTCGCCATTGCTGATGGCTATTACCACCTCGCGACCCATGATCTGGCGTTTGTGGTGTGCATCAGCGTTGTCTTCGCCCGTCCGGTTGTGATGATACCGTTCGGGACTGGGGTCAAACGGCGCCAACCACTCTAGCCAACGTTCGTAGTCTTCGTGCAGCCCTGGTTCATCATCGTTGATGAAAACGCTGGCGGTGATGTGCATGGCATTCACCAGGCAAAGACCTTCTTGCACACCACTGGCTCTTACTTCCTGGCGGACATTTTCGGTGATGTTGATGAATGCGCGCCGCCCGGGCACGTTGAATCTGAGGTGCTTGGTATGTGATTTCATCTGTCCTCGACGGAGAAGTTGACCTAACGGACTAACACTGCAGCTCCCGATACATTAGCGCCACCCCCGAGCAGCCGAACTACTAGAGTGACACCACCTACGCCGCCCGCATCGTTACCAGCGTGTCAACGGTTCGGTCGGGAGCGGGAGGAATTGACAGTAGGACGCGGTCCGGCACGCCGCAGTGGCACCAGTCAGCTCACCAGGTGATCTTCGTATCGGCATGAAACCACACTCAAGGCAGCCAACATGACCGACACCATCGAGACGCAACCATGGGATCATCTGGCGGAGTTGATAGCGGCCGGTGACGCGGCAGAGGTCCGGAGGCTGCTCGACCAACTCCCGGGCGGAGATATTGCCCGGGCACTCTCACGTCTAACGGACGAGAATCGCAGTGCACTACTCCTGTTGCTTGGGCCCGAAGCAGCCGCATCCCTTATTGAGCCGCTGTCGGACGCGCAGACTCGGCAGATAATCGAGGAGTTGCCTCCCGAGCAAGCGGCAACGATCGTCGAGGAGCTGCCGAGCGCGGAGCAAGCGGACGTATTAGGAGAGCTGGCAACCGCTGATGCGGCGGCGATCCTCGACCACATGCCGGAAGCCGAGGCAACGGCAACTCGGCAGTTGTTGCAGTACGAGCCGCACACAGCCGGCGGTCTGATGATCACCGAGTACGTATCGTACAGTGTACAAATGACCGTCGGCGATGTAGTCGACGATATCAGGCAGAACAGCGAAAGTTATTACGACTACGATATCCAGTACTGCTACATAACCGACGCTGACGGGAGGTTGATCGGGGTCCTGCGCCTGCGGGACCTGCTGATGGCACGCCATTCACAGCAGGTCAGTTCGATAATGGTGAAGCCGCTCAGCATCTATGTCTCCGCGGGACTTGAAGAGACCAAACAGTTCTTCGACGACCACATCTTCTTGGGGGTCCCTGTAACCGACCAAAACGGCGTCCTGCTCGGCGTCGTGCGCCGCTCCGATGTGGCCGAGGCTCTGGGGGAGAAAGCCACGGAGGACTTCCTCGCCGTGAGTGGTCTGATTGGCGAAGACGAGCTGCGCACCATGCCGCTCATCATGCGCGCACGCCGTCGCCTGTCATGGCTGTCGATCAACATCGTGCTCAACGTTATTGCAGCCAGCGTCATAGCGTTCTACCAGGACACCCTCGCGGCAGTCATCGCGTTGGCGGTATTCCTTCCCATCATCTCCGACATGAGCGGATGCTCCGGTAACCAAGCAGTAGCGGTCTCCATTCGCGAGCTCACACTCGGACTGGTGCGGCCATATGAGTTCCTGCGCGTTGTCTTGAAGGAAGGTGCCGTAGGACTGATCAACGGTCTGGTGCTCGGTATTCTGTTGGGAGCAGTCGCGGTATTGTGGCAGGGCAACGTATATCTGGGGCTAGTCGTCGGCGCTGCGCTGATGCTCAACACGCTCCTCGCGGTGCTATTGGGTGGGTTGATCCCGCTGGCGCTCAAGGCGGCCAAACAGGACCCGGCGCTCGCATCGGGGCCGATCCTGACAACCGTGACCGACATGGTGGGCTTCTTCCTGGTCTTGAGCTTTGCATCGGTGATGCTCGCGTTGCTGGTGTGAGCTAGGTGCTCGTCAGTGATGCGCGGGACACTCATCGCGGGCGGACTCCTGCGTCTCGTTCTCGTTGGTTACCGCGCCACGCACGCAAATGAATAGACTACGACACCGCCGATCACCGCGGGCAAGACCGCTGGGATCCGGACGGTGACGACGAGTGCACGAGCAAATAATCCGGTGCCGAGCCAGCCAACTAACCTCGGATGGCCAGCTCCTGGACTGAGGTCGGCTCATTACTTCTATTTTGTAGAAACTTTCTGTGGCGCTCCGCCGTATTGCTAGGCAGGAGACCAGACAATGGGCAAAGGTGACTACCTAGGCGAATTCGAGCAGCTGGTTCTGCTCGCTCTAGTGAGGCTCGGGAAGGAAGGCTACGGGATGACGGTCAGACGGGAGCTGGAGGCCACCAGCGGCAGGTCTGTCTCGATTGGGTCGGTGTACGCCACACTCGACCGACTGGAGGCGAAGGGATACCTCTCGTCTTCGCTGGGTGAACCCGAACCGGTGCGTGGGGGACGGGCCCGACGCACGTTCAGAATCGAGTCTGACGGACTCGTGGCGCTGGCACATTCCAGAGATGTGCTGAACAAGATGTGGGATGGAGTAAGCCTGTCCGACCTGGAGGCACCTTGACCTCCCGTGGCCCCCGGATAGCGGACACCCTCCTTGGCACACTCATACCGCCGTCCCTCAGGGATCACGTGCTGGGGGATCTGTCGGAAGAGTTCCACCGCCACATACTGCCTGAACGAGGCAGGTTCAGAGCCCACCTCTGGTATTGGCTGCAGCTGATCCGCTCGATCGGACCAACCACTCTCCGCACCGTCCCACACCACACCCGCATGGGTCAACCAAGCAAGGGCGACGGCTTCATGCGCAACACGATCATGGACATCAAGTACGGATCCCGGAGTCTACTCAAGACCCCCGGGTTCACGTTGGTAGTCCTCTGCACGATGACACTCGGGATAGGAGCCAACACCGCGATCTTCAGCGTCGTGTATGCGGTCCTGCTGGCACCGTTCCCATACCCGGAACCTGAACGCATGGTCCAGATATGGACCACGAAACCGGATCGCGGCTGGTTCTACAACTCGCCGTCGGAGCCGAACTTCTGGGACCTCAAGGAGCGCAGCCAATCATTCGAAAACCTGGCCGCATATAGAGGCGGCAGTGCCAACCTGACTGGCGACGCATATCCCGAACGCGTTCGCGCCGCAAGGATCACGGCGGAGTTCATGCGCACCCTGGGCGTCTCGCCGGTCTTGGGCCGCGATTTCCTGCCGGAAGAGGATGACGTCGGCGCCGACGGACGTGTCGCGCTGCTCAGCAATCGGTTCTGGCGCACACGGTTCGGCTCGTCGCCGTCCATAGTCGGTAACACGATCTCGCTAAATGGTGAGGCACACCAAGTCATTGGCGTGCTTCCGCACGACGGTATCTGGCTCAGCAACGCCCAGATCTTCGTTCCGTTGGTACAGAATCCGGGCGAGAGTCGAGCCAACAACATACTGAGCGTGATTGGGCGCTTGAACCGAGGAGTTTCGACGGCGGCAGCGCTGGCGGAGATGGAAGCGGCTGCGGCCCAGCTCGCCGGACTCTATCCGGACCCGAACGAGGGAATGGGTGTCAACTTCGCCCCTGCAACTAGATGGCGTGCAGGTTCTCAGATCCGCACCGCGCTTTGGGTGCTGATGGGAGCCGTCGGATTCCTGTTGCTCATTGCCTGCGTGAACTTGGCCAACCTATTCCTCGCGCGCGCAACGGGACGCCAACGCGAGACGGCCGTCTGTGCAGCGCTGGGTGCAAGCCGCGGCCGCATCGCTCGAAGGATGTTGACGGAGTCCACACTCCTGGCCGTTACCGGTGCCTGCGCCGGTTTGCTTTTGGCATCAGGAGCAATCCGCGCCCTCAAGGCACTCGATACAACGGCCATACCACGGGTCGAA
>Ga0209536_100003369_pt1 | contig 25737 bp, 27 predicted proteins | sample DeeMarSeWOR28_12_FD_187461 | JGI IMG/M metagenome (GOLD analysis project Ga0209536, IMG submission 187461) | Marine sediment microbial communities from White Oak River estuary, North Carolina - WOR-2-8_12 (SPAdes) (version 2) | ecosystem: Environmental > Aquatic > Marine > Intertidal zone >...
CACGCGCAGATGGCCGGAGGATACATGACCGTGGTGGCGCGTCTGGTGCCCGGCACCAGCAATGCGCTGGCGATCATCAGACGCGAGGTGCGCAACGTCGATCCGAAGCTCGCGCTCCGGGACGCAGAGAAGCTGGAGGATACCGTGACCCGGTCCGTTGGGCCCGCCACGTTCTACCTGACGTTGCTCGCGGTGTTTGCGGGGATTGCCGTCACGCTGGCGGTCGTGGGCCTCTACGGGGTCGTCTCGTATCTCGTATCGCGCCGCACCAGAGAGATCGGCATCCGCATCGCGCTCGGGGCAAAGGCTACCGACGTCGTACGCCTGGTGCTGGCCCAGGGCGTGCGCCCCGTCGGCATCGGGGTTGTCGTGGGGCTGCTTGGCTCCCACTGGGGCACGCGTGTGCTCTCGTCGTTGCTCTACAATGTGAGCCCACAGGACGTCGCGACACTCGCGGTCACCACGTTCCTGCTCCTGGGTGTGGCATCGCTCGCGATCCTGTTGCCGGCTCGCCGGGCGAGCAGGGTCGCACCGACGGAGGCGCTCAGGGCGGAATAGGCGGGGCGCGATCGACCGGCGGTCAGACGGGCCTGAGTAAGAGTCATGTCGATGCCTAGACGCTTCCTGCGAAACGAGCAGGGAACGACCGCGCAGGTGCTGGCGCGCCATGGCTTGGGGTGTGAGGATGTACGCACCGAGGTTCTGCGCCTTGTATGCGACGGCGCGCCCCCCAAGTTACTGCTCTGGTTGCGCGGGCCGTCTAACAGCTGCCTGAGAGATCGCCGTTTGAAGGCGGCATAGGGCCGCGGGGACACGTCACTTTTCTGCTGGCCACTGCCGACTGGACACTCCTGGCACAGTACTCCATACTCGTGGCCGTGACTTCGCATTCCTATCGCACGCTCGGAATGCTGTCGGCTGCGACGATCGCCGCAATCGTCTTCTGGCTCACCGCATATCCCACGATCACGTGGTGGGATTCCAGTCAGTACTCGCTGGCGGCCAGCACGCTCGGCGTCACCGGTCCGCCGGGATCCCTACTACTCACGTTGCTCGGGTGGGTGGCGACCCGCCTCCCGTTCGGACCGCCGGCCTACATTCTGAACCTGCTCGCGGGCGCGCTTACAGCGGTCGCTGTGGCGCTCGTGTGTCTCTCGGCGCTGCGACTGGGCGGCATGGCGCGGCTCGTGGACGAGACCGCCTCGCAGGCCGAGCATCGTGCCCTCGCGGCGGGAACAGCCCTCGGCGCGCTGACCTTCGCCTTCGGTGACACGCTGTGGGAACACGCGATCAAATTCACGCCATACGTTCTCACTGCGGTGTTCACGGGATTGATTCTGTGGGCGATGTTATGCTGGTGGAAGGAAGCCGAACAGCCACTCGCATGGCGCCGGCTCGCGCTGCTCGGCCTCCTCTTCGGTCTCGATTTCAGCGTCCACCGCACCAACGCTCTGCTACTGCCGGGAGCGCTCGCCTGGATCCTCGTTCGGCACCCACGCGCACTGCGCGACCCGCGGTCCTGGCTCGGCGGTGCGGCTGGGCTTGCAGCGGGACTCTCGGTCCAACTCCTGATCATCCCCATCGCCGCATCCACCGATTCCATCCTGAACATGGGGGATGCGAGCAACCTGACGCGCTTCTGGCACTACGTCTCACTGCAAATGATGGGCGGCGGATTCTTGGTGGACTTCTTTCCGCGCAAGGCGCCCTTCTGGTCCGTTCAGGTAGCCGATCTCATTCGGGCAATGGGCTCCAATTTCTTGCGCTGGAATGGTCTCTTGGGTCCCCTAGGCATCCTTCCGGCGCTGCTTGGGTTAGGGGGCCTCGCGCATCTGTGGCGTAGCAATCGCGGGCTCGGCACCGCGTTTGCGCTGGTGTTGTTTCTCCAGGCGAGCATGACCGTGCTCTATTTCAACATCCCGGCCAATTTCTTCCGCCCGTTCGATCGGCACTACCTCCCAATATGCGTGACCTTCGGGATTGCAGTCGTCTACGGGTTCAGCGTGCTCCTGGCAGCAGTGGCTCAGCGGGCAACGCAGCGTAGGCGTGTCATCGCGGTCCTCGTCGGCGTCGTCCTGTTACTCGTCCCGATCTCGCAGCTCACGGCGAACTGGGCGGAACGTGACGCGTCGCGCCGCCACTTCGCGCGGGACTTCGCCAGGAACTTGCTAGCGGGCCTGCCACGTGATGCCATTCTCTTCACGGCCGGCGACAACGACACCTTCCCGCTGTGGTACCTCCAGGAGGTTGAAGGCGTACGGCCGGACGTCCAGATCGTCAATCGCTCTCTCGCCAACGCGTTCTGGTATGTCGACCAGATCGTCGCGCGCGACCCGGCGTTTCCCACCTCTCTCAGTCGTGAGCAACGGAGCTCGCTCGGGCTACGCGAGTGGAGCGACACAACCGTCGTCGTGCTGGTCGAGGGCACCGCCGAACAACTGGGCATCACGGCCGGGACATCGCTGCCGGACACCGTGATGCTCGAGACGCCGCAACCAGAGCGGCGCTTCGTGTTGCTGGTGGATCTGCTGATGCTCGATATGTTGCAGACGAATCGCTGGCGCCGGCCCCTCTGCTTCTCGGTAGCGGTGTCGGAAGTAGGGCTGGGCTGGTTTCGACCGTACGCGCGGCTCGACGGGCTGTTCTGGCGGATAATCCCGATGGAGAATCCGTCCCTGGATGTAGAGATGCTCAGCGCCAACCTACTCGCGACCTACGGCTACGAGGGCTACGCCGACGCGGCGGTACGTCTGGACGCGGTGTCGCGGAACATGGGGCTAATGTACCACGCGCCATTCATGGCCCTCATCGAGGAACTGCGAACGCGCGGCTCGGAAGCAGGCTGTCGTGCCGCAGCCACCAAGTACCTTGAAGCAATGCCGCCGGCGCGGCTGGGGCGCGATTCATCGCCGTCAGTCGAGGAGATGTGTGGGCCGGGCTAGTGGCAGCTGTTGTGTTGCGGTCGCCCGCACGCTTCCGCGGAAATCAGCGGCCGCGTCTTTCAAGCAGCAGCGGCACGCAGTGCCGCCGAGCCGGCGCTTCAGCGCCGGAATCCACGCGCCATCAGCGCGGGCGAAACTGCCCCGACACCTCCACACGCACCGGGTAGCCTCCTAGAGTGTCGGGGATTGCGCGGCGGACGGCGTCGCTCGATTCCGTCACGAACACGCGGATGCACAGCGCGTCGTCGCATCGTCCGATGGCCGTACCCACAACGGCCGGCAGCGCCAACAGCGAATCGTTGTGCGCGGCGAGTACCTCCTGGATCGACTGCGATGCCATTGCCGTGTCCCTCTCATCCGGTGCGCGCTCGGTGCAGCCGGGCGTCACGACTGCAAACAGGAATGCGACGGCCGCCGCCCTCAGCTCGCGCCGGATCGATCGGCGCCCCCGGGGCCCCCCGCGCCCCCGGCACCCCCCGGCAGGGCCGGGGGGCCGGCGGCGAACCTGGAGTCCAGCGATTACTTGCTCACCGTGATGGACGTGCCGTTGCTGTCACCGTCCGGGTCGTGATTCAGCGCAGCATTGTACGTCATGTTCGGCATCACGACGCTCGTGACCGTGAATGTCACCACACTGCGCCACCGGGGAATCGCCGGGTACAACATGATGCAGCTGCCGTTGCCGCCCAGGTCACCGGTGGTGCACACGTCCGAGGCCAGGCCGGCCGGATTCCACACCCCGCTTACAGTCGCGCCGTTGATCGGGGTGTGATTGGCGTCGTGCACCGTGATCTCCACCGTGGCCGACCAGCTCCTCCTGCCCTTGGACGTGAACGCGTCCATATCTCCCACGTGAATATGGTCGAGCGGCACCGGTTCGGTCACCGTGGACGTCGTCGACAGCTGGTCGTTCGTGGCGTCGGCCTCGTCGGCGATGCGCGCGCGCAGGTCGTGGCTCGCCGTCAGCGTGTGCTGGCCAAGTGAGGCTTCCCCGGTGTCCCAACCGAATGTGAGCGTCGATTCCGCGCCGTCGGTGAGGCCGTTGACCATCTGCGTCCCGATCGTGATACCGTGGGTCTCATCCACCAGCGTCACTGCGAACGAGGTGTCGACGTCCTGATTGCCCACGTTCCGTACGGTCACGTCGACGTCCGTAGGCGTGCCCTGGGTGACACTGGCCGGAGCGTTAACGGCGGTCACCGCCACGTCGGTCACGGCGTCGGGTGGTGGCGGCGGGGTCGATTGCTCGCCGTCGACCGATACCCCGAACTGCAGCAGCACGCGGTCGATGCGGTTCGCGATCGTCTGGGTCGAGCTGCCCGCAAACAGCAGGGCCACCGCGTTCTTGTTGTCGTCTTCGGTCACTATGAGCGAGCCGGAGTCACCACCGCCGCTGAACTGGCCCGGCTCGATTATCAGCTGGTCCACGAAGATGGCCGACTTGAGGCAGAAAATGTAGAACACCTCGTAGCAGATCTGCACAGACGCGTTGATCCCGGTTATCTGGCCGGCAGTCAGCTCGGTGGTGCGGCCGTACTTCTGCACGTCGAGCCCCAGCAGGGCAGTGACGTCGTCGATCCAGCCGTCGCCGTTCGCGTCGCCGAAGATATCCGAACCGGGGGTGCCGTACCCGTCGTCCAGCGGGGTGCTGTTGCCCAGCTCGCCGGTGGTGGACCGGGCGATCGCCGCGTCGATGGTGTTCACGCCGTTGGCAGAGAAGTCGATCGGTGCGAACGCCGAGAGCGTCGCGATTTGGTCGGCGGACGTGCCACCGTCGTAGGGTCCGGGCTGGTAGATCGGATCGTTGATCTGCGCGTCGTTGCTGTTGGCGAGAACGTGGTTGTTGCTCAGGACGTAGACGTTCCCGGCGCCGTCTTTCACTCGCGCGCCGATCGTGCCAGCGGTCACGTCGGGATGGCCTACCGAATAGCCGAGCGGCGCCGGTCGCTGGCGTGTGGTCGGATTGCTGCCGGCGACGAACAGCCCCGTCACCTTGCGCTGGACGGGAATCCCCTCGAGCGCGGCGGGCAGACCGGCGACGTCGGGCGTGGTGACGAAGATCTGTACGACCGGTTTACCGGCTGGGTTGAGTCCCACGGCGGTGCCGACGACCCCGGGAAGCCTGAGCAGGCGGTCCGTGTGGTTTTGTTGTACTGCGAGTGCCTGCCTGACGGCCAAACGCTCCTGCGCGCGGGCCGACTGCATTTCGGGGCCATCGACTGGGCCCAACGCCGGGTCCGAACAGCCGTGCCACAGCGCTGCGGAGAGGCCGAGTACAACGAGGGTCGAAAGGCGCCGGAGGGAACCACGGGCATGCATACGCACCTCCTGTCCGAGGGAAAGGCGTGTCGCATAACGTTGCAGCGTTTTGGGGAACTCCTCAAGATGTCGGTCTGGTACCCACCGCAAATGTGATGGGGATCACCATCTTCGGGCATGCGAATATGCCGCGGCTCATACCGTTCTTGCGGCCCGGCCGATAGCTTTCGCTTGTCTCGGAGTCGCCCTCCAGAACAATGAGGAGGAATCCATGCTCCGTCTCGCAGTTGCCGCAGTTGCCTTGCTCCTTCTGGCCGCTTGCCAGCCTGCCGCGACCGAGTTCACCGAAGAACAGCGGGCCGCTGTTGCAGACACCATACGGCAATTGGCGGACACGTTCTTCGAGGACTTCAGAACGTTGGATATCGATCGCGCGGTGGCACCGTTCGCCTCTGATGTCGTGTGGGCGGAGAACGGGGTGCTCGGAGCCAACAGAGACTCACTCGAAACGGCGTGGAGTGGGGTCTTTGCGTCCATTCGGGAGGTGACGAGTGGCGAATGGGGGGAAGTGCACGTCAAGGTGCTGGGCCCGGACGCCGCCGCATACACTGCTAGCTTCGACTGGGTGGGGGTGGACAGCACTGGAGCGCAACTGGGTGGCAGCGGTGTGTGGACGACCATCTGGCAGCGGACCGCGGAAGGTTGGAAGATCGTGCAAGGCCACGAGTCGTACCTGCCGCCACCAGACTCGATGTAACCGGGTCCGCGACCGGTGATATTCGGCCGTCCGGCGTCGGCAACGCAGATCATCTGGACGGCCGAACGATGAATGTTGCTGTCTCGAGACGGACGTGCGACCAATCCGCTCCCTGCTCCCCGCTACTTGCTCCCCTTTCTCCGCCCTCTGAGCCCCTTAGACTGGACAACCATGTGCAGCGTGGCCAGAATCCGAGGGGCGGTACCCCCTCACAGGCGCGACGCCAACTGGAACAAATGTATGCGATGGAAACGCGGTAGCAGAAGCTCAAACCTCGAGGACCGGCGCGGCGCACGACCGCGTCGTGTGCCGCTGGCCGGTGGCAAGATCGGCCTGAGCGGCGTTCTGATTGTGATCGTGCTGAGCCTGCTGTTCCGCCAGGATCTCACCAGCATGCTGGGGCTCATGCAGGGGGACGCCGGCACTTACATGGACGCGACCGTGCAGTCCACCCCCGAAGAAGAACTGCTGGTAGATCTAGTATCGTTCGTGCTCGATGACGCGCAGACCACCTGGGCGGCGCTGTTACCGCAACTGGGGCTCTCCTATCGCGACGCGCGTTTGGTGCTGTTCCGCGACGAGGTAGGCTCGGCCTGCGGATTCGCGCAGGCGGCGGCCGGCCCGTTCTACTGTCCTGGCGACGAGAAGGTCTACCTCGACCTCGCCTTCTTCGAGGAGCTGCAACGGCGCTTCGGTGCGCCCGGCGACTTCGCCCAGGCCTACGTCATCGCCCACGAAATCGGCCATCACGTTCAAAACGTTTTGGGAACGGCAGCAGAGGTCCGCCAGGCCCAACAGCAGCGTCCCGATCTGGCCAACGAGCTGTCGGTTCGCATGGAGCTGCAGGCCGACTGCTACGCCGGCGTATGGGGCAATTCCACCGCCCGTAGAGACATCCTCGACCGCGGAGATATCGAAGAAGGACTGGCCGCTGCCTCCGCCGTGGGTGACGACCGCATCCAGCGGCAGGCCACCGGCCGCATCAACCCGGATGCCTTCACCCACGGATCATCAGCCCAGCGGGTCGAATGGTTCCGGCGTGGCCTGGCCACCGGCGACCCCCGATCGTGCGACACGTTCGGCCGGGATGGCAACTGATGCAGGATAGATGATTCTGAAAGCCGGCCGGCAGCGCCGTCGGACCGGCAACATCACAACACCAGACGAAATGAGAAAGGGATCGCAGATGAGCTACAAGATCGCGGACATCGAAGGAATCGGCAAAGCCTACGCCGAGAAACTCTCGGCAGCCAAGATAGCGACCACCGGTGACCTGTTGGATCTCTGCAAGACACCGCAGGGCAGGGACTCGGTGAGCAAGACTACCGGCATCAGCGCCAACCAGCTGCTCAAGTGGACCAACCTCGCCGACCTGATGCGGGTGTCAGGGGTGGGCTCGGAGTACTCCGAACTCTTGGAAGCGGCCGGCGTGGATACGATCAAGGAACTGAAGAACCGCAGGGCGGATAACCTGGCGGCGAAGATGAAAGAGGTCAACGCAGCAAAGAAGCTGACCCGCATGACTCCGAGTGCCAAAGTAGTCCAGGAGTGGATCGAAAACGCCGCCAAGCTGCCACCGATGATCACCTACTAGAACCGAATGAGAGGCAACCTATGAGTGTCGCACGAGTGACCGAGATCAGTGCCACTTCGAAGAAGAGTTTCGAAGACGCTGTTGCCAGCGGCATCGAACGGGCGACCGAGACCCTCGAGGAAGTCCAAGGCGCCTGGATCGACGGGTTCAAGGTCGATGTCAAGAATGGCAAGATCGATCAGTACCGCGTCAACATGAAGGTGACGTTCGTGCTCAAGAAGTAAGCACGCGAGCACGCCCGACGAACGAACAGCCGGTCCGACGGGGGCCGGCTGTCTTTCGTTCGTAAGCAGCGAAGTCCTCGCACGCTCGACTGCACAGTCCGTTTCGCCGCAACGTTTCGGTGGGACCCTCCCTTACCAAGCGTGTGACAGAGGAAATCCCGGATGCGACTTCTACAGTGGGTAGCTTTCCTCTAAGTCATCACCGGTTGCGCCGGTTCGGGTTACGACGAACTCAGTCAATGCCAGATGAGAGAGGTAACGGCGGTGGTTCAGCGGAGGATGGACGGATACTTTGAGGCGCTCGAGCGTCGAGATCTCGACTGGATTCTCACGTTTTGGGCCGACGTCGACGGCTTCGTGTTTGCGGCCGAAGGATCTCTGATTGCCGGTTACGACGCCTTTGCAGAGCAGCTCCGGTCAGCAATGGAAGCGACCGCATCCGTGAACAGTATCGAGAAGAGCAACGAGCATATCTACGTGTCAGCGAAAGACGCGGCGTCGTACAGTCTGGAATTCGCGGGTAGCATGACGGCTGTGAGTGGGGATACTGTACGGTCGCGTGGGTCGTGGACCTACGTCTTCAAACGGATCGACGGTGAGTGGCGAATCGTTCACTGTGCAGGAGCGCACGTCTATTTCTGAGAGCGGCAGGATCCAGAACAATCGGCGAAGGTGGCAGCGCGCACTCCAACTCGCGCACAACATCTGGGGGGCATGATGAAGATCACCATACGACGTTGCCGTTATTGAATCTCTGCCATCCAGGCGGCCCGGGTGGCGGCCATGATCGAGCGCGAACTCGGTATCGAGGCAGAACTGGTCAACGGCCACTACGGCGAGTTCACGGTGCTCGTCGACGACGAACCCGTGGTACGGGGAGGCGCTTTGACCTTACTCGGAATACTTCCCTCCATGCGACGCGTTCGTGAGACGCTCCAGCGGGTTCTGGAGTTGGAGCCGCCGGTCGGCGAGCAGAGTGGACCGCAGTGAGCAGGCTGTTGCGGCGCTCAGCGTCCCTGAGCAGCTGCCAGGTAAGGGAATCAGACCGCGTCGGCGAACTGCAACGAGGTGCGTGAATGCCCCTTGGTACAGTGGCCCTCCACGCCTTGACATACGTGCTGGTGACCAACGGCTACCTGTTCCTGGTGATGATCGCCACGAGCCCCCGCATCTGGGGATACCACGACTACCCGGCGACAGTGCGGGCAAAGGTTCCACCTCAGACGAAAAAAGAGCGAGCCATCGGGGCGCTCCTCGCGCTCCCGTGGATGGCGTTTGTCTTGGGGTTTCCAGTCGTCTCCACCTACGTCCTGAAATCGTCGTTGGGAGGGGAGATCCCGTTCCTGGTTGCCTTTCTCAACCCGCTAGTCCTGTTGCAGCTGGCCAACGTCGCTGAAGTGCTGATCCTCGATTGGCTGATCGTCAGCAAGATGACGCCGCCATTCGTCATTCTTCCCGGCTCGACGGCGGAGGACTACAAGGACATGACGCACCACTTCAAGGGCCACCTTCGGGCCGGCGCCGTCATGGTCGTTATTAGCCTGGTAATCGGGCTCGTGGTGTATCTGACCTGACTGCGGAGCCGCATTGAAGCAGCCGGTCAAGAACGCAGTGGACAGTACGGGACAGATAGTGGGCGCGTGAGATATACGCATCCGGACCGCCAAGGCCTTGGAAAACCTCGAGCGCGTCCTCGAAGCTGCTGGAGCCGAGCTACCCGATGTCGTCGGGCTACGTGACGACTGCGCGGATCCATAGTACCGGCTTCGATTCCGTAACGCGCCTGGCGCGCGGAGGCCCAGCAAATCTCACAGGGTTGATGCTTGCTCTGTGGCTCGCGTTCTCGCTCGACTTGATCGTGATGGGTCTGGTAATAGCCGCGGCTGCTTGGCGCCCGGACAGACTCGGTCGGATTGTAGTCGGGATCGCGGCGCTCTGCCCCTTCGGCGCAGCGGGACTCCAGCTCCGCTTCATTGGCTTCGTGCCGCCGACCGCGATCCTGCTCGCTATCGGTCTGCTGGCCGCCTGCGCTGCCGCGGTACTCCCGCCTCCTCGCGCTGAATCGGTGACCTGCTGATCAGGCTTGCCTCACTCGTACGCGGCCTCTGCTATGCCATCTTCCGTCAGCCAGTGCGGTAGCCAGGCCAGACAGAAATTCCTCACGTTTATGTCGGTCTTGCGCGGCCGCACGACAGTCGTGGTGATCTCGAACGCGGCGGGGTCCGTCCGCTCGGCCAATTGAGTGGCCTCCGCTTGGAACTCGGCCTCCAGGTCACCCAGCTTCTGATGCAGTGCCTCGAGATCGCGCCTGGCCCGCGCGATGTCGCCCTTCTCGCGAGCCGCACGACCGAGGCCGCGGGCTGACGTGGTTGCGCGGCCGACCGTGCTGACGCTGGCCACCTTCCTGCCGAGCAGCGCACCGAGCACGGTCGCACCCACCGAGATGGCCGTCTGCATCTTCTGCTGGTTGTATTGCGACTTTTCGCGCCCGACCTTCTCCTCGGCCCGGCGAATACGATCCTGTAGCGTCGCCAACTTGGGCGCGTAGCGCTTGCGCAGCTTCTCCAGCTCCGCGTCGCGCTTCTCACGCGCGGCCTCCATCACCCTGACGCGGAAATTCGCCTCGGTCTCACCCGGCTCACCGGCGAGCTTGAGGCTGGGACAGCGCGGCAGGTCGATGCCGTTGCTCTGATATAGGTGCGTCTTGAAGGCCTTCTCCCAGGACTTGTAGGACGACTGCTTCGACGCACCGGTCGGGAGTTTCCCGAACTCGGCAGCCTCATCGGGCTCATGCACCAACTCAGGCTCGGCGGTGTCGAGACGTTCGGCCTCCTTCCACACATTGACCCCAGCCCGCTCCTTGAGGGGGGCGACGTAGGCCACCGTCTCCCAACTGTCCACCCCAACGCGGGCGTTGGCGAAGTGCAGATCGGCGGTACCCAGCAGGGCGGGGCGGTAGACCAGCCGGCTACCCCCGCCGCCGGCACGTGCCGTGGGCAGAAATGCTTGCGTGATGCCGTCGGGAAGCACGGGAGGTGCCGCGGTCACACGCCCCGGCTTGGCTTGCCGGGTCGCCGGCCGTCGCGCAGCGGGTTGCTCCTCGGCGACCTGGCCCTTGCGATCGGCCATCAGGCTCTGGATCTGCGTGCGCGTGAGTGGCCCGCCCAGATACGACATCGCCCAGCGTGTGTGGAACAGCACCGGCTCGTCATCATGCACGTTGTGCATCAGGAACACGCGGCTTCCGAGGCCGGAGAGCAACTTATCGATCGTGCGGCGGTCGAGCGACGCACCCGACGCTGCGGAGGCGCCTTCCAGTCCGTCCATCACGCGCTCCTTGTCGCGCGCGGTCTGCAGTCGACCCAAGAACCACGTCCCGGTGTTCGAGAGTCCCTTGTAGTCGAGGTCCACCGGGTTCTGCGTGGCCAGCACTACGCCGAGCCCGTATGCGCGCGCCTGCTTCAACAGGGTCAGCATCGGGGTCTTGGCCGGCGGGTTCGCGGTCGGCGGGAAATAGCCGAACACCTCGTCCATGTACAGCAGTGCGCGCAGGCTGCCCGTACCCTGTTGTGACCGCATCCAGGCGACGACCTCGTTGAGTAGCAGGGTTACGAAGAACATCCGTTCCGAATCGGACAGATGCGCGATCGACAGGATCGAGATGCGAGGCCGACCATCGGGCGTTCGCAGCAGACGGCCGATCTCGAATGGCTCGCCTTCCATCCATGCCGCGAATCCCGGTGACGCGAGCAGGTTGTTCAACATCATCGACAGTTCGAACCGCTCTTTGCCGGGATAGAACGTCTCGAGTTCCATTACCCCCACCGTCTGGATCGGGGGTGACTGCACTTCCGCGATGAGGGAACCGAGGTCCAGATCACGGCCTTCACGCCAGGCGCGGTCGAACAGGTTGGCCAACAGGATATGCTCGCGGCTCGTCACCGGATCGGCGTCGATCCCCAATAGCGCCAGCAGCCCGGACGCCGTCGCACTCACGCGCTCACGAAACGCGTCCGCGTCATCGAGCAGATTGGCACCTGGCGCGGCGAATGAACTCAGCAAGCTCAACTGCAAGCCGGCCGAGCTGCCCGGCGTGTAGATCGTGAAGTCGGCCGCATCCCGCAGCCGCTTGATCCGGGCGCCGTCCTGCCCCCACTCGGCCAGGCCACTCTTCCACGTGTCCGCGACTGAAGCAGCGTACTCGTCGGGCGACATTCCCTTCCGCGCAGCCTGCGCGGGGTCGATCCATGGCCGGAAATCGGACGACTGAAGACCCGGGAAGTTCAGCAACAGATTACCCAGATCTCCCTTGGGATCGATCGCGATCGACGGTATGCCGTCGATTGCGGCTTCTTCCAGCAGTGAGACACACAGCCCGGTCTTGCCGCTGCCGGTCATCCCCACACACAGGGCGTGGGTGGTGAGATCCTTGGAGTCGTACAGTATTGGATCGGCCGATACTGTCTCGGTCTCCGGATCGAACCTGCGGCCGAGATAGAACGCCCCTAACAGCTCGAACGTCTTGGTGGCCGCCTGTTTGTTTGCCCGCTTCATGCGAACTCCGCTAGTGGACGTGGAGGAGGGAAATAGCACGGCTTTGCTGAAACGAGAAACGCCGGCCGCCTTCACGTATTGCGGCCGGCGCTATCATCCGGCTAGCCCAACGGTGGAATGCGCAGCACCTGCCCGGGGTAGATCTTGTCCGGGTGCTCCAGCATCGGCCGGTTCGCCTCGAAGATCTTGGGATACTGCTTGTAGTCGCCGTAGAACTCCTTGGCGATCTTCGACAGCGAGTCGCCCTTTTCCACCGTGTAGAACTGCGCCACCTCGGCGGCCTCCACCACCTCCATCTGGTCGTCGACCTGGGCCACGCCCTGCGTGTTCCCCAGGGCCAGCACCACCTTCTCTCGGTCTGCCTGGGTAGCCGCCTTGCCCCACACGGTCGCCACTCCATCGTCGTACTTGACCTTCAACTGATCGACGCCGAAGCCCAGTCCGTCGACGTAGCGCTTCAGCTTGTTGGACTTGATGGCTTCGTCGACCTGTTCCTGAGTTACATCCTCATCCTTCTCCTTGCGACCGGCGCCCTTGATGAAATCGAATATCCCCACCTTTGTCTCCTTTTCTCGTAGTTGCGTCGCGTGGTTGTGTTGCGCGAGCGTTGTCTTATCGCTTGCGGAAGAGGCTGCCGAGCAACCCGGTTCCCATCTTCGCGATGTCATCCGCTACGCTGCCGTCGCCGTCCTGGTCCAGCAGTTTGCCGAGCATGCCGGCCGCGGGGCTGGCCTGCTCCATCTGGCGCCGCTCCTGTCCCAGTAACTCCGACAGGCCCGTTGAGTTCAGACCGGCCTCGCGCTTCTGTCTGCCCAACGCGCCCAATACAATGGGGGCCAACATCGGCAGCAGTTTCGCGACCATGGACATGTCCAGACCGGCCGCCTTGCCGACTCCCGTCTCAACCGACTGACGCCGGTCCCCCAGCACGTGACGCAGGATTCCGTCCCCGTCGTCTACGTCGGGCGATTCCAGGAACCCGCCGAGGTTGTCGAGCACGCTGCCGTCATGCTTGTTGAGCGCCCGCTCGAGCGACTCGGCGCCGGACCGCTCGGCGCTGTTGCGTGCCAGTGCGCTCAACAAGACCGGGAGCGCGGCCCCGATGGCGTTCTGAGTTGCCGTTTGGTCCGTGCCGAGCTGCCTGCTCAGCTGTCCAAGATTCTGCTGATTGCCAAGCTGCTGCGTCAGCATCTCAATGAGAGATGACATCTGTTTCTCCGCTGTTCGATTGATGCTGCTTTTCTGGCCGAAGGTGGCCGGTGCGGACTCAAGCTTACCGCTGTGGTACCGCTCCCGACAAGTGGCGAACTGAAGGCGGTCAGCTGAATGCCGGCGAGACCATTTGCGCACCAACGAGCCGCAGAGCAGTGTAGTCGTTCACCAGCCCTCCGTCTGATTTGACTCGCAAACTCAGGGTACACAGTTTTAAAACGCCAGCGCTCAGCTCCTGTTCGTTTCTCGCCTGGAATGAAGGTGTCCAGCAATGAATCTCGATATCCGACCATTTGTCCGTGCCGCTCAGACCGCGTTCGTACTGACTGTCGTGAGCTTTTCGATAGACGTCTTGCCGGTCGCCGCTCAAGTGAGGGAAGACGTGCGGGCCGTACTCGTAACGGGGGCCAGCTCTGGGATCGGACTGCGAATGACCGAGGTCCTTTCAGAAAACGGGTTCTTTGTGTATGCAGGGGCTCGTAAGGCGGCAGATCTGGAACGGCTGAACTCGATGGCGAACGTGAAGTCGGTCCGTTTGGATGTGACGGTCCAGAGCGAAATCGATGCGGCGGCGGAACTGATTCAGGCGGAAGGCAGAGGGCTGTTCGGGCTGATCAACAATGCAGGTGTCTCTGTCATGGGACCGCTCATTGAGCTGCGGGAAGAGGACATGGACTTCCAGCTCGATGTGAACCTCTTTGGGCCATACCGTGTGACCAAGGCGTTCGCCGATTTGCTCATCCAGAGCGAGGGGCGAATCATGAATGTCAGTTCCATCGCCGGGATTCTATCGGGACCATTCAGCGGCCCGTATAGCATGAGCAAACACGGAATCGAGGCCTATACCGACGCCCTCGCCGCCGAGTTGGCTCGTTTCAATGTGGCGGTTACCGCAGTAGAGCCCGGCAACTACAAGTCCCAGATCCTGGCCTCCATGGTGAAGCGGATGGAGGAGACAGGCTATTCGGCCGCAGGTTCCAGGTACGGTTCGATGCTCGACCTGATTACCGGTCCACTCGATCGCTCACAGTACCAAGAACCCGATGATGTCGCCCAGGCCGCCCTCGATTTCCTGACCAGTGAAGTGCCCAAGCGTCGCTACATGGTCGTGCCCAATCAATCTGAGGCTACGCTGACCATCAGGCAGGCCATGCAGGAATTGGCACAGCTCAACGCAGGTCATGCTTTCTCGCATAACCGGGACGAACTCGTACAGATGCTCGACCAGGCTCTGGCTCAACGGCAGTCCTCAGCTCCCCAGTCAACCCAAACGGCAACAGGAGTTGGCCTGCACCAAGCCGCCCTCGAGGGGAATCTCCCAGCTATTCGGCAGCTGATAGCAGCCGGGGCAGACCTGGACGAACGGGATCCGTTTGGCTCTACTCCCCTGATCGTAGCGGCGACATTTGGCCACGCGGAGGTGGCCCAGGCATTGCTTGAGGCAGGGGCCGACCTGGACCAACAAAACAACGAAGGAGCAACCGCGCTCTTCACCGCGGCCTTGTTTTGCCGCACTGAGATCGTCGCGGCCCTGCTGGACAAGGGTGCTGACAAGAGTATCAGGAACAACACCGGATCCACTGCTCTAGACGTAGTAACGGTTCCGTTCGATGCAATGAAGGAGATCTACGATTTCCTTGGGGTGGCGCTCGAGCCATATGGCTTGAAACTGGACTACGAGCGGATCAAGATGACCCGCCCAAGGATTGCGGAGATGCTGCGATAGCGGGTGCGTGACTCGACGCGGAGGGATTGCACGGGCATGCGGAGCGGAGTGCTTGCACCGCTCAACTCGCCAGGTCCATCTCGAGCTGAATGGCGGGCTCCTCGCCGGCGGGGACCGGCGTGCTGCCGGCCGGGACCATGATGTCACACCACTCCTGCCACGTGAACTCCCTGATCTCCGCGCCGCCCCGGATCAGTCGCGCAGGAGTGGGCTTCGCACTATCGATATCCAGATCCATACGGAGGTAGTCTCCCCGCCTCACACCGTGCTGCGGCACGGACCTGGTCGCTAGGTAGTACTGCTGCCACATGATATCCTCCTGGTTCTTCTGAGCGATCCCGGCCCAAGGAGGCCGGGCTCGGCCAAGAGCTGCGTCCTGTAAGGACGCGCCGTCTCACCCTGCGCAGTCGGAATCCCTGCTCACCGGTTCACCAGGCGGTACAGCGCCTGGTAGCGAAAATCGGCTGCCCTCGCCTCCCGCCGCGCCGCCTCCAGCTCCCGCGCGGCCAGAGCCACAACGGCCTCGTCGGCAGGCCTCCGCTCGATCATCTTCACCACCCCGTGCGACCGCCGGACCTGCTCGGCTAAATCGCTATACACCCGCCGGCACTCCGACACCAACTCGGCTCCGCCGGGCACCAGCCACTCCCAACCGGGAACGCGATCCAATACGGCCGCCACAACCGCGGCCTCGAGTAGATCGGGCAGCGTATCCGATGCCGGGACCACGCTCCGCTGGCGCGGTCCCTCCCCCAACAACAACCAGTCGAGACTCACACCCTCCCTGCGGGCCATCCGGACACAGCTCACGACGTCCGGCGTGCTGGGATCCCGAGGGTTGAGCCACTGTGTGATTGTGGTATCACCGCAACCGAGCACGTCGCGCAGGTCGGCGCGGGTCAGATCGCGCGCGCCACTGTGTTGCAGCAATCGCTGGCGGATGGCCCGCCGCTCTCGCAAAGGAAGGGCTTTGCGTCCTTGTGACATCGCAGTTGTTCTGTTGTTTAAACGATATAAATATATTGTTTAAACGACATGACGACAACCGATCGCGGTCGACCGGTGCCTGCCCGCCCGTTGGGGGCTGCCGTGCCGCCGGGTCCGCCGGGTCCGCCGAGTCGCCGGGACCGTCGGGATTTGTGATCTAGCCCACCGCGCGGCCCTGGCGTCGTGCCGAAGCTTGCGGTTGCTACAGGGAGGAGCATGCAATGAATGCAGTACAGTGGGCGCGTCTGAGTAGGGACATGGACTGTGGCCTGCGCCGCGGTGCCTGGTATCGCACGGTATCCGTGGGAACCGCCGAAGTCGCACTCGCGGTTCATGGCCAGACCCGGTCGATTTCGCGTAACGCGCTCGAGATCGTGGCTGCGAAGCCGACCAGGTGGACCATTGTCGCCAACGCCAGCAATGCTTCCGTCATTCCGGCTCGATGGGCCAGAGGCTACGCGGTGTGTCCCAGCTGCCGCATGCGCCAGCTGCCCATGGGACGCCCGCAGCTGCTGCGGTGCGACGGATGTAACGGGCTGTTCGAGGTCGCGTGGGACGAACCGTACCTCTCCAGGTTCGGCGATCGCGAGAATCTGCCCCAGATGTGATGTGCGGGCCGCGCAACCAGCGGCCCACGACCTGACAGCACCCAAACCCAAGCACCCGCTGCGCTGGCAGCTCGACTCAAGATCTATAGTTAAACGAGTTAATTGTTGGCCAGGTACCACTTCATGCGGAATTCACCGTGCCTTTAAGTCCAAGTAACACTTGAGCTTCCTTTCACTCGCAATTAATCCCCACTTAATCCGTCGTGAGTAACGTGAAGCTTGGGACCGTACTCGCAAGACGGTGGAGAGTATGGGAAAGAGAATGCTCTGTTCAGCGTGCCTGACCTTTGTCCTGGCGCTCCTGGCCACCATACCGGCGGTGTTCGTGTGGAACCTGTTCCGCTACGGCCAAGGCAGCGTTGACTGGGTCGTGAGTGTCGGGGTAGCTGTGGCGTTGGCCTTCATAATGGCGCTTGCGACCGCAGCGAGGCATACTTTGGGGCACTCGCGCTAGAACTGGCACGGTCTCGACGTCCGGCCCGGTCCGGAATCGAGCGGCGCCCCGGCCCTGCCCGGCCACGAATCCCACCCGTTCCACCTGAGCCTGTTGCGGCCGGGGTGGCGGAGGTCGCCGTCACAGCCGGGGCACTGCCGGCCGGCCACCGCGCCGGACAACGGTAGGGTCTCGATCCGCCGCCGGCCGCATTGCCGGAGTCCGGCCGCCGCCACGGATTTGTGATTTTCCTCTCAGCGGACCCGCCTGTTCCAAGTCATAGTTGTCACGTGTGGTTCCCCGATTCATCGGGGGTTCAAGGTCTGTCTTTCGGGGACGGCAAGGCTGCAAGGGGATCACTGTGACTGAGACGAGTCTGGGCTTCGTTCAAACACTGCCATACAGCCTGGAGGATTGGGAATCCGAGTCGTACCAACTGTTCGTGGAGCGGGCCGATCCCGCTCCGTGTCCCCGGTGCGGTCGCACTGGCTTCTTCGGACCCCGCGCCTCGGATCCGGGCCTCAAGTACCGGGCCTGCAGGTTCTGTGGTTTCTGGCAGGCAGTGGGTGAAGATCCGATCCAGTTCCGGCCGACCATTCACGGCTGCGAGCAGTGGCCCGAGTGCGCCAGAGCTCCCTATGTATGGTGGGTGCATCCGGAAGATCGGCGCTACAGGTGCCCGTTCTGCCACCAGCAGGTGAACGTGGAGAGTCACAATACCTTCATGAAGGGCGTTCTAGTGCTGACCCCGCTGGAGAACCTGGACCATCCTTGGCGCAAAGTACCGCAGAATAGGCCCTACTCCTATTATCTGCGATTCTGGGAGAACTGGCCCCTCACGAAGGGGAGGGTGATCCTGTGATCGCGCGAGTCGAGGCCCATTCTGCGGGGCGCTTTGCAAAAACAGGCGTCATATGCCCGGGCGTCGTTCCGAAGCAGATGAGCAGAACTCAATGTTTCACAACAATTTAGGCTTTGAGTGGCCGGGCATGGATTTTGCCTGCATACTAGCGGGCCAGTGTGTCACTGGCCAGATGGAAGACCGGCGAACACCTTTCCCGGGGCAGTGCCCAGATCGGGTCAAAGCATGAGGGAGCGGGGAGTGGACGAAAAGAGCCAGGGCAGTTGGGGTTCCGGCCTTCCGGCCCGCGGCACCGAGGCGCGGTTCGCGAGCCAAGTGTCGGAAGGGAAGGAACACGCAGCGCCCGAACAGGGCTCAGATACCGATTCTCCAACCACGGATTCCTTTTCGGCGGATATCGTCTTCATCGTCAAACAGGACGGCACGGTCCTGTACTTGAACCGGTCACTGGCCGACCGACCCGAAGGTGCCACCGGTAGTTCACTACTCGACTACACCGATGAGCAGTACCATGAAGCCGTGCGCCAGTCGCTCGATCTAGTGTTCTCGTCGGGAACGCCCCACGGATACGAATGTCAGGGATCAGATCCCTTCCGTGGAGGTGCCTGGTACCAATGCCGGGTCGCTCCGAACCGGCGCGAGGGCCGCGTGGTGTCGGCCACTATCATCGCGCGTGACGTATCGAATTGGAAGACCCACGAGCAAGAAGAACAGCAGGAACGTGATCAGCTGAGTGCAGAGTATCAGCGGGTGGCGACCGAGCTCGAGAGGCTGCGCGGTGAGTTGAACGAGGGCGAGCGCCGCCAGGAGGAGGTCGAGCGGTTCCAGCAAGAGCGAGATCGGCTACAGAACGACTACGAAGCGGTCGCGCGTGAACTACAGCGACTGCGCGACGAGCTGGCACGAAACGCTGGTAGCCAGGAAGAGGAAGAGCGCTACCAGGAGGAACGTGACCAACTGAGGGGGGACTACCAGAGGGCCGCGGGTCAACTCGAGCGGCTGCGCGAGCAGCTGGCAGAGGGCGAAAGCAAGCAGGATGAGCTGGATCGGTTCGAACGGGAGCGCGACAAGCTGCAGCTGGACTACCAAAGGCTCTCGGGCGAATTGCAGCGGCTGCGCGACGCGTTGTCGCCAGCGGAGGGGCGCCAGGGCGGGGACGGAGGTAATCGGGTGCTACAGGAGCGCGACGAGTTGCAGGGGGAACACGATCGCGTTGCCGCAGAGCTAGAGCGGCTCCGGGCCGAGCTGGCCGAGAGCGAGCGCCGCCAGGAAGAAGCGGCTCGGTTCCGCGAGGAGCGCGACCAACTCAAGGGTGAGTGCGAACGGGTTGCCGGTGAGCTGGAGCAGCTGCGGGATCAGTTGACTGAGAACGAGGCGCGCCAGGAGGAGTCGGAGCGGTTCCGGGAGGAACGCGACCAGCTCAAAGAGGAGCACGAACGGCTGGCACGTGAGTTGGAGGGTCTCCGCTCCGAGTTGGCACGGAACCAGGGTCGCCAAGACGAGGTAGAACGGTTCCGTCGTGAACGCGATGACCTGCAGGGTGAGTACGAGCGAGTCGCAGGGGAACTGGAGCAGCTCCAAGCCGAGCTGGACGCCAGCGAGCAGCGCCAAGAGGAAGTCGATCGGTTCCGCGCCATCATGGATCAAGCAGGTGAGGCGATCTTCATCACGGACCCCGAAACCGGCCGCTTTGTAGATGCAAACGAGACCGCGTGCCGCTGGCTCGGGTATCGGCGCGACAAGTTGATGACCTTGAGCATCAACGATATCGATTTGGAGTTTCCGCTGGAGAGCCCCAACGGTGTTCCGGAACACGTGACCGATACTAGGGGCGCCACCCGACCCATGGTGTTCAGTGACGGGCGCCATCGGCGCCGCAACGGCACGTCGTTCCCCGTTGAAGTCGCGATCAATCGCCGGCTGTTTGGCAACAAACAATACGTGCTGGTGGTCGCCCGCGACATCAAGGGCCGAAAGCTGACCCAGCAGGCGGTGCGCGAGAGCGAAGACAAGTTCCGCAGCCTGTTCGAGCTGACGCGCGACGCAGTCTACCTGTCGGCGCGCGATGGCTCGGTAGCCGACGTGAACGACGCGGCAATAGATCTCTTCGGGTACACCCGCGCCGAATTCCTCGAGCTGGAAGCACGCAGGCTCTATGTCAGACCCGATGACATCCGTACGTTCCAGCGCGGCGTCGACAGCGCCGGATCGGTCCGCGACATGGAGGTCAACTTCCGCACCAAGGACGGGACGGAATTCGCCGGCCTCCTCACTGCCACTCTCCGGTTCGACGGTGAGGGCAACGTCCTCGGCTACCAATGCATAGTCCACCCCGTGAGCCAGAACGGCCGGCATCCGGAGCCGACCGCGCCGGATTCGAACGCGATCGAGTCCGAAGCGGACGGAAAGAAGGCAGTACTGGTGATGGACAACGATAAACGAGTGCTGGTTGAAGTTCGTGAGGTGCTGGAACGCGCCGGAATCACGGTGCTGACGGCACGGACCTGCGCCGCGGCAATCGAGGTTTACAAGGCGGAACGCGCGGCAGTTGGCGCCATACTGCTGGGTGACAACGATACCGAGATGGAACCAGCAGACGCGGTGGGCCGACTACGATCGATTGATCCGAGTGTATCGGTCGTGTTGCTCAGTGAGACGCGAGATGGCTCGGCGGCAGATAGCGGTGCCGCACCTGGTGCCACGGAGGTTGTGCGCAAGCCGGTCCACCCGCTGGCGCTGATCCAACACGTGCGGGAGGCCCTCGCCTCCCGGCCGCGGTCCTGACCCGGACAGGTTACTCGTCGCGCTACGCTTGGTCCGGTTGCCCCATCTGCTATCGCGCGCACCGCACGTTGGTGGGCGCTACCCTCTGACAGTTGACGGACTCGGCCATACCGCTGGCCATCACCGCGCAGGCGGCCTTCTGCGCGGCCTGTCGCGCCTCGCTCTCATCGGCGCCGGATCCACGCCGGCACTCGGTGCGACCATTGTACTCCACGCATAACTCGCATTCGGCTTGAACCGTGCCCATGCTGCCGTAAACCAGAATCGCGATCAGCGCGACCACGCTGACGATGGCGGCTATCACCCGGCCTTTCCTCATGTAGTTCCCTCCCTTCTCAGTGACGCTAGCAAACGAGCCGATCATGAGGAATCCACAATGTACCACGTAATGCGCTCCAACAGGCAACGGTCTGCCGAGCTGATGACTGCGCTGGCGTGTCGCAGGGAGATGGGTCAACGCCATAAGTCGTGAAACCGCCCGCGTCCGCCGGTCGTAGTCGTAAGCGTGGCTAGGGAAAACGCGTTTGACCTCGCGAGCTTCGAGCTTCCGTCAATCGATCGAGAAACGACACGCACCCAGCCCCGCAAAAAATCCTGGCGCACGCGTGTCGTACTGACCCTGCTCGGTCTCTTCACGGTTGTTGTGCTGCCGTTCGCTCTGCTCATCCGGACGTCAGTCTATCTCTATGCGTCGCGGGATGTCCCAACTTGGCTATCGTTGGGAGGCGGCGCCCTCGCCACCATGATCCTGCTCACGCTGTGCGCTGCTTGGGTGTCGAAGAAATTGAGCGGGCGTGCCCGGGCCAAGTGGCTGGCGAGCCGGATCGTGCTACCCGTGGTGCTGGCCTATTGCCTCTACTCGCTGCTCTACCTTTCCAGTGTGAACGCCAAGGGCCCCGAGGTAAGGGCCTACTATCGGTCGCTGCACCCGGTTCTGCGCGTCGCCGTGAGTACCATGATCTTGGTCGATCGGGACATGGTCGTGACCGACGTCCAGCGCAACCGCGAGGACTATCAGGCAATGGGACTGGCGGTCAATGAAGCGTCGCTACACTACGAGCAGAGTGACGGTTTCGTCCATGCAGTGGACCTGCGGACGATCGGCCGAGGCTGGTGGAGGAACTGGACCGTCGAAGGGTACTTCCGAGCCATGGGATTCCACACCCTGCGGCATCGAGGCACAGAAGACCACCTGCACGTGAGCCTTCCCGTTCACTGAGACGGTCGTACGCAAGCCTCTAACAACCGGTGCTGACGCACGTCCGTTCCTACCGAGGGGTGGATGCAGCCTCCTCTGCCGCCGCCGGACCTCAGTGGTAGCTCACCCTGACACCGAACTGCCACATGTTCTGGCTGATATCGCTCGACAAGGCAATGCGGTTGCGAGTGCCCTCCTGTGACGGCGCCAGCACCAGATTGAAATACGGGGCTCCCCAAAAGCGGCCCGCTATTCTGATATCGTATCCGGCGCCCAGCACGAAGGAGAAACCGCTGCTGCTGTAAGCGTCACCTTGGGCGGTCTCCTCGGCGAAGCGACCGATTCCCAGCCCGCCCTTCACGAACAGCGGTAAGCTGACCGAGAAGTAATACTTCAAGAACGCCGTGGCGTTCACATACTCCCGCGTGGTGTCCGGAGCCGTACCTCTCCACGCGGCGATCTCGACGCCGGCCAAGGTCTTGCGGGTGGGAGTCCCGCCGATTTGAACGAACCCGGAGGGGCCCAACACGCGGCTAGTACTGCAGAATTCACACTTGACCTTGAGTGCCCCAGCGCCGACACCCAGGCCCAACCACAAGCCGCGGCGGTCGTCTATGTACTGAGCCTCGGCCGGCGCCGCAGACCCCAGGACGACCACCAGCGCGAGAAGGACTGACGTAGAACGAAGCATGGATACCTCGGTTTTCGTCTGTAGCGGTATGCCTGCAAACCCCGGTCGAAAGCTATACGAACTTGGCGGAGGCTCAAGAGATTCTCCAGCTTGCCGTGTGGCACGGTTCTGGCTTACCTTTGGCGACGCCGGTCCGGCCGGCCGCCGTCCCAGCCACGCCAGCGCAACCGTGAGGCGGGGCGGTTTTCACATCGCTGACATCCCTACTTCGACGCCCGGAGCTCCAGGCTGTGAAGTCCTCCGTAAAAGTCGTGCCCCTCGAACGCGTGAGCGCGCCGCTTTTGGCAGTGGCGCTAGGCGAGTTGTCCAACAACAAAGTCCCGAGTTCCTTGCTGAGCCTCGACGCCAACCTCGGCGGCGAGCTAGGGCGAATGCTCGCTGCCGGCGATTTCACCGGCAAACCCGACGAGGTCGCCGTGATGTACCCCAGCAAGGGTGCCAAGCGGGTACTGCTGGTAGGCTTGGCCAAGAGTGAGGAAATCACGCGCGGCGCAGTCCGCCGTAGCGCTGCAATCGCAGCCCGCAAGGCCGTCGAGACCGGAGCCGTAGCCATGGCGTTTCACCTCGCGCCGGAAACGCACGGAGGAGTCACCGCGACAGACTTCGGCCAGGTCGTCGTCGAGGGAGTGGTCCAGGGAGCTTGGCGCTTCAGTGATTTCCGGTCGGACGACGAAGCCAAAGGCCGTCTGAAAGAACTCGAGATCATTGCGACCCGCGAGTATCGCTCCGATGTGGAGAGGGGCCGGAAGATCGGCAACGCGGTGGCCGTGGGACACAAGCTGGCGCGCAACCTCCAAGCGCTGCCCGGGAACGTGTGCACCCCTAGCTACCTTGCCGCGATCGCGCGGGAACTCGGCAAAGCGTATGGCTTCAAGGTGACGGTGTTGGGGCGCACGCAACTCGAGAAACTCGGGATGGGAGCGCTACTCGCGGTGGCGCAGGGATCCTCACAGGAACCCAAGTTCGTGATCCTGGAGTACAAGGGTGGCGGCCGATCCGCACCGATGTGCTTCATCGGCAAGGGTGTGACGTTCGATTCCGGCGGAATCTCGCTGAAGCCTGCGCTCAACATGGAGGAGATGAAGTACGACATGTCGGGTGCAGCAGCAGTGCTGGGACTGTTTGAAGCGCTGGGGCAGATCAGACCCAAGGCGAACGTCGTGGGCTTGATTCCGGCTACCGAGAACCTCCCATCGGGGGTGGCGCTCAAGCCCGGCGACATCGTTAGGAGCCATCTGGGGAAGACCATCGAGATCGTTAACACCGATGCCGAAGGCCGTCTTATACTATGTGATGCGCTTTCGTATGCTCGCCGCTTCAAACCGGCGTGTGTCGTAGATGCTGCGACGCTGACCGGGGCAATCGTGGTTGCCCTCGGCAGTCACGCGGCGGGCCTGATGGGCAACGACGACGCACTGCTCGAGGAAGTGCGCTGGGCGGGTGATTTGGCTGGGGAGAGATGCTGGCCGCTACCGCTATGGCAAGAGTATCGCGAACAGATCAAATCGAGCATTGCCGATGTCAAGAACACAGGTGGCCGACCCGCAGGGTCGATCACCGCAGGGTGGTTCTTGAGGGAGTTCGTACATGGCTTTCCGTGGGCCCACATCGACATAGCGGGTACGGCATACACCGATGCAGATCGCCCGGACCTTCTCAAGGGACCCACTGGCATTGGAGTGCGGTTGTTCACGCAGTTCGTTCTCGGACGCATGGGCGGGTGACGCACCTCGATACCGTCGTCAGCTCAGTCGCATCGATCGTTCTCTTGTTCGTAACCAGTGCCGCACTGCTGGCGCAGGACACGAGCCAAGTACAACTCGACTCCCTAGCAGCGCGGCAGGATACGCTGCGTCCGGACACCGTTGCCGCACCGCCGCCGCAGTTGGTACCGGTCCCTCAGGCCGAGGTGCCGGTCGGACCGCTCCCACCGGGTACGCGCTACACGTTCACTCGCGATTCGATAATGTGGGCCAGTGGGCTCACGCTGGCCGATCTGCTCAAGGCGATTCCCGGGGTCTACGTGGTCAGAGCCGGATTCGTAGGCCAGCCGGAATTCGTTGCCTACGCCGGCAGGGCGGGCGCGGCTGTCGAGCTGCACTGGGACGGGATGCCACTTCCGCCGGTGGGACCGGACTCGCTGTTTCACGATCTGGCCCGATTCAATCTCTCCTACATCGAGCGCGTCGACGTCGAGGTGCTGCCGTCGACGCTACGGATCTCCGTCGTGTCGCTGCGACACGACGGATTGCCGCCCTACACTTACCTGCGGGTCATGCGGGGCGACTACAATACCGCAGCCTACGCTGGGGTGTTTCAGAAACGCTGGCGCAACGGGTTGGGACTCAATCTGGCGGCCGATTTCGTAGGCAGCGACGGAGCGAGTGGGTCGGGCAGGACTGACCAGACCTTCGACGTTTGGGCCCGATTGGAGTGGCTGCCGACGGCGCGGTCGGGCGCCACTTACCAAATCCGGCGCCAGCGCCACGACAGAGACCCCGTGGGATCACCCCCTCTCGTCCCGGGCCGGTTTGGAGCCCGCACCGACTATATACTCACCTTCTTCGCCGGGACTAGAGACGACGGCCTGGGACTGAGAGCCGACGGACTGATCGGATCGTCATCATGGTCGGCCGACTCGCTGACCCCCGAGGTGCCGGATCAGAACGTGCGGCAGGCCCGTCTCCGACTGAGGTACCTGCGTCCCAGTTGGAGCGCGGAAGTCAGTGGTCGGCTGGGCGAAACGAGAGTGACTTCCGAAATCCTGGGCCGGATCGGATGGATGCCGCTGCCGGGCGTCGTGGTGTCGGGGGACGCGCGCTGGCAGCGCCACGAAAACGATCGCACTTCGCTCGTAGCCTACGGAACCCTGGGACTCTTCTGGGGACCGGTCTCACTGGTCGGGG
>Ga0209536_100003370_pt1 | contig 25711 bp, 19 predicted proteins | sample DeeMarSeWOR28_12_FD_187461 | JGI IMG/M metagenome (GOLD analysis project Ga0209536, IMG submission 187461) | Marine sediment microbial communities from White Oak River estuary, North Carolina - WOR-2-8_12 (SPAdes) (version 2) | ecosystem: Environmental > Aquatic > Marine > Intertidal zone >...
CCCGGCGCAATCGCCCCCTACTGCTGGGTGTCGCCGGTGGCTCGGGTGCCGGAAAGACGACCGTCGTGGATGCCATCGCGTTCCGGATGGGGCGGGAGCACGTGAGTGTGATCCAGCAGGACGCCTACTACCGCGACCGCAGCTCGGTGTCTCCGGACAGAAGATCGGACCTCAACTACGACCACCCCGATTCACTCGACACGGTGCTCCTGGTCGACCACCTCTGTGCTCTGGCGAACGGTCTCGCAGTTCGCAGTCCCGTGTACGATTTCACGACCCACACACGTACAGCCAAGTCAGTGTTGGTGGAACCGCGCCGCATCGTGATTGTCGAGGGCATCTTGATCCTGGCTGATGAGAGGTTGCGGCAGCTGCTCGACATCAAAATCTTCGTCCACACGGATCCCGACATCCGAATCATCCGACGTATCAAGCGCGACATGGAACAGCGCGGCAGAACGCACGAGTCCATCATCCGGCAGTATCTCGAATCGGTGCGGCCGATGCACCTCACCTTCGTCGAGCCGAGCAAGATGCACGCCGATGTCATCATCGAGGGAAGCGGGTCGAATGAGACGGCGATGAATTCTCTGGTCGCGGAGATCAGAAGCGCCCTCGGGACCCGCAGTGATGGCGCCTAACGCGTTGAAACGCTGAGCGAGATCCCTCGATCTTCGAGGTACTCGACCACGAACTGGAAACAGCGTGCGTCGCGACCCACGAACTCCGGAGGCGACACTCCGGGTGTGGTGTAGAGTCCGTGGGCCACAAGGTGAGCTAATGCCGTGCATGTGTAGCCTGTGGTGCGTGCCATCGCTGCGGTGTCCGTTGTCGGGTCGTACCGATCCAAGAGATCATACTGGTAGCGCTGATGCGAACTTCCACTCGCCGCGTCAATCTCGACCCGCATGACGGTGAGGTCCCGTTCGCCGGGCTCGAACCGCCAAAGCGGGAACAGCAGCTGAGTTGTCAACTCCAGAGGACTGACGTGCACATCACCAACTGTTACGGGCTCAGGGTCGAAGAGTCCCATTTCCCGCAACAACTTCATCTGCTCCGCATGACCCGGATAACGCATGGTCTTCTCCTTCATATCAGGCACGCTGACAGTATCCAGCAGGGTGCGGAGCCCGTCGGTGAGGAAGGCCTCCAGGGTACCTACCTCGGGAAAGTCGATGATCTCGATTTCGGACAGAGCAGGTACTTCACGGATCTCACCACCTTGGACGTATCGAGCCGGTCGCATGTACTCCGCGATCACGTCGATCGGTGAGAAAGTGGCCTTGTATTGGAACAGGCTGTTCCGCTCTGCCGGCAATCCCCCCACGAAACAAGCAAACCGATCCACTCGGTCCGATGTGGCCGCATGGTGTCCCAGTATCAGATTGCTCAATCCAGGTGCGACGCCGCAGTCAACCAGCGCAACCACACCATTTTCGCGCGCCAGCGCGTCGACCTCGAATGGATCTTCATCGAAGAAAGAAATATCCACGTAATGCTTGCCCGCGGTAACAACGGTTTTCATGGTCTGGAAACCGATCGGGCCGGGGGTTGCGCCGACTATTAGATCGTGATCGGATGCCAACTCCCTCACGTTGTCCGTGACCGTTAGATCAGCTTGGATCGTGGTACGAGCTCCGGAGGCCTTGGCTCGTGCCAAAGCCGCCTCCGAGACGTCGGCGGCGGTGACATCGAAGCTTCGATCGCCGGACAGGTCGGCAACGATTGCTGCTCCCACTCTGCCGGCTCCCAGCACAGCTGTCTTCACCATGTCATCGTGATCCTCAAGGCGGCTCCCTTTAAGACTACGAGGGATCGCACCCAACGGAAGGTGTTAGTTTTCCGGGTTCCCGGCCTTTGCCGGGAATCTACCTACCGCACCACAGACTCGGGATATGTCATGACCGGAACTCCGATCCACCGTATAACGCTCGTGGCAATGCTCACCGCTGTCGCGACCGCTCAGCTGACCGCCCAGAGCACGGGCCGGCCGCTACCGTACCCGGTGGTGCCATCGCAGGCCTTCGAGCGGGCGATTGAACAGGGCACGCGCACGACCAGCGGAACCCCGGGACCACGCTACTGGCAGCAGTGGACCGAATACCAACTCTTCGCCCGGTTGATTCCGGAACGGCGACTGGTCGAGGGCAGGGCCAGCATCGTTTATCGGAACAACTCTCCCGATCCATTGACCTTCGTAGCCCTTCACCTGCACCAAAACATGCACGCCGCCGGGGCCGTCCGGAATCGCACGGCACAGGTGACCGGTGGTGTGGAGTTGAGGAGCGTGATGCTCCCCGGACTGTCATTAGAAGCGCGGCGGCACGACGGACCAGGGTACGAGGTAAGCGGTACGATCCTTCGCATCTACCTACCGCAGGCAGTCCAACCGGGAGGGACGCTCAACATCTCCGTAGACTGGGTGTTCACCGTGCCGCAGGCAGGTGCCGGCGCCCGGATGGGTTGGAGTGAGGACAACCTGTTTCACATAGCCTACTGGTACCCCCAGATGGCAGTCTTCGACGACGTCGACGGTTGGCACACGGATCAGTTCCTCGGTGGCGCCGAGTTCTATAGCGGCTTTGCATCGTACGACATCACGGTCGCCGCCCCGGAAGGCTGGCTGGTCATGGCAACCGGAGAGTTGTTGAATCCAGAAGAGGTCTTGGCGAGTCGAGTGCTCGATCGCTACCGCAGCGCACAAGACAGCGATGACGCCGTCCACGTGATTACGGCTGATGATTTCGGTCCCGGCCGGGCCACGGGAATATCCCCAGACGGCTATCTGCGGTGGCGGTTCCACGCCGATTCGGTGCGCGACGTGGCATTCAGTGCTATGAGCGAGTCGCTGTGGGACGCAGCACGCACTCCCGTGGGTGACAGAGACGGTGACGGCTCGATGGACCATACACTGGTGAATACCTTCTGGAGAGCCACGGCTCCAAAATGGAGCAGTGCCTGGCGCTACGCACAGCACAGTATCGACTTCCTCTCACGCTGGACCGGGCTTCCCTATCCTTGGCCCCACATGACCTCCGTAGAAGGCGGTGGTATCATCGGAGGTGGTATGGAGTTCCCCATGATGACTCTGATCGGTGACTACAACCAACGCAGTGATTCCGCCCTGTATTATGTACACGCGCACGAATTGGCACACATGTGGCTTCCGATGACGGTCAACACCGATGAGAAGCGGTTCGCCTGGATGGATGAGGGCACGACGACGTTCAATGAGAACCAGGCCCGCAAGGAGTTCTTCCCCGGCATCAAGCACGACCAGTCGGACGCGGCAGAGTACCTCGATGTTGCCCGATCGGGCCTCGAGGGTGAGATAATGCGCGTGAGTGACTACCATCTTCCCGGCCCCGCTTACGGCACTGCTTCTTACTCGAAACCCGCGACGATCCTGGTTGCGCTGCGGGGTCTACTGGGCGAGGAAACCTTTGTCCGAGGTATGCGAGATTTCATCGGCACGTGGGCGTTCAAGCACCCCAAACCCTGGGACTTGTTCAACACGTTCAATCGCGTCAGTGGCGAGGACTTGGACTGGTTCTGGCGCTCATGGTACTACGAGACCTGGGTCTTGGACCAGGAGGTCACCGCGGTCCATCAGACCGACGGTACTGCGACGATAGTGATCCAGGACCGCGGTTGGGTACCCATGCCCACACGGGTGACAGTGACACTGGCAGACGGTACCGCCCTGAGGAGAGAAATCCCTGTCCGGCACTGGCTCGCAGGAAACACCACGGCGGAGATCGAAATGGATGTGGATCAATCCGTGATCCGGGTCGAGATCGACTCCGCAGAATCATTCCCCGATGTGGATCGAAACAACAACGTCTGGGAACGCGCTAACTGACACCCTGGTTGGATCTGCGCTCACCACGCGGACTGAACGTGGAGACAGAAATCACATGCGATTGATCGTATCAGCCACACTGGCCACACTGCTCGTAACCGGATACCGGGTTCCGGTTACGGTGGCGCAGCCACCACCGCGGCGGCCGATCCCTTACCCCGTGGTCCCACCTGTCGAGTTCCGTCAGGCCGTCGAACGGGGAACCAGAACATCTATCGGTCAACCGGGACCGAACTACTGGCAACAGTGGGCGGACTATGCTCTCACCGCTCGATTGGATCCGGTCACGAAAACACTGGACGGCACGGCACAAATCGTTTATCACAACCGTTCGCCCAACCCCCTCTCCGTGGTGGCGCTTCACCTCTATCAGAATCTGCACGCAGAAGGAGCGGTGCGAAACAGGCCCGCCGAGGTAACCGGCGGAGTACGCCTGCTGCGAGTCAGTGCGAGCGGCCAGAGCTTGAACGAACTCACCAGTGCCGACCAGGCAGCAGGGTATGCCATGGACGGGACGATCATGGTGCTCCGCCTGCCGCAACCGGTACAATCGGGCAGCTCGATCACCTTGGAAATGGCATGGACATTCACCATACCGCGGGAGGGTGCGAGCGGTAGGATGGGTTACAGCCGGGAAAACCTGTTTCATATCGCCTATTGGTACCCGCAGATCGCGGTCATCGACGATGTCGCCGGCTGGCAGGTCGACCAATTCCTCGGCAATGCAGAGTTCTACTCAGGCTTCGGGAGCTACGATCTGACCATCGAAGCCCCCGCAGATTGGCTCGTGATGGCAACTGGCAAGCTCACCAACGCTGCAGAGGTTCTGTCACCGGAGATTTTGGAGCGCTACAACCGGGCCTACGATAGTGATGAAGTCGTACACATAATCACTCCGGCGGAGCTCGACGCCGGGACTTTCACCACTGGCGCACCTTCACAGTACCTGAGCTGGCGGTTTCGCAGCGACACCGTACGGGACGTTGCATTCAGCGCGACACGTGAGTCCTTGTGGGATGCGGCCAGGACACCGGTTGGTGATCGAAATGGTGACGAAGTTACGGACTACACCTTGGTCAGCGCCGTATACCGCAGAGACGCCACCCATTGGGACACGGAATGGCGCTTCGCACGGCACAGCATCGCATTCCTGTCACAGTGGACCGGGTATCCTTACCCCTGGCCCCACATGACTGCGATCGAAGGAAACGGGCTCCAGAGCGGAGGCATGGAATACCCGATGATGACACTGATAGGGGGCTACAACGAAGCTCGCCAGTCGAGGCTGTACGGCGTGACAGCTCACGAGCTCGCCCATATGTGGGTTCCCATGATAGTGGGCACCGACGAGAGACGTTACTCCTGGATGGACGAGGGAGCCGCCTCTTTCAGCGACGGGCATGCCGCTGCCGATTTCTACTCCAACGCGGACCCTGTGGCGGCAAAGATGTCGGCTTATCTCTCCGTCGCGCGCATGGGTCGCGAAGGCGAGATCATGCGCCGCAGCGACTACCACTACCCCGGTCCCGCGTACGGCATCGCCTCCTATTCCAAGCCGGCAACGATGCTCAATACACTGAGAGCACTATTGGGTGAGACCACCTTTGACCCGGCGTTCCGAGGCTACGTGCGCACCTGGGCCTACAAGCACCCCAAACCGTGGGACTTCTTCAATTGGTTCAACGCCGCCGCCGGAGAGGATCTCGATTGGTACTGGCGCGCGTTCTACTATGAGACCTGGACTCTGGACCAGGCCATAGCCAGCGTCACCCCGGGTGACGCGACGACCAAGATCGTGGTCGAGGACCGCGGTTGGGCGCCGATGCCAGCCCGGGTGACGGTAACCCGGCAGAACGGAGAGATCGTAGAGCTGGAGGTTCCGGTTTCGATCTGGCTGTCCGGACTCACGTCAGCGGAGCTGGAGGTACCCGCTGGGTCGCCTGTAGTGCGGGTGCAGATCGATGCGCAACAGGACTTCCCCGACATCGATCGCGGCAACAACATCTGGAATCGGGAGCCAAGCTAGTGCGCTCGGCCCCGGATCACCGCGGATGATGCGGACGAATGTGTGCCGGGCGCCGGTGCGGTTCCGCCGGGCGCTCCCAGCGGCGTGGACTCGTCGCTGCAGGCGCGGCGGGCTGGTGGATGCCGCACACCGCGACGGTCTCAGTCCACCGCGAGCAGCTCGACCTCGAATACGAGCGTCGCGTTTGGAGGAATCACGGGTGGTGAGCCGAATCTACCATACGCTAGCTCGGGCGGCAGTACCAACTTGCGCTTGCCACCCACCCTCATCCCAGCAACGCCCTCGTCCCAGCCTGCGATGACCTGTCCTCCTCCAAGAGCGAAAGAGAACGGTCGACCCTCCCGGCTACTGTCGAACATGGTACCGTCGGGGAGCCAACCGGTGTAGTGAACGGTCACGGTGCTTCCTGCCACTGCTTCGCTACCGTCACCCACCGCCAGATCCTGGTAGGCCAATCCCGACTGCAGCCGCGTCATCAGGTTAATATCGATTCCGAGCTCGTCCGCGAACTCCACTCGATCGGTTTCAGCGCCACACGCCAACGATGCCAATGCAATAACTACCCAGCAGACCTTCGCCGTCACTTTCGACCTCCAGAGACCGTTCATGAATCTTGACCACGAGAACCTTGTTCGCAAAGTTGTTCTTCGAGCAACATACACGAATGAGGAAAACTCGCCATGTCTCTCCAGCGTCAATCGGTACTGATCGTAATAACCGCCGTCATGCTTGCTCCCGCCGCGGCCGTAGCGCAGGGAGCGCCCGGTTCCGACATCTTTCTCGTTTCTATCAGTGAGAAGAACGGGGTGCTGGAGTTTGGCAAACCCACCAACATCACTGACCGCGACGGGTATGACAACCAGCCGTCCTTCACTCCGGACAACCGCAGTATTCTCTACACTTCGAATCGTGAAGGTCAGACCGATATCTACCGCTACTACATCCGGACCGGTGCTACGCGGCAGGTGACGCGAACGCAGCCGGAGAGCGAATACTCGCCGGCCGTGATCCCGTCGGGTGATGCATTCACCGTCGTCCGTGTGGAGTCCGATTCGACGCAGAGATTGTGGCAGTTCGACATGGACGGTGGCAGCCCTAGGTTGGTACTCACTCAGGTGAGGCCAGTCGGCTACTATGCCTGGGGCAGCGACCACACGCTGGGTCTGTTCGTACTTGCAGACTCGGCTGTCCCTCTCTCCACGCTGCGGCTCGCCGACACACGATCCGGTCGCGCTGCCATAATTGCCTACAATGTCGGACGCTCGGTGCACAAGATACCGGGCCGCAACGCGATCAGCTTCACGCACAGGCTACCGGAGTTGTGGATCAAGACAGTCGACCTGGATTCGGGCACGGTTGCGCCGCTGATCGAGCTGCTGGAGGGCAACGAATTCTACACGTGGCTGCCGGACGGAACCGCCCTCACGGCGCAGGGGTCCACGTTGTTTCGCTGGGATCCGGCCGGCGACGCCGGATGGCAGGAGATCGCCGATTTTGGCGAACGCGGCGCGGAGGGTATATCCCGCCTCGCGGTGAGCCCAGATGGAGAATGGCTCGCCCTGGTGGGTGCGCGATCCCGCTAGTGCTGTAACGGTCCTCCACCGAGGCTGACCCGGTCAGCCCAGGACCTCTCTCAGGGCCCCGATCAGCCGTTCGATCTTCACCGCGTCCGCATTCATCCCCATCAGCCCTACTCTCCATGTCTTCCCTTGTAGGGGCCCGAAGCCTCCCGAGATCTCTATCCCACGGTCCAGCAGGGCGCGCCGTACACCCGCGTCGTCCACTCCGTCCGGGATGTTGATGACGTTCAGCATCGGCAAGCGATGCCGCTCCGGTGTAAATAGCGTCAGGCCGAGGTTCGTGAGTCCATCCACCAACGCCCTGTGCGCATCACGGTGTCGTTGCCACCGGCGCTCCAGACCTTCGGCCAGAACCAGCCGCAGCGCTTCGTGAAATGCGAAGATACTTGATACCGGTGCAGTGTGGTGGAACGCCCGCTGCTTGCTACCACCGGCCTCACCCCAATACTTGAACAGCAGATTGAGATCCATGTACCAGGTGCTGGGCTGGGATCTTCGCTTGCCAACCGCCTCGATGGCTCGAGGTCCGAACGTGACAGGTCCCAATCCAGGTGGTGCACCGAGACATTTCTGCGAACACGACCCCGCAGCATCGACGCCCCACGCATCGACCTCGACCGGCATCCCTCCCAGCGAGGTCACACAGTCAAGCGCCACCAGAGCGCCATGCTCTCTAGCCAGGGCGGTCACATCGGCAACTGGCTGCTCCGCACCGGTCGAAGTCTCCGCATGAACCAAGGCCACCAGTTTGAACGGTCTGCTCCGCAACTCCTCCGCAAAGCGCTCTGGTTCCACGATCTCGCCGAACGGAGCCTGCAGCACGCGAACCCGCGCCCCCGCCCTTTCCGCCATCTCTACCAAGCGCTGGCCGAAATACCCGATGACGGCCACCAGGACATCGTCACCCGGCTCAATCAGGTTCAACATGATGGTCTCGAGGCCCGACGTGCCGGTTCCCGACATCGGTATGGTGTGGTGATTCGTGGTTCGGAAAACGTCACGGAGCATCTGCATGGTGCGATCCATCACCCCGAGGAAGTACGGATCGAGATGGCCGACCATATTCTGGGACATGGCTCGCAGTACTGCAGGGTCTGGATTGGAAGGTCCAGGACCCATCAGCAATCGTTCCGGTGGTTCGATTGTCACACCGGTTCGTGCATCCTTGGCGCTCACGTCATCCTCCCGTTCGGTTGGCTCCCCGAGCATTGTGTTTCCGACATACGACGCGCAGGCCGGCGTCGCTCGCCCGTCGGACTCTGTTGGTTTTTACCTCGCTCGTTGCGGAGAAACATAGTCGCCCTGGATGGGATCGCACGATGCGCCAGTTCAACTATCGATCGAGCCGGCTCTCACCGGTGCCACCGCTGACTCAACCTTCGGCAGAGAACGAACTTCTACCACACCAACTCAGTGCGACTCGCTGTCCGTCATCCGAATGGCGACTTCCTTCGTCCTCGGCGACACCGGCGTGGTTGACTCGCTCCCGTCCGGCCACCTAACCCATACCGCCGTTGCTTCACGACCGAGTCCCATCACCTGCACCATTCCATCTTGCGATAGATAACCCGAGCCCGCATGGACTTCACGGGCCGGACCCATCTCGTCGTCATACACCAGCCGGATCACCGATCCCACGGCATCAGGATTTTGACTCGGACCCACCAACCGCACCCTGAGTCCCGGCAGGGCGAGCTCGTTGTGGAACAGCTTCGTCGTGTTGCCGTTTTGTGATACCACCAGATCGATCCGTCCATCACCATCGTAGTCCGACAAGCCTGCGCCACGTTGATCGCCATAGACCTTGACCCCGGTCACGAGGCCGGAAACCGGCCGGAGGTCCCCAGTTCCGTCACCGTGCAACCAGAGTCCCCGCCCCGTAGCATAGCGCGGCATCAACGGTTCCGTGGGATAGAAGTTCTGCGTCAGGAACAGATCATCGTTGCCGTCCCCATCGTAGTCCGCCACACCTGCGTAGAAGGCGGGTGACAACTGCGCTTCGGTGGGAAGGGGTCGTGCTTCGAGTCGGCCGCCCCGATTCAGAAAGAGCATATGATCGAAGGTGTTGACGTCCAAGTATGAAGCCCGTTCCATTGCGGGCCCCATCAATCCTTGGACCGAGGCATCGGCATATTGCGCGAACGTCTTTATGCTTCGTTCCACGAACGGGATGGCCTCACGCACCTGGACCCAGCTACGAATCGGGGCCAGATCGCCAAGCCGCGGTTCGAATCTCGCCTCCAGTATGTCCATCATCGCGTTGGCATCGAAGTCGCCGTAGTAGATGCGCAACGGATGCGTCACGCTGGCGTCCAACCGCGTGTTCCTTCCCCAGCTGGTCGCAACAACGTCCAGGAGTCCGTCGGAGTTGAAATCCCCGGTTGTAATGCCATTCCACATACTCGAATACTGCGATGTGCCGAACGATTCACTCGCATCAGACAAGATGCCATTCTCGTTGCTGAGGATGCGAATGGGCCCCCAGTCCATGGCCAGCAGCAAATCCGGATCGCCGTCTGCATCGATGTCCGAGAACACTGCACTGGACACCATCCCTATGTCCGCGAGCAACTCGTTGTTCGTGTCATCCGCAGCAAACGATCCGCCTTCGTTACGGAACAACCTCGAAGACGCTGCCTCTGGATAGCGGGCCGGCAGCACGCGTCCGCCCACGAAAAGATCCAGATCGCCATCACCATCGTAGTCCGCTAGAGCAAGGGGCCCTGTACTGCTCGCTATTCCAGCTACCGCCTCCGACACACTTGCCGCGACCGTACTGCCCGACTGTTGCAGACCGACTCGCAGCACCGATTCGGCCCGCAGAGCAGCTTCAGGACTGACCGCCTCATAGTTCATTTGCCCCAGCAACAGCGATGGTGCCCCGGACACACCGGGCACCGCAACCACCATCGTTTGATCCAGCTCTGCCGGCGGCACCCGAAGCGTGACTCTCTGGAGTTCTCCCCCATCGTTACGGAACAGTGCGAGCCGGCCACCCTTGCCCGAGGTCACGAGGAGATCTTCGTCGCCATCGCGGTCGAAATCATGCCAGCTGATCCCAGGCCCCAACTGGCTCAGCCGATGGCGCAATAGCTTCTGCCTCACGAAGTCGTCGTAATCCGTCTCCACATGTGTGTGCCCCAACGAAGCACTCACATCGTGAAAGAAGGTCTGCTCCGGCGCCGACGAGCGGAGCCTCTGTACCAAGGAATCGCCAACTTGTTCGGGAGGCACTGCACCGGCCTCATCCACCTCGTAGATCCGGTTGGCGAGTGCTCCCCGGATCACGCTTTTGAGACCGCTGCGCCAATCCACGATGATCGTTACTTGCTCGGCTTCGCCGACGGCAAACGTGTACAAGGGATCCGAGCCCGATACGTACATGCCGCCTGCTATCACCTCCTTGTGTTGCTCCGGGACTGCCCCCCCCCGTACACGAATCTTCGACCCGATCCCTTGGGTGTTCGGAGCGGTTCCTTTCAGTCGCACGGCTATTCGTTTCCGATTGGTCTCGTTGCGGTAGAGCGCCGCGGGGAAATCGAGACGGTTGACCACCACGTCCAGATCACCGTCGTTGTCGAGATCCGCCACTGCGGCTCCGTGCGAGATGTCTTCCTCCTTCGCCCACCCCCACTCGCTTCCCACTTCGTCGAACGTGAGATCATCATTGTTGCGATAAGCTACGTTGGGAAGATGCAGTTTCGGAAAGAACAGCCGCCACCTGCGCCATTCGCTCGTGTCACGCGTGCTCCTGACTCTCGCCTGCGTGTCTGAGTCCAAGAAGTCGAATTTGTGACCATTGCCCAGCAGGATGTCTTCGTAACCGTCCAGATCGACGTCCATGAATATCACGGACCACGTCCAGCCGGACGCCTCGACACCCGCGAAGTGGGCGATCTCGGCGAACGTGTTGTCGGCGCGGTTCAGCATGAGTGTGTTCCTGCCGATCTGCGGACGGTCCGTGATTTGTCCCAGCACGACCGGTTCGGGCAGCATCGCTTGCTCTTGGGTCTTCTGCTGTCTGGTATTCCTGTCGAGCATGTCGATGAGAATGAAGTCGTCGTGGCCATCCCGATTGATGTCCGAGACGTCCATCGTCATCGTAGCGTTGCTCGTGGCCCTGAGCGCCACACGATCGATCAGCTGGAAGCGCCCCGAGCCATCATTTATCCAGAAACGATCCGGGCTCTCGAAATCGTTGCACACGTACAGATCGGGATCTCCATCCCAGTCGAAATCGTGAAACCGTACTGTGAGGCCCCAGTCGGTGGGCGTCTCCTCCAGTGGCTCTCCATTCTCATCTAGAAACCGTCCCGAGGTAAACGAGACCTCCTCGAACCGTCCTGTTCCATCATTCAGGTAGAACTTGTCCGGCTCGGCATACTCGAGCCGCATGATTCGACCGGGCTGCGGGATCACCTTGTAGTGTTCGCGAAACTCGGGTTTCACTATCCACTCACCGTCAACCTCCTCGACCACCCGATCAAACTTGAGGGCCGACGGCGGGAAGATGTCTCGCACCGGTCTGACTTTGTTGTTCGCCACGTACAAATCCAAGTCGCCGTCACCATCCACGTCTGCCAGCGCCTGAGTAGTGCCATAGTACTCGGACGTCAGGCCAAATTCGGCAGTGCGCTCCTCGAACGTGCCATCCCCCTTGTTCAGAAAGAACGCGTTGGGACCCTCCATCGATGTTGTCAGGAGATCCAGATCTCCGTCGCCATCCACATCTGCAAACACCGCTCCCGTCGCAAACCGATTCGGCGCGGCAACTCCGGCCTCCTCGGTCACGTCAGCGAACTTCCAGTCGCCCAAGTTGCGGTACAAGACGTTCGGCCCATCCAGTCTGCTCAAGTAGATATCAACCAGACCGTCGCCATCCACATCACCGAGAGCGACCCCCGATCCGTTGTAGAGGTGCTCGTTCTGCATGCCCTGCTCTTCGGTGATCGAGTTCTGGAAAGTGACGCCGGTCCTTGCCGGCGGCAGAAGTTCGAAACCATCATGTCCCGACCGCGGCACCGGAAGTTCGGCCCAGCGGTATCCGACATCCTCTTGCCAATCGAGCAGATCCGGACCGCCACACCCCCCAAGACCCAGAACGACCAGCATAGCGGCACGGTAATGAGCTGCTTTCCACATGTTCTCAATCCAGCTAGTGAAGTTCAACGAGATACGGTAGTCGAAGTGTGCCAGTTCTCGAGCACTGCCTCACTGCAGGCGCATCGAATGATACCCCAGAAGCTCGAGAAAGGTAGCACGCGGCGTTCCCAACGACACGAAGCAGTCGACGTAGCGAACTGCATCTCGGGCATGGCCTAGCTATTGCAGGAAAAGCCGCACGAGGGTTGATTGTTATTGACACGCTCTGCTCACTGCGATGTTGCGGAACACAACGGCGGTCAATTACGTATAGACACATGTATGAGGACGCCTGACCTTCCACCCATGTTCAGTTGCCTGTTCTGCCAGGCCTACCTGGGCCACAACAATCTGATCGAGCACTGCCCGGTCGGCCGGCGGCTGGCCTTCGACCGGCACAAGGGCCGGCTTTGGGTGGTATGCCTACGATGTGGCAGCTGGAATCTCACGCCGCTCGACGAGCGATGGGAAGCAATAGAGGAATGTGAACGCCGGTTCCGTGCCACTTCGGTGCGTGTCTGCACTGAGAACATCGGCCTGGCTGTGGTTTACGAGCGGCTCGATTTGATCCGCATCGGGACACCGTTTCGCCAGGAGCTGGCGGTGTGGCGCTACGCCGACGAACTGCGGGGACGCCGGCGCCGCGCCCTCTTCAAGGCAGGTGCACGGGTTGCGGACGACTACGGATGGATGATCGGAGCCGGCGGTCTGGTCGGGGCCGGCGTCGCGTTGCTCGTGGGAGCCCCGGCCGCAATCGGCCTCGGGATGATGGCCGGAGCAGGCACCGAGGAGATCTTTCGGGAGGTCGGACCTGAAAGGATCGAGCGGCTATTGGGCCGGATCATCGCCAAGGTGCGGATCAATACCCTGGATTTCTCCTTCGTGCGCACCGGACATGTGCCTGAACTGCGCGTGGTCAGGAGCGACAGTGGGTGGCGCTTGGAACTGCCGCATTCAGTCGGATGGGAAGGGTATGAGGGAGACCAGGCAACTCACGTGCTCGGTCTGATGCTACCGATTGCCAACGGTTTCGGAGCTTCCCAGAACCAAGTCATGGACGCCGTCAAGGAACTAGAAACCGTAGGCGACGCCAGAGAGTACATACGTATAGCGGCCCATCGCATGGAGCTGGAAGGGATGCGGAGGAAGGGATTGAGACAATACCCCGTCTCTGTCCGCTTGGCGCTGGAAATGGCGGCGCATGAAGAAACCGAGCGTCATGCGTTGCGAGGTCAGCTAAAGTGGCTCGAGCGTCGTTGGCGTGAAGCGGAGGAGATAGCGGAGATCGCTGATAACCTGTTTATCACGGCCGCGGACGACCTCAAGGCAGCTACCTTGGTCACGCCGGGCGACTAGAGATCCCTACCCGTATTGCCAGCTCTCACCGGGCTCCATCACCTTGATATCCATTCCATCGGGCGTGAAGCCGGACGCATCCGGCACGAGAAGGGGCCAAGTCTTGTAGTGCATGGGCACGGCCACCTTCGGCTTTATCCACTCGGCTGCCTTCGTTGCCAGCTCGGGGCCCATCGTAAACCGGTCCCCAATGGGAATCAGAGCTACGTCGGGCCGGTAGAGCTCCCCAATCAACTTCATGTCACTGAACAGACCCGTATCTCCACAATGATAGACGGTCTGTCCCCCCAGCCTCACAACCACCCCACAAGGCATCCCCATGTATCGGCCCTCGTATGAGGAGGAATGGAACGCCTGGGTGAAGGCCACCCAGCCGAAGTCGGTGGCGATCTTCCCTCCCGGATTACCGGGCTCGGTCTTGCACCCTTGTTCCCCCAGATACTCGGCGATCTCGAATGCGGCGTAGACGGTTGCGTCGTTTCCCTTGGCGAGCGCCACCGTGTCACCCAAATGGTCGGCATGACCATGGGTCAATACTATCGACTGGCAACGGATCTCCCCCGGTTTCATGGTCGCAACTGGGTTGTCGGTGAGGAATGGGTCGACAGCCACTGAATACTCGCCGTCGTCTAGCACGAATCCGGCGTGTCCCAAGAACGTGAGTGTGACTGACATCGGTTACGCTCCGTCTCTTCTCTGACTCAGAATCATGTTGGATGAACAACCCGGCGCCGAAGCCGTGGTGCTGCTCACGGTCGACGAAACGTGGCAAAGCTGACTCGCCGGACCGCTCGTGGCAAGTGTTGGTCTACTGAGCAAAATCCGTCCATTGGCATCGCTCTCCACAGCCGGTATAATCCCCCGGGAGCAAACTGTCCCCAACTTCTACTTCGAGCCGCGAGCTGGCAGAAAGCACTCTACTAGTGACACCTCTGTTGAGTAACGCAGAACTTCTGAGTTGCCTGGTGGGTTTCGACTCTACCAGTTGCAACAGCAACCTGCCGATTGCAGACTTCATCTGCAGTTATCTCGATCGGCCAGGAATTCGAATCCATCGGAACATGTCGTCTGATGGAGAGAAGACGAATCTCGTCATCTTCGCAGGGCCAGACGGTGTCGAGGGCAGAGACGGCCTCGTCCTATCGGGACACATGGACGTGGTGCCGGCAAACGAGCCCGAATGGACGAGCGATCCCTTTGTACTCACCCGTCACGACGACACGTACGTAGGCCGCGGGGCCTGTGACATGAAGGGATTCTTGGCACTGGCGTTGAATACTGTCGCCAGACTGCGTCTTACGGACCTCACCGCACCTCTTGTGCTGGTATTGACGTACGATGAGGAATTGGGAACGCGCGGTGCGGAGCATCTCGTCAAGACGTGGAACGAAGCCCCAGCCCTGCCTCGTCAAGCCATCATAGGCGAGCCGACGGAACTGCGAGTGGTCCGCATGCACAAAGGGCATCTCCAATCTAGAATCCGCGTGTTAGGCGAGAGTGCACACAGCGGCTACCCGCATCTGGGACGGAACGCTATCGAGCCCGTCGGCCAGCTCATCTGCGACCTGAAGCGTTTGAGAGAGCAACTGCAAACCGAGCGCCCACCCAACAGCGAACACTTTCCAGAGGTCCCGTTCGTAACGTTGAACGTGGCGCAGGTGACCGGGGGTTCAGCCGTCAATATCGTGCCGGATCAATGCGTCGTGAAATTCGATGTCAGATTGCTCCCCGGAACAGACAGGGACGGCATCGTCGGCCGGGTCGAGCAAGTCGTTGCCGACTCGCTCGCCGGAACGCGCCACGAGTTCGTACTAGGTGCCGAAGCGCCGCCGCTGTTGCTGCCGGAGACAGCACCCATATACCGAGCACTCTGCACCGAGGTAGCACAGGCAGAGAGTCTGAGCGTTTCGTACGCGACCGATGCTGGATGGCTGCAGTCGCTGGGCTTGGACTGTGCCGTGTTCGGTCCCGGGTCCATCGCAGCGGCGCACAAGCCGAACGAGTCCATCCCCATAGGACACTTGGAACAGGCCGAGCAGATATTGCAGCGGATCGCATATCAGTTTTGTATGATGCATTGACGAGACCGCTGAGACAAAGGCAAGCAGTCAACCAGGAGGCACTGACGTAGATGTCACAGCTAGTCGAGTGTGTCCCCAATTTCAGCGAGGGGAACGACCTCTCAATCATCAAGTCGATAACTGACAAGATAGAATCTGTCGAGGGAGTGACACTACTCGATGTAGATCCCGGCCAGGCCACTAACCGGACAGTGGTGACCTTCGTCGGTCCACCCGATGCCGTCGTCGAGGCCGCGTTTCAAGCCGTGACACAAGCTTGCGAAGTCATCGACATGAGTAAGCACAGCGGTGAACATCCGCGTTTTGGGGCCACTGACGTTTGCCCGCTCGTGCCAGTCTCGGGCATCACCATGGAGGAGACAGTCGAGTATGCCAGAGAACTGGCTCGACGGCTGGGCGGCGAGCTCGGGATTCCCATCTATTGCTACGAGAGCGCGGCGTTCACCGAGCAACGGCGCAACCTCGCGGATGTTCGGGCAGGCGAATACGAGGGGCTGGAGCAAAAGTTACGAGATCCCAACTGGCAACCCGACTTCGGACCGGCCGAGTTCAATGCTCGTTCCGGAGCGACGGCCGTGGGCGCCAGGGACTTCCTGGTAGCGTACAACGTCAACCTGAACACAACCTCCACTCGCCGCGCCAATGCAATTGCGTTCGATGTCAGAGAAAAGGGCCGCATCAAGAGAAAGGGCGATCCGCTCACCGGAGAGATCGTCCGGGACGAAGCCGGTGAACCCGTGTGGTCACCAGGCTCTCTCGAATGTGTCAAAGCGATCGGTTGGTTCATCGAGGAGTATGGGATAGCACAGATCTCGATGAACCTCACCAACATCAACGTGACGCCGGTGCACATCGCCTTCGATGAGGTGCGGGACAGGGCACGGGTTAGAGGGGTACGCGTAACCGGTTCGGAGCTGGTCGGTCTCATACCGTTGCAGGCCATGTTGGACGCAGGCAGATACTTCCTGAAAAAGCAGCAGCGCTCGACCGGGATACCGGACCACGAGATGATCAAGATAGCCGTCAAGTCTTTGGGACTGGACGATCTGACTCCATTCAACCCCCACGAGAAGATCATCGAGTACGCCATCACCCGTCGATCGGTCAAGAGGCTGGTCGACTCTTCGGTGACCGAATTCGTCGAGCAGACAGCCTCCGAATCGGCGACTCCAGGAGGGGGATCAGTGGCAGCAGCGGTTGGGGCGTTGGGCGCTGCTCTGGGAACGATGGTTGCCAACCTCTCATCCCACAAGCGGGGATGGGACGATCGCTGGGAGGAGTTCTCAGACTGGGCTGACAAGGGCAAGACTTTTCACGATGAGCTGCTGCGCTTGATCGATGAGGACACGGCAGCCTTCAACAAGGTTATGGAAGCCTTTGGCCTTCCCAAAGAAACGCGGGCGGAGCAAGAGCGGCGTACGCGAGCGATCGAAGAAGCCACCAAAGTCGCCATCGAGGTCCCAGCCAGAATTCTCGAGATAGCCTATGAATCAATGGCCGTCATGAAGGCCATGGCACAGACCGGAAATCCGGCATCAGTCTCGGACGCCGGAGTCGGCGCACTGTGTGCCCGAATGGCTGTCCGTGGTGCCTTGCTCAACGTCAAGATCAACGCGAGCGATCTGGCCGACAAGGCGTTCGCCCGCGCAGCAATCGAGAGGGGCAGCCGGATCGAGCAGCAGGCCCGCGCCCTCGAACAGGAGATCTTGAAAATCGTCGATTCCAAGATTTGAGTGGTGGTCTCCACTGCGTTGGCTGCCCGATCGATGATATCAAGGAAGAGAAAGTGGTTCGTCTGACGGCAGAAGAGTCCGCGATTGCGGACGGCGGTGCCGGCGAAGCCGCCGCCATGGGCATGCGTATCGTCGTCGAGATGGCACGGCTGATGGGAGCCCGGGAGTTGATTGCGATCACTTCGGCGCACATCGATGGCTGCCTCTATCACGGCGACGGTGGCGTGGAGTTCGCTGAACGCCTGGTCGCGCTGCGGGGACGTGTCGCAGTACCGACGACCCTGAACGTCGGTGCCCTGGATTTGATCACCCCCAAGCGAGTGCACAGCAATCCTCATCAAGCCACAATGGCGCGCAGGCTGATGTCGGCCTACGTCGAGCTTGGCTGTGAGCCGACCTGGACCTGTGCGCCATACCAAGCAGGCCACCGACCCAGTCTCGGAGAACACGTCGCCTGGGGTGAAAGCAACGCCGTAGCATTCGCCAACTCGGTTCTGGGAGCTCGGACCAACCGGTACGGAGATTTCTTCGACATCTGCTGCGCTCTCACCGGTTGCGCGCCGCTGGTAGGCCTGCACCTGGAGATCAATCGCCAAGCTACGGTGCTGGTGGAGACAAGTGCCGTCTCATCCCGCCTCAAGCAAGCCGGCGAATTCTATCCTGTGCTAGGGACGTGGTTGGGTGCGACCTGCGGGAGTGAGGTCGCAGTCATCGATGGCCTGCCAGCAGATCTCCCCGAGGATTGGCTCAAGGCGCTCGGTGCCGCCGCGTCGTCATCAGGCGCGGTGGGGATGTTTCACATCGCCGGCGTGACCCCTGAAGCCCCAGACGTTTCAACGGCCCTGGGCGGCCGGGTCCCCCGGCGAACCATCTCGCTGACACCGGAGGCCGTCCGTGCGACGCGCGACCGGCTATCGACAGTGCATGGCGGCAGGATCGATGCAGTGGCGGTCGGGAGCCCACACTTCTCACTGGCGGAATTCGCTCAACTGGAACGCATCTCGAGCGGTAGGAGGTTCTCGGTGCCATTCTACGTGTGCACCGGACGGAGCACCTTGGAACAGCTCGAGTCTACAACAGGCAGCGCCGGTCTCGTGCAACGCGGTGTCGAGATCGTGGTCGACACCTGCGTAGTAGTAACACCCATCTTGCCCTCGGGCGGCGGGGTCCTCATGACCAGCTCCGGGAAGTTTGCCCATTACACCCCGGCCAACACGGGCTATGAGGTCGTGTACGGGAGTCTGGAGGATTGCGTTGCCTCCGCAGAGGCCGGCTGCGTGATTCGCGACGAATCGCTCTGGAGCTGACAGGTGGACTCGAACCTGGTCGGTAGGGTATTGATCCCGGGCAACGCTGCCGGCCCTCTCTTCCTCCTGGATTCGCCGATCAGTTTTTGGGGGGGAGTGGACCCGCATACCGGAGTAATTTCCGATCCGCGTCACCCGAACCACGGCCGCAAGATCAGCGGTACAGTATTGGGAGTCCCAGCCACGATTGGATCCAGCTCATCCAGCGCGATCATGTTGGAGCTGTTACGCAATGGAACGGCTCCTGCCGCCCTCCTTCTGGGAATCCATGAGTGCATATTGGTGCTCGGTGTGATCGTGGCACGGGAGCTGGGCTACCCCACCATTCCGGTCATCGAATTGGCGCCCGCCGCGCTGGCCCGGCTGCCGGCCGACCAGCCCGTGTCGGTCACCGAGCAAGGCTCGGTGCTCTACTAGAGCACACGCGATCGAGCATTGGGCTTGGCCGGCTTCCCAGAATCAGGTGGCCCGGCCGACTCACTGCACTCGGCGGGCCTTGGCAGCAGAGATGTGACGTGCGTCACCGGCACCGGACGGCGAAGGCCCCACATTCGTCAGTTTCCGGGGCTCCCATCTCCGGACAGTACTTCACGCATCAGTCGGGGTGGACCAAATGCTCACTGCGAGAGCCCTCGTTGTACTAGTGCTGTTGTCTTGCTCGGCTCCCCAACTGCTGCCGGCCCAGAGGTCTGAGCGGAGCATCTACCTCCACGGAGGTATCGGAGCAGCATTCACGCGAGTCGATTGCGACATCTGCACGGGGGATCGGAAACTCGGCATCACCTTTTCGCTTGGCGCCGGTAGCAGGCTCAGCCAGAAGCTCGCGCTGGGGTTGGAGGCGGGTGGATGGAACAAGGGTGAGACGGACGTGACCAACTTTTTGGGAACGCTGCTGGCGGTGGCGTATTGGTACCCCGCATCCAACCGGACGCCGTATTTCCTCAAGGCTGGCATCGGAGCGGCCAGCTACAAGGTGGACGACCGTGTGGCAGAAGGTGAAGAGGACGCAGATCCGATCCGCTCCAAGATGTTCGCGGCCCAATTGGGGATCGGATACCGATTCCGGGTGCCAGGCGATTTCTCACTCAACCCGTACGTCACCCTGCTGGGAACGATGAAGGCAGATCTCGAGCAAGGAAACACCCGGATCACGAGCGCAAGTCTAACATTGATACAATTGGGGCTAAACGTCGGATGGCGTTGAGTTTTGCAGCGGTAAGATTGTGCCACAAGGGGACCATATGAGAAGACAACATTCAACGCGATTTCGTTACGCGTCGCTGCTGGCAGTCCTTCCCTCACTCGCAGTGATCGGCTGCGACTCGACTAGCACTGTATCTCCCGAGAACGCCCTGGGCCCGAGCCGCGCGTACGACATCTGGCAGCCCGGCGCAGACGACACCTGTACCCCGGAAATCCACAACAGCTACTCCGTCGTGGGGCCGGACGGGCTGTTGTACCCCACGTGGCACCCCCCAGTGGATCCGGCGTCAGGCTGCAGCTTCGGGCACGAACACGGCCGTGATCCCAGTGGATCCGATCTCTACGGTGAAGTGGGCGCGATCCCATTCGGCTACGCCAATGAGGTTCTCGACAGCTTCGACCCTACCGTCCCCCGTCACGAAGATCACGTAGGCCACAAGATAGAGTGGGAGAACGACGTAGAGATGAGGTTCGGAGACGACGTGGCCGCCAGTCTGTTCACCGTACGCTGCGATGTTCTGACAAAGCTGCACCAGGGCTCGCACTCAAAAGACGCTTTCACCAACAACCTGCACGAGCTGGCGTATCACATCCGCTGCACCGACGGGACCGAGTTACACGTGACGGTCATTGCGGCAATAGGGACGCCCGGAGAGTTCGTGAGTTCCTGTGACAGAGACAGGCACATAGTCGTGGGCAGCGCCGTGCCGGCCAATTCGCCCGAGGGCGGCGGCAAGCGAGCCATTCCCGATCGCGCCTGCGTCGAAGAGCACATATTGGTGAGTGAGGGAGAGGAATCCAATCTCAGCTCGGGATTGCGAGAGAGCTGGGAGATATCACAGAGCATCAGAACCGAAAGCGGCCGGCGCCTGGCCTCCTTCAACCCCTATTTCCAGGTGCTGTTCCCCAGCAGATATTACGATCCGGCACAGCCCGATGGGGTTGGCCGCACCATTGACCTGTGTTACGAGGTGGAAGCAAACGGAGACCGGGCCCGCGCCGAGCGGTGCGACGAGTCAACTACAGACGGGACCATCCTGGACATGGTGTACTCCGATCCACGCTCCTTGTTCAATGGTGTGCAACGTTTCGTCGACATAAACAGCAACACCGTCACAAACGAGGACGGTCCAAGCACTTGGTATACGGATCCGTTTGGCAAGAACGCGACGTTGGAACCGTTCGCCGGTTCTATCCGGCAGTTCATCGCCGCGATCAACAACGACCGCGGTATCCGGATCTCGGGTCCGGCGTTGGGCCGTGATCGAGACTACGGGGGGCCGGGAGTCCACTCGCCCAACTAGGCTAACGAAGGACACGATCGGCGATCGGCATCACGAATCGCGATGCCAGTCAGTGTCAACTCAATCGATGGAGTACCGATGCAACCGATTAGAACAGTAACCCTCCTAGTGGTGCTGCTGGTCGCGGTGGCCGGCTCCGTTAGGGCGCAAGCCGACGGGCGCCACAAAGGTTTCTGGATCGGGTTCGGGCTGGGAGCCGGATGGAACGGTGAGGGAGCGGCCGGTGGCATGCTCTACGCCAGGTTGGGCGGCACACTGAGTCAGAAATGGCTACTCGGGGGCGAGACAATCGGCTGGGGTCGGCGGGAAACCGTGAACACAGTGCTCGGCGACACCGATGTCACCACTGGGCGCGGCAACGCGACCTTCACGACCATGTTCTACCCCCTCGCCGCAGGTGGGCTCTACCTCAAGGGCGGCGTCGGGTTCGCCTGGGTCGAGTACGGCGCCGCAGTCCAGGATCTGGATATATCGACCGATCAACAAGGACTTGGCACCACTTTCGGGCTCGGCTACGATATCCGTCTCGGCAACAACATCTATCTGGTGCCGGCATTCGACTGGCTATTTCAAGCCTTCGACGCGGACGAGGGATCGAACAACTCGTCCCTGTTCCTGCTGTCGCTGGGCTTGATTTGGCACTGACACCTAAAGAAGCAGAGGCCGTCACTAGCAGCGGGCCGGGCGGTCAACGCCGACCTCCGCCGAGCCACCTTTCGACCCTGGCATAGCCCGCGGGTAATAAGTCACCGCTCTCGCTGATTTCCAGGGTGGGCTGCGGTACCGCCAGCAAAGCCTCGAGCGCCTTTCCAGTGGCATACTTGCTGTGAGGCCACACCGCGAGCACTGGCCACCGGCCACGGAGGCCGGCAACAATGTCCGCCAAGACCGCCGTTCTCTCCGACCCGCAAAGTTCGATCTCTACTTCGTGGTGCCCTACACGCCGCCCGCCAATTCGGTAGACGACCTCATCCACCGCCAGTTCAGCTGCCACTGCACCGTCCGGTGAGCCCCGCACGACGTCCTTGCACCTCCTGAATGTCTCTCTGTCCTGCACGGCCACGAGGCCCCAGTTCGCGATCGCGGCGGAGGGCTCGGTCTCGCCCCCAAAGGAGGGCGGCTTATTGAGGTGGATTCCCCAGTCAACTAGCCTGCTCCGGATCAAGTCAAGCGTCTCGAGTGAAAACTCCCGCTCCAACTCCTCACGCTGCAGCACGTCTCCGATCCTGGTTTCCGGTCCCTTCAGCGTGATCACGTAGCGGTCCTCAACCAGTCTCAGCCGGAGAGCAACCCCATTGACCTCCAGAGACAGGTTGGGTGCGTCCACGTATACGTCTCGGACCGAGACCGGATTGCGCTCGCGCAGAGTCCAGTTCCCCAGCGACTCCAGTGCGGCGATTTCGTCCGCCACGACACGAGGAGCGTCCGATGTCACAGCCAGCTTGGCTTCGATTTCGAGGTGGGGTCCAGCCATGGTCAGGGTGCCAGAACGGCCTCGGCACGTCGAGTAGTGTGAGCGTCTCTCGAGAACGACCTACCCAATGAACCGGCGCCTGATCCAGCCCAGGGCGATAAGCACCACAACGGCTGCCGCCAAATAGATCACCATTTTCCTGACCCTGGCGATCGACCATTCCCTGGCCCGGCGCCACAAAGCACGGTTTATCAGGTAGGCTGCAACAATCTCGGCCGCGAGCATCCCGACCCCAAGTCCAGCTGGCGGGAATGGGACAGCCACCGCCACGCCAAACAGCAGGATCGCGTAAACCAAGATGGCCGTTACCCACCACAGCGCGATACCGGAGGGACTATCGAGATCGACGGGGACCGCAGGCGTCTGCTCAGGCCGCGCTGCCTGGCCGCCGCCCACCTTCTCGCCCGGCTCGTCCGGGGCGGGTACTGGAGCCTCAACCTCCGCCGAGGCTGAGCCGCGCAACGGGTGAACATCCTTACCGCAGTGACCACACCTGGTGGCGGAGCGTTCAATCAGCTCCCAGCACCACGGGCAGCGGCGCTGCTCCTCGCTGCTAGCCGCTTCCTTGGAAATCTCTGGATACCTCCACTGGCCATCTATTGACCAGCTGTCGTGGAACACCCGCAAAAATGTGACAACGCCACCGGCACCGAACTGCCGGTGGCGTGTCGCTCTCTACCTCCGCAACCCGGCACGATGCCACACTCGGCACCCGCCGGCGCAGTAGAGTACTCGCGATTCGGTCCGGATCAGAGACCCGTGCGGCGATCGCTTGCCCATGCCAAGTTGCGGCCGGTACTTAGACTAGACAATGGATCACCTCCTTTGCTGGGGTTGCGGCCTCGGGCGTGAACGAAACGGCGAGGACCCACCCAACACCTACCACGCTCCCCTGGTCGACGCCTAACCGAGAAACTACGGAGTTCCCGATGACAGGGCAATGCTAGAGGGCGATGTCCCCAACGAAAAGGCGCCGATGCGGCTCGATCCGCACCGACGCCTCGAGTTAGAGGCAGGTCACAACCTTGGACTCACTCTTCCGATTCAGGCGTGCCGCGTTCCCACCTGCGATCAGTGTCGGCACGCCGCTCATCCTGGCGCCGCCAGTCACCGTTGCGCCGGTCGTCACCGGTTCGCTGCCCCACGGGCAAGACCATTGCAACAACCCTGCGTTCTTCAGCGCGCCGCTCGCTCTCGGACCTGCGTTCCCCCTCCCTGCGGCACTTCCCCTTGCGACGCTCCGCCTTCCGCTGCTCAGCCATTAGCACCCCTCCGACTCTGGCACGTCCCTGACGAAAACGGCCCAAATCTATAATCTCAGTTGAGAGATCGCCATAGATGACCCACCGGAAACCCATATCCCACCGTCAATTGCAGCTTGCAAGGTACAGGCCGGCCTGGCAAGAGGTTCCAAATTGGGACATATCCATCACGCAACGTCTTTCATTGCGCAATGTTCGCAGCTGACTCTCAGCGCGACCCACCGCCCGATCGGTCAACAAGCTGGGGCCGACTGTTGCCTTGACGCAACAGCCATGTTGTACACTTTCTATCGATTGAGGTTTCACACCGGGGCAGCGGTACCCCTCGGTCACTTGGCCTTGTCGAGTTGGTCTCGCAGGGATTCCAACTCCTTGCGGTTCTGTTCGTCCCCAGGACCGGTCATCCGCTCGGCCGCCGCGATCGCGCGTCGGGCAGTGCGCACCGAGCCAGCTTCGATGGCTGACCGGGTTACCGCAACGGCCTCCCGTACCGCAGCTTCTCCTGGATCCGTCTTCGCCCGAAGCTCAACCGCGAGAACGCGCGACTCGAGGTCGTCGCGGCCTTGCAGCTCGGCCAGCGCTTGCCGCCGTAGTCGCTGGCGCTGGCCGCGCGTGAGGCACTCTGCTCTGACGACGTGGGCGAACAGGGGAGCGGTGAAGGCGTACCGCACCGTGTTGAATGTGATGAATCGTCTTCGCTCCAGAGTATCCAACGCCTGCTCCAGCTCACTATCCGGAAGAGCGGTCAATGCCCTGATTAGATCGAGGTCCAATGCGGCCCCGCCTATGGCTGCGGCTCTCAAGACGCCGATCGTCGTCTCGTCAAGGTCGGATACGCGAGCCACGATAGCCACCTTGACCAGGTCCGGCATCGAGAAGGGAAGCGGGCTGTCCAACGTCGAACCCTGTGACGGCCATTCTAGCAGGTCCTCCTTGAGCGTGGGGGCCCGATCAAGGCTCTGCAACAACGTCACGGCCAAGAACGGATTCCCCGCCGCCTCGAAGTTGATCCGCCGCGTCAGCCGGTCGATTTCCTCGGATGACGTGCACCAGTTGGCTAGCTGCCCGACTAGCTCGCGCATCTCGTCGGCGGAGAGCGGTTTAAGGGAAATGACTCTTCCCGGTACGCTTCTGCCTACCTCGCTCCTCAGGGTCAGCAGCTCGGTCGACGCGCTGGCCTCACTCGCGGAGTTGACCGTCATCAGTAGGGCCACCGGAGACGATTCCAGTTGTGCGACAGCGGCACCTAGAGCTGTCACCGTGAGGCCGTCCGCCCAATGCGCGTCGTCTACGGCTATGCACAGGGGATGCTCATCTGCGATTGCAGCGATCAGTGATACGATGGCGGCGACTACATGAGCAGTGTCGCGCGGTTTGGTCG